>Ga0181584_10002135_pt1 | contig 15116 bp, 10 predicted proteins | sample 071ome_30_FD_132462 | JGI IMG/M metagenome (GOLD analysis project Ga0181584, IMG submission 132462) | Coastal salt marsh microbial communities from the Groves Creek Marsh, Skidaway Island, Georgia - 071406AT metaG (megahit assembly) | ecosystem: Environmental > Aquatic > Marine > Intertidal... | reverse complement strand
CCTGCTGAATATCAGCATCGCCCTGGGATTCAGCACGCTGCATACCGTCTTTCAGCAGGCTGAATATCAGCGGCGACTGCTCCAGCAAGGTGATGCGGCAACCGAGACTTGCTAGAATAAACGCATCCTTTCCCAGACCTGCAGTGGCATCCAGCACCTGCATCGGTTCATGCCGGTTCAAACCTACCGCTTTGGCTAGCCCCTGCTGCTTGCCGGTGGTGTTTTTCCGATAAAGCAAGGCAGCATCGCAGAAATCTACGCGGGTTGGCAGGCGTCTGTGCTCACCTTTTTTGACACTCAGGCTTTGCAGGCATAAACCCTTTGCATCGAGACACAGCAAAAAGTCGAATTCCCCAAGTTCTGGGGGACTTTCAAGCACCGGTAGAGCTAGAAATTGCAGCATACTGCCAAACTCGCTTGTCAGAAGTCCGGGTTCGGCATAAAAAGCAATTTTCATTGAGCTACCTTCTGGTAATCTGTATCATTGGCGTGATACAGATTGAGCGCACAACTGCGCAGGTGAAATATGAAACTCGAACTGGATAGCGACATTCCCACTCCCATTTTTCAACAAATTGTCGATCAGATTCATTTTAAAATAAATACACAAGAATTGAGCCCGGGTGACAAATTACCCAGTATCCGAGTGCTGGCCGATAGCCATGAACTTGCCGCCAATACGGTAGCCAAGGCATTTCGTCAACTGGAATACAGGGGACTGATCAAAGCACAGGACCGCAGCGGCTATATTATTAGCAGCCCAGACCAGAGTCTGGGGCGTTATCAGGCCCGAGGGGTGTCTGCTGACAAAACTGAAGTTCATGATGTGGTCGACAAGCTTGACCACGGCCTTTTTCCCAATGCTTTTTGCAAAATTACTGAAGATTTTCTGACAGGCAACCCTGAACAATGCAATGTGATTCACTCTGATGGCAGTGGCACAAAGTCTATCATTGCCTATCTGGCCTACAAGGAAAGTGGTGATGCAGAGGTGTTCCATGGCATTTCCCAGGACTCCATCGTAATGAACCTTGATGATCTCTTGTGTATCGGCGTCAATGGACGAATTCTGATTTCAAATACGCTGAATCGTAATGCATTGAACTGTTCCGGAGAAGTGATCAGTGCCCTGATTGAAGGTAGCGAAACCTTCCTTGAAACACTGAGAAATTTTGGTGTGAAAATATACAGTGGTGGCGGGGAAACAGCTGATGTCGGCGATCTGACCGGCACTGTGGTCGTGGATTCCTGCGCCGTTACCGTGATGAAAAAGAAGGATGTCATCACCGGTGATCTTATCCAGCCCGGGCTTGTGATTGTCGGTTTATCATCCACTGGACAGGCCAGCTATGAAACCCGCCCAAATAGCGGGATTGGCAGCAATGGCCTCACCAGCGCCCGTCATGACATGCTTGGTTCTTATTATGCTAAGAACTATCCTGAAAGTTTTGACCCCAACGTATCCAGGGAACTGATGTATTGCGGCCCCTTCAGGCTGGAGGACCCTCTGCCTGATTCCGAGTTTACGGTAGGTGAAGCCCTGCTAAGTCCAACCCGCACCTATGCTCCGATCATTCACACGATTCTAGAGTCGCATCCCAGCCTGATAAAGGGGCTTATCCATTGCTCAGGCGGAGCACAGACTAAGTGCCTGAAGTTTAGTGACAAGGTGCATTTTATCAAAGACAAGCTCTTCCCCACTCCGGCTATCTTTAAAACCATTCAACAAGTGTCGAGAACACCCTGGCAGGAAATGTACAAGGTATTTAACATGGGCCATCGCATGGAACTGTATTGTGAAGCAGAAGATGCTCAGAAGGTCATTGAGATAGCTGAAAGTTTCAATATTGAAGCACGTATCATTGGTCGTACCGAAGCCAATGCCTCTGGCAACAAATTAAGCTTGAGTCATGCTGGTGAGGTTTATGAATATCTTACTTAACTTGCACCTATAGCAAGATAGTCCAAACCTCTTCATAAAGCACCAGCTGGCTGCTTGTTCAAAAAAAGCCCCTGAATCGGGGCTTTTTGTCTGGCATGGGCAATACTTTTTTACTGTTCAATATCCCCTGGAAACTGCAGACTGGTTGAATAATATCTGCCATTGCGGATAGCGGTGATTTCAATTCTTTCATCTGCTTCCAGCAAGCCCAGTTGAATTTGAAGTTCTTCACTGCTCCTGATGACTCTATCATTGACTGTAACGATTACATCATTTGCCTTCAGGCCACTCTTACCGGCAAGACTTTCTGGATCTACGTTGGTAACAAGTGCCCCAAAATTTTTCTGCAATCCGTAACGAATTGCCTGTTCCGGAGGAATACTAACAGTTAGCAATCCCAGCGGGGTGAATGAATTATCGTGGATGTTGAGCATGCGTTTAACAACCTGATCGATGATATTAGCCGGTATCCCGATGAAATACCCATGGCAGCACCCGTAGTAGAAAATATACGGGAGCTCATCCCAATGACCTGAGCCTCAGCATTGATAATGGGACCGCCTGAATTTCCTGGATGAATCATCATGTCGGTCTGGATGTAGCTTACTTGATGATTTCGCATTCCGGCACTGGAAAGTGTTCTACCCAAAAAACTGACAATGCCTGTCGTCACTGAATATTCAAATGCATAGGGAGACCCGATTCCCAAGACACTCTGCCCTACACGAAGGCTTTGCTGATCACGATTCATAGTAACGGGTTTCAACTCAATTGCATGAATTTTCAGCAAGGCAAGATCCAAAACATCATCACGACCAACGACTTCTGCCATATAAGTGGAGCCGTCGTACATTTGTACAGAAATAAACTGTGCATTCTGAACCACATGCGCATTTGTTAAAATCAAACCGTCATCCGATAAAACAAAACCGGACCCCGTATTGGATGCAGCAGTATTTAAAAAAAACGGTACATGAGCGTCATTTTCGGCGGCAGAAGAATTTAACTGGGTGAGTGAGGAGCCCTGATCCCCAGAACTCATGATGGTGACAACACTCGGGATTACAGCTTGAACAAGATCTGAATAATCAGGGAGATTATTAGCCAGCACAGGCACATGAAAATTAAGGCCTGTCAGCATCAGAAATATAAGCGTACGATTAAGCATGGGTTGAACTTACCTGCTAAAGACAGATCCTTTACCTTTAGATATCAAATATCCTAGACCTCGAGCAGCTAATATTCAATTAAATTCGCTTGTAACAAATTAATTTTCAATTAAGTAATGACGAATTAACTGAAAAAGAAATTCATCATGATATCTATCTGAAATTATCATGCTATTTATATGCCAGGCATCAACCCTTGTGAAAAGCTAAAAAAACGCCCCGTAGAAGTTAAGCCGATTCAAGGTGACAGCGGAATTCTCAAGACAACGATGACACCTTTTTCATCCAGCAGGTTATCAGCATAGATATCTCCCCCATGATAATCCGTAATCATGCGTGCAATATGTAAACCCATGCCAAGATGAGGCTGGGTTTTCTTGCCTTCTGGTCGCATCGAAACCATCGAATCAAAAATTCTGTCTTTCATTTCTTCTGCCAAATAAGGCCCTGAATTGACCACACTGATAACCGCTTCGTTATCCTGGTTGACACATTTTATTCTGATCGGCTTATCTTCAAACGAAAACTCAACCGCATTGGCAATCAGCTTGTCCATCAACTGGACAATGTAGTCTGCGTTACCCTCTATAATGACAGGAGTGTCTGATATCTCTTTTTGGAATGTGACATATGGATAGATTTGAGAATAACCTTCAACACAGGCCGCAATGATTTTACTCAGATCAATTTTTTCCTTCTCGGATGATTTGAGAATCTGTTCGAGGCGTGACGCTTCACTCATATTGGTCAATATCAGGTTGAGCCTGGCAATTCCCTCCTCCGCACGACGAATATAGGTGTCTGATTCCTGCTCATTTGCCGCCATGCGCAAATTTTCTAGCGAGGAGCGAACTACTGTTACGGGCGTCCTTAACTCATGAGAAAGCCGGGAAGACATGTTTTCCAGGTAATGTGTATATTGCGTCAAGCGATCCAGAATATTGGCAAAACTTCTACTCAGATCTCCAATCTCATCGCTGCTTCTTGATGCCAGAATGGTGTTATGTATACGCCCGCTATCATCGATGATCTGTTCAGCCTGATTGCGCAGGGAGCGCAGTCGAGAGATCAGAGCCGAAGCAAACAGAAACAGCACTGTGATCACCAACAACATAATGCCGAGCATGGTATCAAAGAGTAATTCCAGCGCCTGATTACGAAAGGTCCGGATACCGTTCATGTTCTGATCGACTAGCACTGCACCCAGAACCTGGCCATCATCCATAATCGGAAAGGCAGCGGCCAGAATTCGTGTTTCCCCATCTTCTAGCGTTCTGAAAGTCGTGTTAGGCACGCCCTGCAAGGCTGAGATTATGTATTCTCCATCCAGAGTGCCGGCCTGATAAAGCTCATCGACAAAATTTGAAATCGGTTTGCTCAATATCTGGTTATACAAGGGTCTGAGCAGCGATTCCTTCAGCACGCTCCATAAACCGGATTCACTTGCGGGACTGTCATCCAGCATCAACCCACTGGCATTCTGTATATCGCCTTCACTGAGCAAAACCCGCTGACTACGGTCTACAACCTGCACACGTGAATTGCTCAAACCCATTGCCGAAATGATACGATCAATTTCAGGTGTCGGGCGTCGTAAACTACCCAATTCTTCAGGATTATTGACGCCAGCGGTAGAAACAATAGCCGCCAGTCGCCGTTCATCAGTTTCATCCACATCAAACACCGATATCGCCAACCGGTCCCCCAACATCTCCAGAGGAAGGCGCAACTCTACTTCATATCCGTCAGGCCTCTTGGTCCAACGCCCTGTGATACGGGGTTCATATTGCAGACTGGAAATATCAGTAATGTCATTACCAATGCGATAGGGGTAAATAAATTCATCGTCATACGGGGAAATCACATAACGCTCAAAGGCGCCATCTGCATTGATGAATGCCAGTCTCAAGCTGTCACTGCGGTCAACCCGCAGACTTTCCCTATCGCGCAATACGATGTTGTCATCAATCACCCTCAGGTATGCAAACAGGGATCGGTTGTACTCTCCCAGCATCAACCGAAAGCTCAAGGGATCACCTGGCAGGCTGGCTGTTCTGAACGAGGTTAGCGCATTGGCCGGATTCGCATTGGTACTGCCTTCTTCATAATGCTGTTCGTATTGCTGGTAATCGCGCCAATCCAGCAAGTTGCCATCATCAATTGCCAACGGATAAAACACCGGATATACATAAAGATCCCCGCCTTCTGTTGCACGACTATAAGTGCTGTCATTAAACAGCTCAGGTCTTTCGCTCAGTGCTGTTGCCAAGGCTCTGGCCGTGCCAAGCACCGTCTGCTCCTGAGCACGACTCAAATAACCTTCCATCTCTAAAATGTAGCGATAACCGAGCCAGGGAATAACCAGTAAAAAACTGGACACCAGAACCAGACGGGTTCGGATACTGGACAATTTTTTAAGCAGGGAGGACATTAATCTGGCCCTTCGGTGCTCCAGCGGTATCCCATACCATAAACTGTATCAATACAGTCAAAGCTGAAATCCACCTGAATAAATTTCTTGCGAATCCTTTTAACATGGGAGGTAATGGTACTGTTATCAACAAATATTTTTGATTCCTGCATCAGCGCATCCCGGCTTTTAACATGCCCTGGAAATTTAACCAGGGCATGCAACATCCAGAACTCTGTGATAGTAAGAGTGATCAGCTCCCCTTTCCAAGTAACTGTCAGACGGCTCAGGTCAATCAGTAAATCACCTCGCTCAAGCAACTTATCCGGCTCGGTCGGTTTGCCCTGCGCATCCAGGCGGCGAAACAGAGCTGCAATACGCGCACTCAGATGAGGCAGGCTGATATCCTTGCTCAGATAATCATCAGCACCCATGCGCAGCCCACTGACCGTATCAAAATCATTGTCCCTGGCCGTCAGGAAAATAATCGGTAAAGTCTCGGACATGGAACGCAGGGTCTGGCAAAGTTTGAAGCCTCCATCAATTTCCTCCTCCAGCCCGATATCAATCACAGCCAGGTCGGGCAGCCGGACTTCAAAGGCTTCCATGGCTTTTTTTCTATTGGGGTAACTCGTCACCTCATACCCCTGTTTCCGCAGGACATCGGTATAGTTCTCGCGCAAGGCCGCCTCATCTTCAACAATCGCGATTCTTCGACTCATAGTGATTTACACAAGTAATTGATTTTTATGCACTATACATGAATAGCAAAGCGCTTTGCAGCAGGCATTATGGCACAGCTGGCAATTGCCATAATCTTGCCATATTTGATCAGTGCATAGCCCTTATTAGCCCCATAAAAAGTACTACACTCGCCTTTAAATACACAGCCAGGAACACAAGAGCTAGTCAACAACCTGAGGAGATTATGAGATGACTAAAACCAATGTACTTTTACCCCTGATCCTGGCTTCACTGGTATTTACCGCTATCAATACAGCAATTGCTGCGCCAGCCAGCGAATTGGCAGAGATGAGGCATGATGATACTCAAAAGGAAACCGTCGGTTTTATCGGTGGTGCCATTCTTGGCGGACTGATTGCTGGCCCTCCTGGTGCCATTGCCCTTGCTGGTTTTGGCCTGCTAGGTACAACACTCAGTAATGAGCAGGACCAAAAAGAAGCCCTAACACTACATTTAAATCAGGCACAGCGTGAATTAATCGCCATGCAGGATCAACAGGGCGAACTGGAAGCAAGGTATCAGAGCGCCATGCGGGAACTTGAAGCCATCAGTCTGCAGCGTGTTAGTCTGAGTCAGCAGATTAATGAGCTGGAAAACACTATTAACTGTTGCGGAGACACTGCACTGTCCCTTCATTTCCAGACTAATTCGGCTCAGATCGAGCAACACTATCTACAGTCCCTGGCTAATCTGGCGGAACTCTCCAGAGAAATTGAAAACCCCCGAATCTTGGTTACAGGTTATGCCGATCCAAGAGGAAGTAACGCAGATAACCAGCGCCTGTCAGAACAACGTGTCGATTCTGTAGTAAGAGCCCTACTGTCTTATGGCATTAACGCAGAACAAATCAGTACCGGCGCTTTTGGTGAGAATCAGAGTCTCAGCGAGATCGACAACCCCGAAAGCTATTTCTTTGACCGCCGAGTCAATATCGAACTGCAGTCTGCCAATGGCGACTTGATCACACTGAGCAAACAATGAGCACAAAAGGCTTTGTACAGGAGAATAAAATGGACCTACCAAGACTGGTTAGCGGTGATCGAAACTACTCTTCCAGCTCCTTACGAGCCTGGCTGTTACTGAACGAGTTTGATGTCCCTTATGAAGAATGTTTCATCAAACTCTTTCAGGATGACAGTGTTGAAAAAATTGCCATGGTTTCTCCCAGCCTACAATTGCCTGTACTTCTGCACGAAGACATCAAAGTCTGGGATTCTCTGGCGATCTGCGAATACATTAATGAAACTTTTCTGGAATCTCGAGCCTGGCCCTTGAACCAGAAAAAAAAAGCGGCAGCACGATCCATCTCCAATGAATTGCACTCGGATTTTCAGCATTTCAAAAAGGACTGGCCCATGAACTGCCAATTGCAATCGAAAATGAAAATCTCCGGCTTCATCGAAGAAGAGATCGCCAGGCTGGATGCGATAATTTACTCCTGTCGCTCCAGCTATGGCGATGGAGGGTCATATTTGTTTGGCCAGTTCTGTATTGCCGATTGCATGATCGCCCCCATGATTATCGCACTGAAGACCTATGGTGCGGAATTAACAAAAAAATCCTGTGATTACATTCATACTCTGTTAAGCAATCCCAATATAGAGTGGTGGTTAGAACAGGCAGAGAGTGAACGCGACAATTTCAACTGGGAGCAAAGTGCCTAAAGGAATCAAAACAGCTTACGACAATTTCCATCCCTGAGAGCGATGCTTGAGCCGGACTAAAAATCCGGCTTTTTTTTACCTGCTTGAAAACCGGTGCTTGCACTATAAAATTTTGTGGGACTTAATCTGCAGGCAAAAAAAAGGCTGAATGATCGATTCAGCCTTTTTCCTCAGCCTTTATGCTCAGGCTCTTAATGAATCCAGCGCCAATCGCTGATCCCGATTCGGATCGTTGGCAGCATACACTTCATCGCCAAACATCATTGTCGGATAATTTTCTGTCGTAAAAGCCGGCCAGTGTGGCATATCGCCGTGATTGGGGTCTCCGGTTCTGGCAAAAGCAGCCCAGGCACCACTCATGACATGCGCTAAATGATAGCGATACTGATCTGCTCCAGTCATTGAAGCGGCAACATCCACATTGTTGAAAACGAAAGGTATCTCCAGAGTATGGTATGACCCCATACGCTCATTATGGACGGGGGAATACCAGTTAAACAGATATAAATAACTCGGAGCAGAGCCCTGTTCGTATTTAAGCTTGTTCATTTGCTGGGCATTCCAGCGCCTTGTGTTATCTGACTCGGCTGTTAGCCACAACATCCGATTACGACGCTCCGGGAATTTCTCACGATACAGCTCAACCAGTACCGAACCCTGCTGGGCATCGCCATTGGCAAGCCGAGAGCTGAATAGCTCAAGCATGTCTGCATCTTCCAGCTCGTAAGGAGGTGGGCCAACCCAGCCATTTTCTGTTTCTGTCGAGCCCGCCATGAAAGGCACATCAGCAGAATACGCTGGCGCTGTGGGGTCCCAGGGGTGTCTCGGAATAAAATTACCGTCTACAACCGGCCCCATCGGGAAAGAACGCAGCTCAGGGTCGCCATAGAGGGCATCCATGATCTGCTGCGGCGTCAATGTCTGCAGACGATCGAGTTGACCAGCCGATATATCCAGCTTGCTTAGATATCTCTGTACTGCCTCAGTCGCATCATCTGCGGCTTGTCCACGCATGGCGGAACCACTCTGAGCGATACAGCGGTGAAATAGGCCTGCTGCTGAAGGAACTCCCATCAATGAAGTTGTTTTACCACCACCACCAGACTGACCAAATATGGTGACACGATCAGGATCCCCTCCAAATTCACTGATATTATCCTGAACCCACTGTAACGCAGCGACAAGATCCTGAGTGCCGACATTGGTCGACTGTGCCCATTTTTCGCCACCGATATCTGCTAGGTGCATATAGCCAAAGATATTAAGACGATGGGACACTGAAACAACCACGACATCCTGTGATTTAGCCAATAGGGTTCCGTCATACATCAGGTAATTGCCGGAACCAAAACGATGGCCTCCTCCATGCATCCAAACCATTACAGGTCGTGAGCCATTATCCGCTGCCGGTGTAAATACATTCAGATTCAAGCAGGCTTCACTCTCCGTTTCCAGCCGATTCATGGCAAGAACAACCGGTGAAGGTTCAAAGGCATTTGGACCCTGCCAGCAACGGTTACCAATTTGGAAGGCATCCCTGACACCCGTCCAGGCCTGAGCGGGTTGCGGCGGCATGAAACGGTTGGCTCCTGCTGTATCAGCACCGTAAGGTACTCCCCAGAATTGTTCAACGCCCTCTCTGCGCAATCCGCGCACCCGGCCATAGCGGGTGGCAACAGTACTGCCAACTGAAGCAAGACTCGCATCCTGTGCCATCAAAAGTGGCGCCTGAGTACCCAGATACAAACCACCGGCACCGACAAGGCCGTGATTCATAAAACGACGTCTACTGAGCTGATTATTGATCGACATATTGATTCCCCTTCTCTTAAATACTTTGTGTATGGTTTTACTCGAAGACTACAACATATGTTCTGAACTAGGCAATAAACAAAAAGGCCGGAGAATTACTTCTGCCGGCCTTAAACAGGATAGATAACAAACGTTGCAGTTTATTCGTCAGAAGCTTCTTCTTCAGCTTCTTGAGCTGCCTTTTCCTCTTCTATGCGAGCTTTACCAGCCTCGATCGCTTCATAATCTGCTGCTGTCATGTAACTTTCTAGCAGTGCAACCACTTCAGGTTTGGGCGTTGCACGATTGGTATAATCAGGATTTCCTTGTGCAATATCCAGCACAGAGCCTCCTTCATTGGTCAATGCTCTGACATCTGCTCCATGTTCAAGCAGGAATCGAGTGATCGCTTCAGAACCGCGATGGGCCGCACCGTGCAATGCTGTTTCACCTTTCTGGTTACTGGAATTAATCTCAGCATCATATTGATTTAGCAGCATATCCAGTGTCGTCACTGCATCAGCTTCACGACCACGACTGATTGCTTCTCGCCAACCCAAACCGGCTGCAGCCATAAATGGCGTGGTGCCACCCTGAGGGGTGAAAAATCCACCCGGTCTGCCTTCTCTGATATCAGTTGCCAGATTTGGATCAGCACCTGCTTCAAGCAGTAGATTCATGATGGCCAAATCACCAGACATTGCAGCTCTGAAAAACGGGGTAGCCCCTTTGTTCAGCAAGCCATTATGCCCAGCACCCTGTGACAGCCAACTGGGCAAACCAGTATCCAGCTGAATATTGGGATCAGCACCTTTCTCCAGCGCCAGCGCCACAATATCAGGCGCTCTTAGTGTGCTCAGTATTTTAGGACCGGGACGCGGGTTGGCATCCAAGGTATTTATGTCAGTAGCAACAAACAGGACACTACGACCATACTCATCCTTGATATTGGGATCAGCACCTGCTTCCAGCAAAGCACCAGCCACATCAAAATGGCCATTAAGTGCAGCCAGAACCAGTGCATTTGAACCTTTCTCATCAACCAGATCCAGATCAGCACCAGCATCAATCAGCGCCTGCACAGCTGCCAGCTGACCTTCGCGAGCAGCAAAATGTAAAGCAGACAATCTGCCAGGAGGAATATCCGGGTAAACAAAACCACCCTGGCGTTTATCAGGGTCTACTTCAGGAACTTTGACATAGGCGGAACGCAGATCAACATCTGCTCCAGCTTCAATCAGCGCTTCCATCACCTCGACATGTCCGCGAGCTGCTGCCCACATCAGTGCTGTCTGGCCTTTCCAGGCTTCTGTCTGATTGGGGTCCAGGCCCAGCATCATGTTTTCTGGATCATCTGCCAACAAGGCTCTGACCAGTCGTACACTTCCGGCAGCGGCTGCTGTCATCAGCAAGGTCTCGCCATCCGGCGTTGTAGTCATGGTATTGGCCCCTGCAGACATCAGCAAGATACCGATATCATCCAGACCCTGTTGGGCTGCCAGATACAGTGCTGTCGCTCCATAGCGATTGCTGGCATTCACATTAGCACCCTGCTGAATCAACAGACGAGCTTTGTCACGCTCCTGATTGTAGATGGCATGCATCAGCAAGGTAGTTCCATCAGCCTCAGTCCAGTTAACATCAAAGCCCTGCTGCAGAGCTGTTTCCAGCTCTGCATAGGAATAGTCAACCTGAGCCAGGGCCGCACCTGAACCAGCCATGGCAAGTATCAGAATGGATGCAGACAGTTTTTTCATCTTAAACATAAGACGCTCCAAATACTTTCTTAGGACAATAAGCCTACTGTGCGACCCTGGGCTCGGCCAAAGTCTTCCAGTTCAACACCAAAGGTGTGAGCGATATCGAGGTGCATCTGGCCAATCGTACGCATGCGATCTTCAATCGCAATGTGACGGTTACCACGAACCAGACCACTGACAATCACACCAGGAATATCGAACTTGGTATGCTGGTTACCGTTGCTCATGCCGCTACCATAAAGCAGCAGGCTGTTATCAAGCAGAGAACCTTCGACATCAGGCGTATTGGCCAGTTTGTCAACAAACTTGGCAAACTGTTCCATATGATACACATTCACCAGATGATGTTTCATCATGGTTTCTTCAGAATTCTGGTGATGTGAAATGGAGTGATGTGGATCAGGCACACCAACCTGAGGATAGCTAATCTGGCTCAGGTCACGCGCCATCATGAAGGTGAATACTCGAGAAATATCTGCCTGGTAGGCCACATGCAGCAGGTCAAACATCAGGCCAACATGCTCTTCAAAGTCCTGCGGAATACCCATGGGTGAATCTGGTGCAGTTGCAGCCAAATCTCCAGAGCGGGCTTCGGCATTCTGAATGCGACGCTCAACTTCACGGATATTTTCCAGAAAGTCCTGAAGACGAACGCGATCTTCACCACTTAGTGCAGTTTCTGTACGGCTAGCCTGCTCAAGAACCGAGTCAAGAATACTGCGGTTTTCTTGCATACGGGCCAAACGCTGCTCGGCGGTACCGGTACCACCAAACATTCGCTCAAATACCGTACGAGGATTAATCTGCGTTGGTAGCGGATTAATCGGTGAAGCATAGGACACCGTATCCAGATAGGCACAGCTGTAACCGGCATCACAGGTTCCTACCAACGCGCTGACATCTTCAATAGCCAACTGCATGGACGGGAAAATATTGCTCTGCCCGATGTGATTGGCAATGACCTGGTCAATGGAAGTACCTGACTCCAGATCGGCACCCTGTGTTTTCTTCGGGTAGGTATCAGTCAACCAAGCAGTCGGTGCACCTGTATGCTGTCCAACACCATCAGCGCCACGCAGACCACTGACAACCGTCATGTAATTTCTGTAGTTTTCCAGAGGCTTAAGCGTGCGGCTCATCTCAAAATTGTCACCCACAGTAGCCGGCGTCCACCAGTTAGCCTCATCAGTCATGATGAATCCATGAGGAACATAGACGAATCCAGCGCGTTTGGGAGCAACAGCATCCTGCCCCATTGCTTTCATGGCTGGAACCATGGCGCTTAAAAAGGGTAATGCAACTGCAGTACCTGCACCCTGTAACATGGTACGTCTTGGTAATGCTTTCTTGAATATCATCATTTTGGATTTCTCCTTTTGTTATCTACCTTTGCTGTTAATTTTGTAATGCTTCAGCTCTTGTTTTTATTGTTAGCTGCTACTTTACTTGTTTTTACTACCTTAATAAATCAATTTCGAACGCTGGCAGCCACTTGTCCAGCCTCTTCCATCTCTGCCTGCTTCCACTGGAAAGGCAGTGATTTGGCAATTTCCTGCACAATCACAGAGAATCGGTAATCTTCTTCCTCTGCTGCACGGGCAATCGAACGAATAGTCGGCTTGTCATAATACTCAAGACCGCGACCAATCGCATAGGTTAACATACGATCGATAAAGGTATGTACGAACATGCCTTCTTCTTGGATTAATGCTTCCTTAAGAGCAATCGGTCCATTAACGGGTGTGCCATCGGCCATCTGCCCGGATGAATCGATTGGAATGCCACCTTCATCGAGGTCTCTCCAGCGACCAATACCATCAAATTTTTCCAGAGCCAGACCAATCGGATCCATGATGTTGTGACAGGATGAACAGGCTGGATCTGCACGATGGTCGGCCAGACGCTCTCGCATAGAGCGAATGTCAATGGCATCAGCATCATTTTCAGTCAGAGCCGGTACATTATCGGGCGGATCGGCAGGCTCGGCACCCAGAATGTTATCCAGAATCCACTTACCACGGACTACTGGTGAAGTTCTGTGCGGGAACGAAGTCACCATCAGGATGCTACCCTGACCAAGCAGGCCGCCCCTCTCAGGGTGTCCATCCATATCTACACGACGGAAGTGATCACCATAAATACCGTCAATACCGTAATGAAGAGCGAGTCTTTCATTCAAATAAGTATAATCTGCAGTCATCAGGTCAACCACATTGCGGTCTTCGCGCATGACACTTTCGAAAAACAGCGATGTCTCCTGAAGGAAGGCATTTCGCAGGTTTTCGTCGAAGTCAGGAAAGGCAACAAAGTCAGGCGCCCTGCTTTCCAGGTTGCGCAGCTGCAACCACTGGCCCGCAAAGTTTTCAACCAGTGCGTTGGCACGGGGATCTTCCAGCATACGAACCACCTGTTCATCCAGCACACGTGGATCTCTTAGCAAGCCTTGCTCTGCCAGACTGATCAACTCCTGATCTGGGACAGAACTCCACAGGAAGAATGACAGCCTTGAAGCCAGTGCTATGTCATCAATTCTGAAATTTTCACCCGGCTGCACATTAACCGGCTCTACTTCAAAACGGAACAGAAAATCCGGATCCATCAGCATACGACGCAGTCCCATCTGAATACCTGCATCAAAGGTACCCTTGTCTTCTCGACCAGCCAGGAAAAAATCCACCAAGGTGTCGATATCGTCCTGCTCCAGCGGACGGCGATAGGCCTGTCCTGCCAGGTTGGTGAAAATCTGCTCGGCACAGGCTCGCTCTTCAGCCACTGAATTCGGATAGCAAGTGAAGATTTTTTCACGGGTTCCTGTCAATTGGCTGGGGGCACGGCCATTGAAGGGGCCGGCAATTTCTAGATTGGTTACAGCGGGGTTACCGCCGATATATACCGCATCGAAATGGCCCCTTTCGAAAGGCTCCAACTGATCCATTTCCAGGGCACCGGATTTGGCCAGAAAAGTCACTGTGACTTCATGAGTACCTGCAGTAATAGGCATTCTTACCTGGGTACGCTGGTTAATGGCATCCAGCGCCAATGCTGAATTCTCCAGCACCAGGGTATAGTCCGCAGGACCACCGATAGTGACCAGCTTAACGCGCTGTCCGTCGATGGAAACCTCAAACTGATGGGGGTACTGCAAGCCCATCAGGGCATCCAGACTGCTCGCCAGGAATGAGGTATTGATTTCATAGATACCATCCAGCGGGAAAGTGTGCTCTACCGACAGGCCTCCACGTGTACCGAAAGGCAAGCCGTCCATGTGCTGATTCTGTGACAGGGACATGCTGGCCGGATACTGTACCTGCTCTGGTGGGAAAGCCGGGTCGCCAACTGAAATGGCCGAGATACGGTCAGCAGCGGCCAAATAGCCTTCGAGCAGCGTCGGAGATACGCCCAGAATGTCAGCAATATTGTCAAAACCGTAACTGGTGTTGTCAGGCGGCAAGGTGGCTTCAATATCGGCGCTCACTTCCAGACCCAGAATATCGCGAATGACAGTGGCGTATTCTGTTCTGTTGAGTCGATACAGACCTGGTCTGCCAGCCTGTGGATATTCCGATGCCAACAGATCCATCTCGCCTTCCAGCCAGCCAGCCAGACTGTCATAAGTCTCTTCATCCGGACGGGGCT
>Ga0181584_10002134_pt1 | contig 15117 bp, 7 predicted proteins | sample 071ome_30_FD_132462 | JGI IMG/M metagenome (GOLD analysis project Ga0181584, IMG submission 132462) | Coastal salt marsh microbial communities from the Groves Creek Marsh, Skidaway Island, Georgia - 071406AT metaG (megahit assembly) | ecosystem: Environmental > Aquatic > Marine > Intertidal zone... | reverse complement strand
GTCTCTCTCTATTTCAACTCGCTCCTTCGCTTTGAGAACCAACTCGAGCTCTTCCGCAAACCTCTGCACTGCTGGTTTCGTCGGGGTCCCCCAAGGAAGGCGTTCGACGACGTCGGCACGAACATCGAAGACGTCACCACTCGCGCCCACGCGGGACGACAACGGCTTGCTCATTTCGACACTGCCTTGAACGCGCTCTTCGCGGCCGCTGAAGGATGCGATGTTTTCAACGCGTGATAAAGGTTTCGACTCAACATCGATTCGTGGTTCCGCGTTCTCCATGCGACTCCGCCGGTGCGGAGTGACGGTGGGCGCGTGGCCGAGAGGGCCGAGAGCTGAAGGTCGGACCTCTTTGCACGTTAAAACTAAAACTACAAACTACAACCTATCTAATCTAAATATCCTAAACATCTATAATCATCTTCATAGAGCGTTTTGAATCTGTCGAGGTACCTGCCTGTTTGCGTAGACGGTTTCGGAACTCTCACAGAAACACCGCCGCGGGTGTACAATACGTCGACGGGCTCGTAAAGCTCTCCTCGATCAGGAGCTCGTTTCCCAGCGATGACATGCGAATGGAAAGCATCGCTCTGGGCTTTGAGGTAACGTTCGCGCTCCGGAATTGCGCAGTCGTGCTCCGCATGCGCCAGGGGTTTTCGAGCGGGGTGATGTAAATTCACTTTCAGTGCGTCAAGGAGCCTATTCCAGTCCCTGTCAAGAGACTCAACGCGGCCAATGAAGTGAATTGGCACGCGGGTACCGCGACGAGTAACTCCGCTGAGTCGAGTAATCATAGATTCAAAATGTTCATCCAGCCACGGATTATTCAAGAAGCTTGCCTCGTCGTCATCTCCGGAACAGAAGTTTGCGCCCAACCTTGACTTCACGCGCAAAATCTCCAGTACATCGATCACTTGCTCAACGGTTGGTGGTCGGGTCGCTGTTTTACCACGCTCACATCCCTGACACATTGAACGACAGAATGCTTGACGATAACCTGAAGCAAAACGCACGCTCGGTTTTCGTACAAATGTGAAAAATGTGTAAGATTTGAGTACTTCATCCGATAGTGTTGCCGTAGTTGACCGCACCTCACCATCTCTCCCCGAAACCTGTTCCTGAATTGACCAACTGGCATTGTAGACAGTCGACAATCGATCGCGTATACTTTCACTCGCAGCCTTTGTGATATCAACATAAACTGCTTTGAGATCATGTACAACCACGACATCTGTACCACCCGATTTACAACGCAAATTTTCCTGCGTCGCACGATCGAGACGCCACTGACAAGCTGGAGAGTTGAACGTTGCCTCAGCGTCCTCTAGATATCCACCCACGTCCCCGAGCGCTGCGGCGCTCAGTCGCTCACCCCCATCGACCCGCCGAGAAAAAGTAATACCAAATGTCAGCAAACACGATAGCGCGAACGCACAGCTACACCAATGCAGTATAGACGATGTCCCGCGACTTGCACAAGGCTGTGAAACCAGTTCTCGGGGCTCCGACTCGATCTGCACGAGATCCAGTGATTTTCCGAGCTCAGCTCGTGGAAAGCTTCTGGATGAACTACCTCGAGCCTCAACAAACCGCGTCCAGCGTGTAGATTCAATATGCTCTTCGTGCACCGTCGTCGCTGTCGACGTCGCAGCGGTCTCCTCGGTCAACAGGAGGGCGTCGTGCTCGTCCGCGGCTTTGCGGCGTCCGCCAGTTCCAATCATGCGGCACGGTCGCGAAGAGCACCGAGCTAGATGATGTTATCTCTATTCTTTGTCTCGGTCTCGCTCGCGGTAAGATATTCACGTCGTCACGAGACGTGTTGTGTCGACAAAAGGTACAACACCATCGATTGAATGGAGGTTGGGAATTTATACTTATTACAACAACGATCTCATCCATAGTAGACGATTCCTCCTGAGTCAGAGTCTCCCTTGCGAGAAAGATATGACATCATTTTAGTTGTCTATGTTAGTGTCGACTTAGATTTTGGCGCACCCCGCGAGAATGTTCTCCCCGGCGTGGTTTGTTGGGCTGGTTTTACGGGTTGTCGTAACTTCCCATCAAGTGGACCGACGAGAGCCTCAATTTCAGTCAGGAACAGCAACCTGTGCCCGTAAGACTGAATACCTAGCACTCGTTGGAGAAGCTCGTGTTGTTCTCCCATTGACAATAGTCCCAGCTCTTGATGCATCTTCAGCAATATTTTCCCAAAGATGTGGTTGTGCCTGAAAGCATGGACGTATGCTTCAAGACCTATCGCGCTCAGCCATCGATCCATGGCATCATCGTCCACTGGAACTGAAACCTCATGTGACGATAATGCAGAGCCATTGCGAGCTTGGGGCGGTGCTGATGCAGCAGCAGCAGAAGTAGCAGCAGACGAAGACAGAGCATCTGGGCTGGGTGCTGTTGCACCATTCTTCTGCAGGAATGATGGCGCCTTTGTGTCATTGTGAATGGCCTCCACGGCAGTGCAAAGACCGTGTATAGAAGCAGTCATCGTTTCCTGGTTATGCATGTTATAATACAGCTTACTTCCCACGAGAATTCCAAGCCACCCGTCAGGCTCATATGATTTCTCAACTTTGACAGGAATCAAACATTTTTTTTTCGTGTAAGCATATTCGGCCTCGGTGCGGCAGGCTTGAGATTCTTTGTAACGACTAGAAATACACATGATAATGGCATCAGAAGATTCGATCGCCGCTGCCATTGCCTCGAGTGTTGAACCCATCATGCGATCCACATCCATCCATACGTTGAAGCCTTTGGCATTGAGCTCTTCTTTCAACTGCAACACTGTTGATTGATGGTGCCATTCATAGGAAAGCATCACCTGTGCCTTGGCGTTTTCAATGGCGCCAAGTTTTTGCATATCTTCTTCGCTTAGTCCTGTCGACGTTTCTTTGGCTCCTTCTTCGTCACTTTGCGGCTGAAGCATCCACAACGCTCCGCGAGCCTTCATCTTCGTGTTCTCACTGCATAGTCTTCTGGCTTCTTCAAGGGCTTCAAGAACCCCTGGCTCTTCGAGAATTTTAACCTTCACATCCTCGTCAAACGACAAGTTCCATAAAGCACTAGCAGCCCAAAATGATGCTCGATCCCATTGATGTTGCTTTTCTCGGAGCACTCTGACAAGAAGCTTGATGACACCCGCATTTGCAAGTCGAGGCTTTGCGGCTTCCATCGTAGCCAAATTCGCAACACCTTGCGTATATTTCCATACAGTATGCCTCATATTTGCATAGGTGTCCCCGTCACACGCAGTTTTTAACAGTTCAACCAATTCTTCCATGATTGATTCATCGTTACTAAGTCTTTCGTCGTTGTCTTCACGGCCAATCAGGTTCGCAATCATGATGGCAGCATTGATACGGCTCACGCCTGATGTCCTCTCCAAAACATTTCCGGCAAAATCGACTGCTCCGTGAGTCGTCAATAATTTCGCTTGCGCAGGAGTCTGGCTCAGGTTTCTGAGAAAGATCATTCCATGATCACACTCCGTCAATCCTCGCTCGTCATGCCACATTAGTTCGCAACTCTCGTTGCTTTGATATCTATTTTGCAGCAACTGCAGCAGCACCGGAGTGAGACGAGACTTGGCTACCAATCGATGTAAATCCTCATTGAACGCGACCAGAGTTGACGCCAAGAAGAGCGCCGCACATCGCACTTGCTCGTCCACACCCGCCGTGCACATATTGCGAAAATATTGAAACATATTATGTCCACTCCCGACTTTCCAACACGCTGAAGCGTTACGATAGCAAATGGCTTGCAGCGCACAGAAGGCTTCAGCACAATCTTCCGTCGCAAGTGTGCACAGATTTTCCACAACATCTCCCAATAAAATTTTTGACTGTGCTGGTTGAAGCTTACCACGTTCCTCGATCAGTTGAACAAGTGCCTGCCTGATCCACTCTGCCGCGTCGATCGCCTCCGCTGTTGGCGCGACGATGGAACCTTCTTCTAGTTTTTCGACGAATTGACGCAAAGCGGACGCTTTTAGCTCCAGAGTGACTTCGAACTGTGCGGGCTCACCGATGAAGTCGGGATCGTACAATACGCCCTGAGATAACGTCGGGACGATCTCTGCCTCAACGCTCTTCCCCGCCGCGCTCGTGCGTGTCACGCCTGTGCGCGCACGTCTACTTTGGCATATTTTCGGGCCTGGTCGCGTTGCTGGGCACCGATATCCCGCACGAGCGCGTACAAGAGCCTGCATGTTTGCGCCGCCTTGTGACGCGAGACGAGGGGGCGCCCACGAAGCAGTAGGATGCGTCACATACGGACCGTATGATACGGTCGCGCGTGCGCTCGGCCCTTTGGGTGAGGCCCACCATCGCGATGCGACGAGGAAAGGTGTCTTCGCGCGCATCGTCGCGTGAAATGTTCGTATTCGTCTACGTGGCGCTCGCGGGGCTCGTTTTCGTTGGCTTGGGGACGGAGCAAGCGAACGCGGAGAATGCACGATCACCCGGCGGAGGCGCGGCGGCTTGCATCAATCTAAGCCCTCGCGATGCGGTCGTGGCGGTGTGTTTGCAAAACGATTTCATGGATGCACGAGAAGCGGACGGATCGTACGTCGGATCGTCGTCAAACGTAGCTAGAAAGATCCCAACCGAAGCAGTAACCGATGGTGGGAAGACCATAAAGCGAGGAACCCTTGCAGTCAGTAAGGGACACGAGGTAGTCGGTATCACAAATGAATGGCTTAAACGAGGATCCGAAGCCGGCAGCCGGTTGATGGTAACCATGGACTGGCATCCAAAGGATCATTGCAGCTTTTGTAAATTTGGGAAGAAAGGAAAGCAGACACTTGATTGCGTCTGGGGTTGTGAGGGGACTCAAGGGCTCTGTGTCACCGGTGCCAGTGTACCCAAAGAAGTATTTGACTCATCTAATCGTTGTCTGGATGAGATATCGTCGAATGATTACGCGCAGAGTCGCTATTTTCAATGGCCCCCGCACTGCGTGGAGGGTACATTTGGCGCTGAATTAGATCCTTTTCTGCATGTTCCAGCTGGAACCGTAACACTAAAGACCTCTTCAGCTCGAGAAAAAGACTCGTATAGCATGTTTCATTCGATTGATGAAAGTAGTGGGCGTTCAATGGAAGTAATTTTGAAAGACGAAAATATCAAACGCGTCTTCATCATGGGTCTCGCAACCGACATGGTTGTGAAGAATACATTGTGGGATATTTTAGCCGCGCAAAACGCTACTAAATCAGAGGCGGTACTTGTTGCGGCAGGTGTTCGTGGGGTTTTTGACGAGCCTGGTGACTATTACCTCTCTTCACCGAAAAGTGGAAGTGGGATTGTGAAAGCTGAAGCCGTTGCTCGAGGGGCCCAAATTGTTGCGCACTGGGACATTGACGATGCCCTTGCTGAATTATGCGCGGGCACGTGCGACACGGACAAAGATTGTCCCGAAGACATGTTCTGCGATACTTTGGAAGAACCATACGGCAGATGCAAGTCTCGTCAGAAGAGTGATGGACTTGCTGTAGCAGCAACACTCATTGCACTGATGGGTGCACTCATAGTGTTTCGTAAAGATATCATCGAATCTTACAATAATCGGCAGAAATCGCGGGGACCTCCTACAGATTTTGTTGTACTTGTAGAAACGGATATCGAAGGCTCGAGTGAGTTATGGGAGAAAATGGGCGAACTTGGAAAGGGTGATGTTATGAAGAACGGAGTAATGAAGCTCCACGACGAGTGTCTCCGACGAAGTATGAAAAAGTATTTTGGCTATGAGCTGCTCGTTCGCGGGGATGCATTTCTTGTGGCATTTCATTCTGTATCGGACGCACTTTCATGGGCTCTCCAGGTCCAGCTCGATCTCATGAACGCTTCTTGGCCTGCAGATTCTCACAACGTCACGCCTGGGACGATGCAAGAATTTGGTCGTTACAACGGCCTACGAGTGCGCATGGGCATTCACTGCGGCAAAGTGGACAAATGCATCAAGCATCAAGGGAAAATCGTATATGAAGGCAACGTTTTGAAGCAGACGACAGCAGTCGCCGACGCCGGCGTAGGCGGTGGTATCCTGCTCTCACAGGCAACCTTGCCAATATCAAGTACGGATTCAGCGTACGTGCTATTTGATCAAGGTTTACACACCTTGAGTGGATTTATAAACCCCCAGCGACTCAAAGAAGTGTATCCAGAGGAACTCGCGAGTCGCAGTGACATCAGGGCGAAGCTGGATACCGTAGAGAGGCTTACACCATCTTTCCATGATGCACCAGAGGGCAATGTCACTATGATCTACGCACACGTCGTTGGGCTCAGTGATTTACAAAAGGCAGTTGGTATTCAAACTGTGGAGAAAGGACTGAGCATAATGTTTGAAACTTTACGAAAAGTACTCGTGCGCCCGCACTGCAATGGCTATGATTGTCGCGGGTACGAAAGGAATGGAGAGAATATGTATGTCTTCAGTAGTTACAAGAACTGTTTACTGTTCGCCCTCGAGGCCCAGCTAGAGTTACAAAAAGCTGATTGGCCCGAAGAATTGAATGAGTATTTAAAGACGAGTGCGGTGCGTGGTATACCGGTTCGCATGGGTATGCATAGTGGTCCGTTGAAACGAATTCGTATTCCTGGTGAAGGTCTGGCTGATTACTATGGGGAGAGTGCGAATCGTGCCGCACGAGTTATGTCGGTTGCAGTAGGTGCGCAAATAACGTGCGTGGAGGTGGAACTTGAGAGATTGCTCCAGCAAGATAGTGCGGGATTACCAGATATCATCATTGATCGTTTGGGAACATTCTCATTGAAGGGAATCCCAGGCGTCACGTCACTTGTGCAAGTCGCACTGAACACGGAATTGGCGGAACTTGGTGGATGTAGGTACAAGGAAAGTAAGAAGGCGCAACTCGTGCATCCTGCCTCTGCACCAGTGCGTCGTATTCATTCTTCCACATCAAGTTAGTACCCACAACAGCTTTTGTCCACTTTGGGTGTGGATACGCATTTTTAACTGATGTTCAGGCACTGAAGTGACGCCAGCCAACTTTTGTTTCAGAGTGTGAACTAAATAGAATTCTTATCATTTGAAATATACGATACCGGTAGTGTTACAATACTTGTACTAGCTTTGAAGTTTTATACTTTCAATTTCTCAACTGCGAAAGGACCACATTCAGGCGCTCAAGACTCTCCTGCAAGCTCTCAAATCCAGCCTCTGCGACAGAGTGCGTAAGATCGTGCAAAAGTGCTGTGCTACCTGTCTCATATTTTTCACCGTTGGGACCAAACAGAATGATGGGAGTGTGTGCCGGATCTGCACAAAATTTGTCTCTGATCTGCGCTTTTGCTTGCATGCGCTGACGAGTGATGAGGGCTGAATCAAAGGCAAATCCATGGTTATGTCCTACTTGCCATTCCACGGGCACACGCTTGCCCTGGTCATTCATTTCGCAGACACAATATTTATACTCGTGAGGCTCATCCGCGAAAAGTGATGTTGATACGTGCCAACTCCCATCCCCACTACGCGTCATGCACTCAGCTGTCTCCAGATCCCATTCGTGCCAGCTTCCTACCAAAACTAGAAATTGATGCTGGGCAACATCTTTGCGAACTCTGAACTCACAAGAAATCATGTGCGTCACTAGACCGCCGAGAGCATGTTGCCGCATCCTTTGGACTACTTCATTCACCTGTGCTAAGGTGAGCCTTGTCACTTCTTGGGCTTCCAAAACAGACGAACTCAAATGAAGTTTGTCACCCACTTCCCAACTCACAGATTGTGAAACTTCTACTTTCGTTGCTTTTAGTGTAAGTATCTCGTTTTGCATATCTTGTAAAAGCTGATTCGCGCGAGACCTTTCATTTTCAAGTTGTAAAATTTCATTTTTCAAATTCGCAATTTCTGTTGGCTCAGAATCAGAAAACTCAGTTATCGACGCAAAAGACTCCAGTTTACGTCTCATAGACTCTTCAAGTTCGAGTAAACGCTGTTTATAACGATTGGCACGTTCGTTCGCTTCGCTCACTTGACGCTCCATTTGAACAACTTTATCACTGATGTCGGACTCAGTTAAAATCTGGTTTGATTTACTTTCACCGGAGCTTGACATCTTCAATTTGGATATTTCTTCCATCAGTTGTGAGACTTTTTCTTCAGCATTCATCAGATCCGTTTGATACTTCTCTGCCTCTCTCGAGTTGACCGCAACCTTTACTTTGAGGGTTTCGAGCTCAGACATTGTGATCTCTAACTGTGCTTTGTAGAAATCAACTTCTTCACCATTTACTATCTTGAAATCTTCTTTCATCGACTCCGATTTGATTCGCTCTTCCAGTAATGCATCAGAGGCTTCCTTTGCTTCTGCTCGCGCATTCAAAAGCTCAGTTTGCAGAGATGTGATTTTTAATGTATATTCATCCATATCCTGAGTAACACCTGTTTGGCGGAGTGTCCCGAGTTCCATTTGTGCACTTTCAAGTTCATGTCTGTACTGTTCGACTACAGATCTCTGGTTTGAAATTTCGCCCATCGCATCTGATAAAGTTGACTGCAGCTTGTGAACTTCGATCTCAAGTCGCTGAGCCTCGGCGCTCGCGGTCATGCTCTGCTGTGACAAATCTTCACAAAGAGCAGAGAACTTCTCCTCCATCGATTCCTTCTCTTTTAATTCGCTTTCGAGCGCCGCTCGAGCCTGCGCAAGCTCACCTTCAAGTCGCTGAGCCTCGGCGCTCGCGGTCATACTCTGCTGTGACAAATCTTCACAAAGAGCAGAGAACTTCTCCTCCATCGATTCCTTCTCTTTTAATTCGCTTTCGAGCGCCGCTCGAGCCTGCGCAAGCTCATCACGGTTTTGAGATGCGCCTGAGCGTTCCTGATCCAGAGCTGCCTGCACGATCGTTAGCTTACTCTTTAATCCTGCGAGCTCAATCGATAAAGATGATGACTCGCCATTGGTTGAGCTAATTGCTCCCTCCAGCTCTTCTACCTTAACGTGCAGTCCGGCAAGTTGATTTGATAATTCGGCTGCTTCTTGTTTTGAGATATCAAGCTCCCCTTCGTACTTGGTTGCTTCATCACGTGATTCAGTTAGGGCTATCTGGACGATATTCAACTTGCTCGAAGTTGCAGCTAGGTCGGCAGATAACGAAGTTGACTTGCGATCTGCTGAAGATAGTTCATCTTCGAGAACTCTTACTTGGCTTTGAAGACTACTGCAATCTTCAGATAGCATCTTCTGACTGCGATGTGAAGCCTCTAGCTCCTGACGAACCGATTCCACCTCTTCTCGCGCGTGTTCGAGTTCAGCCCTCACTAAAGTCATATCTTCACAGTAGTCTGACGCTTCTTGTCGAGAAGTCTGAAGTGCCTCTCTTGCTTCATCAAGTTTTTGTTGATAAGCAGCCAGTTCGTCTTCATATATTTTCACAGTATTTTCAGATGAGTCAAGATTACCCCTGGCGAACTCTAGCTCATTTTTCGATGCTTCAAGCTCTGACTTGACTGAGACTAGTTCTTCAGAAATACATGATACCTCCAATCGGTTACTCTCCAGCTCAGATTCAAGCGATCTAATTGTCATGTTCGCGCTGTCAAAATTGAGTGTCAGGTCTGTGAGTTGCTTTGTAGTTGACGCTATTTTGAGCTCCAGTTCTTGGAGATCCTTTTGATACGCAGCAATTTGGCCTAGATTGAGAGAGACTTGCTCGTTAGACTTTAAGAGTGACGCCTCAAGGCGAACATTCAATTCTTTGACTCTTTCAATCTCAACAAGTGTCTCCTTATACTTTTCCTTTGATGTCTTGGCATCATCAGAATACCGACCACTCAGTTCTCGAAGCGACATGAGTTCAGCCTCGGTGTCCAGTAGCTTTTCTTTATACACAGCGATTTCATTTTCGTAATACTTGGTGTTCTCCGTGGCTTCAGTGAGTTGCTGCATTGTGCCTTGCTCCGTTTCCTTCAACTCTTTGAGTGCTGCCTGTGCACTTACAAGCTCATTTTTGTATTGCTCTGCCGAGAGCCTGGTTTCTTCGTTTGAACCTTCAAGGCGTTTGATATCCTTACTTTTTAAATCGAGAGACTCTTTTAGTATGCCAATTTGATCCTTCAACATGGCGTCAGCTCTGGAAGCACTCTCAAGCATCTGCTGCAAGCTAACGAGTGCTTGTTCATTTCGCTCTGATTTTTCTCGCAACTCTTTCACTTCCCGTTCTGCAGTATCACGACAAGATCTCACTTCTTCAATTCCGTCATTTTTTTCGGTCAGCTGCGACTCAACGCTACCTTTAAGACCAGGGATTACGGTAGCAAGACGGTTTTTACCCATAAGAGTCACTCCTGTCAGGGCACACACGAAGACCAACATAAGGGGTGAACCCAGTTTGACTGACGTTCTCGTTGATGATGAGACTACTTGTGATGCTGAACTTCCCACCACAGCCATCGTAGAATGATAATCGGGCCTCAAATTAGCTGTCCCTTTAATCACTATTCTGTCACCCGGGAACACGTTAGATAAGTTGACATGCGGGTTTAATTTCTGCAAAGAGATACGATCCAAGCCAGAATGCTCCAGGAAAGACGTTATCGTTTCACCGCGTTTAAAAGTATACCACTCACGTCCGTCGTGCACTTCTGTACCATTATCGATTTCTGTCCCACTCACCCCATGCAGCGTCAGCTCTGGTCCCGTTGCTTTTAGTGGCTTGGCTCTCGAAGCTCTAGAAGCGGACAGCCCGCTCCGTTGTCTGCATAGAAGAATGCGTACGGCATCATTAGTCATTGCGCTTTGAACGAGATACGACAATTGATCAACTCTGTCCTCTGCGCGAAGTGCGAGTGGGAAGAAAAATTTGAAAAGTTTGTCGCTCTTCAAATTTGCGATTCCGCACCTTGAACGGATATTTCGGCGCCGAGTACCTCCTCGGAACACTCTCGCGTCTGGCAATGGTGCGACAGCCCACCGTGACGACATTCACTTAGTTTGCCCGGCGTCTGACACTGGCGTCGGCGCCGGCTCCCTTCTCTGCCTTCATGGAACAGACGGAGATGGGCGCTGTATCATAAATACAGATTCAATGTGTCATTGTATGGTAGGATTGCATGAAGGGTTGTGCGATTGTGGAGATCAAGGAAATTCACCGCGTCGAAGTCGCCACAACACCCCTCGCCTTTGCAGCCGTCGCCCGCATGACTGTACGTACGGCCTGGAGAGTTCGAAGCTAGAAGGGTGGAAGTCGACGAAACTTGTCCGAACGACCGATTGCGAAGATATCAGGCGCTGTGACGTGCTGAGTCGTCGGACGAACACCGCGAGGGTGGGCAAGCCTAGCCAACGAGAAGAGGCGTAGCTCTTGTCGTTGGTCCGACGAGTATGCCCGCGCTTCGTCTATTCGGTAGGCAGTGGCTACTTTCGAGCGATGATTTGCCACTTCCCATGGCGGGACTGATGACGATACATACGGTGTGGTGTGTGATCATACTTGTGGTGTATGAGCGCGCGCACCGGACGCTGAGACACAATTGCTCTGGTGGTGAGCAAGCTATGACGTGGTTGTTCGGGACTTTCGTTTGTTATTTCATGGCATTGTGTATAGAAGCAATACTGCTTCATGTATCTTTGCGCGGAAGAATCATGGAACCTGCGAAGAGAGCTTGGGTACCGTACCTTTTATACGTGCACCTGCTGCTCCTCTGTGTTGATATAGCGTTCACAATATTTGGAACGGTTGTGGACTCGGACATGGGTGGCTGTATGTATCGGGCACGAGTGAGATCAATGGTGCTCTGTGTTATAATCGGAAATTTCATCGTAATTGGTTTCCACTTCATCGGTATCTCTTTTATGTTTAGTATGTTTGGTCATCTGCCAAGCGAGCAGAAATGGTATCGAATTTTCAACGTTATTGCGATGATGTTGTGTGTGAAGGAACGACAAAAAGAGCAAGATCCGGAATTAGATAGAGAATTAGCGGAGCACGGCGCGCTAGGACACATAGCAAACTGTTTTGCGGAGGTATTCCAGGGTGCTGATGTAGTCCCAAGTGACATTGCAGCAGGTTTGGGTTTACTTGCGATTCAGCATAGACATATGATTGAGAACGACCCGATTGGCAAGGAATTGCTGAATGATGCGGATGCTCTAGCACCGTACAAGTCGTTAATAGAGATGTATGAGGATGGCGCACATCACGCACGTTGGGCACTTGCTGCGTATGGTTGGGCACTATTTGCATGGGCAGATCCTCGGTCAGGTATGAGAATGATGTGCTCAGCTACAACGTGCATGAGTGCGTGTGGCTGTCGCCGATGCCTTAAGAAAAGACACGATCCTCACGACTTAGATCGAGAAGCCTTGAAGAAGTGTGCTGGCATTGCATCTGAAGACTTATTTTACGTTTCAGTTGCTAATGGTATTGGAGAACCACCATACTTCATTGCTCGTGATGTTCGTCGAAGAGCTGTCGTTCTTTCAATTCGAGGTACTTTAAGTATCGCTGATTGCGTTACAGACAGTATGTATAAACCATCAATGTTGAACGCTGAAGCAATACAGGAACCAACACTGACAGGCACAGACCTTCATGTACACTCTGGTGTGCTCCGTGCAACCAATTTTATTTTATCTGATCTGAATAGCCACCGAATCCTGGAACAAACGGTTCTTGGAGAGACGCCAACTGGGACAAGTGTGCCGATCCCTAGTACAGCCGCTGATTGTAAAGGTTGGGACTTGGTCCTCACTGGACACTCATTAGGAGCGGGTGTCGCCGCCGTATTATCTTTGCACCTACGCAGACAATTCCCAAGCTTGAAGGTGTGGTGCATAGAGCCCCCAGGTGGAGTGTTGAGTCCTAAGCTAAGTGAAATTACCAAGGCCTGGACATATAGTACTATACATCACTGTGACTTGTTTTGTAGATTATCTGGCCCAGTTTTGCTCAAGTTGCGAAATGACATGATGGACGCCTTAACGCACTCAAAGTTGAATAAATTCTCACTGTTGATGCGAATGACGTTCCAAGGCAATAAGCTCCAGACCTCTGATGTCCTAGACGCAGAGTCACCGGCAACTGAATCCACGACTCTTCGTGAGGATTATAGACGATTCGCTGAGGCACAAGTTGCTGCGACACCCATGATGGTGGCAGAACTTCATCCTCCCGGACAACTCATCCACTTGCTTAGACTTCCAGACGGATCCTATGCGCCGCGACTTGTGGAAGCGCGCGAATTGATGAATCGAGGAATGATGATTCAATACCGTTTTTTCAGTGATCATTTTCCAGACAAAGTTGCCTCTGTTCTTTCTGATCTAGCCACTGCAGGAACAGAGGCAGCGCAGTCTATCACCTCGGTGAGAACGCCTGCGGATGTGCCTGTGCAGGAATCGATCGTCGATAAACTCGTACATAGCTCGTCAATGGATCGCCGTCGTCGTACTGGCGATGTAGACAATGTTTAGTTTGACATATGCTAGTCTTTGTGAGAAAAGAGCCACCCAGGGAGGCACACCCCTCATTCTGAAGCGCGCAACGACCATGCTGCGCGCTACAGAACGACACACACGAAGAGGGTTGGCGATTATCAGATCAATTCTTTCTCCACGAGTCACATCTCGCGCTTATGACAAAAAGGTAACTACGGCGCGTTCTCTCCGTAAACTCGAGCCCGTACGTGTTCGTCTCGCGCTAATTATTGACGACTTCTTTCACGCCACGAAGGTTGTGGATCACTACGAGAACCCAAGGAACGTAGGATCATTTGACAAGACGGATTTGAACGTTGGTACCGGCGTCGTTGGCGCTCCTGCATGCGGAGACGTGATGAAGTTGCAGATTAAGGTAGACGAGGAGGGCAACATAGTGGACTCTTGCTTCAAGACGTTTGGGTGTGGTAGCGCCATTGCGTCGAGCTCTGTCGCCACTGAGTGGATCAAGGGCACTCATGTAGATGAAGCAGTTACCATCAAGAATCAAGATATAGCTAAGCATTTGAACTTACCTCCAGTGAAGTTGCACTGTTCGATGTTAGCCGAGGATGCTATACGCTCTGCAGTGGCAGATGTGAAAGCCAAGCGTGCAGCTGCTAAGGCAGCGTCATCGTCATAGCTACGAGTAGTCGAATAGTATCATCTTTTCTTTCCATGTACGAGAGTTGTAAAGAATTTTTCACGAGACCTTGTTCAGTGCAGTCAAAGTTTAAAACCGAGTCAGTTCTTGCCTCTTGACCTTGGCTGTGCTCGACAAGTGGCAGTCGCTCGCGGTATAGTGGTCGACGACCATGCTGGTAGCTTCTTCACTCACCCAACGGTACGTACTCGATTCTAGGAGGGTAGTTTTGAGTAAAAGCTCGACACTCGAGAACGCCGTGACCACCACTTCGCGCGTTCTCCTGGTATCCGACCTCGACGGCACGATGGTTGGGAACGACGAATACACGCGCGAATTTCGGAAGTTCTGGGAATCAGACGCTAGACACAAGGATTCAAAGCTCGTTTACTCCACGGGGCGCTCATTCGAGTCCTTTCTGGGTCTCATAACATCTAAAAGAGACATCCTCGTCGAGCCTGACGGGCTCATCTGCGCAGTTGGGACAAAGGTGTTTCTTCGCAGTAGTGATCCGAATTGTGCGTGGATCGAAGATGAAGCATGGGCTGAAGCCTTAGATGTGAATTGGTCGTGTGATGTTGTTGGTAAAATATTACAGCAGGTGATCGATAAGTTCGGGTCTGAAAATATCCACTTCAGACCACCAGACGAACAGAATAAATATAAACTCACGGTTGGTGTCAAAGATGAGTTTGTAAACGACGTTCATCAGGATATACGCTCGGCGTGCGACGATGACAGGATAGAGTGCAAGATTATCATCAGTGGCTCGGGGGGGTGGAAGTTCATTGATTGTGTTAGCACCGGAGCGGGGAAACTGGAAAGTCTTGAGCACATCCGCGAACAGTTGGGCTTTGAAGCAAGCGAAACAGTTGCATGTGGGGACAGTGGTAACGACATACTGATGATGTCTGGAGAGTCTAGGGCCGTTGTTGTTGGTAATGCAGAGCTGGAGCTCCGAGAATGGGCGAACAATTTCAAGTCAAAAAATGAACTTGAGTCAAGTCGTATCTTTCTG
>Ga0181584_10002133_pt1 | contig 15118 bp, 8 predicted proteins | sample 071ome_30_FD_132462 | JGI IMG/M metagenome (GOLD analysis project Ga0181584, IMG submission 132462) | Coastal salt marsh microbial communities from the Groves Creek Marsh, Skidaway Island, Georgia - 071406AT metaG (megahit assembly) | ecosystem: Environmental > Aquatic > Marine > Intertidal zone... | reverse complement strand
GACCTGCCCAAGGTCCTCCACCCCGTCGCGAACCGTCCCATGGTTTCTCACATTCTCTCCGCGCTCGATGCGCTGTCGCCCGACCGGACGGTCGTGGTGGTCGCGCCCGGCATGGCGCAGGTGGCCGAGACCGTCGCCCTGGCGGAGACAGCCGTCCAGACGGAAGCGCTCGGCACCGGTCATGCCGTGCTTGCGGCGCGCGATGCGATGGAAGGATTCGACGGCGACGTGCTGGTCCTGTTCGGCGATACGCCGCTGCTGACCGCCGAAACCATGCAGAACATGCTGCGCGCACGCCGCGCGGCGGATGATCCGGCGGTCGTCGTGCTGGGTTTCAGGCCCGACGACCCGGCGGAATACGGCCGTCTGGTGACCGGCGCGGACGGCGGGCTGGAGGCCATCGTCGAGTTCAAGGACGCCTCCGACGAACAGCGCGGGATCGGTCTCTGTAACGCCGGCATCATGGCCATCGACGGCAAACATCTGCTGCCGCTGCTGGATGCGGTCGGCAATGACAACGCCAAAGGCGAATACTACCTGACCGACATCGTGGAAATCGCACGCGACCGCGGCCTTTCCTGCGCCGCGGTCGAAGCCGCCGATCCGGTCGAGGTCATGGGCGTCAACAGCCGCGCCCAGCTGGCCGAGGCCGAGGCCGCCATGCAGGACCGCCTGCGTGAGGCGGCGATGGCGAACGGCGTCACCATGACCGATCCCGGTAACGTGTGGCTGTCGGCGGACACCAGGATCGGCCGCGATGTTTCTATCGCCCCGAATGTGTTCTTCGGGCCCGGCGTCACCGTCGCCGACAATGTCGAGATCCGCTCGTTCTGTCATATCGAACAGGCGGAGGTTGCGTCCGGTGCGATTATCGGTCCGTTTGCGCGGCTGCGACCCGGCGCCCGGCTAGAAAAAGACGTCCATATCGGCAACTTCGTCGAGATCAAGGCGGCGCGTGTGGAAGAGGGCGCCAAGGTCAACCATCTGACCTATATCGGCGACGCGCGGATCGGATCGAAAGCCAATATCGGGGCCGGCACGATCACCTGCAATTACGACGGCTTTTTCAAGGACCATACGGATATCGGCGCGGGCGCGTTTATCGGTTCCAACTCGGCACTGGTCGCGCCGGTGAAGATCGGCGACGGCGCCATCGTCGGCGCCGGCTCGGTGATCACTGGCGAGGTCGATTCCGATGCGTTGTCGGTCGCGCGCGGCCGGCAGAAGAATATCGGCGGCTGGGCGAAATCCTTCCGCACGAAACGCCAGGCGGAAAAAGACGCGGCGAAGAAAAAATAGCCAACCCAGTCAGGATCAGCGTAGGACGAACGGAACATGTGCGGAATCATCGGAACCATCGGCAAGGCGGACGCCCCGCCCATTTTGCTGGACGGACTCAAGCGGCTCGAATACCGCGGCTACGATTCCGCCGGGATCGCGACGCTGGTCGATGGCGGGATCGAACGCCGCCGCGCCGAGGGCAAGATCGCAAATCTGGAATCGCTGATCGACGGCGATCCGCTGTCGGGTACGATCGGCATCGGCCATACCCGTTGGGCCACGCATGGCTCGCCGACCGAAGCCAATGCCCATCCGCATGCCGACGACCGCGTGGTGCTGGTCCACAACGGGATCATCGAAAACTTTCAGGAGCTGCGCCAGGAACTGAGCCAGGCGGGCCACAAGTTCCAGACGGAAACCGACACCGAGGCCGTCGTTCACCTGATCAGCAGCTACCTCGCCGACGGCAAAACGCCGGCGGAAGCGGTCGCCGCGTCGCTGAAGCGGCTCGAAGGGGCCTTCGCGCTTGCCATCCTGTTCGCCGGTCACGACGACATGATGATCGCCGCCCGGCGCGGCAGCCCGCTCGCCATCGGCTACGGCGACGGCGAAATGTATATCGGCTCCGACGCCCTGGCGCTGGCGCCGCTGACCCAGCGCATCAGCTATCTGGACGAGGGCGACTGGGCCGAAATCACGGCCGACGGCGCTGTGGTGCACGACGAAACCGACGCCATCGTGGAACGCGACATCCAGCAGACGTCGTCCTCGGGCGCGATGATCGGCAAGGGCAATTTCCCGCACTTCATGCTGAAGGAAATCTACGAACAGCCCGCCGTGATCGGCGATACCCTGCAGACGATCCTCAATCCCTGGAACGAGATGATCACGCTGCCGGATCTGCCGTTCGATCTGACCAAGATTCCCCGGGTGACCATCGTCGCCTGCGGAACGTCCTATCACGCGGGCATGGTGGCGCGGTACTGGTTCGAAACCGTGGCCGGCGTGCCGTGCGACATCGATATCGCGTCCGAATTCCGATACCGCACGGTGGAGATGCAGCAGGGCGGCCTGTCGCTGTTCATCTCGCAATCGGGCGAGACCGCCGACACTCTGGCCGCATTGCGCTACGCGAAGGCGCAGGGGCAGCACATCGTTTCGGTGGTCAACGTCGCCGAAAGCTCCATGGCCCGCGAATCCGACGCCATCCTGCAGACCAAGGCGGGGCCGGAAATCGGCGTTGCCTCGACCAAGGCGTTCACCACCCAGCTGACCACGCTGGCCTGTTTCGTGATCGGCATGGCCGCGGCGCGGGGTAAGATCGACCGCACCCAGGAAGCGGTCCTGTGCCACGCGCTGACCGAGGTGCCGTCGCGCGCGAACGACGTGCTGAACCACGACGAGGCCATCGAAAAGCTGGCGCACGAGGTGATGGAAGCGCGTGACGTTCTCTATCTCGGGCGCGGCACCGGATATCCCATCGCGCTCGAAGGCGCGCTCAAGCTGAAGGAAATTTCCTACATTCACGCCGAAGGCTACGCCGCCGGCGAAATGAAGCACGGCCCCATCGCGCTGATCGACGAGCATGTGCCCGTCATCGTGATCGCGCCGTCGGACGAGCTGTTCGACAAGACCGCGTCGAACATGCAGGAGGTCATCGCCCGCGGCGGGCAGGTCATTTTCCTGTCCGACGCGGCGGGGATCGCTAAGCTCGGCGATATGGCGGCGGCCACCATCGAACTGCCGGCGGTCGATCCCTACGTCGCGCCGATCCTCTACACGATCCCGATCCAGCTGCTGGCCTACCATGTCGCGGTGCTGAAAGGCACGGATGTCGACCAGCCCCGCAACCTCGCGAAGTCGGTGACGGTCGAATAAGCGTGACCGATTTCGCGGACTCCCTCGTCCGGGCGGCGGAACCCGACTGGACAAACGCCACCACCCATCGCTTCACGGTTGAACTGGCCGATGACGTTCTGGCGGACGAGGTCTGGCGCAATTATCTGATTCAGGATTACGCCTTTGTCGAGACGCTGACGTCGCTGGTCGGATACGCCGTCGGCAAGGCGCCCACCATGGTGGAGAAAACGACCTTCGCCGGATTTCTGTCGGTGCTGACCGGCGCCGAGGATGCATTCTTCAAACGCGCCTTCGCGGCCGCCGGCGTTGCGGGCGCGGACTGGGCGGGCGCGGCGGACTCCGACGTGACGGCGGCTTTCAAAGACCTGTTCGCCGATGCGTGGAAAGGATCCTACGCCGACGTGCTGGCCGTCTTCCTGCCGGTGGAATGGGTGTATCTGACCTGGGCGACGGCGCAGGCGGACAAGAAACCGCGCGCCGCCTACGACGAATGGATCGTCCTGCACAACGTGCCGGACTTTCGCGAGTTCGTGATGTTCATGAAAGGCGAACTGAACCGCGTGTCGGCGACATTGAACGAGGTCGAAAAAGCGCGGGTTTCCGAACATTTCAGCCGCGCCTGCGAACTGGAAGTCGCGTTTTTCGACAGCGTGTACGCGCAGTCCTGACTCCCGAAACGGGGCGCTGTATACTCCGCGCTTCAAAATACCTATTTCACGATCATTCGGCCCCAGCGCGGGTCCAAAGGGGAGAATTTCAGATGGCGTCGCTCGAACTCAAAGATCCGAACCTGTTCCGGGAAGCCTGCTACATCAACGGCAAATGGGTCGGCGCAGACTCCAACCAGACGATCGACGTCACCAACCCGGCGACCGGCGACGTGCTCGGCACCGTCCCGAAGATGGGCGCCGACGAAACGCGGGCGGCCATTGAGGCGGCCAACGAGGCCTATCCCGCGTGGCGCGCAAAAACGGCCAAGGAACGCGCGTCGATCCTGCGGAAATGGTTCGACCTGATGATGGAAAACCAGGAAGACCTCGCCAGGATGATGACGGCGGAGCAGGGCAAGCCGCTGAAGGAATCCATGGGCGAAATCGTCTACGCCGCGTCCTTCATCGAATGGTTCGCGGAAGAGGGCAAGCGCATCTACGGTGACACGATCCCGCAGCACGCGCCGGGCAAGCGTATCGTCGTCACCAAGGAACCCATCGGCGTCTGCGCAGCGATCACGCCGTGGAATTTCCCGGCTGCCATGATCACCCGGAAATGCGGACCGGCGCTGGCCGCCGGCTGTACGATGGTGGTGAAACCCGCCACCGCAACGCCGTATTCGGCGCTGGCGCTGGCGGAGCTTGCCGAACGGGCGGGCGTGCCGGCGGGGGTGTTCAGCGTCGTGACCGGCTCGTCCGGGGCCATCGGCGGCGAGATGACGTCCAATCCCATCGTCCGCAAGCTGACCTTCACCGGGTCCACCGAAATCGGCAAGCTGCTGATGGAACAATGCGCCGGCACCGTGAAGAAAACCTCGATGGAGCTTGGCGGCAACGCGCCGTTCATCGTCTTCAATGACGCCGATCTCGACGAGGCGGTCGAGGGCGCGATGGCGTCCAAGTTCCGTAACACCGGCCAGACCTGCGTCTGCGCCAACCGTCTGCTGGTGCAGGACGGCGTCTATGACGAATTTTCCGAGAAGCTTGCCGCGGCGGTCGAAAAGATGCGCGTCGGCGACGGGCTGAAAGGCGAAACCGAACAGGGCCCCATGATCGACATGGCCGCCGTCGAAAAGGTCGAGGAGCATATCCAGGACGCGGTCGCCAAGGGCGCCAAGGTCATTTCCGGCGGATCGCGCCACGATCTCGGCGGCACGTTCTTCCAGCCGACGGTGCTGGCGGAGGTCAACACCGACATGAAGGTGACCAAGGAAGAAACCTTCGGCCCGGTCGCGCCGCTCTACCGCTTCGAGACCGAGGAACAGGCGCTGGCAATGGCGAACGACACCGAATTCGGCCTCGCCGCCTATTTCTACAGCCGCGATATCGGCCGCATCTGGCGCGTGATGGAAGGTCTCGAATACGGGATCGTCGGCGTCAACGAGGGCATCATCTCCACCGAGGTGGCGCCGTTCGGCGGCATGAAGGAATCCGGCACCGGCCGCGAGGGGTCCAAATACGGGATCGAGGATTACCTCGAAATCAAATACGGGCTGATCGGCGGGATCGGGGCGTAAGCCACCCCTCCGGTCAAAAAACCAGAACTTCTGAAAGGCGGACGCCATGTCCAGTTACGACTACGATCTGTTTGTCATCGGCGCCGGGTCCGGCGGCGTGCGTGCGTCGCGCATGTCGGCGTCGCACGGGGCGAAGGTGGCCGTCGCCGAGGAACGCTTTCTCGGCGGCACCTGCGTCAATGTCGGCTGCATCCCGAAGAAGCTGTTTTCCTACGGATCGCACTATCCGCATTACGGGCATGAGGCTGCCGCCTATGGCTGGGATTTCGCCGAGCCCACTTTGGACTGGTCGCGCCTGATCGAGAACAAGAACAGGGAAATCGAGCGGCTTAACGGGATATACCGCAACCTGCTGAACAACGCGGGCGTCACTCTGTACGAAGCGCGCGCCACACTGGTCGATGCCCACACCCTGGATGTCGGCGGCGAGAAGGTGACGGCGGACAAGATTCTGATCGCGACCGGCGGCAAGCCGTCGCGCGACGACGCCCCAGGTGCCGAACACGCGATCGTGTCCGACGATGCGTTTTACCTTGAAGAACTGCCGAAACGCGTGCTGGTGGCGGGTGGCGGCTACATCGCCGTCGAGTTCGCCGGCATCTTTAACGGCTACGGCGCCGACACCACGCTGATCTACCGGCGGGACATGATCCTCCGCGGTTTCGACATCGACGTCCGCAGGCATCTGGCCGCCGAGATGGAAAATAAAGGCGTGAAGTTCATGTGGAACAGCGTCATCGAGCGGATAGACAAAGTCGGTGGCGGGCTGGACGTCACGTTCAGCGACGGCTCGATGGCGCAGTACGACCAGGTGCTGTACGCCATCGGGCGCGTCCCCAACACATCCAACATGGGACTTGAAGAGGCCGGCGTCGAGATGACCGACAACGGTGCCATCGTGGTCGACGACTACTACCGGACCAGCGTCGAGAATATCTATGCGCTGGGCGACATCATCGACCGTTATCAGCTGACCCCCGTCGCCATCGGGGAGGCGATGAAGCTGGCATCGAACCTGTTCAAGGGCACGAACGACAAGATGGATTATGCCGATATCCCGACGGCGGTCTTTTCCGACCCGCCCATCGGCACGGTCGGCCTGACGGAAGAAGATGCACGGGCAAAATATGGCGAGGTCGATATCTATCGCTCTACGTTCCGCGCCCTGAAAGACACCCTGACCGGTTCGTCGGAGCAGACGATGATGAAACTGATTGTCGACCGCGCGTCAGATCGCGTGGTTGGCTGCCACATGGTGGGACCCGACGCGGGCGAGATTACGCAGGGTCTCGGGATCGCGCTGAAATGCGGCGCCACCAAGGCGCAGTTCGATGCGACGGTCGGTATCCATCCGACGGCGGCGGAGGAATTCGTAACGATGCGCGAACCCGTGCCCCAACCGGAAGCCGCCGCCGCGGCCGAGTAATCAGGTTTCCGTCGGGGTTGCTTCCCGCGTCGCGGATGCAGTCGCGCCAAGCACGCGGCTGACTGGAAGGATGATAGACGCCGTCGTCCCGGTCCCGGGTTCGGACCGAATTTCCAGCCTGCCGCCATGGAGCTGCAGCAGCGCCTTGGTGATTGACACGCCGAGTCCCGTGCCTTCGTGATTTCGCGACAGACTGTTATCCGCCTGCCGGAAGGGTTCGAAGATCGCGATGACGTCTTCTTCGGTCATGCCGATTCCGGTGTCGGTGATGGAGATTTCGAGCTCTCCGTTACTTCTTTCCATCGTCGCCAGATATATTCCGCCTTCATCGGTAAAGTTGATTGCGTTACGCAGGATGTTGTTCAGCACCCGGACGATAACGTTGTGATCGCCCAGGATACTGGGGGCGTTCAGCGCCGCCCGCACATCCAGCGTGAGCGATTTTTCCGAGGCGGCCGTCGCATATTTCGTTTTCAGGTCGGCAAACAGCCGGTTCAGGTCGATCTCCGATTCATCGAGCTGCACGCGGCCGGCTTCCAGATTGGCCATCTCCAGCACATCGTTGACGGTATTGAGAAGCCGATGGCCGCTGAAGTGAATGTCGTCGAGAAATTCCGCTTCCTGGGCGCCCCAGTCGTTTGCGATTCCCTGGTCCCGCAAATGGCCGGAGAAACCGATAATTGCGTTCAGCGGGGTACGCAGCTCGTGCCCCATATTGGCCAGCAGCATTGATTTCGCCCGGCTGGCCTTCTCGGCTTCGTCACGTGCTTTCACCAGGTCCAGTTCCATTGCCGCGGACCGCAGCGCGAACTGCAACCGATACCCGAGCAGGGGCCAGACGATGGGTTTGCCGATGAAGTCCGAGGCGCCGGCTTCGAAGCCTGTCTCGATGGATTCCAGATCTTCAAGCGCGGTGACGATGACGACGGGCGTCCGGTTAAGTTCCGCATCGGCGCGAATTTCGCGACAGACGTCGTACCCGTTCATTCCCGGCATCATCACGTCCAGCAGGATCAGATCCGGCCGGATGTTCCGGGCCATCTCAAGGCCGTTCTCGCCGTCTTCCGCTTCTTCTACCCGGTATCCCCGCTGCTCCAGGGCCTCGCGGCATAAAAGGCGCTGCGTCGGATCGTCGTCGACGACCAGGATCAGTCCGTTCTTGCCGATGAAAGTGTTCCCGTCCATGTCAGGCACTCTCCCTGACGCTGCGATCGGCTTCGGTGACTTCTTTCAAGGCGGCCGCAACTTTTCCGAACAGGTCGAACACGTCTTCCGACAGCGTTCCGCAGGTATGCAAATCTTCTTCCCTCGCCGCCAGTTCGAGTTCGCGGAACAACTGCGACAGCGACAAGGCGGCGACGTTCGCCGCGGCGGTCTTCAAACCATGAGCGATCAGCGCAATACCCGGTGCGTCTTCGTTTGCGAGATATCCTTTCAGCCTTTCCAGCTGATCCGGCGTCGTGTCCAGGAAAATGCCGGCGACCTTGCGGAAGATGCGGTCCTCTCCCGATGCGTCCATGGCGCGGAGCTGATCTATGGTCGCCGGGTCCAGAAGGCCTTGGTCTTTTGTAACTGTTTTCCCGGCCGCGCGGATATCGGCTTGTGGGGCGGGCAGGGCAACAGCATCGCTCCCGATCCAGCGCTCCATAATCGGTACGATGTCCTTGCGGGTATCGGGTTTGGACAGAAAGTCGTCCATCCCGGCGAGGATGCATTTTTCGCGATCTTCCTGGAACGCATGGGCGGTCGCCGCAATGATCGGTACGCGATCGCTGCCGAGCCGGGCCTCGATGTCGCGAATTCGGATCGTCGCCTGGATGCCGTCAAGGTCGGGCATCTGAACGTCCATCAGGACCAGGCCGAAATCGCCGTCACGGAATTTTTCGACCGCCTCGAGACCGTTGGACGCTACCGTGACCGAGCATCCCATTCGCTTGAAATACTCCTGTCCGAGCTCCTGGTTAACCGGGTTGTCTTCGGCCAGAAGTACCTTCACGCCGTATGTCGGCATGCGTGGCTGGTCAGGCTCCTCGGGCGCCGATGCTTCCGCCGGCGGTTGTGCGCGGCCCGTATCCGCGGCCGGGCCGCGCTGCACCGCATCCACCAGAATGCGTTTGAGATCCGTCCGGCGCACCGGTTTGGTTGCGAAATGGGAGAAGCCGGCATTCCTGGCGTCCAGGCTGTCGCGATCCCAGTTGAAGGACGTCAGCGCGACGAGTTTCATATCGGCGAAATCGGCGCGCGCGCGGATCCATTCCGCGAGCTCCATGCCGTTCATATCGGGCATCTGGATGTCGAGCAGTGCGAAATCGTAGGCGCTGCCGGAATGAAGGGCGTCGCGCATCGCCGCCTGGGCATCGTGGGCGGTCGCGACTGCAACGGGATCCAGTCCCCAGTCGCGTGTGAATTCGCAAAGTATCTCGCGGTTAACCGAATTGTCGTCGACGATCAGCAGGCGTTTGCCGGCGAGCGTGTCACTAGTGTCGGTCTCCTCGTCTGCGGAAGCCGGAACGACGGTCAGCGGGATTGAAAAGACGAAACTCGATCCCGCACCCGGCTGACTATCCACGTCGATACGGCCGCGCATCAGGCCAATGATGTGTTGTGCGATCGACAGGCCGAGCCCGGTGCCGCCGAATTTCCGGGTGATGGAACTGTCCGCCTGCTGGAACGGATCGAACAGGGTGATTTGCTGATGTCTCGGAATGCCGATCCCGCTGTCCGTAACTTCGAACCGGACAAGCGCGCTTTCGGCGTTCCCGCCGATCCGCACGACCCTGACGACGATTTCGCCTTCGTCGGTGAACTTGATCGCGTTGCCGATCAGGTTGATCAGAACCTGCCGCAGACGCACATCGTCCGCTTCGACCGTGCGGGGGACATTGGCGGAAATGTTATGGGCGATGACCAGCCCTTTCGCCGATGCGGTTTCCGCGAACAGTTCCACCGCGTCTGTGACAAGATCGTCGAGATTGAACGTTGTCTTGTCCAGCCGGAATTCTCCCGCTTCGATGCGGGAAACGTCGAGCACGTTGTTGATCACGCCAAGCAGCGCCTCGCCCGACCGGCGAATGGTGTTGAGATAACGTTGCTGATCCGCAGACAGGTTGGACTGCGCCAAAAGATCCGCCATGCCGAACACGCCGTTCATTGGCGTCCGGATCTCGTGACTCATATTCGCAAGAAAGGCCGATTTTGCGCGGTTCGCCGCCTCGGCTTCGTCCCGCGCTTCCTCGATCTCCCTTTCGTGCCGTTTCTGTTCGGTGATATCCGACATGAACACGCCTATCGCGCCACCGGAGCCAGCGTCCGATTTGATCGGAAACTTCACCTGATGGAGAATCCGGATTTCACCTTTTGCATTGCCCAACTCGAATACGCGCTCGATCACATCGCCGTCCGAGAAGACGGTTTCGTTGTCCGTTTCGAATGCCTCGCGAATATCGTCGTCAAGCCAGGGTCGATCGTGATCGGTGTGCGCCTGTTCCAGGCTGATGCCGAAAAACTCGGCGTACCGGCTGTTCGCCATCATGATGTTGGAATGCCGGTCTAGCAGCACCACGATCATTGGAACGTGATCGAAATAGGCGGAAAGCCGCGCCTGCGTTTCCTCTATTTCCGTCGCCTGCAGACGCTGCTCGGTCACGTCGTTGTTGAAACCGCCGATACCGACGACATTGCCGTCGCCGGCAAGGATCGGGTATTTGTTGAACTCGACGACGCGGGTTTCCCCGGCCGCGTTCTCGACCTCGTATTCGATGGACAGGTGTTCGCCCGTGCGGAGAACCTCCATATCCAGCATCTCGATTTCGTCGGCGAGCTGTTTCGGCATCCAGGTCCGCACGGCGTGGCCGATGATTTCATCGGAGGTCTTGCCGTAGAATTTTTCGAATGCCCTGTTTACCAGCGTGATGTTGAGGTTGCGATCCTTCAGGTACATGCCTGAAGGTGAACTGTTCAGGAATGCCTGCAGCTCAGCCGATGCCCGTTCGGCGGTCCTGAGCGCCCGGTTGATGTTCTCTTCGCGCAGCCGGTCGTTCGTGATGTCGGTGCTGATGCCGCCGAGGCCGATGATGTTTCCGAGATCGTCCCGGATCGGGAAAACGTCGTCCCGGATGATCGTCTTTTTTCCGTCATCGCCGGCGATCGAAGATTCCCACGACATCGGAATTCCGGATTCGATGACCTCCCGGTCCTGTTCGACGAACTGATCCGAAACGTCATCGGGCGCCCATTCGCTGACGGTCTTGCCGATGATGTCGACGCTTTTGACGCCGTGGAACTCCTCGTATCGCCGGTTTACCAGCGTGATCCGGTTATCGGTATCGGTCATGAACATCATCGCCTGCATGTTTTCCATGAAGGCGCTGAGCTGCGCTTCGCGAAATGCAATTTCGCGCTGAACTTCGCGCTGCTTCGTCATGTCGCGCGACTGGACAAGCAGGCATCGCTTGCCGTCCCATTCGATGGGGATGCCCATCGAATCGGTCTCCACGATCGTCCCGTCGAGACGACGTCGCCCGAGTGACTCGGTTTTGCTGATTTCGTCCCTCTCGAGCGTTTTCTGGCGATTGGAGCGGACGGCCAGCCTTTTGTCGGGCGGGACCAGTAGCATAGGGTCCAGCCCGATCATCGCCTCGCGCGATGGAGCGCCATGCAGCGAGGCTGCGGCCTCGTTGGCATAGAGTACCCGTTCCTGATCGTGGATAACCATGGAATCCGGGGCACCGTCGAGCAACAGACGGTACTGGCGCTCGCTCCGCAGGATGTTCTGCTGGGCCAGGCGCTGTCTCGCCTGGGCACGTACAATGGTCAGGCCCAGAATGCCGATAACCGCTGCGAGCAGGCCGACGAGGGCGACAAAGGCGATATAGCGCAGGCGGTTCAGCTGTTTTACCCGGCCGGAGACATCGGCTTCGATCTCGATCGCCCCCCTTTGACGGCCCTGCCAGGACAGCGGTGCGATGGCATGGCTGAGCGCGCTGATGCCTTCGACATGTTCGCCCGGCTCCAGATGCTCGACATGGCCATGGGTCTCGCCTTTTTCGACGAATTTCCAGTACTGTGAGTTGGCGATGCTCTTGCCGATTTCCTGAAAATCCGATGCCGCGACGATGGTGCCGCCCGTGTTGACGATCCGGTAACGGAGGATCTGGCCGTCGAACACCGCGTTGTCCAGCGCCGTGAACCGCTCGGGATTGGAACCGCCCTTGTAGGGCTACATCAGGTCGGTGCTCTCGCCGTCTGAGCCCTGGGACAGGACATGTGCAAAGGCGACCGCCCATTGGCGGGACGTCTCCCGGCCCTCGTAGTTGACGATTCCGTCCACAACCGCACGTGGTCCGAACCAGCAGGCAAACAACGACGCGATGGCAAGCAGTGTCGCGGTCGCCACCAGCGACCGGGTCAGCTGATCGCCCAGCCGCCGGAAGGCGGGTGTGTCGATTGTGCGATCTTCGGGGCCCATGAGTCTGGGGCGCCTCCGGATTATTCAGGTGGCCCAGGTTCTAGGCATTTTCGTTTAATCTTCGCCTAATTTCCGATGTTATAGCATTTGCTCGCCGTGCGACGGCTTTCGTCAGCTTCCCGCCTTTATCTGGATTGTGCATTCGGCAGTTCCGGAAACGGCCGGCAGTATCTGAGCAGGCTGGCGCAATCCCGCGCAAGCGGAGAAAGAACCAAGCTCGGTTTTGCTGGAAAAAGCGCCATAAACCGCGTATACGCGAGCCTCCTAACACGATTGATTTAGAGAGGATGGCCATGTCGGGGAACTGGTCGCCCGAAAGCTGGCGAAACAAGCCTGTCGTTCAGGTGCCTGAATATCCGGACGCCGGCTCGCTTAAGGCCGCCGAGGACAGGCTCAGGAACTATCCGCCGCTGGTCTTCGCCGGCGAGGCGCGGAATTTACGTGCCCAGCTCGCCGACGTAGCGGAAGGCAGGGCCTTTCTCCTGCAGGGTGGCGATTGCGCCGAGAGCTTTGCCGAGTTCCATCCGAACAATATCCGCGATACCTTCCGCGTTCTGCTGCAGATGGCGGTTGTCCTGACGTTTGCGTCGGGCAAGCCGGTCGTCAAGGTCGGGCGTCTCGCCGGGCAGTTTGCCAAGCCGCGGTCGTCCGACGTCGAGGAACAGAACGGCGTGACGCTGCCGAGTTACCGGGGCGACATGGTCAACGACATGGCGTTTTCGGAAGAAGGGCGCATGCCTGACCCCGAGCGCATGGTGCAGGTCTACAACCAGTCGGCGGCGACGCTGAACCTGCTGCGGGCGTTCGCCCAGGGCGGATACGCCAATCTGCAGGAAGTTCACCGCTGGAATCTCGAGTTCGTGTCGTCGGGCGAGCAGGCGCAGAAATACGCTGAACTTGCGGACCGCATCGACGAGGCGATGACGTTCATGGCCGCCTGCGGCCTGACGCCGGACGCAGCGCCTCAGCTGCGGGAGACGGATTTTTACACCAGCCATGAAGCTCTTCTGCTGGGCTACGAAGAAGCCATGACCCGTGTCGATTCCACGTCCGGCGACTGGTACGACACATCTGCGCACATGCTCTGGATCGGCGACCGGACGCGTCAGCTGGACAGCGGCCATGTCGAATTCATGCGCGGAATCGCAAACCCCATCGGCCTGAAAACCGGGCCGTCGCAGACGCCGGACGACCTGCTGAAGCTGATCGATGCGCTGAACCCTAACAACGATCCGGGCCGGCTCGTCCTGATCAGCCGGATGGGGCATGACAAGGTCGAAGACATTCTCCCGGATCTGGTGCGCGCCGTCTCTCGCGAAGGCAGGAACGTCGTCTGGACGTGTGATCCCATGCACGGCAATACGATCAAGGCGCAAAGCGGTTACAAAACGCGTCCGTTCGACCAGATTTTGCAGGAAGTGCGGGGATTTTTCGCGGTACACGAGGCCGAGGGCACGCACGCCGGCGGCGTCCATATCGAGCTGACCGGCCAGAACGTGACCGAATGCACTGGTGGCGCGCAGGCAATCACGGACGAAGGTCTGTCGGACCGCTATCACACCCACTGCGACCCGCGGCTGAATGCCTCGCAGTCGCTAGAGCTGGCGTTCCTGGTCGGAGAGCATCTGAAAGCAAAACGCGATAGCGCCCGCCAGGCCGGTTCGGCGCGAGAGGCCGCCGAATAGGCCGCTCGCCCTGGATGACAGATACACTCAACATCGCGCTGGCCCAGTTGAACCCGGTTGTCGGCGATATCGCCGGCAATGTCGACCGATTGCGCCAGACCCGCGCCCAGGCGGCGGAAGCGGGGGCGGACCTGGTGGTGACAAGCGAACTGGTCGTGTGCGGATACCCGCCGGAGGATCTGGTCTTTCGGCCGATCGTCAACGACACCGTTCAGACCGAGATCGAGGCGCTGGCCGCGGAAACCGCCGATGGCGGTCCTGCCATACTGATCGGCGCGCCGTGGCGCGAAGAGGGGGAGCTCTATAACGCGGCGTTGTTGCTGGATGGCGGCGAAATCGCAGCTGTCCGGTTCAAGCACGATCTGCCCAATTACGGCGTTTTCGACGAAAAGCGCGTGTTCAAGGCCGGTCCGTTGCCCGGTCCGGTCAATTTTCGGGGCGTGCGGCTGGGGGTGATGATCTGCGAAGACATGTGGACCGACGAGGTTGCCGAATGTCTGGAGGAATCCGGCGCGGAAATGCTCGTCGTCCTGAACGGATCGCCATACCAGCAGGACAAGTGGGACACGCGGCTCAATTTGGCGGTCGCGCGCGCGACCGAATGCCGGATACCGCTGATTTACGTGAACCAGGTCGGAGGCCAGGACGAACTGGTCTTCGACGGAGCGTCGTTCGTACTCGGCGCGGATGCGTCGCTGCGCGTGCAGCTGCCGGCCTGGGAGGAGAGCATCGCGCACACGCACTGGACTCGCGGCGGAGACGGCTGGGCTTGCGCCGACGGCGACAAGAGCCCGCCGCCCGACGGCGACACGGCAATCTATTCCGCGATGGTCCTCGGACTGAAAGACTACGTGGAGAAGAGCGGATTTCCCGGCGTTATCATCGGCATGTCCGGCGGTATCGATTCCGCGCTGACCGCGGCTGTCGCCGTCGACGCGTTGGGGGCGGACCGGGTCCACTGCGTCATGATGCCGTCGCCCTATACCTCGCAGGAAAGCCTCGACGACGCGGCGGAGGCCTGCCGTCTGTTGGGCGTACGCCTGGATTCGATTTCCATCGAGCCGGCCATGGGTGCGTTCGAAGAAATGCTGGCCGATGCTTTTGCCGGCACAGAGGCGGATACCACCGAAGAAAACATCCAGGCCCGGTCGCGCGGGCTGGCGCTGATGGCG
>Ga0181584_10002131_pt1 | contig 15134 bp, 11 predicted proteins | sample 071ome_30_FD_132462 | JGI IMG/M metagenome (GOLD analysis project Ga0181584, IMG submission 132462) | Coastal salt marsh microbial communities from the Groves Creek Marsh, Skidaway Island, Georgia - 071406AT metaG (megahit assembly) | ecosystem: Environmental > Aquatic > Marine > Intertidal... | reverse complement strand
TATGACAGCAGTGCCTTTCCCTTTTTATTTGATGGCGAAGTGCCGGCAGGGATAACGCCACTGGAATATGTGGTCATCGCAGATGATAAGGCATGGGCGCTTGACAGCCTGCGCCAGCAATCCAGCATCAGATCAGATGATATATTGCTGACATGGAAACCGGGCAGAGCCAGCGCTCTGGATAGCCGCAAAATTGCCGATGGCCGGGATTTGGGCGTGGTCACTGTCACACGCGAAAAATCAGATGGTATGGCAGAGCTGATCCCCTATAAAATCAGCTTTGCCTTTGTCTGGCACGCCTTTAATCCGGGTGCAACCATTCATCGCTAGAAAGACCGCTATTGCAACAGCCGGATAGGTACGCCTGCCAGCCAGGCTTCCAGACTTTCCAGAGTCTCGCCATAAAACACCGCCATTGTCTGGCGCGTGACATAGCCAATATGCGGAGTGAGGACAAGGTTCGGGGTCTGGCGAAGCGGGTCATCTGTTGCCAGAGGTTCGCGGTGATAGACATCCAGCGCCGCCCCGCCCAGCTTGCCGGTGGACAGCGCCTTCATTAATGCGGCCTCATCAATGATAGGCGCGCGCGAGGTGTTCACGATACAGGCATCTGGCTGCATCCAGGACAGCTCATCAGCGCCCACCAGACCGGTGACCCGGTCGGATAATTTCAAATGGATAGAAATAAAATCGGAACTGGCAAAAAAGGCCTGTTTTTCCGTATATACAACCCCTTCTTCTGCGGCACGTTCCGGGGTTAAATTCTGCGACCAGGCTTGCACCTCCATCCCATAGGCCTGCCCCAATTTGGCGACCTGACTGCCAAGGCGGCCCAGCCCCAATATGCCCAGCCTTGCCCCGCGCAAATCCCGGCCTGTACCAACCTGCCAGCCACCATTTGCCATCGCATTGGCAGACGGCACAATCTGGCGAGCCAGCACCCCGATTAGCGTCATCGCCAATTCTGCTGTTGCATGGCCTGGCGAGGCCGTACCACTAACAATAATGCCCCGCTCTTTGCAGGCATCTAGATCAATCGCGGCATTGCGCATTCCGCTGGTAATAATGGCTTTTAGATTTGGTAGTTGGCCAAGCACTTCTGCGGAAAGCAGGGTGCGCTCGCGCATCGCACATATGACATCATATTCGCGCAACCGATCGATAAGGGCAGAGCCGGAGATCGTATCATGATAGATATCCAGCTGATGCTTTTGGGTCACCCGTGACCAGTCGGCAAATTCATGGGCATTTTCCTGCCAGTCATCCAGAACAGCGATTTTCATTTTTATATCCTCCAGCTTTTGCCCGATTTTCGAGGCGAGTTGTTCATTCCTTTCAGCCCGGTCTTGCTTTATGATCAGAAATCACGCATTTGTCTATGATATAGACAGGGCTTTGTGAAAAAACATTTTTTACTGTAATTAGTTGTAAATTTTTTATTTAGTTAGGGTTGGCGTTTATGATTAAAGCCGTCATTTTTGACAAGGATGGTGTTTTGCTGGATTTGGAGGCAACCTGGCTGAATAGTGCAATCGCCATGACCCATTTTATCGCTGGCCTGACAGATGGCAGCCATGCAGCAGAAGAATTTCAGAAAATTATCGGTATAGATGAAAAAACGCGGCAAATTGATGCCGATGGCCTGTTTGCCTCTGGCTCTATGGCCACCCAATTCGCTGCCTTTGCACAAGCAGCTCCGAAACTGGCAAATCAGCTACATCATGACCCGCAGATTAAAGAAAAATTGCGCGATGTGTTTTTAGAGGCACGTGATGAAACATTGGCCGGTGTCGGCAGTGTGGCAAATGGCGATGTTATCACCCCATTAGGCGAGCTGCATGATAGCGGATATAAAATGGCTGTTCTGACCAATGACAGCGCAGAATCTGCAAATAGGGGATGTAAGGATATCGGGGTGAGCAGCTATCTGGAAATGGTGGTCGGCTTTGATAGCGGCTTTGGCTCAAAACCTGAACCTGAGGGGTTTCTGGCCATTTGCGAGGCGCTTTCCTGTCATCCGGGTGAGGTAGCGATGGTTGGCGATACCTTTGCTGACCGACACGCGGCCGAGCGTGCCGGTGCAGGCGCCTTTATCGGTATTTCCTCTATCTATCCGAACGCGCCCAAGGCTCTGGTAGGCATCCCGCATTTATTGCCGGATTTAACCGGCCTTCCAAATATTATTCGCGCACTTGGCTAGCCAACAAACGCCTTTTCCAGCACAAAATGGCCGGGGGCAGAATTTGCCCCTTCTTCCATCCCGGCATCCAGGCAAAGCTGTTTCATATCGTGGTTCATGTTCATAGACCCGCAAATCATTACCCGGTCATCGCTCGGCGATAGATGCGGCAGACCAAGGCTTTCAAATAATGCTCCGCTTTCCATCAAATTGGTGATGCGGCCCATATGTGGATAGCTCTCGCGCGTGGTGGTCGGAAAATACAGTAATTTTTCTGCCGCACTCTCGCCTATCAGCGGGTCGCCCTTTGTGCGGGCAACCAGCTCCATACTAAAGCCCAGCTCTGCAACCTCGCGGCAGCTATGGGTTAATATAACCTGATCAAAGCGTTCATATAATTCAGGATCGCGCAACAAAGAGGCAAAAGGCGCAACCCCTGTCCCTGTTGACACCAGATAGCATCTCTTGCCCGGCAACAGCGCATCCAGCACCAGCGTGCCGGTAGGCTTGGTCTTCATGATAATATAATCGCTCGCCTTTATATGCTGCAGGCGGCTGGTTAATGGCCCATCGGCAACCTTAATCGAATAAAAGCTTAAACTTTCCTCCCAAAAAGGAGAAGCAATAGAATAGGCACGAAGAAGCGGGCGTCCGGCTTCATTCAGCAAGCCTATCATTACAAATTCGCCCGAGCGAAAACGAAAACTTTGCGGACGCTCTACTTCAAAGGAAAAAAGCCTGTCTGTCCAGTGCCGCACTTCCAGCACCCGAACCGCATCCGGTGTGCCGGCATCAATGACGGGATAGGTTATTTGCTCTGCGGCTTGTGCCATTTTTTTGCCTCCTTAACAGGCGCGTAACGCGCTTGCTGCCCTTACATGGAAAACCTGCCCTCAAATGTCAATAAAAAGGGAAAATTTATGGATAATCAGGTAATATTTTTCCATAGGTTAGTCTTGACTAACTTCATAAGCCTCTTAATTATTACTGTAAGGTTACAAACTTATGAAGGCCGTACTGTTTCCAGGAAAATGATGCCTGAAAAAGAAGCCCGAAAATGGTAGCTGAAAAATCCACATATGAATTAAGGCGTATTGCATGACATCTGCACATATCATTACCGAGACAAAGACCGGGCGACGGATTAATCTGCCGCTTTTGGCAATTGTTTTGGGATTTTGCCTCGCCCTGACATATGACCCCACTTTGTTTGAGGTGATGTTCGCCGCCATAGCAGATGCATATTTGCAAGTATCGACCTTTGTTGCCGGTACTTTGCTGCTATTTTTTATGGCCGAACGTGCCTTTAAATTTGATTTAACAAAAGCCCTTGCTGAATCAGGCAAATGGCAAGTCCCTCTAGCCGCTGGCCTTGGTGCATTGCCAGGCTGTGGCGGGGCTATCATTGTAGTGACCAAATATATTTCCGGCCGACTCAGCTTCGGCTCGGTTCTGGCTACCCTTACCGCTACCATGGGCGATGCTGCCTTTTTGCTGCTTGCCAAAGAGCCTTTGACAGGATTTTTTATCATCGCGCTCGGCTTTTCGGTCGGGGTGATAACCGGATATATTGCCGATGCAATACATGGCCCGGATTTCATGCGCCCCAAAAAAAGCACTGCCCTTCGCCATGCCGATTTATCCGACCCCGAACATGAAGATTTTTCAAACAGGTTTTTAGACCGGCTCTGGATGGTGATTTTCACCCCTGGCCTAGTTCTGGGGCTGATGATGGCCTTCCAGATTGATGTCGATGCGATGTTCCGCACAGAAAATATCACTGCCCCTGCCAGCTTGCTTGGCTTTGTGGGCGGGATGCTGTGTTTTGGTATGTGGGCATTGCCCCGGCTTGTGCCTGTTTTACGCAAATCGGGCAATAGCCATGTTGCAGGTGAGCATGAATCGGTAATCCGGCGCACCATTGCCGATACTAATTTTGTCACCAGCTGGGTTATTTTTGCCTTTCTTTTATTTGAGGTGACCATCCATCTGACCGGGGTAGATTTGAAATCGCTCTTCAGCTCTGTTGCGGCTTTTGCTCCTGCAATTGCGGTAGTAATCGGCTTTATTCCCGGATGCGGGGCGCAAATTCTGGTCACAACATTATATCTTTCTGGCTATCTGCCCTTATCAGCGCAGATCGGCAATGCGATCAGCAATGACGGGGATGCATTATTTCCGGCAATTGCTCTGGCACCGGGTGCGGCGATGATGGCAACGCTTTATTCAGCGATACCTGCTTTACTGATTTCCTATGGGTGGTTTTTCCTCGCCCAAAGCTAGGGGGCGGTGAAATATCCTGTCCTGATAGCTGAACGCCAGACGTGAGACTTGCTCCAGCCAGTATTTCTGCCCCATACGTTTAGCCAGATTTTGTGGAATGGCCACCTCATCAAAACCGGATTGGCGCGCATGGCGATATTGGTCGGCCAATATATGGCCTTCGGCGCGTAATGTGCCGCGATAGCCATGAAGCCGCAAAAGCCGCGCCAGACTAAATCCGCGCCCATCCGAGGCATCGGGAAAAGCAATCGAAATGCGTTTTAGCTGCTTGAGATAGGGCAAGCATTTATCAATCTTCTGGTTATTTTCCAGATATAACACCGCCTTGTCAAAGCGGGTAATGGTCCTACCTTTATTCAGATCATCCAAAGTCAGCATAGAGAAAAATTGCCAACTATCATCGCGAAAGCCGGTATCATCTATCACTTGTTTTTCTATCATCATGAGGCCTCCGTTTTTCCCGGATATAAAGCTGCCTTGAACGGGGGCAGCCCAACGCGGCGATAAAACCGGATAAAGGTTTCCTGTTTGCTGGTGCGGCCAGCCAGATAGACATCTAAAATCCGGTCTATCGCCTGTATCAATTCTTCGGCAGAAAAACCAGGCCCAGTATGGTTGCCCAGAGCGGCATCTTCGCCCCCATCCCCGCCAAGCGTTATCTGGTAATTTTCTACCCCTGCCCGCTCCAGCCCCAAAATGCCAATATGCCCGACATGGTGATGACCGCAAGCATTGATACAGCCAGAGATTTTAATCTTTAACGGGCCGATATCCTGTTCGCGTTTTCTGGTCGCAAAGCGTACGCCAAGGGACTGGGCAATCGGAATAGAACGCGCCGTGGCCAATGTACAATAATCCAGACCCGGACAGGCGATAATGTCCGATGCCAGACCGATATTGGCAGATGCCAGACCGATTTTTTGCAAGCCTTTCCAGACCGCCAGCAAATGCTGTTTTGGCAAATGGGGAAGCAGGATATTTTGCTCATGGCTGATGCGAATTTCATCATAGGCATAGTCATGTGCCAGCCTGGCTATCGCTTTCATCTGCTCTGCGCTGGCATCACCCGGCGGGCTGCCATGTATCTTTAGCGAGATTGATAAAATAACAGGGCGCGGATGCGGCGGCGCATTTGGATATCTTCATAACCAATATAGCCAAACACTGCCGCTTTTATGGCATCAGATGCGGGTTCGTTTGTTTCAAGCCTGATGGCTTTTATCGTTGCAAGGCGCAGATATTCTGCGCCAAACTCTGTGTCATAAACGGTAATTTTGGCAGAGGTTTTCAGCAATAGCCTAATTTTTGCAAGACTGTCCTTGCTCGCACCGCAGATGATAACAGGCTGGCCTGCCACGCCTAGATATAGCGGAAAATAGGCCAGTTTATTTTCTGGCGCAATTTCGGGCGTATCCTGCCCCCCTTCTGCATCAATATGCAATGGGGTTTTATCTTTATCCATCTGCGGCTCTGATAAAAATTAAAGTTCTCGAAGCCCAGAGAACAATAGATTTTTAAAAAGCCAAAACAAAAAAGCCGAAATAAAAAATATATTTCTATCCCGGCTTGCTTGTGAAAATGCTATTCTTTTTTTTGCCTGTTTATCAAAATGGGCTTTTTTGGCGTAGCGGGGATGATACAACCATCCAGCCCGCCAACCCCGGTTTTGATTCGCCCAATTTGATAAGCCTTGCCTTTTAAGCCTGGCCTAATTAGGAAAAGGCCTGCAAGCCTGTCTGAGCGCGCCCCAGAATAAGAGCGTGCACATCATGCGTGCCTTCATAGGTGTTCACTGTTTCCAGATTCATCAGATGGCGCATTACGTGATATTCTTCTGAGATACCATTGCCGCCATGCATATCTCTGGCCATACGGGCGATGGCCAAAGCCTTGCCACAGCTATTGCGTTTGACAAGAGAGATAAGTTCCGGCGCACAGCTGCCCTCATCCAGCATTCGGCCAACCCGCAAAACAGATTGCAGACCAATCCCGATTTCGGTTTGCATATCTGCCAGTTTCAGCTGAATCAGCTGGTTAGCGGCCAATGGGCGGTTAAATTGTTTGCGCTCCATAGTATAGCTATGGGCGGCGTGCCAGCAGGCCTCTGCTGCACCCATTGTCCCCCAGCTAATGCCATAGCGTGCCTTATTCAGACAGCTGAACGGGCCTTTCAGACCTTCCACATTTGGCAAGAGCGCGTCGTCTGATACTTCAACATCACTCATGCTGATAGAGCCGGTGATAGAGGCACGAAGGGATAATTTCCCCTTGATGGGATCAGCGCTCAGGCCTTTCATCCCCTTTTCCAGCACAAACCCCCTGATTTTACCATCATGGGCTTCTGATTTTGCCCAGATAACAAACACATCGGCAATCGGCGCATTGGAAATCCACATTTTGGCGCCATTGATCACATAGCCTGTATCGGTTTTGCGCGCGATGGTACGCATCGAGCCGGGATCAGAACCGGCATCAGCTTCTGTCAGGCCAAAACAGCCTATCCATTCGCCGGTTGCCAGCCTGGGCAAATATTTTTGTTTTTGGGCTTCACTGCCAAAACTTTCAATCGGATGCATTACCAGAGAGGATTGCACGGACAACATCGAGCGATAGCCCGAGTCAATCCGCTCTACCTCGCGTGCGACCAGCCCGTAACAGACATGGCTCATACCCGCCCCGCCATAATTTTCGCTGACCGTTACCCCTAACAGGCCAAGACTGCCCATCTCGCGGAAAATTTCGGCATCTGTTTTTTCTTCACGAAAGGCTTCGATAACACGCGGTGCCAGCTTTTCGTCTGCATAGGCTCTGGCGGTATCGCGCACCATCCGCTCATCTTCACCAAGCTGGGCTTCCAGACCAAATGGGTCAGCCCAGTCAAATACAGCTTTGGTTTTTGGCTTGGCTACAGGCTCTGCAATACTATCCATCATTTATGTCCTTTTTGAAGTTTCTTCGCGGAAATTGGTGATCGCCAACATACAAATCTGAGCGCATATTGAAAAGATACTTTATCATATGATGCGAAAGCCTGAAAAGCCCCCCCCTTTTGACAAGGTTGCGCGCTATTTTTTCTGTACCTTTTCGCGCCGCCATACATAGATACCTGACAGGATAATAATCGCTGCCCCGCTAAGGGTGGCTGGGGCAGGAATTTCGGCAAAGACCATAAATCCCCAGAACATCGCAAACACCACACCTAGATAATTTAGCGGTGCGGTTTCGCTGGCCTCGACCCGTTGCAGGGATAATATCACCGCATAATGCCCCAGCCCGCCAAACAGGGACATACTGGCCATCATAATCACCGCGCCCGTGCTATCGGGGGACACCCAGATAAAGGGCAACAGCAAGGAGGTGCAAACCGCGCCAAATCCGGCGGTAAAAAACAGGGTAGTATTTGGTGATTCCGCATCGCCCAGCTTGCGCGTTAAAATGGAATAGCTGGCATAAAAGCTGGCCGCCCCAAGTGGCAGGAGCGATGCAGGCGTAAAAATATCGGATTGCGGCTGGATAATCACCAGCGCACCGGCAAAGCCGGCAATCACACTAAGGACGCGCCGCAGCCCTATTTTTTCGTCCAGAAACAGCACAGCCATTGCAGTAATCAGCAAGGGCGCGACCATAAAAATAGCTGCTGTCTGTCCCTGATCCAGATAATTCAGGCTTAAAAAGAAAAAACAGGTTCCGCCAAACAAAGCAGCAGAGCGTGCCAGTTGCAAACCGGGATAGCGGGTAACAATAATTTTTTTTAAACGCGGGGCAAATAACAGCAAAATCAGTAAAAACTGGCCGGTATATCTGGCCCATACGACCTGCATCACCGGCTGGCTTTGCAATAAATATTTGGCCATCACATCCATTGTCGGAAAACAAAAAGTGGCCAGCATCATCAGCAAAAATCCTTGCTGACGAACAGAAAGTCTGGAAAATAAAACAGAACCAGCAGACACTGAAATTCTTTCTTAAAAAAATTGAGATATACAATCGCGCGGCAGATATCGCCTTACAGCCTAGAGCATGGGACAGATAGCTATTAGCTGTAAAGGCAAAACAATGCCAGCAGCTGATTTTAGCCAACGATATGTTTGATGCTCGAATTTTTGCATTTTATAGGCTATTATCACCTCATCATAAGTAAAATTCAGCCGTTAAAAAGGTGGGGTATGGCCGATAATCAGGACAAAAAAAAGCGGTGGGAAAAAATCGCCCAGGCAGAATTAAAGGGCAAATCACCAGAGGCGCTGGCAACCCACACAGCAGAAGGCATTGATATTGCCCCGCTTTATACAAGCGCCGATTTGGACGGTCTTGACCATTTAGATAGTGTGCCAGGCGAAGCCCCCTTCACACGTGGCCCGCGGGCAACCATGTATACTGTTCGCCCTTGGACTATCCGCCAATATGCCGGTTTTTCCACCGCAGAAGAAACCAACAAATTTTTCCACAAAGCCCTGAATGCCGGGCAAAAGGGATTGTCGGTTGCTTTTGATCTGGCCACCCACAGGGGCTATGATTCAGACCATGCACGGGTGCGCGGCGATGTCGGCAAGGCTGGGGTGGCCATTGATACGGTTGAGGATATGAAACGCCTTTTTGCCGGTATTCCGCTTCAGGATATGAGCGTTTCCATGACCATGAACGGGGCTGTATTGCCGGTTCTGGCCTCTTTCATCGTAGCAGGTGAAGAACAGGGCGTTTCCCAGGCCCAGCTTTCCGGCACTATTCAAAATGATATTTTAAAAGAATTTATGGTACGCAACACCTATATTTATCCCCCTTCCCCATCCATGCGGATCGTATCGGATATTATCGCCCATACCGCGCAACATATGCCAAAATTCAATTCCATTTCTATCTCCGGCTATCATATGCAGGAAGCCGGAGCCAATCTGGTACAGGAGCTGGCCTTTACCCTGGCAGATGGGCTGGAATATGTAAAAGCCGCAAGGGATAGAGGGTTGGCAGTGGATGATTTTGCCCCCCGCCTGTCTTTCTTTTTCTGTATCGGCATGAATTTCTTTATGGAAGCAGCCAAGCTGCGGGCGGCACGTACCTTGTGGGCACGCTGGATGGAAAAGCTGTTTCGGCCCGGCAATCAGAAATCGCTGATGCTGCGTACCCATTGCCAGACATCCGGGGCAAGCCTGGCCGAACAGGACCCTTATAATAATGTTATCCGCACCACCATAGAAGCAATGGCAGCGGTACTGGGCGGCACGCAATCCTTGCATACCAATTCCTTTGACGAGGCGATTGGCCTGCCAACAGATTTTTCTGCCCGTATTGCCCGCAACACCCAGCTGATCCTGCAGCATGAAAGCGGCATTACTGATACAGTTGATCCGCTGGCAGGTTCTTATTATGTCGAAAATTTGACTGCAGAGCTGATTGAAAAAGCCGATAAACTTATCACAGAAATCCAGAATATGGGCGGTATGACAGATGCGGTGCTGGAAGGCTTTCCAAAACGCGAAATTGAAAAAATGGCCACTGCCAGACAGGCGCGTATCGATAATGGCGAAGATGTTATTGTTGGCGTCAATAAATATCGCCCGAATGAGGATAGCCCTGTCGAGGTTCTGGATATTGACAATGATGCGGTACGTGCCGAGCAAAGCAAAGCACTGGATTTAATTCGTCAGCAACGTGATGAAAAGGCAGTGAAGGCCGCTTTGGACGCCCTGAAAGAGGCCGCAAAAAATAATAGCGGCAATTTGCTGGCACTCAGCATCGAGGCAATGCGCGCGCGTGCCAGTGTAGGCGAGCTATCGGCCGCATTGGAAAGCGTATTTGGCCGCTTTATCGGCAAACAGGAAACTGTGCGCGATGTCTATCGCCAAACCTATGGCAGCGGCGCGGAAATCGATGCGGTAGAAACCGCCTTTAGCCGTTTTTGTGAAGAAACAAGTGAAACACCTATCCTATATATGGCCAAGCTCGGCCAGGATGGCCATGATAGAGGGGCAAAGGTGATTTCCTCTGCCTTTGGCGATTTCGGGATGGATGTGCGGGTAGGCACGCTATTCCAGACACCCGAAGAAGCTGCCCAGACAGCGATTGATATGGGCGCACATATTATCGGGGTATCCTCGCTGGCAGCAGGCCATAAGACCTTGTTGCCGGAATTAATTCAGATTCTAAAGGAAAAAGAAGCAGAAGATATTCTGGTGATTTGCGGCGGTATTATTCCGCAACAGGATTATCAATATCTGTATGATGCAGGGGTGGCGGCTATTTTTGGCCCTGGCACTGCCATTCCACAAGCCGCCACAAAAACCCTGGATGCTGCCACCGATAATTTAATGCGGATGCATAATTATCGAAAGGATCGCCTGTCCAAAGCTGCTGGCTAAAGGCGCTTATGCCCCGCTACGCAACTTGGTCAGAGTTGTACGCGGGGTAATCGCATCGACATTGATATCCAGCTCGATAACCGCCCCTTTTTCGGCTTGGGCTGCCTTGGCAAACACCGCTTCAAAATCAGCTGTCTTGCCAACTTTAAAGCCGGCCATACCATAGGCTTGCGCGACAGCGGCAAAATCCGGATTATACAGGCTTGTCCCGGAAATACGGTTTGGATAATCGCGTTCCTGATGCATACGAATAGTCCCGTATGAGCCATTATTCAGGATAATAATAATCAGCCTGGCATTTGCCTGAATAGCCGTGCCCAGCTCGGCAATCCCCATCTGGATATCGCCATCTCCAGCAAAACATACCACCTGGCGACCAGGATAGGCCACACCAGCGGCAATCGCTGCTGGCAAGCCATAGCCCATCGCCCCACTTTGCGGTGCAATCAGCCTCTGTTTTGGCCCATAACAAAAGGCCTTGTTTGGCCAAAGGGCAAAATTTCCAGCCCCGTTTGTTAAGATAGCATCTTCTGCCAGCTGTTCTTGCAAAATCGCCATCACCGCAGACATATCAACCGGGCTGTCCTGTGCAGCCGGGGTCAGCGAGGCAAGATAGGCCTTTCTGTTTTCTTCAATAAAGGCTTTGCGCGAGGCCAGCTGTGCATCGCCTGCCACTTGTCCGGCCAGTGCCATCGCAAATTGATTAGGCCCGGCATGAAGCGCAAGAGCAGGGTGATAAATCTTGCCAATTTCCATATCCGAGGCATGAACATGAATAATTTTCTGTTTGGCATAGGGAACATCCAGCAATGTCCAGGCCTGGGTCGTCCCCTCACCCAGCCGGATATTCAGTGCCAGAATAACATCTGCCTGTTTAATGGCAGCAACAATGTGCGGTGCCATCCCCACCCCCGCATCGCCAATATAGACGGGGCTGTGATTATCGATAACATCATGATAGCGAAAAGCAGCAGATACCGCGAAGTTCTGGCTTTCAGCAAAGCTCTGCAAGGCTTTCTTGCCGGCATCATTCCAGCCGCCGCCGCCTGCCAGAATAAGCGGTTTTTTAGCAGCAGATAGCATCTCCATAGCCTGTGACAGGGCATTTGTATCAACCCCGGCTTCGGCAATGGTTACGGGCTGACAGGGCTGGGAATCTGTCATTTGGGTTAGCATATCCTCCGGCAGGGCGATCACCACAGGCCCTGGCCGCCCGGAAAGGGCAATATGCCATGCCCGGCTGATAATTTCAGGAATGCGATCAGCATTATCAATTTCAGTTGCCCATTTTGCCAAAGGCGTGAAAAAGGCGCGGTAATCCACCTCCTGAAAAGCCTCTCTGCCCTTATCATCTACTGCGACCTGGCCAATAAACAGTATCATGGGCGAGCTGTCCTGCATGGCGGTATGCACCCCGATAGAGCCATTGGTTGCCCCGGGCCCACGGGTGACAAAGCCAATGCCGGGTTGGCCGGTCAGCTTGCCCCATGCTGCTGCGGCAAAGCCGGCTGCACTTTCATGCCGACACAAGGTAAAGCTGATATCTGCATCATATAACGCATCCAGAACAGCCAGATAGGATTCGCCCGGCACACCAAAGCCGGTCTTAACCCCTAAATTTGCAAGACATTTAACTAACAGCTCTCCGCCTGTTCTCGATGATTTGGACATTTTTTTAACTCTTCCCCACAAAATAAAATTTCTTCTTCTAACTTATCTTTATAAAGAGCGGATTGACAAGCCTTGAAAGCCGACAAATCGCTTCTTACATACACAGAAGAAAGGCAAAGCGGGTTGGTGCGGTGTCACGGCCCGGGATGCAGGCAAAATGGAAATGTAAAATGCTGCTTTTGGCGGGTTTTATCCTTTGCCCCTGTTATCGAAAATAACAGGACTTCATTATCAAACGCTGAAGGTCATGCGCTTCTTAGGCAAGGCACGGACTTCCTGATGTGAGGAGTAAAAAAATGAATACAGAACAATTTACCGCTACCATTCGTAAAGCCTTTGGCACAGCACAAACCATAGCCTTGCGCCGCAACCATCAAAGGATGGGCGATTTGCATTTGCTGGCCGCCCTGCTGGAAGATGACGGGCAAGCCGCCAGCCGGCTATTGATGCGCGCTGGCGTGAATATGGATAACCTGAACAGCACGCTGGAAGCTGGTTTGAAGAAAATTCCCGAAGTAACAGGCAGCGGGGCAGATAATCTGCAAATTGATCCCGGTCTGGGGCGTATTGTGGCTGATGCGGAAAGCTGGTCAAAACAGCGCGGCGACAGCTTTATTTCGGTTGATGCCATTTTAATGGCAATGATAGCTGGCAAGGGCAGTTCGGCTAGAATCATGCGCGAGGCAGGCTTACAGGAAAGCCAGCTAACCAGCGTTATTGATGAAATGCGTAAAGGGCGCACCATTGACAGTGATGTCAGTGACGAAATGATGGAAAGCCTGTCCAAATATGCCACCGATTTAACCGCACTGGCTATGCAGGGCAAGCTGGATCCGGTTATCGGGCGCGATGAGGAAGTGCGGCGCACTATTCAGATTCTGGCACGTCGCACCAAAAATAATCCGGTTTTGATAGGCGCCCCAGGCGTTGGCAAAACGGCTATTGCCGAAGGGCTGGCCCAGCGCATTGTGCAAGGCGATGTCCCAGAGGCTTTAACTGGCAAGTCTTTGTTATCGCTGGATATGGGCGCACTAGTTGCCGGCGCAAAATATCGCGGGGAATTTGAAGAGCGGCTTAAAGCAGTTCTGGATGAAATCGACGCGGCAGAAGGCAATATCATCGTCTTTATTGACGAGATGCATCAGCTGGTCGGGGCTGGTAAAACAGATGGGGCAATGGATGCATCCAATTTGCTGAAACCTGCACTGGCACGTGGCAAATTACATTGTATCGGGGCGACCACTCTAGATGAATATCGCAAATATGTAGAAACAGATGCTGCCCTCACCCGTCGTTTTCAGCCGGTTTTTGTGGGCGAACCATCGGTGGAAGATACTGTCTTTATCCTGCGCGGTCTGAAAGAAAAATACGAGCTGCATCACGGCATACGTATCACCGATGATGCGCTGGTCGCGGCCGCCCAGCTGTCCAACCGCTATATTAATGAGCGGTTCTTGCCGGACAAGGCGATTGATGTGGTTGATGAAGCTGCCAGCCATATTCGCATTCAGTCCGATAGCAAGCCGGCACAATTGGAAGCTACCGATCGCCAGATTATGCAGCTGAAAATTGAACAGGCCGCCCTGTTGCGCGAGGCGGAAAATCCGGCCAATAAAAAACGGCTGGAAGCCTTGAAAAAACAGTTGGAAACGCTGGGCGATGAATCTCGCGAGCTGACCCAAAAATGGGAATCGGTCAAACGCCAGATGGCAGAGATTGCTGCGCTTCAACAGAAAATTGAGGATTGCCGCTATAATCTGGAAGTCTCGCAACGGCGCGGCGATTTGGAAAAGGCGGCCGAGCTGACCTATGCCATTCTGCCCGGCCTGATGTCTGATCTGGAAACTGCCAAGGCTGAATTATCCGGCTCTAACCTGATAGAAGAGCAGGTAGAGCAAAAGCATATTGCCCAGGTCATTAGCCAATGGACAGGTATCCCTGTGGCCAAAATGATGGAAGGCGAAGGCGAAAAGCTGCTGGATATGGAAGCCGTTCTTGGCCAGCGTGTTATAGGCCAGAGCGAGGCCATAAAGGCAATTTCAGATGCCACCAGACGCGCACGTGCTGGGCTGAATGACCCGAACCAGCCTTTGGGCAGCTTTTTAATGCTGGGCCCGACAGGGGTGGGCAAAACCGAAATGGCCAAAACGCTGGCAGATTTTCTGTTCGACAATGAAGAGGCTATTTTGCGGCTGGATATGTCGGAATATATGGAAAAACATTCTGTCTCACGGCTTATCGGGGCGCCTCCTGGCTATGTCGGCTATGATGAGGGCGGCGCATTGACCGAAGCGGTGCGGCGGCGTCCCTATCAGGTAATTCTGTTTGATGAGATTGAAAAAGCCCATCCCGATATCTTTAATATCCTGTTGCAAGTGCTGGATGACGGCCATCTGACCGATGGTCAGGGACGGCGGGTTGATTTCAGAAATACCATGATATTGCTGACCTCCAACCTTGGCTCTGGCCCTTTATTAGCCCTGGCAGATGACCGCCCGGTCGATGATGCCAGAGAGGCGGTGATGGAAGAGGTACAAGATGCCTTTCGGCCGGAATTTTTAAATCGGCTGGATGCGATATTGCTGTTCCAGCGTCTGAGCCGCAGCCATATGGGCGCGATTGTCGATATCCAGTTCAAACGGCTG
>Ga0181584_10002125_pt1 | contig 15146 bp, 13 predicted proteins | sample 071ome_30_FD_132462 | JGI IMG/M metagenome (GOLD analysis project Ga0181584, IMG submission 132462) | Coastal salt marsh microbial communities from the Groves Creek Marsh, Skidaway Island, Georgia - 071406AT metaG (megahit assembly) | ecosystem: Environmental > Aquatic > Marine > Intertidal... | reverse complement strand
GCGATCCCCCCTTCCCGTCCGAGACCCTGCGGGTTTTCGAATCCATTTCTCCGACTCTCGTAATTCTTCCAATGTCGACACCCGAACAGCCCATCCTCCGCCGACTCCTCGGCATCCAGTGCCTACTCGAGGCAACGGAACAATCGGCATGCACGACCGACGTCATCCGCTCCATCAACCGCCTCACGCGTCGTCAGCACCTCCAAGCCCTCGCCTCCTCCCTGAAGAACGCCTTCGAAAACGTCCCCACCCACCCCGTCCACCGCCTCTCCTACCACCAAGTCGAAGACAAGACCGACGGCATGCTGCTCATCCACGACCCCGACCGCGACGGCGACGCCGACGGCGACGTCGACATGGCCGCCGACGACCCGCACGGCGACGACCCGAAGAAGATCCTGCCCGCCCACATCCGCGGCGAGGCGTACGAGCTGCTCTGCGCGATGGTATTCAAGTGCAAGTCGGCCACGTCCGCGTTTGCGCTCGCCGATTACCACGCCGATTACCATGCCGACGTCCCGCACGCCGATGCCGACGACGGCTCTCCGCGTCTGCCGTACCGCGACTGCCACGTTTCGCGCACGTTTCTGTCCGAAACGCGATACGAACAGCACTCGTGGCTGCGATGGACTGATAACCGGGAACACTGGGACGACTACGTCGCCGACCGCCTCGTGCCCTACCTGAACGCCAGGATCGCCCACCTGGAGGCCGCTGGCAATCCGGCCGCGTGGCGCCGAGCACGGGCCCTCGTGACGGAGATTGCCGGCAAGTTCTCCGATAACGTGACCGCCGACATCGGCTTCGATCTGCTCGTCGAGCTCGAGGAGGAGCTCGAGGAGGGGGAAGTGGACGGGGTCCCGGAGCGGCACTTTGTCTTGGCGCAGGCCAAGTACAGGTCGAACGAGTACAGCGAGGTCAGCATGGCCGAGTACGTCGGCAAGTACTACAACCTGGTGCACTTGCTGGAGACGTTCAACAAGCTGGCGGGCGGGCGGCCGACGCTCATGCCGTTCTTCTGGTGGGTATTGGTGATCTCGACGACCGCAGATTGCGCTCTGACTCTTTGACTCTCTGACTCTCTGACTCTCTGACTCTCCCGTTCGCTCCCTACGTTCCCTCTCAGGATCTCGACCGTGTCGCAGCCCGACGCCATGAACTACTTCACCGCCCTCAAAGACGCCGGGAAGGTCCAGTTCTACGGCAACCTGACGTTCGAGCTCGACAACGGCGTGCTCAATCTGGTCTCCAACGTAAAGTCCGAGATGAAGTCGTGGCTGGCGCGGTGTGTGAGAGAGGAGGACAGGGCGGCGGCGTTCCGCCACGTCATTCAGGAGCCGAGACCACCCCGACCCCACCAGGCAAAGGCCGTGAAACACGTGCTCGAGTACTGCAAGGAGGACGCGCAGAGCAAGACGAGTCACGACGATGACGTGTACACGACGACCAAGACGCTCGGGGCCATGACGCTGACGACGCCGACGCCGAGGAAGATGACGAGAGCGGCTGTCGTCATGGCGACCGGGAGCGGCAAGACGTACACGTCGTTCCTGAGCGTGATTGAGCTGGAGCGAGACGAGCGGTTAGGGGTGACACGGGACGTGCGGGCCGGCGGCATGGCGGCGTCGATTCACTTCAGCCCGATGATACGGCTGGTGATCCAGAACGCGCACGAGTGGCTCGCCGACGAGCGAAAGCTGGAGGCGCAACAGGTTGCGGAACAGGGTGCGGCCGAGGGCAAGTTCTACTACTGCATCTGCAGTATGCGGGACGACCGAGCGTCGCTGTCGAGCGGCTGCACCGCGGTGCGGATGATCGAAACGACCAAGCTACCGGACGTGTTCCGGCACCACCGCCGGCGAGGGTCGCTCCACCGCTGTCGCTTCTTCACGACCTGTGGGTATTGCTGCTCGACCGGCACTCGCTCGCGCCGACGCCCTCACTCGCGCTACACGCGTCGTTCGCTCGCCAGACCAGGCGTCCAAGGCGCTGCTGCGCGTGACACGGCGGATCAACTTGGACAACGACGCGCTGCCAAACGCGCCCCTCTTCGGCTTGGCGATCTATGACGAGGCCCACAAGACAGTTGGACGCGGGACCAAGCCGTTCTCGGCGGCCCTGCTCATCGAGGCCCTGATCGGTCTCAGCTACACGGCGTCGGCCATCTATAGCTTTCATCATTTGAAGCTGGCCCTCCCGGATACGTTCGGCCTCTTCGACTCCGAAGACAAGGAGCTGGTGGACCTGAAGGCGACCTACCTGTCGGTTGATTCCTCCTACCTCTTCCCGCACCTTCCCGCCGGCACCGTCGCGGGCCTGTCACGCCAGACCGGGCTCTATGACTGCGTTGAGTGGAACCCGATGGACACGCTGAGCGGAGACTCGCTGTTCGTCGAGCTGGCAGACGACGAGAAGGCTCGTCTGTTCCCGGACAATCACGGCGAGCCCCTCACGTGGGCAGACTTTGAGCGGCTCGGGCACGACACCACGACCGTCGTCTTCATCGTCCGCGACACGCCGGACTGCGAGATGAACGGCGTCTCGCTGCACAGCCTCGACCTGGACAAGAACGACGAACCGCGCTACTTCGGCGTCATAGGATGTGCGGTCGATCGGAGCACCCAGTGCCTCGGGATCAACGCAGCCGGCACGCGCCTGTTCCGGGCCAATGGGGGGGCCGTCGGTTTTTCCCTGAACGACTTCTCTGGCATCGGTCCCACGAACAGGATCGGACCGGTCGTGCACCAACTGTCGTACCAGCAGTCGTTCGCCGACGAGATTCTCGTGCGGCCGAGGGTGTACTGCATGGAGCGCCAGGCCGTCGAGGTGGACCCGAACGACCACGGTCACTGGAATACCGTCTTTGCCGGCGCAGCGGATTTTTCCGAGGCGACGCCCAAGGCCCCGAAGAACATGACGTGGACGCTGACGATCTCGAGGACGCTCGAGACCGCGTCGCAGCACGTCTTTCGGTCGATGAAGCTCCTGGTCGACCTCTACGCGACCGACGACAACATCAAGCGTTGCCTCGTCTTCTGCAAGGATACGGACGAGAGCAAGACGTGTAGATCGATATTCAACCTACTGTGGGAGGACCAACGGCGTCGGGCGGCCGGTGCGAGCAGCCAACAGGGGCAGTCGGCGCCGACGCTGACGCAGACTCAGATCCACACGGACATCATCTTCAGCTCGGCCACGGAAGGCGGCTCGGACGGGGCCAAGGAGACGATGCAGTTCGACGAACAACAAGAAAAGTTGTCCAAGTTCACCGCCAGCCCACGCGCGGTGCTGTTCAACGTCAAACTCATCTCCATCGGCGTCGACTTGCCGAGCGTGGACACGGTGATGATCGTCAACCCGTCGTTCACCTCCCACGACGTGACGCAGAAGATCGGACGAGCCCTGCGCAAGAACCCTCGGGATCCGACCAAGGCCGCGACCGTCATCATCCCGTGCTGGGATCCGACGGATGGCGCCGTTACGGACCCGGCGCCGGCCGCCCCGGCAAACGACCACCCCGGGCACCCCGACCACGACGATGCAAACGAAAACCTGAGCGTCTGGCGGGCACCGGTCCATTATGAATTCGAAGACACCTTTGGCATCGCCGTGAGGGTCGTCGATGCCATGCTGGACGAGGAGGTCGACATGATCACGTCGTACAGTTCTGGCGTGCGGGAGAGATCCGGCGCGCCCAAGGGCCAGAAAGACAACGAGACGCACGTAAGGGGCATTCTAGCGAAGCTCAGGGGCGCCAACGAGCCGCCCGACGTACCAGTCTTCGACGAATGGTTCTCATCGAGGATCCTCCAGGCCTGGGCCCCCAAGCTGCTCACCGTGGATGATGGCACCCTGGGCCGCGAGGCCCCCCGCCGCGGACCCGCGCCGGGAGGCAGCAAACAGGATCTCAAGCTCGCCACGTGCAATGCCGTCATACTGGTGGCGTTCGTGGCATACTGCGAAGACAGTATAGAGATGCTAGAGGGCAACACGCACAGCGGCAGGGTGACGCCCAGGGGGGCGGAGGTGACGGATGTGGCGATGCAGGGCTGCGCGACGCCCGTCACGAACCGGACGGGGGCGGAGGTGACGATGCAGGGCACGCCCAGTGGCACCGCGACGCCGGGGACGGGCGTCGGCGCGGCCAAGTCGTCCCTCTGGTACAAGACGTCAAAGCCGTTTGACGGGGGAGCATCGGGGCGCCTGGCGTGGATGCTGGACGCCGACGTGGAGGCCGAAGCACAGGGCGACGTGTTTAAGTTGTTCGGCTTTGACGGGAGCGACTCGTTGTCTCGCGCGGTGCGGGCTCGGGGCCGCGACGGTGGGCCTGGCGGTCATCGCACGTTGACCAAGTTGCGCGAAGATGCGTTCAAGGTTCCCGCTGAAGAGTGGAGCGCGCTCCTGGCCGCATTCCATGCTCGCCTCGACGAGGACCAGGCACGCGTCCAGCCCTTGCACGCCACGGTGCTGCACGGATTCTGCCACCAGGCGTGGCCGACGATGAACAATAATACTCAGGCAGGGTACACCATCCGCGATATCTTCGTCGGGGGCTTTGACAGTGACGCCTTTCGGGCGTTCTGCTGCGACGAGGAGAACTACCGGAAAGCGAAGAGGAAGACGACCGGCGCGACGACCTCCAAGGCGGCAAGGTCCAAGTCGACGAAGCGCAAGTTGGACCTGGACGACATCGAGGCGGGCGACGAAGCGGAATCCCAGCAGCCGTGATCGGCGAGCTCATGAATGAGAATTCATTCCTCACTCATACCTCATTCATCCATACCTCTGGTCGTTTACAGCGAACCTCAACAACCTCAACCTCAACAACAAACCAACAATTTCTACCCTACCGCATTATCGTCTCTAATCCAAAATATACTCGTCGTTCCTAGTCCTAGTCTTCTACTGGTAGTACGGCAGAATCTGCGTGCACACGTACGCCCACGCGACGCCCGACAGACCACCGACCGCCCAACCCGCCGAGAAGTTCGACCAGCCCTCCGCGCTCTGGAGAGGGTCCTGGGCGACCGAGCGTCCCGACAGCGTCTTGACTCCCACGGCGGGGGTCTCCGTCTGGAACGACACCTGTCCGTACATGCTCAGGCACATGGTCAGGATGAGCACCAGGCCAGCCGCGCTGAGGCACCCGGCGATGATGCCGGCGTTGCCGCTCTCACCCGCAAAGTCCCTGAGCGGTCCCAGCTTGATGAAGGGTCCGGCGACCAGGAAGCCGTGCGCCAGACCAATCTCCACGCCGCGCAGCAGCGGGCTCACGCCCGTCCTGTATGCCGGCAGGTTGGAGAGGTAGCTCGCGACGAGCGGCGAGCTCGTCACCGGCGTCTCCAGCATGCCGATGAACGGGTCCCCGTTGATCGGCGTGACGACCTGAAACGTGGCGCGGGAGCGGATACGGACAGTGAGCTGAACGACGATGAACGAGCTGAAGGCGATAAGAGACCGTATCGGACGCTATCGGTCCCTCCCAGGCATGGATCGGCCCGTCAACCCGCCAACCGGGCCCACGAAACCAAGCATATACTACATCCCTTCGCCACGACGCTCCGGGGGCCCGACAGGGGCGCGAACGGGCGCGACAGGGCCGTTTGTTCGTCGGATTTCCCTTCCGACGAATCCTCGGCCCGATCGCCCCCACGCGGCCCCATCCCCTCACCTCGAGCGCACAAGGCGTCGACAAGCACCCGAACAACACGACGCACCTGATCCTTGGCCTCGGCGCGGACGCACACGCGAACGGAGCGGCTCGCACGGGCAATCGGGGCCTGGACGAGGGCCTTTCCGGCGAAAGACTTCTGGCAAAGAGCAGCAGACATGGCGATGTGTGTGATGAATGCAAATTAACCTTTGGACTGGCGATCGGGCGATCGGGGCGATCGGGGTCGAGGGAGGCGAGGAGATCCGGGGGACCTGGCGATTTCCCCAGTTTTTGGCGAGACTCTCGCCGCGGTCGGACCGCGGAATGCGAACAGACGCAATTCACTTGACGGCCTCATCGCTTCATGAGGACGGTACATTTCCGATCCTTTGCCTGTAGAACGCCGCATCGGGTCATCTTTCAACGGACAGTGCGGGCGGGCGGATCATCTGCGATGGATGCGAGTTCTGGGGCAGAGCGAGCGATCGTGTGGTTCAGAGGCACGGACCTCCGCGTTCACGACAACGAGGTGCTGAGCAAGGCGGCGGAGCTGGCGGCGAGGTCCGGCGGGGACGTCGTTCCGGTCTTCTGCTACGGTACGTAGCACCGGCCAGACGCGGGTCGGGTCATAGGGTCGCCCTCTCACGCTCACGCTCTCACGCTCACGCTCACCGCGACACCCTCGTTCGACAGATCCGCGGTGGTTTTCCACGAGTCGCTACAGCGACTTCCACAAGACAGGTGGGTGTTGTGGTGCTCATCGTGTTTTACCCTCCGCATTTTCATTGCCGTCCCCTCCTATTATATCCTCTCCTCAGGTCCGCATCGCGCCCAGTTCCTGATCGAGTCGGTGAACGACCTGCGCAACACCCTCCGCCAGCTCGGGAGCGATCTAGTCGTCGCGGCCGGCCCCCCGGAGGAGCACATCCCGAAGCTCATCCCGCCCGGGACCAAGGCGACGGTGCGTCGTCGTATCTCGTCGTATCTCGAAGTCTTGTCATCCTTTTGACCCACTCGCCCGCATGCCCGCACCCTCTCGCTCACTTGCTCACTTGCTCACTTGCTCACTTGCTCACTTGCTCACTTGCTCGTTCTCGTTCGCCCACCAGGTGTTCGCCCAGCGCGAGGTGACATCGGAAGAGGCGGCCGCCGAACGGGCCGTCAAGCGCGCGCTGCCGTCAGGGAGCAAGCTGGACCTCGTGTGGGGCAGGTGTGTGTTGAACTCGAGCGACGATACGCCCCCTTCTCACTATCACTATCACTCTCACTTCGTCCTTCGCTTCGCTCGCTAGCACGCTGTACCACGTCGACGACCTGGACTTTGACGTCTACAACAAGATGCCGACGGTGTTCACGCCGTTCCGGCAGAAGGTCGAGAGCAATTCCTCGGTGCGCCCCGTCCTTCCCGGGTTGAAGCGGGGCGACCTCGGGTCGGTGCCGGCAGACGCGCTCGAGGTCTCCGCCGATGCCAACCGCGTGCGCCGCGTCGAGCGCGTGGAGGACCTCGGCGTGGGGGAGACCCCGGCGAGGGACGCGCGGGCGGCCTTCGCGATGGCGGGCGGCGAGACGATCGCGTTGGAGCGCCTCGAGTACTACCTGTTCGGCTCCAAGCTGGTCTCGAACTACTTCAACATCCGCAACGGGATGCTCGGGGGCGACTACTCGACCAAGCTGGCCCCGGTGAGTGGTTGCGAAACTCGACCGACGTGCGAGCGCCCCGACGCTCACTCGAGCTCTGCTCGTTCTCTCTCTCTCTCTCCCTCTCTCTTTCGTTCGCCAGGCGTTGGCACACGGGTGCATCAGCCCGCGCACGATCTTCTCGGAGATTTCGCGCTACGAGCGCGCCAATGGCGCCAACAAGTCGACGTATTGGGTCATCTTCGAGCTGATCTGGCGGGACTTTTTCAAGTTCTACGCGCTGTCGGTCGGCGACGGCATCTTCCACTCGGGCGGGCCGGTGGGCAAGCGCAAGGTGTGGGAGAAGGATCCCAACGGGTCCAAGTTCCGGCGGTGGGTCGAGGGGCGGACCGGGTGGCCGTTGGTGGATGCAAACATGCGCGAGCTGGCGGCGACCGGGTTTATGAGCAACCGCGGCAGGCAGAACGTGGCGTCGTTCCTCTGTCTCGACATGGGGCTCGACTGGAGGCTCGGCGCGGACTACTTCGAGCACGCCCTGCTGGACTACGATGTGGCCAGCAACTGGGGCAACTGGGTGTCGGCGGCGGGGCTCACGGGCGGCCGCGTCAACAAATTCAACATTTACAAGCAGTCCAAGGAGTACGACAAGGAGGGCGAATACATCCGGACCTGGGTGCCAGAGCTGGCAAACGTGCCGGCCGAGAAGATCCACGAGATGAAGCTGAGCATCAAGGATCAGGAGGCGTTTGGCGTGCAGCTCGGCGTCGACTACCCCGTGCCGATGAAGAGCGTGTTCAAGTTCGGCGGGGCGGCCGACGACACCAAGCGGTTCGGCGCCAACAAGGGGCGGGGCGGCAAGGGACAGAACGGCAAGGGGCGGGGGCCCCGTCGTCCCAAGCTGGCGGACTACGAGCACTGACGGCCATCGATTGATTGATTGATTGATGGATGGATGGATGGGTGTCCACCCTTTTGGTAACGCGCCAGAAAAAAAACCCTCTCTCGATGCCGGTCGTCATCGATCGATCGAATGCGGCAGCATTGACCACGACGACAATCTAAACGAACCATCACGATGCGGGCGATCGCGGTTCCTCCTCGGGCTGGACACGCGCACGTTGTAGGCAGCACGAGCACCAGCAGCAGTATACGACGACGCCTGCGGGCGTTCGCCTCTCCCGACAGGAACGACGGCGCAGCGCCCCCAGCGAACAAGGCAGGGGTCGGCGTGCCGCTGACGGAGCAACAGACGGACAACCCGGCTCTGCAGAAACAGCTCCTGGATCAGCAGGCCAAGCAGTTCCGGCGTGCCGTGGTCGTCGACGGCAAGGACGAGGAGCAGGAGCTCGCGCTCGTGCTGGGTTTCGGCTCCGTGTCGATGATGAAGGACAAGCTCGGGGACGAGTACGTCGAGAAGAGTATCCGCAGGCTGCTCGAGCGCGCCGAGGAGATGGAGCGGGAGAAGGACGCGCGCAACGAGCTGTTCAAGAACGGCAAGCTGTACTACGAACGCGGTGCGTGTGTTGATTCCATTCACCCTGCTTCTCTCTGTCTCTGTCTCTCTGTCTCTGTCTCGCTCACGCGCTCATCGCGCTGCTCGTTCTATGTTCGCCAGGCATGTATAGAGAATCCACGCAGGCGCTCGAGCAGGCGCTCGTCCGGGAGGGCGCTTTGAGCCCGCTCGGCGGGGAGATCCAGATGTGGCTGGCGCTGGGGTACAACGCTGTGGGCAACGAGGCCAAGTGCATCGAGGTATACAAGTTCCTCGAAGACAATCACCCCGTGCCGTCCATCAGGAAACAGGCCGCTTCCCTCCGCTACATCATGGAGGCCCCGAAGATTGCGCTACGGCCCGAGGAAAAGGTGTCGATTCCGGTGATGGAAGACGTGGACCGGAACCTGGGGCGGTCCGGGAAGGATCGGCCAACGCGACCGCGGACGCAGCGCCAGCCCCGGAAGAAGCGCGAGTTGAGCTTGGAGGAGAAGTTCTGGGACGAGTACCGGCCTCCCAACGCCCTCCAGAATAAATACGTGTGGGCAGCGGCGGTCGCAGTGGGTTTATTGGGATGGTGGAGCCTGCAACATCCTTGAGTCGGTCCTGGCCGTTCGTCTCGGAGGGATTCGCCCCCACGATCAGGCCGGCCCGCTCACGTTTTAATTCATTTAATTCTTACGCCAGTTGGCATATGCCAATGGTGCAACTTTTTCCGTCCAATGTGGGGGCGAGAGACACGCGAGGAGCCCTTTCAGGGCGCCTAGGGCGGAATTTAATTAACAGGGCATCTCGCGCTCCCTACCGCGTCCGCTCGCCCCTCCTCGTCTGCGTCTCCCAGACCCAGACGGACATCGACGTCGATACCGCAACGATCGACGAATACAACCGGACAATGTGCGAGCAGATGGTGGGTACCTGACCTACCTCGTTGACCGTGGGTAGGACTCCGGGAGCAGCGCTCGCTCACTCGTTCTTCCCTTCTCTCTTCTCTTTTCGCCAGGGCTGGGGCGCGTGTGACCTGAATCCCTACGAGTATCACCCCGAGAGGGGCCTCTACTTCCATCTGATCGCCGAAGGCTTGATCTGCGGGAGCCAGCCGCAGACGGTGGACGACATCGTCGCGCTGCACGAGCAGGGCGTCACCGGCATCCTGTCCCTGCAGCAGCCGAAGGACCTGGCGTATTGGGGCGTCGACGGTGACGCCCTCTTTGCCAAGGCGGCCGAGCTTGGCGTCGAGTACGTCCGCGTCGGGGCCGTCGATTTTGACGCCGACTCCCTCCGTACCATCCTGCCCAACGCCGTGCGCGAGCTGGAACGGCTGCGGCAACTGGGGGGCGACGACGGAAAGACGTACGTGCACTGCACCGCGGGCCTGGGACGCGCACCGGCGGTCATCATCGCCTGGCTCTATTGGTGCACGTCCATGGACCTGGACGAGGCGTATGCGCACTTGACGAGCATCCGGCCGTGCGGGCCGAAGGGCGAGGCGATCCGGGGAGCGACGTTCGACGTCCTGGACGACAGACACGCGGACGAGTTCGTGCACCTGCCGGCCGACGCCTGGCGGTACCTGAGCGCGGCCGACAGAGCCGTCATCGCGCAGCGTCTCGGCCTTTTCGATTTTGCCGCCGCGTCTCTGAACTGAAAATCTATCCATCCATCATCCAGGGTCAATTGGCCATGTATTTGCTTATCAATTTAATGAAATCAACGATCAAAGATCAACGATGAAACAGCGCGTCCCGCAGCAGCACGGTCCGCCCCGCCCCCTCGATACCGTCCAGGCACCGGCCCCGATAGTGCGCCTGGTTGCTCGTCTCCTCCTTCTCGACCACAAATCCATGCTTCTCGTAAAACGCCCGCGCGATCTCGTTGACCGCCATCGTATGCACGAAGATCGCCTCCGCGCCCCGCCACCCTGCGAGCTCCCGAGCACTCTCCAGGAGCAGCACGCCTACCCCTCGCCGCCGGGCCGCCTCGGCCGTGCACACGTTCGCCAAGTACGCCGCGTGCTCCGCGTCGCCGATCAGAAACTCGCCGGCCAGTGCCCTGGCAAAGTGCACGTCCAAAGACCCCACGACCATCCGCTTCGCCCCCGTCGCCTCGTCGACGTACGTCAGCCGCTCGTCGACGGCGTCGGGCGTCTCGGCAGTGACGACGTCGGCGTCGCACGTCGCCACGAGCGTCACGGTGTCCTCGCTCTTGTCCAACTTGGCCCCCAGCCGCAGCGCCTTGAGTGACTTGGCCTCCTCCTCGGCAATCATCATCTGGTGAATCTCGCCCGCGAACGCGCGCTCTGGCGGGTACGCGTAGAAGGCCTTGGCGCGGAGGAGGGAGACGCAGTCAATCTCGGCGTCCGTCAGCGGCGCGGCCGGGTCGAGCACCCTGAGTGGCGCGAGTGCGAGCGTGATGGTGAGCGCGAGGGTGAGAGCGCGTGCGCGTGCCGGCCGAGTTCAGTACGCACTGCACGCCCGTCAACGGCCCCCGCTGCACGGCCGGCGCCGCGTCTTTCTTCAGTCGACCGATGTGAAAGCCCGCCGCGCTGTCGTTTGGAGCGGAGGCACGACGACGAACCGACGACGTCAACGCTCGCCGTGCTCGTCTTGCCGCCGTTCCCCGGGTGCTCCACAGGTCATCCTGGGTGAACGACCGGCGGATGGGGTGCAATGCAGCGCTCGAAGACGACGCGATGGCCCTCATCGGAGCGCTCGACTTGCCGTGTCCACAGAACAATTTGATACACGCGATGGCACTCGCCTCTAGCTCCATGACGCTCGGGACGACACCGCGCGTGTCCGTCCTGGCAGCGAGAAATGCGAGACATCCATCCAGGGTGCATGCGGTGAAGGAGACGTCGAGCGCTCCGAGGATGCGCGACCTCAGCCCGGGCGCAGGGGCGGACGAGTTGCTGGCAACCACCACCAGCAGCCGGGAGCGAAGCCTCGTGCCGATGGTCTACAAGGGCCAGTCCCCCTCGTCGTCCGCGCCGACCGCGATGGCACCGCGGAGATCCACGCCCCAGGCACAGCAGGAGAAGAAGGAGTTTCTGCGGACGATGCGGGTGGCCGGCTTTGACGACGACGCGGGCGACCAGCTCGCGCAGAACTACCAGTACACGTGGTCGAACGACAACTACAGCGAAACCAAACGGAATATCGATACGTGGTCGTTCGTGCTGTCGCTGCGGGCCAAGCTGTGGCTGCTGGAGCAGCCGTGGTCGTACGGGCCGGGGGGCATGACGGACGAGAAGAAGTCCGCACGGGCCAGGTGGGTGCTTGGACCCTCGTCTTGCTGTATCGCTCCCACACGCTCACGTATGGCTCCCACACGCTCACGTATCGCTCCCACACGCTCACGTATCGCTCCCACATTCCCCCCTTCTCCCTTCCAGATCAATGGCCGTCTGGATCAGAGAGTCCATCTTGCAGCTCGGCCCGACGTTCATCAAGATTGGACAGCTGTTTTCGACGCGGAGCGACCTGTTCCCGGCCGAGTTCGTCGAGGAGCTGTCCAAGCTGCAGGACCGGGTCCCGGCGTTTTCTGCCGGGAAGGCCGTCCAGACGATCGAGCGGGAGCTCGGGGGGACCATCGACGAGCTCTTCGCCGAGTTCAACCCGCTGCCGATCGCGGCGGCGTCGCTCGGGCAGGTGCACGTGGCGAGGCTGAAGACGGGCGAGCAGGTGGTCGTCAAGGTGCAGCGTCCGGGGCTCAAGCGACTGTTCGATATCGACCTGGAGAACCTTCGGGTGGTCGCCGAGACGCTCGACAAGGGCGACGAGGGCGATGGGGCTAGGGACTTCAAGGGGATCTACGAGGAGTGCGCTCGGATCCTCTACGAGGAGATTGACTACATCAACGAGGGCAAGAATGCCGACCGGTTCCGCCGCAACTTCAAGAACGAGTCGTGGGTGCGCGTGCCAAGGGTGTTTTGGCAGCGCACGTCGTCGGCCGTCCTGACCATGGAGTACATGCCCGGACCCAAGATCACCGACCTGCAGGCCATCGAGCGCGCCGACTTGGACGCCAAGCTGATCGCCAACCGGGCCACCGAGGCGTACCTGATCCAGATCCTGCGGCACGGCTTCTTCCACGCCGACCCGCACCCCGGCAACATTGCCATCGCGTCGGACGGCAGCCTCATCTTCTACGACTTTGGAATGATGGGAGCGATCCAGCCCAACATCCGCGAGCGGCTGCTCGACCTCTTTTACGCCATCGCCAAGAAGGACGTCGACGCCGTCCTCCAGAACCTGCAGCTGCTGGGCATCATCACGCCCACCAGCTCGGACATCATCGGCATTCGTCGCGCCCTGGCGTACTTTGTCGACAACATCGGTCGCCAGGCCGAGGAGCAGGAGACTGTGAGCGCCATCGGGGAGGACCTGTTCAGCATCGCGCTCGACTCGCCGTTCCGCTTCCCGGCCACCTTCACGTTCGTACTCCGGGCGTTTGGCACGCTCGAGGGCATCGGAAAGGCTCTGAACCCCGACTTTTCGTTCGCCGAGACGGCCGCGCCCTACGCCCAGGAGCTGCTCGACCTCAAGGCCGCCCAGTCGTCGTCATTCATTCTCGACCAGCTCACGACGCAGGCGACCGAGGTCGGCGAGGCCACGGTGGCGATGCCGCTCCGCATCCAGCGCATCGACAACACGCTCCGCGGACTCGAGCTCGGCGATTGGAAGCCCCGCGTCAAGAACCTCGAGAGCGAGCGGGCCAACAGGCGCGCGACCGTCGTCCAAAACATGACCGTGCAGTCCGTCTTCTCGATGGGGCTCTTGAACGTGGCAACGCAGTTCTACCTGCAGGAGCAAGTGACGGCCGCGGGCGCGTTCTTCGTCGGCGCCGGCGTCTTCGGCGTCCTCGTCGGACTGTCCTTCCGTCGCGTCAAGCGACTGGACCGCTTCGAGCGCGGCATCCGGACCGGCTCTGGTTTCCCCAGCCAGTCGTGAAGTGACACGGACTGCATTCGAATGAACCTTTGCATTGGTGTTGCAACACCACATTCTTTATTCTTTCTCGTCGCCGTTCAAGTTGCAACAACGACCCACTCTACTACAACTACTACACTCTACAACTACTTCTTTCTGCCCTTGGCGGCGCCCCCCGCGGGTCGACCGCGCTTCTTTCCCGCCGCGCCCGGGGCTTCCTTGGCGGTCGGCACCTTGTCGTCAATCTCCTGGAACGCCGCGTACACCGGCGCGTTCTTCACCGCGTCGCTCTCGGGGTCGACCAGGAACAGCGAGTGCCCGGCGCCCATCGCGACCTGGATCACCGTCGCCCCTTCCAGCGCCGTGCACTTGTCCGGATTCGCCGAGCTCTTCTTGCCGCCCTCGCCGTACCCCAGCTCGCCGTACTGCGCCCCACCCCAAGTTATTGCCGACGTTTCGCTCCCGTACGTCGCCGCCACGCCAAACGTCGTCGCCCCGCAGCTCATCGACTCAATGTTCCACCCCGCCAGCTCCATGTACGGCGTCGGATACATCAGGTTGTCGCCCGACGTCTTCAGCTTTCCCCAAGCGAACAGCTGGCCCCCAACCATTGTGCAAAACGACGACGTGCCCCCGGCCGCGACCGTCGCGTCAGCCGGCACTTGAATCCTGCCCGTCAGCGTCTCCACCAGCCTCGGCTTCATCTCGTCCTGCTGCACCTTGTGTCCCAACCGGCCGTATCCCCCGAACCCCCAGCTCCAGACCCCGCCGTCCGAACACACGCAGACGGTATGGTTGTGGCCGCACGCCACTTGCGTCACCGTCTTGCCCTCCAGCGCCGCAATCTTGGTCGGCTCGGGCTGCGGATCGAACACCATCTTCACCGACGAGTCTGCCGCGTTATACTGGTTGTCCGTCCCGTGCCCCAGCTGCCCGTACTGCGGCAGACCAGCCGAATACAGCGACCCGTCGCACAGCCACATGGTGAACTCGGCCCCGCACGCCACCTTGCTGCAGCCAGAGACTTGACACTTGACCGGCTCCAGCAGCAGGTCCTCTTCCCCCTTCTTCAACTTCTTCACAGACCCCTGCCCACACTGCCCGCTCGAGTTACACCCGCTCGCGTACGCCTCGCCCGTATCGGTCACGAAGACGGTATGGTACCGCCCGCACGCCGCCGCTACCACCTTGGCCACCCCCTTGAGCGCCGTGAGCTCGGTCGGCACGTTCCTCGTCAGCTGATCGCCCAGGCCCAATTGCCCCTTCTCGTTGCGCCCCCACACGTAGCAGGTGCCCTCGTCGTCGACGGCCACCGAGTGGCACGCCGCGGACCCGGCCGCAATGAACTTGATCTTCTTGCCTGGCGATCGAGCGAAGCGCGTAGCGCGAGTCAGAGAGAGAGAGAGAGAGAGAGAGAGAGAGAGAGAGAGAG
>Ga0181584_10002119_pt1 | contig 15157 bp, 10 predicted proteins | sample 071ome_30_FD_132462 | JGI IMG/M metagenome (GOLD analysis project Ga0181584, IMG submission 132462) | Coastal salt marsh microbial communities from the Groves Creek Marsh, Skidaway Island, Georgia - 071406AT metaG (megahit assembly) | ecosystem: Environmental > Aquatic > Marine > Intertidal... | reverse complement strand
GACTTCAAGACGGAGAACAACGACGGCTCCATGAAGAAGACGGGCGCCCAGATGATCGACTTGTACCAAGAGTTCATCAGCGAATACCCGATGATCTCCATCGAGGATCCGTTCGACCAAGACGACGCCGAAAACACCGCCGCGCTCACCGCCAAGGGCAACTGCCAAATCGTCGGTGACGACTTGTTGGTCACCAACCCGAAGCGCGTGCAAGCCGCCATCGACGGCAAGTGGTGCAACGCCCTCTTGCTCAAGGTGAACCAAATCGGTACCATCTCCGAGTCCATCGAGGCTGTCGGCATGTCCAAGGCTGCCGGCTGGGGTGTCATGGCCTCCCACCGATCCGGCGAGACGGAAGATTCCTTCATCGCCGACCTCGCCGTCGGTTTGTCCACCGGTCAAATCAAAACCGGCGCCCCGTGCCGCTCCGAGCGTCTCGCCAAGTACAACCAGCTCCTCCGCATCGAGGAAGAGCTCGGTGACAAGGCTGTGTACGCGGGCGAGCAATACAAGCACATTGCTTGGTAAACACGCTCGTCACGAATTCGTTGTCCGCGCCCCACTCCACTTTCAATATCCCAAAAAATTTCTAGTAGGTGCCTCGAGCAGCGTCCCGCAGCGTCCTCGTCCCTCGCCCGATGCCATCTCGCCAGTCCGCGCGTCATCGCGCGTCTCGCGTCATCGCGCGCGACGAGGACGCGGTTCGTCGACGGCGAGCGCGCGCACGAAAATGCCTTCGTTCTCGCGGCGCGTTCGCGACGGCAGCGTCGCGGTCGACGCCGACGCGGTCGACGCCGATGCGCGCGATGAAAATATCATTTGCGAAGCGTCGCGAAGCTTCGATGAGGGCGCCGAGGCGCGCGATGCGACGACGAACGCGTCGACGACGCTTCTAAAAACTCGCGAAGAAATAATTGCGTCGACGTCGGCGCGCGCGGCGCGGCGTCGGAGGCGTCGACGCGCGCGCGGACGGGGGTCGACCGAATCGCTCGGACGCTGGTGGTTGGAGGCAGGCACCCAGAGAGGCGCGCCCGAGTCGCCCGAGTCGTCCTCGAATAAGACGGAGGCCGAAAACGCGCGCGCGATGCGCGATGCGGTGTGGGCGATGACGCTCGAGGACGAGGAGACGGTGGGATTCGAGTTCGAGGCGCGATTGGAGGAGCTGTGGACGGCGTATTGGGACGCGTTGGCGCGAGGCGAAGGGGACGCGTCGAGCGCGTCGCGCGAGGCGATGGATGCGTTCACGAAAATCGTCGGTGGCACGAGCTCGAGCGCGATCGAGACTGGCGTGCGACTGGTGGATGCGAGTGACGTCGCGGAGATGGAGCGCGTCGACGAGCGCGCGTGTCCGGTGTGTCTGGAACGCTTCGTAAGGGACGCGAGACTCGTGCGACTACGCGCGTGCGAACACACCTTTTGCATTGATTGCATCGCGCCTTGGCTCCAACGTCACTCGACGTGTCCGACATGTCGCGCGGACGTGCGTTGATGTCGTCCAAAACATCGCGAGCGCTCATTCAGCGCATCGCGTTCGTTGTTTTACTGTACGTTGTTTTAAATTGAAATTCCGCCTTTGCCGCTGCGCAGAGCAGGATTTGCCGCCCGCTTTAGTCAAACTTACGCCTGCTCGCCGTAGAAAACATGAAATGTATTTAAGCAAACCACACGCGCGCGCGTCTCGACCGAATGCCCGCATCACCGTCGCGCGCCTCGATTCTCCCGCTGTCGCGTTTGGATACGCGCGCGCCGCACACGGCGACTCGCACTGAAGCCACGCGACATGCCACGCTCCCGCGCGCGCGCGCGCGCGGCGAGCGAGGACCCTCCCAGCGCATCCCTCGGTGACGCGCCACCGCGCTCGGGTCTGTACAACGCCAGTAACACCTGCTACCTCAACGCGACAGTCCAGGTGCGCGTGCACACGATCGGGGCGGTTGGCGAAAAGATGCGCGCCCGCGCGCGCTCACGCGCACCATCGACGCCTCCGCGTTCGCCATTACGCGCGCAAAGACTGACTCAACGCTTCATTTCGGCGCACATCGTCGTTCGCAGGCGCTCGCGCACGTGCCCCAGTTCAGAGAGTACCTCCTCGGAGACGAGGCGGCGGCGTACTTATCGGCGAAATGGGACGGCAAGCCCGGTCGCGGCGCGCGCGAGAGGCGCTCGTTCGCCCCCGAGGACGAACTGTTGAAGTTCGACGATTCGTTGAAGCGCAAGCGCGCGAGCGACGGGGAGCGCGAGCGAGGAAAAGGTTCGAGAAGACACGGGAGGGACGACGACGGAGCGTCGCCGAGTTCGAGTTCAAACGCGAGCGCCAAAAGACGGTTCGCGATGCGTCCGCCGGCGATGACGCGCGAACGCCGAGCGGACATGGCGAGCGCGGAGGCGTTGAATGTCGGGGCTGAGATGCGACGGCTGGTGCGGACGATGGTGCGAGGAGAGTACGAGGCGTTTCCGCCGCACGATTTATTGCGAAGCGTTTGGAAACTCGTGCCGTCTTTCGCCGGGAACGAACAACAAGACGCGCACGAGTTCATGCGGATTTTGTTGGATAGATTGAGGAAAGAGTTGAGAAGCGGTCGACACTTGATTCGAATGCGAGGCGTGGTGACGCCGAGACGGAAAGAGCACTCGCCGTGCGAAAATGGAATTCCAAATCCGCCCACGCGCGCGAGGAGCGTGCGCAGTCGAAGCGGACGATCGAGTCCGACGCCCAGTTTCTTGATGAATGTCGGTGATTCCGTCGTCGAGCGTGGTGGAACGTCGCCGTCGAACGGATCGGTGGACAAATCTGGGAACGGCGACGATGACGGCGATGGGTACGTCATCATCTCGCGTTGGGGAGCCAAGCGGCACAAGACGGGTTGCGCGTGCCGTCCGTGCAAATCGAAACAAAAGAAGGAAGCCGAGAACGCGAGCGATAGACTGAGACAGACGCACACCGGTACGAGCGCGTCGACGCACTTGAGCAGTCCGTCGAGCACGTTCGCATCTCCGTCTCGTCTGTCGCGAGGCGTCACCGCGAACGAGGTGAAGCGTCAACTCGAACACGCGATGAAGGACGAACGCGCAAACGGACACGCGTTGGCTTCCCCGCACACGCCGAAAGTGAATCCGACGCCGTTGGAGAGAGACGATGGCAAGAGTCCGGATAAGGTGATGGAGCTGTTCGGTGGGGTTTGTTTGACGAGAGTGACGTGCACGAAGTGTGGCCTTTCGAGTGACCGTCGGGAACCGTTTATGGATCTCTCGCTTCCGATTCCACCCGTGTTGAGTAAGGACGGATCCCTACCGACCACGCCGCATTCACCTTCAATCGATATCGAAAAGGGCGAAGGCGCGGACGGCGAAGCGACGTTGCAGCAATGTCTCGCCGCCTTTGTGCGAAACGAAAATTTAAGCGGCCACGGGCGCTATTTCTGCGACGGCTGCGGCAAGGATCAAAACGCCACAAAGTTCACCCGTATCGCGAGTCTTCCTCCCGTGTTGTGTCTGCATCTGAAACGATTCACGTGGAAGGGTGACGCCACGCACACCAAACTGACGAACGATGTCGATTTCCCGTTGGAGGGCTTAGATTTAGCGCCCTACTGCTGCGAAGAGGAAACCGTCGCCGAGCAAGACGCGCTGGAAACGCCTGTATCCACCGGCAAACGCTCCCGTCGCACCCCGCGTTCGGGCGCGAGCGCACCCACGTCGTCCACCGACAAGATCTACGACCTCGTCGCCGTCATCACGCATCACGGACGACAGGCGGGCAGCGGCCACTACACGGCGTGCGCTCGCGAGCTCGACGTCGGCGACAGTTGGCAACACTTCAACGACGATGACGTCAACTCTCTGACCACGGACGAGGTTCGCACCGGTCAGGGGTACATTTTCCTGTACGCGCGCAGATCATGAACACATTCATCACGCACATAGCACACGACAGCACGTAACGAACGACGTTATTTTCGCCCGCGCGCGTCCCTCCAGGCACCCCCAGCTTCTCGTCACTCCGCGATGCGCGCGTCCGGCGTCACGCGCGCGCTTCGGCGCGACGCCGAGATGGACGGCGAACGTGCCTTCGACGTTCGCGCCACCGCCTTCGCGTCGACGGCGTCGTCGTCGTCGTCGCCCAACCGCGGTGATTACCTCGTCCTCGTCGGTTACGAGGACGGTTCTTTGGCGCGCTTCGACGTCGACGCGTCGTCGTCGTCGCCGCCGCCGACGCCGAGATGGATCGCCCGCGGATCGCCCTCGATCGATGTCGATCGCGCGGACGACGTCACGCGGGGCGTGGACGCGACGCGCGTGTCGATGAAGATGGGACTCGCCGCGCGGTGTCGCGGGACGCCGCCGACGGTGGACGCGGTAAACCTCGAGAACGGGACGGTGGTGAAGACGCTACGGTTACCCATGACGTGGCCGTGTGCGGGCATGAGCGCGGTCGGCGCGTGTGGGTGCGTGGGTGATGTCTTCTGGGCGACGTCGGCGGTGAAGTGGAACCACTCGGGCGACGAGTTTTACGGGAACAGCGCGACGACGGCAGCGTGGCGACTGTCGGGCGAGGAGACGATTCCTTTCGCGGTGTTTCACTCGAGCGCAGAGCGGAGGAGTCTGAAGGGTGGCATGGCTGAGGAGAAAATCTTGGTGCCGTTTACGGCGATGCGTGGATTTGAAGATGCGCGCGGCGCGGCGGCGCTGGAATATCTCCAAGTGGCGATTAATTTTAGCGACGAGTATTGCGTGTTGGAGCGGAAAGCGTATGAATTCGTCACCAACGAGCGCGGGAGAGCGCAAGCGCGAGAGATAGATTCGGACGAGCCGCGGCGCGTCGATCTGGGATGGATGCCAAAGTTTGGGGCGGTGCGAAACAGAGCGCTTGAGCGCGAACCTCGCACGATGCCGGCGTTACCTCGCGCCGCGCTTTCGGATCAATTCATCGTCGTCGTTTGGTCCGACGGTGAGAAGATGGTGCACGTCATCGACCGTAAAGCCAATGCGTCGAACGACGTGCGACGAGACTTGTTCGAGACGTTTCGTCACAGAGTCGAATCGTGCGTGACCAATCCCGACGCGAAAACCAAGCGCACCGTATTGGACGTCGGTTTGTATGGCGAAGACTCTCATCTCATCGTCGTCACGCGAGACGCGCCGATCAGTTCGCAAGCTTCGAGGACCTCTCGCGACGACGAGGTTGATCACAAACTGTTCATGATTCCTGTCGGCTTGAAAGGGTCGAAATCGCCGACCAAGTCGAAACCAAAGCCACTGGTCGATGTGGACGACGACGCGTCCACGCTCGACGGGTGCGCGATTTGTCTCGAAGAAACGTCCAGCGAAGACGTCGCTCGGGCGCCGTGTTGCGGCGGCGTGTTTTGTCAATCGTGTCTCGCGTCATACATGGAGACAAATGCCATGAAAGGATGCCCGATGTGCCGCGACGTCGACGCTTTCTGGGCGACGAACACAAAGTTTTCGGCGTTGTCCGTTGGTGTGAATTCTTTCGAGGTGGAGATGCCGTATCAAATGCGTCAAGACTTGAAATCGTATCGCGTGCTGGAACAAATCATCGATGGCGATTACGCGACGCTCGATGACTTCCACCTTCGAGGTGACAGAGCGCCGCTCGCGCTCCTCCCCGGTCGCGCGCTGACGCTGGGCGAGCGCGGCGTAGACGTTCGCGATCTCATCCTTCCCTTCGAGCGCGACCCGCGCGCGGTCGCGCAGCGCTTACCGACGATTTGAAGTGTAATAATTTTAGTAGCTAGCTCGCTCACGTTGCGATTTAAAATCAATTCTACCCTCTACGGAACTTTACCAAGTCTCCGTCTTTTTCTTCCTTCTCTCACTTTAATTCGGTCGCCGCGCCGAAATCGGGCATGTTCGGCGCCGCGGTGGAATTTTCTTCCTTGCGTCCACCGCCGAACACGTTCCCCCAGATGGATCCACTCTCTTGCGCCGCCTCCGTGGGCGTCCCCGCGCTCGTGGTCTCCACGCCCGCGCCGGCGGTGCCTCCGCCCCCCTCGCCCGGCATCACCATCACCGGCGGCGGCGGCGGCGGCGCCGTCAACCTCGTCAACATGATACTAATCCCCTCGATCACCGCCAACAAAAACCCACCGAACGCCGCCGACCTCGCCGCGCTCGGCAGCCCGTATCGCAGCTGCAACACGCCTCCCGTCGCCGCCCCCGAGATGATCGGATTCCACGGATCCTCCTTTCGCCGCACCGCCACCAGCGCGCAATCAAACGCCGAAAACAACCCTCCCCACACCGCAAACGACCCTCCGATCCTCGGCGCCTCTCGACGAATCGCCTCGAACCCTCCGATCATCGCGTAGCCTCGCGGCGAGTTGTACGCACCCTTGACGAGGTTCACGACGCCGCCGCCCACCGCGCCCATGGCGAACGCGCCGCCGATGTCATCGAAGATTCTGTGTGGGCACGGTTCCCGTCCGTGGTCGACCGACGTCATCGCTCGCGCGTCGCTGTGCCGCCGCGGACGACCGCGCGCAATCGTTCATTTCGCGTCATTCGCTCGACCCTAAGCGTCCCGAGGGACGCGACCGGCGGACGAACGGGACGCATTTCGACGCGCACGCGGGCGTGACTCGAGCGCGCGAGGCGGTGGGGCGAGAGCGACGACGGTCGAGATGTCGGCCGAGGGCGAGGGCGCGCCGGAGGTGTCCATGAGCGCGGCGAAAAAGGCGCTCAAAGCGGCGGAGAAGCAGAGCAAAAAGCGACCGGATCCTCTGGGACTGGAGGCGATCGAGGCTGGGATGGCGGCGATGAAGCTCAAGGACTACGCCAAGGCGAAGGAGGCGTTTGAGAGGGCGGAGGAACTGTGCGCCAAGTCGTCGGTGAAGGCGGAGGGGAAGCCGAAGGCGCCGAAAGCGGCCAAGGAGAGCGGCGAAAAGGCGAGCAAGGAAGAGGCGGCGAAGGTTGAAAAGTCCGCGCTCGAGGCGACGCATTTGCCGACGCCGGGATCGGAGGGGCACGTGACGGCGAAATCGAAGGACAACTTGCCGCCCGGGGCGAAGAATTACGCGGTGAACTCAGCGGAGGCGATGAAGGCGCACTTGGCGGCGACGGGCGGAAAGTGGCGAACGCGATTTCCGCCAGAGCCGAACGGGTATTTGCACATCGGACACGCCAAGGCGATGTATTTCGATTTCGGTGTGGCAAAGCGATTCGGTGGTACGACGATTCTTCGCTTTGATGACACGAATCCGGAGGCGGAGAAGCAAGAATACATTGACAGCATCATCGGTTCGGTGAAATGGTTGGGACACGAACCGGTGGAGACGACGTACTCGAGCGATTACTTTGATCAGCTTTACGAGTACGCGCTGCAGTTAATCAAATCTGGTAACGCGTACGTCTGCTTTCAAAATAAGGAGCAAACGTTCAACTCGCGCAAGCTTTTGCAAACGTTCCAAAAGACGTGCGTGGATGGTAACCTTCCGCGTTACGAGACGCCGCTTCCAGAAGGCGCGGAGAGCCCTTGGAGAAACACCAGCGTCGAGGAGAACCTTACGTTGTTCGAAAAGATGAGGAAGGGTGAATTCAAGGAGGGCGAGTGTTGTCTGCGCATGAAGGGTGATTTACGCAGCGATATCCCGAGTATGTGGGATTTAGCCGCTTACCGCATCAAGTTTGCCAGCCACCCGCACACTGGCGACAAGTGGTGCATTTACCCGACGTACGACTACACGCACTGCTTAGTGGATAGCTTAGAAAACATTACGCACTCGCTCTGCACGCTCGAGTTTGAATCTAGACAGGCGCCGAACGGGTCCTACTATTGGCTTCTGGACGCTCTTGACACGTACAAGCCCGTCACTTGGGAATTCTCTCGCTGCAACATCACGTACAACGTGATGAGTAAGCGCAAGTTAAACTTGCTGGTGACCAAGGGATACGTCAACGGTTGGGACGATCCGCGTTTGTTGACTCTCGAGGGTTTGCGCAGAAGAGGTTACACGCCCACCGCCATCAACGCCTTTTGCGCGTCGCTCGGCGTGACTCGCAACGACAACACACAACACCTCGGACGCCTGGAACAAGTGATGCGGGAAGAGTTGAAGGATAGCGCATCGCGGTATTTCGCCGTCGTGGATCCGGTCAAGGTGAACATTACGAACCATCCGGGTGGGGAGGTGATCTGCGAGGCGCCGGTGCACCCGTCGTTCCCGGAGCGGGGCATGCGCCGCATCAACTTGACGTCCACCATATTCATCGAGCGCGCCGATTTCAAGACCGAGGATGTCAACGACTACTTCGGGATGGCGCCGGGTAAGACGGTTCGATTGCAATTCGGCTACAACGTCACGTGCACGGATTACAAGACGGGTACGGACGGTTCGATCGAGGAAATCAACGTCACCATCGACATGGAGTCTCGCTCTCAAAAGCCTCCCAAGGGTATTCTTCACTGGGCGACGCCGGACTTTGTCAAGTGCGAGTGCCGCCTGTACGACAAGCTCTTTTCGGTCGAGATTCCGGGTAAGGCAGACGCGAGCGTCGCGACTGAAGCCGACGCGTCGAAGCCCGCGGATGTGAACGGGGACGACGCCGAGGAAGAAGGCGAGGACGAAGGTAGCGTGGATTGGTTGACGCAGCTCAACCCTAACTCTCTGATCACGCACAAGAACGCTCTTATGGAACCAGCGCTAACGGAGTTCGCGGGTAAACCTCTCGAGACGCAGGTCCAGTTGCAACGTCTCGGATTCTTTGCGTTTGACAAGGACAGCACGGTGGACGCTCCCGTGCTCAATCGCATTGTCACCCTCAAAGAGTCGGTGCTCAAGAAGGCGATCGGCAAGTAGAAACGTAGTTTTGATTACACGTCGATAGCTATCGGAAATTATTAGATGTCTACCATATTGGTAATGATAGAGACGCGATAACTCAAATTCATTCAAAGAACTCCGCGTGAATCGCTCGAACCGCGTCATCGCCTTGCGTTCGATTCACCAACAGAGAAATATTAGTCTTCGAGGCTCCTTGGGAGACCATGCTCACTTTAATATCAGCCGCGCGAAGTGCATGAAAAGAGCGCTCCATGATTTCATTGTTGCGCTCAACGTTACCGATGAGAGATATGATGGAGTAACCGCTGCTCACGTCCACGTGGGCGATGCCTTCCTTTTCAAAATCCTCCACCAGCTTTTCGAGCTCCGCCTGCTGCAGGTCTCTGCTCCACAATTTGGACGGATCAAGGGTCAACGAGACGCTCACCTCCGATGTGGCGACGACGTCGACGGATATCTTGTTCGCCGCCATGACCGTGAACACCTTCGACAAAAAGCCAAACTGTCCGAGCATCCGCGTCGACGTGATGTCGAGCATCGTGACGTCCTTCTTCTGCACGATGGACGTGAGGAGCCAGTCTTTGTGAAGTTCCGTACCGCGCGAGTGACCGATGACGGTCCCCGGTGCGCTGATGTTGTACGAATTCTTCACGCGCACGCTCAAGTCGGTTGAATCCATCGCCGGACGCATCGAGTGCGGATGCAAAACTTGCGCGCCGAAGTACGCCAACTCCGTCGCTTCTTGAAAACTGAGGAAAGGCATCGGGATGGTTGAATTCACCAAGCGCGGGTCCGCCGAGAGAACGCCGTCGACGTCTTTCCACACTTGCACCTCCCTCAAACCAAGGGCTTTACCGATGACGGTCGCCGTCAAGTCGCTCCCTCCACGACCGAGCGTGCAGATGGCGCCCGTCTCCACACCGCGTCCCAAAAATCCGGTGACGACGCGAACGGTCGGCTCCGCACCCGCGGGAAGCGTTAAACGCGCCTTGGTCTTCTCGTACGTGTCGTCCAAAATGGTACCGTTCTCAAACTCATCCGTGGTCACGAACATGTCGTCAATGGTATCCACCTGCTCCCCGTTCACTCCGTTCGAGCGCAAAAACGACGCGAAGATCCGCGTGCTCATTCGTTCACCGAAACTCACCAACAACGCGCGCGTTCGCGGCGTCACTTCTTGCATGAGCGCGATTCCCGTGCACACTTGTTCCAACTTTTTCAAGAGCCGCCGAACCTCGCTCGCCGTCGCCTCGTCCGTCCCCAGTTCCGCCATCGTGTCCTCATGCAGCGCGCGAATCACTCGAATGGGTTCTAATGCCTCCACCTCCTCGATACCTTCGCAGTCCATCGCCAATTCGCCCGCCAGGAGTAAGTTATTCGTCGTCTTCCCCATGGCGCTCAAAACCACCACCGGCATGTGTTCGGGAAAGGACAGAATGATCGACGCGACCTCGCGCATGCGCGTCGCGTCCGCCACCGAAGAACCGCCAAACTTCATCACCATCGTGTGTTGCGTCTGCCCCTGCCCCGGCGTGCCTGCGCGCTGGGCCGTGATCGCGCACCGCGTCGGCGCCGACGCGGTCCCTCGCCCGCTCGCGACCCGTCGAGCTCGCTGCGCGCGGAGGACGCGCGCGGGCGCCGCGCGCGCGTGCATCGCCCGCATCGTCTGAGACATCGCGTGCGCGTTCGTTCTTCGCGCGTTCGTTCTTCGCGCGACGTCGGCGTGCGTGGCTCTGCCGTCTCGCCCAAACGCCGTCTGTTTGCTCAAAATCAAAAGTGCATTCGTTCGTTCGAATCAATCGCGTTCGCACACGACGGCGCGCGGCGCGAAGCGCGCACCTCGCTCGGCGCGCGAGACGCGCACGCCAGCGCGCGCGCTCGAGCGACCGGCTGGGCGCGCCCGCGTCGTCCCGCGCGCGTCAGACATGGTCGGTTTGATGGGTGAACTCACGAACGACGTGCTCTTCGCGGGCGCGCCCTCGGACGATTCGGATGATGACGCGCGCGAGAGCGCGCGCGTGCGAGAACTCCTCGCCAAGCGTCGCACGCTCGAGGAGGTGCTTCGAGTGATGGGCGAACGCGCGACGAGACTCGAGGACGAGGCGAAGGAGGCGAGAGAGGAGGCGAGAAGAGAAAGAAGAGACGCGGAGGACGCGAGACGCGCGCTCGAGGCGTCGACGCGGGCGAGAGAGGACTCGGAGGCGAGATTGAAAGAGGTAGAGTCTGAACTCGGGCGCGCGAAGAGCGAGCGTGACGAGGCGAAGGGGACGGCGGAGCGTTTGCGCGGAGACTTGGCTCGCGTTCGAGAGGAGAGAAACGCGTTGAGAGAGAGTTCGAAGAGGCACGCGGCGGCGACGACGCGCACGGAGGAGGAATGGCGCAGTCGAGAGCGACAGTTGATGGATGAATTGGCGTCGGCGCGCGCGGAGTCAGGCAAGGGGAAAGTTGAATTGGAAGATTTACGGAGACGGTGCGAGAGCGCAGAGGCGTACGCGACGAGTGTCAACGCGCGCGTCGCCGAAGCCGAGCGAGAGATCGACGCGTTCAACGCCGCCGTGACGTCTGATGCGACGGGGAGGATGCGTGATTTGGAGGATGAGCTCGAGCGCGCGGAGGAGACGCGATTGGCGCTCGAGCGTAAGCTCTCGGACGCCGCCGCGAGAGCCATCGCGCAGGAAGGTGAGATTGAAAAGTTGCGCCTAATCGCCGAAGAGAGCGCGCCGGGCGTCGCAGATTTGCGCGCCAGATTGGATGCGAAGGATATTCGCGAGAGAGATCTCGTCGCGGCGCTCAAATACGAAGAGCACATCAAAGAACAAGCCGTGTTTGAAATGAATCGCGCGCGAGCGGCGGCGGCCAAGGCTGAGGCGTACGCGTCGCGTGTCAGCGCAAAGAGCGCCCACAATAAGGCGCTCGCGACGGTGATTCACTCTCTCGGCGATAGTTTATTCGAAGATTGATTTCTTCTTACAATACTGTATACATACCCCTGTACAGCAGCTCGTCGGCTCGTCGTGTTAATTACCAAAATATACATAGCGCCAATCACCTTTCGGCAAGAGCGTCGTAATGCACGGGAGAGACGTAACTGATGAACGCCGATCGTTTCGTCTTCTGTTCCTCCGGTTCGTAGAGCAGATACCAATTTTGTGCCGTCGACTGCACGACGTGGACGCGCATGCCGAGCGCGTCAACCGCCGCTCGCAGCGTGAGCTCGTCCCCCCAGGTGCGATCGCGCTTCATCCCCACCAGCCAACGTTTAAAAGCGCGCGTGTCTTCAAAGTAAATCTGAAAATCTTCTTTTCTCTCCTCGATGTGCGCCGTCGCCAACGCTCGCACCTCCGCGTGTCGCTCTTGATCCTTGAAGACGTTGTGCGCCAAGGATCGAAACTGACAGTTCCCATCCCCATCCATCGCCACCCGACGCATTCCCAAACGCGCCAACCTCGAATCTAACGCTCCCTTATCGCTCTCCACTCGCGCTTTTCGCTCGCTCTCGCTCGCGAGCTCGAATTCAATCTTCTCCTTTAACAGCGCCGCCAACCGCTCGCTCGTCGTCGTCATCCTGCGAATCACGCGCACCTTCGTCTTCGCCGAGCGCCATCTCGCGCTCGCCGACGCGCGCTTCGTCGACGCGCTACTACCGTGCGCGTCCACATCCGACGCCTCGCCGCCGTTCCCGCGCGTTCGCGTCGACGTCAACACGACGGGTGCCGATTTCAACTTTGCGCCCAATTGAGTAAACTTTCTCGTGAGCGCGCGCTCGTCCCCGTCCCCGTCATCCGACGTCTCCGCGCGCGCGCCCGATGGATTCTGATGTTCATCCGCGCGCGGTGCCGCGGCACAACACCCGGCGCGCGTCATCGGCGCCATGGCGTCGTCGAGTGACGATTCGCCCCGACATGCGTCTCGGCCGCGCACGCCTTCACCCGTTCATCCATCCATCCTTACACGCGCGCGCGTTCGCCGGCGACGCTCGATCGCTCGATCGAGATGCCCCCGCGCCGCGCGTCCCGGTCACCCGCCCGCGCGAGATCCCGCTCGCGCGCGCGCGCGACGTCCTCGCGCGCATCATCGCGCGCGAGATCCCCGAGCGTCCCCGCGCGCCGTCGCGCGTCGACGCCCACACCGACGCCGACGCCGACGCCGACGCCGACGCGCCTCCGGTTCGGTCTCGACGCCGATGATTTCCGCGCCGTGTGCGTGCTCACCCTGCTGTACACGCTTCAGGGCGTCCCGATGGGTCTGAGCGCGTCGGTGGGATTCGCTCTTCAAGACGCCGGCGCGTCGTACGCCGACCAGGGGACGTTTTCGTTGGCGAGTTGGCCGTTTTCGTTGAAAGTGCTCTGGGCCCCCGTCGTGGACGCGGTGTACGCGCGATCGATCGGTCGGCGTCGCACGTGGGTGATGCCGTTGCAGTTCGCGGTCGGGGTGACGCTGTTGGCGTTGTCGTCGACCGTCGCGCGGTCCATCGAAATCGCCGACGCGCGAGGGTTGGCCAAGACGTTTTTTTGGTTGTATCTGTTGCTCGCGAGTCAAGACATCGCGGTGGATGGATGGGCGCTGACGATGCTGAGCGAGAAGAACGTCGGATTGGCGTCGACGTGTAACGCCATCGGGCAGATGATTGGTTTTTTCGCGTGTTTCACGGGGTTTATGATTTTAAACGCGCGCGGCGTGGCGTTGGACGCCTTTGTGAAATTTTGGGGATACGTCTTTCTCGCGTCGTCCGCCGTGGTCTACGCGACGAAAGAGCGTCCGATCGAGGATGATATGGGCGTGCGCGATGCGTACGCGCGGGCACTCAGCGTCGTGCGACTGCCCGCGGTGATGAAACTGAGCGCCGTGTTATTGACGCGCTTCGTCGCGTTTAGCGCGTCGGAGACGTTGACGACGTTGAAATTATTGGAAAAAGGCATACCGAAGGCGCACATCGCCACCATGTCGGCGTTGATGACGCCTTTGAATCTCGCGATGCCGATGTTGACGCGTCGATGGACCGCCGGCGAGCGTCCACTCGACGCCGTGACGAAAACGTGGGTGTGGAGAGGCGCGGCGTGCGCGGCGGCGGCGGCGCTCGTGTACGCGGCGCCGAGCGACGCCGCCGTCAACACGCCGTACGGGTACTACGTCCTCCTCTTCGCGTGGTTGTCCCTGTACAGCGCGTTCAGTAACGCGCATTTCATCGCGTTTATGGCGTTTTATAACCGCGTGTCCGACGTCAATCTCGGGGGTACGTACATGACGATTTTAAACACGGTGAGCAATCTCGGCGCCAAGTGGATGGAGAGCGCGACGTTGTTCGCCATCGATCTCGTGAGCGAAAAAGTGTGCGTCGCCTCGAACGATCCGAGAACAGTGCTCGGGAGTTGCGCGACGGAGGCGTTGCGCGCGTCGTGCGCGGGGAAATGCGCGACGAACGACGCGCCGTATTACGTCGCCGTCGCGGCGTCGCCCGTCGTCGCGTGGGCGTGGTTGCGTCGCGCGCGAGGCACCATCGAGTGGTTATCTCGCGCGAAAAAGACGCACTGGCGCGTCAAAGCGGCCGAGACGAAAAAATGATTCATTCTCGCTGCTCCTAGACATTAATACAATCGCTATGCTAGTTCTCGATCTCGACGTTCAAACGCGTCTGGATACTTTTCGCGGGCGAAACGCGCGCCGCCGTTCGCGCTTCCGCGTAAAAAACTCGGCGGCGCCTCCCAATCGATCCCGCTCGGCGTCCACGTCTCATCATCGTTCGTCCCACTCTCATCCCCGTCCTCCGCGTCCGTTGTCGACGCTCGGAATTCATCAACCAGTCGACGCAAGACGGCGTCGGCGCGTCTCGACGCGCGAGGCGCCTCGACGCGCGTCTCCTCGTCCTCCACCGTCGTCGTCACGTCGTCGTCGTCGTCGTCGTCGTCGTCCACGTTAAGAGAGATGGATGGTGCGAGCGCGAACGACTCGTCGGCGTCCTCGACCGCCGTCTCTCGCGCGACGCGCGTCCGCGGTCGCGGAACGTCGACGCGGTGTCCCAACAACCGAAGTTCAATCTTACGACGAATGCGCGCGCGCGTCGCGTCCTCGACGACGTCGTCGACGCGCGCGAGCGCGGAAGACGACGGGCGATGTGTCTCTCGCGCGGCGAAGTAGGCGTCGAGTCGGTCGGACGCGCGCATGGCGCGTCGACGCGTGGGGACAACCAGGCTCGGGGCGCGCGGTTCGGGGACGTCGTCGGCCTCGTCGTCGGTGGAGATACAACAAGACTACGCGCTCAATCGCGTTTATCCGCGGCGGCGACGTCGGAGGGCGTGAGCGCGAGAACGATGTCACCGGCGTCGGTGACGTCGAACCACTCGTTCGCGAGGGCTAAT
>Ga0181584_10002114_pt1 | contig 15180 bp, 8 predicted proteins | sample 071ome_30_FD_132462 | JGI IMG/M metagenome (GOLD analysis project Ga0181584, IMG submission 132462) | Coastal salt marsh microbial communities from the Groves Creek Marsh, Skidaway Island, Georgia - 071406AT metaG (megahit assembly) | ecosystem: Environmental > Aquatic > Marine > Intertidal zone... | reverse complement strand
CGTCGTCGTCGTCGGTGCGGTCGTTTCTGGAGCGGCAGAATCCTGCGCGGACGGTATGCTTTCCGCGATATGGGTGCTCGGCGACGGGGTCGATCTGTCTGGAGGGTGACGTGGAGGTGGTGGTCGACGGGCAGCTGGAGGAGCGGGCGGAGGAGGTGAGTCGGTGCCTGGATCTGGACGCGCGGCAGAGTCTGTACTTGGTCTGGATGTACTGCGAGCAAGAGACAAAGACGAGTGCGAATGCGAATCAAGCGAAGGATGTGGGCGGTCTCAGCGGTCTGGATGCGGGGGCGGGGGCACCGACGTCGTATTCGCTGGCGGGTGTGTGTCAGCTGTACTGTGATGAGCGGCTCAGTCTATTGCGGGCGCTTGAGACGATTTTATGGATTGGGGAGGATCCAGTGGCGGTGAGCGAGGTGCGGGACTACGTGGAGTCGCGGTTGATCGACGGGGTGCTGTTTGCCGCCGACGGGCCGGGCGGCCGTCTGGACGTGGAGGGGGTCGTGATGAGGGATTTGAAGGCGGATTTGGGCGGGTTCAAGGCCACCAACGCGTATAAAGCGGTCGTTGTGGCCAAGGGAAACAAAGAGGACGTCAACTGGGCCAAGGTGGTCGTCCTGGGGAAGGAGAAGGAGCAGACCAAGATGTTGACATTGCTTGCCTTGGTATATTATCGGCCGAGAAAGGCGTGTGGGGTATCGCAGTTCGAGGAGCTGCTGGGGCTGGCGTCGAAGGCGGTGCGTGAGGGCATGTCGTCGAGGATGTACGTCCTGTTGCTGTTGGAGATCCTTGTGCTCGAGATCAACGGGCCGCTGCGGGACCTTGCAGAGCGTGCCCGGTCTAGCCTTGGCTCTGGCTCTGGCCCCGGCCCTGGCTCGATGCCAACGAGCTATCCGTTTTTGGCGGCGGGGGTCGCTGGGCGGGTCACCGACACGATGCGGGCGCTCCTCGTCGACGCGGTCCGCGCGGGTGCGGCCGAGGGAAGATACGTGTCAGTGCTGGTGCTGACGTGGGCGTCTATCCTGTTGGTGTTGCCGGCGGGGGAGGCGCCGAACGTCGCTCCCGCCGAGCTGGCACAGCTGTGCGAGCAGGCCGGCGGCGGCGCCCTGCAGCATCTCAGCCTCATGTGCGACGACGATGCGGATCCGAGCGGGAGTCTCTCTCTTTCGCCGACGGAAAACGCAAAGCAAATGACGCAGCTGAGCTCGCTCATCGTGTACCATTCGTTGGCGATCTTCCTGGCGGCGTTTGACGCCGGAGGCTCGGCGACGACGGGGATGAACGGTCAGGTCGTGCAGATTCTGTCCAGCCTCTTTGCTCAAGAGTCTGTCAATGACATGTTTCTGTACAACCACGACGACGCCCTCAACCAGCCAGTCCTGCGGTTCCTGGATGCCCTGGACGCCATCGGCGTCGAGCAGCTCAAGCTGCTGACGGCCATCTCCTGCACGCACGCGGGGTCGGTCTTTGCGCTGTCATATCTGCGCAAAATCGTGCAGTCTCCGCATGCGGCGATGATGTCGCCGCTCCGGGACTTCATGGAGACCAACGACGGGCCGTCGCTGGCGGCGGCGTCTGTCGTTCTGGACTTTTACGATGCCGCGTGCTCTTCAAACGCCGTCACGGTGATCGAACTGCTGGACGTGGGCGCGCGGACGACGGAGGATGATTTCATCTCTGTGCTGGGGGTGTGCATCCGCAAGGCCCCGCCGTCGAGCCAGAGCACCATCCTGGCGTCGACGTTGAGGCTGCTGTCGTACTTTGTGCCCTACACGCCGAGCAGGGCCATGTCCGAGCTGACGTCTTGCATGGGCGTATCGCCGCTGACGTTCAAGCTGGACTTTTTCGACCAGATGATGTCCACTTCGTCGACGACCTCGAGCTACAAGGCCGTGCTGGCGCTGTTCCAGTTCGTCTCTGTGCTGCTGCAGACGGCGTACGGCCCGACCCGGGCGGCCATCACGCTGTCGATGAATATTATTCGTATCGCCGTGCCCTACATATCCTGCATGGCCAGCAGCGAGGAGAAGTGGAACCTGGCGGCAGGGTGTCTGACCATCGTGCGGCATGCGCTGATGCGCGCCGACGGGCCTGGGGGTGTGGCTTCCGAGGACGCTCCGCGATTGGCATCCAACGACGAGGCAACGACAACGACAACGACAACGACAAAAACAATAACAACGACGACAACGACTACGCCGGTGGTGTCAAAGAAAGAGGTGCTGGAGCTCATCTCGCCCATCCTCCCGCCCGAGTGCACGACGATCGCCAATGACGTCGAGCACCAGGGAGAGACGGAGGCCATCGAGAGGTGCGTCGTCAAGTGGCTGCGGCTGTTGCCGGTGCTGCTCTCCGAGGGACCTGCCGTGTACGAGTACCTGTTCCAGTCTGTCGGCGGAAGGAACCCACCGGCGGCGACCCTGCTATCGTATCTCTCGTACCCGTACTTCGGGTCGGAGGACAAGGCGGCAGTCGTTCGCAGCATGGCGCACCTACTCGGGTACGACAGCAACGTGCCCGTGACGGCGTTCCTGCCGAAAAACGGACCGAGGCTGTCGCTGCTCGAGCCCTGTGCGGTGATGTCGAACGCCATCAACATCGAGAGCCCCACGCATGTCGAGTCGCTCTTCAGCGCCGCATGCGACGTGCTGTGCAACGCCGTTTCGTACCACCCGACGTTGGCCGTGCTGCTGCTTCCTGAAGTGGACTCCGACGTGGGCACCCCGTCGTGCAGCTGCACCCAGCATATTCTCTCGTATGCGGAGCGCGCGTCGGAGCTGTATGTCTCGTCGCCGAACCGCCTGTCCAAGGTGCTGGATGTCATCTGCGCAGCCATCACGAGCAAAAAGTCGAGAAACGGCATCATGACGTCGCTCATCCCGAACGAGAAGATCTGGGTGGCGTTCATGGACATTCTGATGCGCTCGGCCGGAGGCAACCGCGGAGGCAATCCCGATGGGGGAGATGCGGGAGACGGGGCCGACGGCGGCAACAGCGACGACGACGGTGGCGGACAGGAGGAGGAGGTCATCGACTTCCATCGATTCAACGTCGAGATGAAGGTGATGGACGTCTTCGTGGCTGCCATGTGCTCGGCCGACGGCAAGACTGGCGGCAAGACCGATGCTGGTGCGGACCTCTGGCGGCACGTGGACCTGCCCATCAAGAAGCACTTCACGCTGGTGTCGACGGTGCTCCTCCGGAAGTACTGCGGGCTGATCGGGCGGATGAAGATCGGCGAGGAGATGCTTCGAGTGCGCCGGCTTGCATGGCTGGCCGGCTTGCAGGTCACGGCTTTTGCGCTGGACAACAACGGCATGTACGAAGGGCTCCCTTACGAGCAGAACTCGCTCATCGCCAAGCTGTGGACCTGCATCCTGCGCTGCTCCAAGGTGCCCGTGCCGGCGCAGAACCCCAGCCGGGAAAATCTGATGAAGCTGTGCCAGGATCTCTACGACAACTTCCTGCGCATGGAGGAAGATGGCGGCGACATGGCGACGAGGTTGTACGAGGAGCCGTACCTGTCGATGGCGGACGTCCTGTTGCAGCTCCGTGACGGGCCCCTGCCCCTTCCGAATCAGATCGGCTCGGCATGGGGAAAGCTTATCGAGGACTTTGGGCTCCTGAAGACCCAAACGATGCGCCTGAGCGAGCTCACCCGCCTCCAGTGCTGTCTGTTTGAGTGCATCACGTCGCTCGGATCGTTCGTCGCCGTGTGCACCGACCGACACGGCTGGATCACCGGAATGAGCACGGACAGCGTCGCCGATCTGAATGATATCATTGATGTCGTGCAGTCGGCCACCCAAGGCTATCGGCTCGTGTCGAGGGAGATCCTGATCAACGAGGACCAGGCGAGGTCGATCGACGCGGCGCTGGTGAGCTCCTCGAAGTCGGCCGTCCTGCTGTCGGATCGTCGTGTGACGCATGTCATCGAAGAGAGAAAGCTCTTTGGGCTGATTGGATTGCTGGTGGACAACCAGGGTGTCGGCTTTGTCGCCGACTCGCTGGCCGACTGGCTGGCGGTCGGCATGAACGTCGTCTCGAGCTCAGCTGGCGGGACCGGTGCCGGGATAGGTGCCGACATGATGGAGACCCCGGAGCGGGAAGAGCTCCACGGCGTACTTCCCAAGCTACTCCTCTTGACGGGGTCGTCCTCTGCGGTGGTGGCGTACATGGCTACGTCCCTCGTCATGGTGCTCATGGAGACGCGAGTCCGCCCGACGGTGTGGGAGCAGCAGATGGAGGATTTCAACATCGTCGAGATCCTCAATGGCCTCGTCTGCGCTATTGGAGGCAAAGGCAGCGATTCAGGGTATGATAAGGACGTCGTCCTCCGCATCAAGTCCCTCCTGCTCCTCGCGTCGAGAATGATCAGCGAGAGCGACCACATCGCAGACCGACTGATCTCCAGGGGTCTTTGCGATACCATCGTGTCTCTGTGCCATTCGTTTACCGATAGTCTCCGTGGGACGTACACGGAGACAGGGAAGCGCTCTGATGTCCATCAAGTCTGGGTCTGTGCGCTGTCGCTGTGCTCGCTGCTGTCCTCAGCACCGGCCGGGGCCGGCCACCGCAAGGTCGAATCCCTGCTGTTGCGGGTCTCGGTCTCGATGGCCGACAAGATTGCTGCCGCACTCGTCGTGCCCGACGTGTTCACGCTGGGGTACCTCGAGGAGGGCAGAGCGACGCTGGCGTTTGCCTGCTCGCTGGCGAGGCTTGGGGGCGAGTGGCTGCTGAACCAGCCCAAGATGACGGCCCAGATCCGGCGCCTTACGGCCGCGTTCCTGCAGTTTGTCAGCAGGGACGTGCAGAACGCCTCATTTGCCGCGATATCTGCCGAAGAAACGGGGAAGAACGCCAAGGGAGTGGACCTGCGCACGCCCGTCCTGTTTGGCGCCGAGCCGGTGCTGAACCTCACCGCGCAGGGCACGCCCGCCCCCCAAGCTGCCCATGCCGGTGGTGCCAATGCCGCCGCGGATGCGTCGGAGGTGACGGAACTCTCCATCATTATGTCGGGCCACCTCTACGCGATGGTGAAGTACGCCTTGGACTTCCAGCGGATGTCCGCCCCGGAGATTAGCGAGGCCGAGGCCTTGCGCCTGCACGAGAAGGACACCTGGGTCCAGGCCCAAACCCTGACCGACCTCTCCACCATTGTGGCCTCCATCCTCGAGAGCCTCTTGGAGGAGCGCGACCAGATTTCGATCTGGTGTTCCCTCGGACGCCGCCTCGCGGAAATCTCCAACATCGCGTCGGCGATCTGGGCGCTCATCTCGCCGCAGCAGCACGTTAGCATCAGCGCCTGCATGAACCTCGCTGGCAAAACCCGGGACCTGATTAACATTAAATATCATTGATTTGCGGAACATACATCATTCGCTACGCGCGTTCCTGCTCTTCGCATTCAAAATCCTCCACGCTGCCATGGCCGCGCCAAACCCGCTATCAATATTCACAACGGTCACACCCGGCGCCGACGACGTCAACGCCGCCATCAACGCCGCGATGCCACCCAGGGCAGCACCTGGCGAGCGAGCGAAGCGCACGGTAGCGCGAGTGAGCATGGCGTCGGGGCGCACGCATGTCGAGGTCGAGGTCAATACCCACCGTATCCGGTACTGGTCGGCAACGAAATCACCGGGCAGGAAACCATCCCCGCCACCACGCTACCGAGCCCGCCGTCCATGCCCGTGACGCAAATCACGACGTCGGCCGCACGCACCGCGTCCAAGTTCTCCACCACCCGATGCATCCCCATCACACCCGCATCGGGCAATTTGAAGGAATAACACCCCGTGGCCTGCAACAGCACCCTACACTCCTCCACGACATGCTTATTGGCGGTACCTGGAGCGCGAGCGTGCGAGCACGGGTGCGAGTGAGGGCGCAAAACGCAACGCTCGCCGGTCGAGTCCAACACCCACCAGCCGTGATCAGCGCCACCGTCCCGGGCAACTTGTTCCTCTGTGAAGACACCTTGAGCGTGATCGACTGTCCCGTAGCGTTGTACTCGCACGATGGCAGCAGATTCTGCACCTCCACAGCAGTCTGATACGGCACACGCGTCGCCGCTGCCATACCCTGACGGGACGCAATCTTCTCCAACGCAGCGGCAATCTGCTCGGCCGTCTTCCCCTCGCCCCAGACTACCTCGGGAAAATCCGCCTGCAGCGGGGATGCAGACTGGGACGCATCTTCCGACTCCGAATCAGACACCGGCGGCGGACAGCCCCAGGTCGCGACCTGCAGAAGAAAAAGAAACGACGACAGTATACGTGGTGGGTACGCGAGGGAGGTGCGCGATATGAAACACCCGCAAATCTCGTCGTCTAGGATTCGTCGCCTGCGATTCTCTACGTACCGCATTGAGATGATCGGCGGCGTCCCCGGGGCCAATCTCCCCGCTCGCCACAGCCTGCAGCAGGGCCTGGACGAAGAACGAGCAAACGAGCAAACGAGCGTAGCGCGAGTGAGCTTCGAGTCCGGTCGAGCGAGCGCGCGAGGGTCAAGACGTCGAGGTCAAGACGCACCACGAGGTCTTCGCTCGGGGGTTCAAGCTCGCTTTGCCCTGCCGTTGACTCGGCCTTGACAGGCGGTGAAGACGACTTCAAGCGCGCCGCATTCCCGACAGGCCAAGCCCGTGAACTGACACAGAGTCTAGAAGGAGACACTGCGCCAACAAAGCCCATTATATGGAGAGCGCAGCGAGAAAATTCCGTGTCGGTCGAATCCCCACCGGAACGAAAACTGGCTCACAGGTATGGCTGGCTCCCGGATGAAGATCGCCGTCAGCGGGAACGAGAGAGACAGATACAGGTAACAGTACAGCGCTTAATGCGACTGGAGATCCCAGATCGATCGCCCGATCATTGATTGACCACTTGCATGCAGCAACCGCTACCAAGCGAAAACTCGTCATTTGCGGTGGCCCATACCCAATTCGCGCGTACGAGAGCGCCATCGACGCGTATCCCGACCGATTCACACCGCGATCACCCGCGAGCGGATCACGAACACACGCAGCCGTCAATTCAACGCCCGTTCCACTTGCGCTCCAGTTCCGCTTCGTTCCAGAACTGTCGCCGATCATGCCGCGCAAAGAGGACGAGAAGAAGGACAAGAAGAAGAAGTCGTCCTCGTCGTCGTCGAAGGACGTGGTGGACGGCAAAAAGTCGAGCGGCAAGGACAAGTCGTCTTCGTCTTCGAAGACCAAGACCAAGCCCGCGGCTTCCGCCAAGTCTGCAGCTGCATCGGCGCCGCTGCCAAAGCCAAGGCCGCGCAAGATCCAGACCTTGGAAGAGCCGCCCAAGAAGAATGACTACCTCGGGGACCTGGACCTGCCGTCGTCGAGCGATTCCGAAGACGAGGCGTCTGGGACGCCGGTGCAGCGGGAGAAGCCCACGAAGGAGTTGTTTTTGGCGCAGCGGTCTTCGGCTGCGGCGTCCAAGCGGATGGCGGATAAAGAGCGGAAGATGCAGGAGAAGGCTGCGGCGATGAAGGCGGACGCGTTGCGCGACGACGATAACGTGTTTGATGTCTCGTACGAGCAGCAGGGGTCTGGGGAGGACTCGACGCTGTCTGCGACGGATATCAAGGTGCACCAGATGACGATTCGGGCCAAGGGGAAGATACTTCTGGAGAATACGACGCTGACGATTGCCGCGGGTCGGCGGTACGGGCTGGTGGGTCCCAACGGGAAGGGCAAGTCCACGGTCATGCGGATGATCGCGCGTCGGCAGGTGCCGGTGCCGGAGAACCTGGACGTGTTGCTGGTGGAGCAGGAGGTGGTTGGGACGGAGGATTCGGCGCTGGAGAGCGTGGTGGCGGCGGACGTGGAGCTGGTGGGTCTGCGGAAGGAGGAGGCCGAGCTGACGGCAAAGCTGGAGGGTTTGCAGGTGGACGACGAGGACGGGGGGGTTTCGGACCGTCTGAATGAGATTTATGAGCGGATGAATGAGTTGGGGAGTGCGAGTGCGGAGGCGCGTGCGAGTAAGATTCTGCACGGGCTGGGGTTCACGGAGGAGATGCAGCGGCGGGCGACCAACTTGTTCAGTGGCGGGTGGCGGATGCGCATCTCGCTGGCGCGGGCGCTGTATATTCAGCCGACGGTGTTGTTGTTGGATGAGCCGACGAATCACCTGGATTTGCGGGCGGTGCTGTGGCTCGAGGAGTATCTGACGAGGTGGAAGAAGACGCTGGTGGTGGTGTCGCACGACCGGGACTTCCTGAACTCCATCACCACGGATATCATCCATCTCCACGACGAGCGACTGCACTACTACCGCGGCAACTTCGAGAGCTTCGAGGACATGTACGAGCAGAAGAGGAGGGAGATGAACAAGGAGTACGAGAAGTACGAGAAGCAGATGAAGGCGGCGAAGAAGAGCGGTTCGAAGGACAAGCAGGCCAAGGTGGACAAGCAGGCCAAGGCCAGTGCCAAAGGGAAAGGGGGTAAGAAGGGGAGCAAGCAGAGCGAGGGGAGCAGCGAGACGACGACGGCGGCGCCGAGGAAGTGGAACGATTACACGGTCAAGTTCGAGTTCCCCGAGCCGACCGAGCTGTCGTCGGCGCAGCTGCTGCAGCTGATGGACGCGTCGTTCAAGTACCCGGGGCGCGACGACTTCGGGCTGAAGGACCTGAACATCGGAATCGACATGGGGTCGAGGGTGTGTATCGTCGGACCCAACGGGGCGGGAAAGACGACGCTGATGAACCTCCTCGCGGGAGACTTGGAGCCGACCCAGGGAGACCAGCGCAAGAGCCACTACCTCAGGATCGGGCGATACAACCAGCATTTCGTCGATGCGCTGGCGTTCGACGTGTCTGCCGTCGAGTACCTGCAGTCGATGAGCGGCTTGCGTCAGGAGGAGATCCGGGCCAAGCTGGGCAAGTTTGGGCTGTCGGGACACCACCATCTCCAGCCCATCATGAAGTTGTCCGGTGGACAGAAGGCCAGGGTCGTCTTCGCCGCCATCGCCCTTTCCAACCCCCACATCCTGCTCCTGGACGAGCCCACCAACCACTTGGACATGGAGAGCATCGACGCCCTCGCCGACGCCCTCGAAGAGTTTGAGGGTGGCGTTGTCATCATCTCGCACGACTCTCGTCTGCTGTCGCGGGTGTGCGACGACGCCGAGCGCAGCGAGGTTTGGATCGTCGAGGACGGGAAGGTGGAAGAGTATGACGGGGACTTTGAGGACTACAAGGACGAGTTGATCCACGAGATCCAGGCCGAGCTTGACGAGGACGAGCGGGAGGAGGAGGAGCGGCAGAAGGCCTTGCAAACCGCGCGCGAAGCAAAGATGAAAACCAAGAAGTAGCTACTGATCAGTAGCAGGTCCACTCATGAGTGGACCGCGATTGAGATTTTGAACCGTGTCGTCAGATGGAAGGTCAGTTCCTTCAATCTCAACATTTCCCCGCCACGAAAATGATGCAAATTCAGCGTTTGTTCCTTGTCTGCCTGGTCTTCCAGGTCGCGTATGCGCGCACGGTGCGTTTTGTCCGTCCAGCAATAGATCGAATTTTCTGATTCCACTTGTTTCTCCTTCCCCCGCGCTTCCGGTCAAAAGTTCCCATCTTGAAGGCCTTTGAGCGAATATATGCGAGAAAAATGGGAGCATACAGCGGGAGAACTGGAGCCGCTTGAGGGTGACGCATCCCGCCGAGGCAGCCTCTCACTCTCAGGTCTACTACGGTATGTATATACACTCGACAGATCCTGCAGAAGGCCGGGACCACGGATGCCAAGCCGACCAACACGGCCGCAACCACGACGCCCGCCGGCCCCTTGGTCTGCGGGGCCCTCGACCCCAAGACGACCTCCCCGCCGGACAATGCGGTGCTCTATCTGTCCGTGCGCGGTCCGGGAACCATCACGTACAAGTGTGTGGAGGCCAACAAGCCGGTCGTGCTCCAGGAGGACGCCAAGCTGACCGAGACCATCTCCAAGGGCTGGTCCGGCAAGGTCGAGACGAAGGACGGCGCCAGGATCATCACCACGGAGAACGGCAACACCAAGCCCCCGGCCAAGAACGTCTTCACCCTCGGACCCAACCCCACCAGCAGGACGGTGCTCAACGGAGCTCCGGACCTGCGCTGGGAGGTGACGAGCAACGAGGGCGCCAGCGCCGCCGAGGGAGGCATCCCTAGCGGAACCAACTACGTCACCCGTACGCAGGCCGAGGGCGGTGCGCCGCCGAGGTCTTGCGATGCCGGAGAGACGATCAAGGTTCCGTTCAGCGCCGCCTACAACATCTACTCCTGCGACCAGGCGTACTTGGCCCAGGCGCCGGGAACCACCGTGGCCCCTGGACCGACGGCAGCCGCGCCGTCCGTTACCGTCGCGCCCACACCGTCCGTCGCGGTCGCGCCGATCGCCGAGCCGCCGGTTGCAGTCGCGCCGATCGCCGTGCCGCCGGTTGCAGTCGCGCCGATCGCCGTGCCGCCGGTTGCAGTCGCGCCCGTGCCGGAGTCGGTCTCTGTCGCCCCGGCCCCGGCCCCGGCCGTCGCGCCGCCCAGCTCTGCCGCCCAGGTCGGTGCCCTTGTCGGCGCCCTGGGCGTGACGATGGCCATGATGATGTAGTTTGTCGTTCTCGGGTCCCTCATCTATTGAAATGTAAGTCGGGGGTTTGTTCTCGCAGCTCTCCCCGCATGGACGTCCCTTGTGACGCATTCTCTCACCTCCCTTCGCCAGTTGATAAATTCTCACATCATCAATTGGTTGTCAGCGTGCCCACGTACGTTAGCACATTTACCCACGCCGGCAGGAAGAAGAAAGATCTCTGCACTCTTCAAATGTTGATGAAGCAGAGCGCTGTCGCCGGCATTTTGCTCCTTTCTGGAGCATTCGCTGCCGATCCTGTATGTTTTAAGCATAAATGCACAAGCTTGCGAGCCGATGCGACGAATTGCTCCGCCCGAAACTCGAACGCGTTGCCGTCTCCGTACGCAGGCGAGCAGCAAGCCCCCTCCCGCTCCTCTCGCTTCGCGTCTCACAAAGTGCCGCACCACACCACGCCCTCCAGCTGTTGGAGAACAACAACAATGGACTGCCGTCCAGCGAGAAGGACGTCCCAGAGTGTCCGGCGACGCTGCCAGTGACGTCGACCGGCGTCCCGGGCGTTGAAGACTGGCAGCGACTAGAGATCACGACGAACGCTGGCAAGTGTTTCCGATTGTTCAACTGTGTGGACGACAAGCCGGTGCCGTACAGCGAGTATAGTTGCAAGGTAAGCGATATTAAGGGCGACTGGTGGGGCGAGCACTTCTACCAGGACGGCCTCCCCATTTTCGTCCTGAACTGGAATCTGGGAGACCGGTACGGCAACAAGATGTCCACCCGGAACGTGATTTCGCGCAAAGAGTACCTGGAAATGCCCGCGCCGGACGCCGCCGCCGATATGACCTGGGCGAGGTACCCGATCCTGTCTGACGACGGGACCGACCCGGCCCAGTTCAGGTTTGTCGAGAGGGCATTCACCAAAGGAGGCAATCCGCCGGCTTCGTGCGGCGGCAAGCAGTCCGTCCAGGTGCCGTACGACGCCTACTACTTCTTCTACCCCTGCAAGGACGCCAAGGTGGCCGAGACGCCCAAGGTGCCCCCGCCCCAGGCCGCGCCGGTCGTCCCGCCGCCTCCCGCCCCGGTCGAGCCGATCGCGCCGATCGCTCCAATCGCTCCGGTGGTCCCGGTGGCTGAAGTTCCGGCGGCAGCGGCCGAGGAGCCAGCCTCCGAGGCGCCGGCGGTCGATTTGCCCGCGACGGAGGTGCCGGCCGCGATCGAGCCTGCCGAGACGCCCCCTTCCCGAGCGTCCGTGGCGTCTTCGGTCGTTGGATTGGGGCTGGGATTGCTGGCGCTCGCCTAAATCGAAAATTTCTCATCTCTCCCCGATTTAATCACAATTATCCCGCTTCGACTCGCGAGTATGGCGCGAACCACATCGTTCAATCTAGGGATGAGGCCGGTCGGCCTCAATCTGGGTCGGACGACGCGCTTTCGAATCCGCGCAGGAACAAACGACAAAATTGACCCGAAGCTGACGTACGACTCGGGCAGGTACGTCGTCGTTGCCGCCACCGAGCTGAGGCGTTATCGCCGAGAGAAAGAGGAGATGGGTGAGGAGGAACGGTGTCGACGACGACGCACCAGCGCCCGCTGATCACCATCACGTGGTGCAACAACTGTCGCTCACTCGCGTCGACTTGTCCTTGGTTGCAGTGACGAGCTGGTTTTCAGCGACGCGTCGTCCGGGGACCGGATCACCGTCTTGTCGGCGGACTACGGCTTCCGAAGCGGTAGCGGCAGGCTGTATATGGACTCGTACGGTGCCGTCCCGCGCTCCGTCTTTGAGCTGTCGGCGAGCAACTTCAAGAAGGAGCTGATGGCGCTGCGGCGGTCGATTCGTACTGACGAGTACAAGGAGATCAGCGACGCGACCAAAGGCAGCAACGAATCGTTCCTGCGGAAAACCTCGTACAAGATGCTCTCTGCGCTCCGAGAGCAGCTGTCCAAGCTCGACAGCTACCTGGAGGACGAGAACGTCCTCCGGAAGCTCGACCAGCCGAAGAACGCCATGACCGACAAGCTGTCCGACGAGCAACGGGAACTGCTGGAAAGGGTGAAAACGCTGCAACTGGACGATTCCAAGGTGGCGCAAACGGAAAAGGACAGGGAGGCACGCGATGGCAAGGTGGAAGCGCCGGCGGTAGGTGTCGTCCTCGTGCTCTTACTTCTCGCGCTCGCTCTTTCTTACTTGTCGCTTACTTTCTATTTCCCTTGTCGATCTCCAGGTCATCCGCTTCGTGTACTTCTCGCTGTGCTGGTTGCTCGACGTGCTCTACGCCGGACGGCCGTTGCAGCGCTTCTGGGTGCTCGAGACGGTCGCGAGGATGCCGTACTTCTCGTATATCTCAATGCTGCACCTGTACGAGTCCCTCGGTTGGTGGCGTGCAGGCGCGGAAGTCCGCAAGGTGCACTTTGCGGAAGAATGGTGCGTTTGTTGTTGCTGAACAAACGAGACCCCGATCATCCGGTGGTTCCCCCATTCTTTCTCGCCGCCTACACTCTAACTCTGACGTTCCACGCTTGTCGCGCCTCCAGGAACGAGCTCCACCACTTGCAGATCATGGAAAGCCTGGGAGGCGACCAGCTCTGGGTCGACCGCTTCATCGCCGAACACGCAGCCGTCTTCTACTACTGGGTGCTGGTGTTGATGTACGCGGTGTCCCCGTCCTCCTCCTACGCCCTGTCCGAGCTCATCGAGCACCACGCCACCGACACCTATTCGGTATTTGCCGAGCAGAACAAGGAGATCCTCCAGACAATCCCACCGCCGCTGGTGGCACTCAACTATTACAAGAGCGGCGACCTGTACCTCTTCGACCAACTCTGCACAGAGTGGTAGGTATTGACCTCGCGTTTCGACCGACGCTCCCACCTCTCCCACTCGCTCGCTCACTCGCTGCGCGCTCGTTCGTCCAGGTGTGGCGAGTCGCCCAGGCGGCCCGACTGCAACAACTTGTACGACGTCTTTGTCAACATCCGCGACGACGAGATCGAGCACACAAAGACAATGCACGCGCTCAAGACCAACACGCTCGCGGTCAGCGGATACAGCAGCGACGCGGCGGGGCGAATCAACTCGCTCGCCGAGCTGTCAGTCTGGGACGAGCAAGAAGACTAGAAGTTTCTTATCGTTCATTCCATTCACTGTTGTCCATTGTCCATTGTCCAGTGGTGTCCATCACCGAACCGTCCCATCCGCGTCGTCGTCATCCATCGACGTGGGATGGACCTCCTCGGCGTTGGCCTCGTCGACATCGTCCACCTCATCGTCCTCGTTATTTTCCGCGAACGCTTTGATGATATCCACACACGGACGGTGACCTGCATCCAGCGCGTCGTCCACTGGCGTCCGCTCGAACGCGTTGAGCTTGCTCGGCTCGGCCTTGTGCTCCATCAGCAGCCGAACCGCCTCGCCCCTCCCGTTGGAACACGCCCAATGCAGCGGGGAGTTCCCCTCGGCGTTGCACAAATCCACCGACGCACCCGCGGCCAGAAGGAGCTTCATCGCTTCCACATGTCCATTCGCACTGGCCATGTGCAGGGCCGTGGAGCCGCGCTCGTCCTGGCCGTTGACGTTCACCTGTAAAGCATGAGCCGCGAGCATTTCTTGGAGCTCCTCCAGCTGGTTGTATCTCGACGCCCAGAGCAGATCGTCGACGTCGAATCCGTCCGTCATGTCTTACACAGTTTCGACAAGCGGGCAACACAGTACAACTTCAAAACAATGTGCGGCTTGATTAGTCCAGGTCGCCAAGGTCGGCGTCCTCTTTGCCTTGCTTGTGCTAGTGTCCACCACGGCGCTTCTTGCCGAATGCGGCACAGACGAGGTCGCTGGAGGTCTTGGCGCACGACGGGTCGGGTCCCGGCAGGTCGACGGCGGCGGTGGAGCGAGTCCAGGTGGTCGCGTCCTTGCTGACGACCGGCCAAGCGCCCTTTCCGGATCCGTAGAACTCGAACTGGTCATTCGCGTAGATCATACTTCCGCGGAAGGCAGACGGTCCACGACCCATGGCGTCGTCGTCCTCGGCGGGCATCGTGATCTCGGCCGTCGCCTTGCACGCCACGGCACTTCCGGCCGTGAAGTCGCAGTCCGAAACCCAGGCTTTTCCGACGAGCTCCTTCATCTCCTCGAATTTCTCGCCCTTCGGGCCCTTCGGGCCCTTCCTGCGGAGCAGGCTCCTGCGGGACAGGGGATCGGCGGTCGGCGGCTCCGCCGTCTTCATGTCGGGTCCGACCGGCACGATCAGCTTGCCGTTGGCGAAGGCACATCCGGAGACGATCTTGCCCGGCTGCTCAAATGCCTTGCCGGCGTACGCGCAGGACGTGGGAGTCGTGCAATCGGCATAATGGATCGCCGAGGGCGTGTCCTTGATGCTACCAGAAGCGCCGACGAAGAACAGCTTGGTTCCGTCGGCCGACAGCGTGGGCTTGCGCGCGATGACGTCCGCAGGGAGGTTGGCGATGACCACCTCCTCGCCGGTCGTCCAGGTGGCGCCGCCGTCGTTACTGGTGGACGCGAAGAACTTCATGTTCTCGGGGGTGCGATCGTCGAAGAGACGCCTGCGGGCGATGACTGGGGCGGTCGGCGGCACGGCCGGCGGCACGGCCGGCGG
>Ga0181584_10002113_pt1 | contig 15180 bp, 10 predicted proteins | sample 071ome_30_FD_132462 | JGI IMG/M metagenome (GOLD analysis project Ga0181584, IMG submission 132462) | Coastal salt marsh microbial communities from the Groves Creek Marsh, Skidaway Island, Georgia - 071406AT metaG (megahit assembly) | ecosystem: Environmental > Aquatic > Marine > Intertidal... | reverse complement strand
CGACGACGACGACTCCCCGCCCGACTCGCCCCCCTGCTGGCCCTTGGCGAGGAGCCGGGCCACCCCCTGGGACGCCATCTCCCGCATGCGCTGCCGCCGCTCGTCCATGCCCTCCCCTTCCTCGCCGTCGCTCTCCCCCTCCCCGTCGCTGCTCTCCTCCCCGGCCGCGGTAGGCCCGGGCCCGACGCTGCGGGCGGCGATCTCGCGCATCATGGCCTCCACCCCGGCGGCCGCCTCGTCGAGGCGGGCGTCGAGGACCGGGGGGTAGGCGAGGCCGAGGGTGTGGAAGAGCTTGAAGTGGGTGAACTTGAGGAAGGTCTGGTAGAACTCGACGAACGAGACCATGACGCGGTAGTCCACGTCGTCCGGGAGGATCTGGGCCAGCTGGTGCGGCGCGATCCACGTGATCTGCTGCCCCATGATCTCGGCCTGGAAGTAGTACCCCTTGACCGAGATGAAGGCGCGGCGGAGGGCGTGGGCCTTGACGCAGTAGGCCTGGAACTCCAGGGCCAGCTGGCGGGCGGTAGTCACGACCTTCTCCGGGATCCCGTGGTCCCCGCTCGCGGGCAGCGTCGCGAACAGCGTCGTCAGCGACAGGGCGTCGTCCATGTCACGCAGGGCGTCCACAAAGGACGGGTAGCGCTCGCGGACCAGGTGGTCCATGCGCATGCCCGGCTTGTGGTCCGCGAGCTTCTTCGCCAGGTCGTCGTTCTTCTTCCCGATGGCCCTGCGGATCTTCTTGTCGTACGCCCGCAGCTCCCGCATCGTCTGCAGCAGCGGCTCGTGCAGCAAGAAGTTGACGTCCTTCACGTGGTAGTACGTCTTGTGCTTCCCGTGCGGCTTCTTCTTGGGCTCCCGGGGGTGCACCCCCTTGAGGATGCAGAGGCGGCGGAAGTCCCCCAGCTTGAGCTGTAGCTTCTTCATCGCCTGCGGGGGGGGGGGGGGGGGGGGGGGGGGGGGGGGCGGGAGCTCAGTCCCCGGGCCGGCGGGCCGCCGCTGGGGGACGAGGAGGATCGACGACTGCGCGCTGTGCACCGCTCCCAGCGGCCCATGTGGTCCCGCATTCCGAGAAACACGCGGAGTTCGCCGCCGCGCGGATCGCGGCGGGGCGGTGGGAGGTGCGCCCGCGCGCCGTCGCACGCGGAGGGGCGGGGGTGGCGAGGCTCGGCGAGGACGGCCCGGCCGCACGCCCCCGGGGCGATTGTCCGGCCATATGTGAGGCGTCCGGGAGTCATGCTCGATGAATATCCCGTTACTATGCGTCGAAGCGCGATGTATGCAGGGAGGAGGGGGATTCGGCGCGGGGGAGGGGGAGCAGCCACCCTAGTTGCGTCACCTGGTTCCGGGTGAGGTACTGCACGGCATTGCCGGACTTGCCCTCCTTGGCCTTCTTCCCCATGGGTCCGCCTTGTCGTCCAGCTATCCCGGAAGCGGGGGCGTTGTGGAAGGTGGGGGGAGGTGGGGACTAGGGTTCAAGTGGCAGCCGGTCAGCAGCCGGGGCGACGGCGAGACAAAGGGAGGCGCTTGGGGGCCAGCCGCTCAATTTCAAGCATGTTGCGGCCGCATGCGGCGTAATGAGGGCAGGGGAGGCCGGAATTGGGGAGTGAGTTCCGGAGGAGGATGGGTTCTTCTGTCGTACGGGGCCCTGTTCGAGTCCACGCCGCGCCGTCCCCCACACCCCCCCCCTCAATATGCGTCCTGACGGGGGAACGCAACAGGCAAACCCTCCTTCCAAGACTCGCCCTTCACGAAGCGCCTTTGTCGACCAGGAAGGAGACAGGGAGAGTGGCAGCATCAGTGGTCTCCGAGCAGAAGTCAGAGGGTGGGTCCACAGCGGGCCGATGCGCCCGCGTTCGCCGTCGCGATACGCGTCAGCGTGGCTATCTGTGGGATGAGCGGTGTCGATAGCCCCCCACCCCCTCCTCTTTCGGTCGCAGGCGGGCTGCTCTGGGGTTTGCATTGCATTCGTCGCAATGAATGCTCACCTCCGACGGGGGGCCGCTGGGGGGTGTCTGGGTTCGTCACGCGCGCCCTGGGCGTCGCGGTTAGCGCGTGGCGTGTCGGCTTCCGCGTCGGCGGGGGCACGTGGGGTCGTGGGAGGGGGCGATCGGGCTCCCTCGAAAAGGTGGAGGGCAGCGGAAAGCGCGCGGGGGGCCCTCCATATTGGCCGCCCCCTCAAGTACGGGGCGAAGAACAGCGGGGATGAGCGGAGAGGCGACCTTCACCGGGTGCAAGCGGACCCGACTGGCCTCTCCGTGGACCTCGGGGAGGATTTGTTGACGTTCCTCGCCTCGACGGGCAAGTCCCCCCCCACGCCTCCTCCTCCACTCTTTGCGGGAGGGTCTCCACCGCACCCGGGGGGGAGCTTCCAGCGCAGTGCATCGCCCGTGCCCCGGGCTGTCCGATACGCTGCGGGGGACCGCGACCCGGGCCTGCCGGGCGCGCGGGGGAGAGGCGTGCAGCACGCAGCACCACCAACGGCGTTGTGCGAAGGAGCCCCCCCTCCGTCCCCCGCCCCCCGCAGTTATCATCGTGCCCCTCTTCAAGAAGTTTAAGATCTCCCCCGTCCTCGGCTACCTCCTGGCCGGCTTCGGCCTCCAGTCGTTCGGCCTCCTGCGCGACCCGGACGACATCGCCATCATCTCCGAGTTCGGGATCCTCTTCCTGCTCTTCGAGATGGGCCTGGAGCTCAACACGGAGCGACTGCAGGCCCTGGCGCGGTACGCCTTCGGCGTCGGGCTGCCGCAGGTGGCCGCCACGACGGCTGTTTTCACGATCCTGTCGTCCCCGGCCGTGCTCCCCGGGATCGGGGGCATCGGGGAGGGAATCCTGGAAAGGGTCTTCCACGCCCCGGCGCCCCTCGTGTCGATCCGGACGGTTGACGAGGCGGTCATCATCGCCAGCGCGCTCGCCCTGTCGTCGTCCGCCTTCGTGCTGCAGCTCCTCCAGGAGCGCGGGGAGCTGGCCACGCGGTACGGCGCCGGGGCGCTCGGGGTGCTCCTCATGCAGGACATCGCCGTTGTGCCCCTGCTGGTCCTGTTGCCGCTGATCGAGGCCGCGGGGGGGCTCGAGAGCGACTTCGGGTCGTCTGGACTCCTCGACGGCGCCGTACCCGCGTCTCTCAAGGCCCTCGGCGCCCTCGGGCTGGTGGTTCTGGCGTCGCGGACCGTCCTCCGGGCGGCGTTCGACTTCGTGGCTGAGGCGCGGAGCACCGAGGCCTTCGTCTCGCTGTGCCTGCTCACGGTCGCCGGAACGTCCTTTCTGACGGACGAGATCGGCTTCTCCGACACCCTCGGCGCCTTCCTGGCCGGGGTGCTCCTGGCCGAGTCTGACAAGCGCAACCAGGTGGAGGTGGACATCAAGCCCTACAAGGGCATCCTCCTTGGGCTCTTCTTCCTCTCGACGGGGGCGTCGGTCGAATACGAGGTGTTCGTCCGCAACTGGCCCAGCATCTTCGCGCTGCTCGGGGGGCTCCTGGCGGTCAAGACGCTGGTGCTGATCCCTTTCGGCCGGTTCGGCGGCATGCTGTCGTGGGCTGACTCGACGAGGCTGGGGATCCTCCTGTCGCAGGGGGGCGAGTTCGCCTTCGTCATGCTGGCGCTGGCCAAGGACCTGGGGGTGCTCCCGTACGAGCTCAACAAGCTCCTCATCATCGTTGTAATCCTGTCCATGGCCCTCACGCCGGCCCTGGCCGAGTTCGCCAAGGTGGCCGGCGACTTCGTAGAGAAGATCGAGAGCAAGGGGGAGGCCGGGCAGGAGCCCCTTGAGGCTGACGGGCCCACCTGCGAGCTGCTCACCGCGGACGAGGCCCGGGTGTTAGCCACGCGGCCCATCGTCGTGGTGGGCGCCGAACCCGTGGGGATGGCCGTGGCGAGCATGATGGCGTTCCCTCTGAGCGAGGTGGACGCCATCACGGGCGCGGCCCCGGGGGCGCGCGAGGTGGTGGTGATCGACTACAACAAGAAGCGGCTGCCCGCCTCCCGGGCGCTGGGCTTCATCTCCCTGCCCATCGACGAGTCCAACCCGGACATCCTGGAGGGGGCCTGCATCGACCGCGCCGGCGCCGTGGTGGTGTGCATCTCGAACCGCCAGCGGTCCGTCAGGGCGGTGCTGTCGGTCAAGGTCAACCACCCCAACACCCTCGTGCTTGCCCAGGCGCAGAACGCGGCGCACGCCGTGGAGCTCCGCAAGGCCGGCGCCGACGAGGTCGTGACCATGACCCTCGACACGGGCCTCGCCCTGGGCGCCCGCCTCATCACCATGCTCGGCCTGCCCGTCTCGGAGGCAGAGTTCCTCTCCAACCTCGTCCGCTCCTCGGAGATCACCGGCGCGTACGGCGAGTCCGAGAGGCGCAGCTCCGAAGAGGAGAGCCCGGACGAGAAGGACAAGGGCCCGTCCCCGATCGAGTCAGTGTCGGACCTCCAGCTCGAGGACCTCGAGGACTACGAGAAGGAGGACGTGCGGGCCCTGGCCTCGCACCTCGCCACGGTGCGGAGCCGGCGGAGCTCGAGTGCCCTGGGCATGTACGAGGGGGACTCGTCGGAGGGCGAGCCCGACAGCGAGAACATCCCGATCGCGCGCGCGGACGCGGCCGCGCAGGTGAGCGCGGCCGCCTCCTCTCCTGCAGGCGGCAAGGGGGAGGGGGGTGGCGGGGGCGCGGCAGGGGCGGACGAGGGCGCGGCCGGGGCGGAGGGCCTGCTCTTTGACCCGGTCGCCATCGGGCCGGACACAGGGAGGGCGGACGGGGAGGACTGGGGCGTCGGGGGCATCCACGTCGCGGGGCGTGGGCGCGGCGACCAGTGCCTCGATTAGCGTGGTGGGAGGGCGGCGTGGCGCCGAGTGCATCCGGCGCATCTGCCGTTGCCGATGATCGCGCGGCCCTTGAATCGCACCAGGAGCTGCGCCGCGGGGTGGCTAGGGGCTCTGCGGGGACCGGGGCTCGCTCACACCACCCCTTCGTCCCCCCCGCTCGGGCACGAAGGAGGTTCTCCCGCCAACCGGCGGGGAGTTCGCCAGTGCGTATGGGCGAGCCCCGCCGAGGCTCACCTGCTCGATTGCCGCCTGTTCATCGGGCTCCTCGCGGCAGTGTTGGTGTCACCATGTCCACGGTACCTTCCGGAATGACGAGCGGAGCGGGCGTCGGGATCCGTGCCGGTCCGTCGGCAGGCGGGCGGATGGTCTCCCCCTCCCCCTGCTCCACATCGAAACCGGCCCAATTGAGGCACAGGAGGGCTCACGTCGTCAGCGCGAGGGCATCCGACGAGAAGAGATCCACGAGTGGCAGCCCCGAGATGGTGAGGCGCCCGTCGAGCCGTACGCGGAGAAATCGTTCACTGAGGTTCATCTGGCTGGTGTCCACCGAGGGGCCCCTCCCCTGGCTGCCGCACGAGCAGCTCGGCCAGCGCCGCGGAGAAGGAGCCGCCCGCCACGGCGATCACCGCCCCGTCGGGATCCCTGTGCCTCCGATCGCGGGGCGGAATCCGGGGTCGCGAAACGGGAGAAACGTCTAAACGTCGACTCGCGACCCTCCTGCGCAGGTCCCCATCGATGTCGCCATGAGCCGGGCCAAGAAGACGGGGCGCAGGCACCATGGCCACCGCGAGGGCGTCCTGCCCAACCCAAATCAGTCGATCGGCCTACTCCCCCCCTCGAAGCGCCCCCCCGCGGCCCCCACTCTCCCCTCCCCCGCCCCACCCAAGCGCGGTGCCGGCGCGTCGACGAGCGGCTCGGCGGCCGGGAAGGGGGGCCTTACCATGGGGGGCCTGGCCTATGACCAGTGGCTGGCCAACCAGGAGAACGAGGCGTACGTGACGGAGCGGGACTTTGACTGGTCGCGGGAGGAGTACAACGTCCCGCTGCGGTCGGCGAGGATCTGGGACTTCATCGTGCGGGCCCGGGCGGGGCTCTGGCTGCTGGACCAGAAGTGGTCGTACCCGGGAGGCTTCAGCCAGGACAAAAAGAGCGCGCGGGCGACACGTCTGGGGGCGTGGATCCGGGAGAGTTGCCTGGCGCTGGGGCCGACCTTCATCAAGATCGGGCAGCTCTTCAGTGCCAGGTCCGACCTGATCGGCGGGGAAATCATCCAGGAGCTCTCCAAGCTCCAGGACCGCGTGCCTTCCTTCAATTTCGGCGTCGTGCGCGAGATCGTCGAGCGGGAGCTCGGGGCCTCGATCGAGGACAGCTTCGCGTACTTCGACGAGCGGCCCATCGCCGCCGCCTCCCTGGGCCAGGTGCACCGGGCGCGGCTCTTTACCGGGGAGGAAGTAGCCGTCAAGGTCCAGCGGCGGGGCCTGCGCCAGCTCTTCGAGATCGACCTGGGGAACCTCGGGGTGCTGGCCAAGCAGCTCGACGCGCAGGAGGAGGGGCGCGACTTCACGGGCATCTTCAAGGAGTGCGAGTCGATCCTGTACGAGGAGCTCGACTACATCGGAGAGGGGCGGAGGGCCGACCGGTTCAGGCGCAACTTCGCGGCTGACGGGACTGAATGGGTGAAGGTGCCCAAGGTGTACTGGCAGCTCTCGGGGCCGCAGCTGCTGACGCTCGAGTACCTCCCCGGCACGAAGATCACCGAGGTCGACGCCCTACGCGCCCAGGGCAGCGACACACAGGTCTTGGCGAGGAGAATGACTGAGTGCTACCTCACCCAGCTCCTGCGCCACGGCTTCTTCCACGCCGATCCCCATCCTGTACGTGTGTCCACGCCTCCCCGCGTCCCCCGGACCCTTCACTGCTCCCCTCACCGACCGGACCAGCCGTCGGGCGACAAGGTCATCGACGTCCCCCCCGCTCCCGCAGGGTAATCTGGCTGTCGACGGAGCTGGCAACCTCATATTCTACGACTTCGGCATGATGGGCGAGATCGTGCCTGGGGTACGGGAGAGCCTCCTCGAGGTGTTCTACGGGATTTACTCGCGGAACACGGCCCAGGTGCTGGACGCCCTCATCTCCCTTGAGATCATCAAGGCGACAGGGGACCAACTCAGCCTCCGGCGGAGCATCGCCTTCTTCCTGGAGACGTTCGACCGGGCAACCAAGGAGGGGGAGACGGTGGGCCAGATTGGCGAGGACGTGTTCGCGATCGCGACAGACCAGCCCTTCCGCTTCCCCGCCACGTTCACGTTCGTACTGCGGGCCTTCTCCACCCTCGAGGGCATTGGCAAGCGCCTGGACGACGACTACAAGTTTGCCGTCGTGGCGACGCCCTATGCGAATGAGCTCCTCGAGCTCAAGGATGCGGGCCAGCAGGGGAGGCTGGTCTTCCAGGAACTGCAGAAGGAGGTCGAGAAGCGCGCCACCAGCGCCGCCGACATGCCCACGAACGTCGCCCGGATGACCAAGTTCATGGAGCAGCTCGAGGCGGGTGACCTCAAGCTACGCGTGCGGGTGCTCGAGGCGGAACGGTCGGCGCGCAGGGCCGGCATCATGCAAGTCGCCACCCTAAATGGCGTGGCGGCAATGGGCTTCCTCAACATTGGCACGGTGCTTTTCACGTCGGGGAACGAGGTCCCGGCCACGTCCATGATGGTCCTCGTGGTCGTTTTCGGTTCCAAGATGGCCTTGGGGTTCCGTCGGATCAAGAATCTTGACAGGTTCGAGAAGCGTATCAGGGGAGGGTAGGGGCGCGAGACACAGTGTGAAGCCTGTCTTGTTCAACGAAGTTCGGCCTTTTCTACTGCCCCACAACGAGGCCAGCGGGCCCTGTCGAGGTGTTAGTGACGAGGGGCCGGAATCCAAGCTCTTCGGCGGGGATGCCGAACTCGGCGAGCTTGGCCTCATATACGCGGATGAGGTCGTTGTGGGCCTTGCAGACCTTGGCGATGTCGTACTGGAGGGCCTTGATGATCTGGTTCTTGTTGTCGAGCACCTCCTCCAGCTTCTGGTTGACCCGCTGGAGCGTCTGCGGGTCCAGGTTGGACGCCGCGAGGACCTCGGCCAACTTGGCCTCCTTCTTCTCGAGCACCTCGGAGAGTGTCTCCAGCTTGCGCTCGAGGAGCACCGAGCGCATGCCGGCCTTCTGCTGGACCTCGTAGATGTTACGCTCGAAGGCCTCGTACAGCTCGTCGCGCTCCCGCTGCACCTCGATCAGTCGCTGCTGCTGCACCTCGTAGTCCCAGTCGAGGTTCTTGAGCTGCTTCTCCACCTGCGCCAGCCGCTCGTTGGTCGTCTTGATGCTCATCTGGTCCTTCTCGTACTTCTGGAGCTTGCCCTCGAGCTCGCGGACCTTGCGCTCTGCCGCCTCCATGGGCTCCTTAAGCGCCTTGTTCTCGGCCTTGATCTCGTTCATCTTCTTCTCCTTCTCCGCCACCCCCAGCTTGTACTTGTTCACGTCCTCCTTGAGCATCTTGATGAGGTCAAGGTTGTTGTGCGTGATGTCATTGTAGTAGTTCTTGATCTCGCTGAAGGCCCGGGCGTGCTTCTCCATGAGCTCGAAGATGTGGTCGTTCTTCCGCTCGTCGATCTCGTGCACTTCCTGCTTCCGCCGCAGCTCCATCGCCTCCCGCAGCACCCGCATCTTGTCCTGGTAATTCTTCTGCAGCTCCTTGACCTTGTTGTCGAACCGCTTCTTGATGTGCGTGACGTAGTTGGCATGCTTGAGCTCGATCTCCCGCACGTGCTTCTCGTTGCTGATCTCGTGCCCCCGCTGCTCCTTCTTCAGGAACCGCTTGTCCTGGAGCAGCTTGGACTCGTGCTCCTTGAACTCCATGAGTTGCTGCCGGAGGTCCGCTTCGTTGTCCGTCTTCAGCGTCGTGAGGTTGCTCTGGTGCTCGTACAGCAGGTGCTTGACCTTCTGCTTGTACACCTTGATCTCCACCTGGTGCCGCTCCTCCAGGTCTTCCATGTCCCGGTCCTTGTTCCGCAGCTCCGCCTTCATGTCCTCGAGCTCCTTCTTCGTCACCTCCCAGAACTGGTTGATCTTGTCCCGCTCCAGCTGCATGTACGAGCGTTGCTTTGCCTCGTCCTCGCGATCCTTCTCCAGTTCGGCGATCCTGTTCATCAGCTGCTCAAGCGACGGGCCCTCCTCCCCGGCGGGGGCATCCCCCTTGTCCCCCTTCCCCTTCTTCTGCACGCGCACCATGGGGGGGGGGAAGTGGGGGATGAACTTCTCGCCCAAAGCGTGCCCTCCCCCGTCAGCTCGGGAGCAGTCGCAGCGCGAACAGTCCCGCACAGGCGATCGCTCACAACCCATCACGCGACGAGGGTACGGAGTCCCGTATCGGTGGCCTCCTCGCCGCGCAGCGAGCGGGCAGGCCATTACATGCAGGTGCTGCAGTCCCCCACTCGGGACGAAGCTAGCGCCTCACCTTCGGCGCCATCCTCTACGGCAAATCAATCGCTCCCTGTGTCAGACGGATATCTCTTGAACTCTTGAGCCGATCCCTCAGACCTCTGACTTCGTGAGGCCTAGCCGTCGCGCACAAATGCTGTGGGAGTCGTGACCTGCAAAGGGAAACGCGGGCCTGGGGGTTGGCTGGGGGGAGGAGGGGGGTGCGAGCACGTGACGCGGGCGACGCTTCGCCGTGTCCGCTGATAGGGAGGCGTGCTGGGGACCCGCATCAGAGGACGAGCGAGGACCGGGGCCCGAACCTCAACAGGCCCAACGATGCAAAAATGAGGTCACTGCCGGGCGAAATGCGCGGGGTCCAAGAGGACATGCGCGCAATGAATGAGCCGTAATTAAACAATCACCTGCTTAACGGGGACGCGAGTGCTCTCTCCACCAGCGACCGCAGAATTAGGGCGGAGAACTCGTTGTCGTGGGCCTTCTCGAGCACCTCACGGGGAATGAATAAACGTATACAGCTCTTCTTCCGCGGCTACGGACGAAGTCACCTGACGCAGGCCCGCAAGGAACAAGAAGACCACGCACACAAACCGCGCGGCGGGCCACCCGACATCCACCCGTGTCACACCCCTTTCCTGCAAACGAGGACCGCAAGCAGCCACGAAGTAGGCACCCCCGGGGGAAATAAGGCAGTAACTGAGCTGCGAGGGCCATATTGGCGGCGTCATACCTGTAAACTAGCCGAAAGAAGACGCGGGCGCGAGGGAAGATCGGTTTCTCTGTTCACTAAAGAGAGAGGGGGAGCAAAAACGACGGGGACCAGTCTCTCATATCCTTGCATATTCGACGAACGTGGGGGTCAACTCGTCGTGTTGAGCAGGAATTTGTCAACGGGGGCAAATCGGCAGGAGGGAAGCGGAAAAACATGTTCTGTGCAAGTGAGTCGTGCTAGTGGGATTGATGTCCTCTCCCTGGCCGATGCGGCGCCTGATGCCGGCCCCCTTGGCTCACGAGAGCTACATGCGGAGTATGCAACGAGAACGCCCCGCGGAGGCCTGATTGACATCCGTTATCGTCCCCATCTGGACATCGCTGCACCCCCCTGGGCGGGCGGCAGCGCCGAGATCCCGCGGACTCAGCATTGTGGGGCTGAGAATCCGGCACCGGGAGGGACATAACGTTTGCATCGCCCCGTTCCCGCCCCGCAGTCACGGGCCACGTGCCCCAGGACCCGGTGGTCTCCACCAAGTCGGGGCACCTGTTCGAGAGGAGGGTGATTGAGAAGCACCTCGCCGAGGCGGGGACGTGCCCCATTTCCGGGGAGCCGCTGGCCAAGGACGACCTGCTCGCTGTGCAGGGCCCGGCCAAGCTGAACCCGCGCCCGGCCTCGGCCACGTCCATCCCGGGCCTCCTCAGCCTCTTCCAGGCTGAGTGGGACGCCGTGATGCTCGAGACATACCAGCTGCGGCAGCAGGTTCACGGCCTGCGCAAGGAGCTGAGCGCCGCGCTGTACCAGAACGACGCCGCGTGCCGGGTGATCGCGCGCCTGACGCGCGAGAAGCAGGAACTAGCCGCCAGTGGCCCCCCGGCGCCCGCTGCGGGGGAGGAGCGGGCCGCCAAGCGCGCCCGCACGGAGGGGGGCGAGGAGCCCGAGGGCCTGAGCGCCGCGGTGGTGAAGGAGATCCAACAGCTTGGTGACGAGCTGTCGAAGACGCGCAAGGCCCGGACGAAGACCGCCGCCGAGGGCAACGCCGCGCCCGAGTCCTTCCAGTCCCAGACCTGCACCTCCTTCGCTGGTGAGTATCCACCCTACCCTCAGCCACGGCTCTCCGCGACGTGATCCAGCAGCAAGAGAAGGCCCGGGCGTCCATGAAGATTTCGTAGGATCCCTCTTCTGAGGAAGCCATGCGGATGATCCTGCCTCGGAGTCGAAACCACAATGGCACGACTGAGATGCCCCGAGCCCACCTCCGCCCCGGCTGACATCGGGCTCCCGGCCATTGGCCGCCTTGATCTGTGTCCGTGTCTCCTGTCGCCCGCAGTACACACGACTTCCAAGGGCGGTATCAACAGCCTGGCGCTGGGGGAGGGTTCGCTCGTGGCCACGGCCGGCAACGACTCGACCGTGCGCGTGTTTGACCATGCCAAGGAAGAGGTCGTGGCCACACTCAAGGGCCACTCGAAGAAGGTCACGTCTGTTGTGTTCGCTGGGGAGAACGTCGTGTCCGGGGGGCAGGACGGCACCGTCAAGGTGTGGAGCGTGGAAGGCACGGAGCAGGCCTCAATGTCCGAGACGGGCGGGACGGTCTCTGCACTCGCGCTCCAGCCCTCCGGGAAGTACGTCGCTGCCGCTGGTGAGTGCACACCCTGCCCCAAACCTTCCGCCGCTCCCGTTGGCGCTCCCAAACCCCGCCACCGGCGTCGATGATGATTTCGTAGGATCCCTCTTCTGAGGAAGCCATGCGGATGATCCTGCCACGGAGTCGAAACCATATTGGCACGACTGAGACGCTGTTTTCTCGCCCGCACCTGATGAGGAGCGCCTTCTGCGCCGGGACAGAGCGCCCACTGAGCCTTCCCGGGACTATCCCCCGTGCGCAGGGTCCCAGGGTGCTTGGTGCCTTTTCGACGTGGCCGAGGGGACCTCGCTGTTCCGCTCGACGCCCGACGCCTCGAACCCGGCCAGCTACACGGCCGCCCAGTTCCACCCCGACGGGTTCCTCCTGGGCTGCGGGACCAAGGCCGGGGCCGTGGAGGTGTGGGACGCCCGCGCCGGCAAGTGGGCGGTGCCCAGCCCGCTGTCGTGCGACGCGGCCGTGACGGCCATGGCCTTCAGCGAGAACGGCTACCACCTCGCGACCGCCTGCGAGACGGCGGTCCAGGTGTGGGACCTCAGGAAGCTCAAGTGTGTGCACTCTGTCGACTTTGCCGGCAGGGGCACTCCGAAGGGCGTCGCCTTCGACCTCGGGGCGCAGTTCATGGCAGTGGCGGCCGACTCGGTGGCAGTATTCGCGGCCAAGAAGTGGGACGCGCTCGGGGAGCTGTCGGGGCTCCCCAGCAAGGGCGCCACGGCGGTGGCCTTCGGGGCCAAGGCGGCCAAGGTGTTCGTGGGCGCCGCGGACCACAAGCTGCGGGTCTATTCCGCTGAGTAGGTGTCCGTGCTGTTTCAAAAAGTATCAGCCCCCCTGCTGCGACCCCCTGCTGCTCGAACGCGAGTGGGAGTCGAACTTACGGGAGATGCCCTTCTGTTTGTCCACGAGGCTCTGCAGGTCGCACTCGCAGAGCGCCAGGAACACGTCCGGCACCTTACCGACGGGGAAGGCGTCGATCACCAGCCCGAAGCAGCGCCGCGCCCCCCCCGACACATGCGTGAGGTCCACCAGGTCGAAGACCTTGGCAGGATCCTGGGCCTCGCGCCGCCCCAGCGCCTTGCTCATGACGGCCACGTCCATGCGGTCGATTGCGGGCACCGACTCGGGGGGGATGGGCGAGCCGAATACCAGCCGAAGCAGGCAGTCGCGCTCGCGGAAGTTCCGAGGGGGGAGCCGCTCGAACCCCGTCAGCCGGCTGTCCTGGACAGTGGTGTCAATCGCCCAGAACGCAGACCCCTCCTCGTCAGTGTCGGCGTTGAGCGTCACGGGGCTCCGCATCCGGACCCCGAGCGCCCCCCAGACGGTGGTCACCACCCACCTAGCCAGATCCTTGTCGTACCCCGGGGTGACCCACGCCGGACCGATCCCCCGGGGGGCCCGGTCCGCCCCGGGCTCGGGGAACACGGGCAGGAGCACCCGGGAGCACTCGGGGGGGGCTGCGTCGTCGAGGACCCGGACCACCCCTGTCCCGTCGACGAGGTCGGCCAGCGCGGCCGGGAGGGGAACTTCGTCGCCGTCCGCGATCAGCGGCTCCTCCCCGTACACCCTGTTGAACTCCTCCGTGCTCGCGAAGGCTTCCCGGTACCCCTTGTCGCGGTGCGCCACCAGCCGGAGCCGCCGGTACAGGCACGCCACGAACGAGTCGACAGTGATCCTCACGCAGTGATCCAGGCCCCGGAAGCCCCCCCGGGACGACAGAAGGGCACGGGCCGCCTTGAGCGTCTCGCCCGACGGCGACCGGCCCCCCAGCGCCGCCTTGAGGTGCCCCGGCAGGTCCTCCGGGCTGGGCGCGGCGTCCATCGCGACGCTCGCAACGACGGGGCTCGCAAGGATCCCCGCCAGGAGAGCCTCGAGGTGCAGCCGCAGCACCGAGACGCGCAGCACCACCAGCTCCACCGCAGGCTCCTTCCCCGGCTGGTGGCCGAGGCGGTAACCGCCCGTCGTCTTCTGCAGGATCCGCAGTGCTTGGATCGGCAGCCCAGGGCCAGGCGCGTCGCCCCCCTGCGGCCCCGCCCCCGGGTCGCTGCCCGCAAGATGCTCGCTGGCGAAGCGCTCGCGCCGGCCCGCGTACCGCGCGAAGGTCGCCTCGCGCCGCTCGGCCGCCCCTCCCGACGGGGAAGCCCCCGCGGCCTCCGCGTCGACGCTGCCGCGGGGGGAAAGGCTCTGGGGAGACCTGGCGTACAGCGCCCGGGCACGGTCCACGACGGCCTGGAGGCTGCGGGTGCAACGAGTCGTCCGAAGGCGCGTGGTTTGGCCCGAAATCTCGCCTGTCTAGCGCCCTGGGCGAGCGAAAGGTCCCGGTTTTTGAACGGCCGCTTTTCACCCCCCGCGGATGGCCTGCGGAGAGGAAGGCGCGGCCCAGGCCCCCACCTGTGCCTCTCGGACGCCTGTGCATGGCGGTCATTGCTAGCAGATGACGTTCGAAGCGGCGAGCGGGGCCCCGTGTTGTTACCGAGCCGCCCCAGCGTTGCGGCCTTGCCTAGTGGGGACGGCGGGCCCGACTGCACTTTCCCTTCGGCATCCATCCGGGCGCAGGCTCGGTCGACCCGTGTCCAGTTGCTCTTCGCTTCTGCTTCCCGGGCCTCCCGAGATGCAGCCCATGTGTGTCGCGGATCCCCCCCCCCCCCTCCGGACCCCGGGGGGGGGGCGGGCGGGGGGCCACCCGGGCCCCACTGGGGCCCTCGTTCTGGCACCAGGCGATTCTGAGAAGTTCTCAGGCCTCCTACTACGCAACAGCAAGAGGGGCGTGCATGTCGCACCTAATGTCGAACACGCAACGGTGGTGTGCTTTTGTTTCGGGCAATATTATCGCGAAGTTCCTCCCGAGCGAGCCATACCCAGAGGCAATAGGACCGTCTCGGAAGCTCCCCCCCTCCTCCCCCCCTGCCTCTACATAGTGTGCATATTGCGTCCGAGTCATACGTTGCGTGGATACATGTCGCAAGACGCCGTGGTGAGTCTGGGCGCGCGTCCCGTCCCGGGGATCCCCCAAGCCCTCCCCGGGGGAAGCGGGGGCGCTCCACCGCTTGCTGGCAGTGATGCGGCGTACCAACTGCTGCCAGCGCCGTGTCACGTAACTAGTTGCGCTTTACGATCCTCCCCCTCCCCGCAGTTGTCGCCGGGGTCGCTGGGGGACCGGCTCCAGGAACTTCAGCGCGAGGAAGGGGACTTCGACGCGTGGATGAAGCGGGCACCGGGCGCGGCCTCGGTCAGCAGCGCCAGCCAGCGGCTGCATCGGGCGGAGCTCACCGCGGCTGTCTCCCGGCCCGGCTCGCGACCCCCGCTCGGGATCGGCGACCCCGGCGCGGAGCTGCGCGCCGGGGGGGACCGGGACTGGCGGAACGAGGTCATTCGGGACGTCGTTGCGAGAGAGCTGTCCGGGAGCGGGCCCGCGTCGTCGAGCCGGCCCCTGTCGTCGGGAAGGCCCGTGTCCACGGGAGGACGGCCCACGTCGACGGGCCACGCCGCGTCGTCGGGCCGGTCGTCACGCGCGTCGCGCGGGTGGGCCGGAGCCGCCCCCCCCCT
>Ga0181584_10002108_pt1 | contig 15203 bp, 13 predicted proteins | sample 071ome_30_FD_132462 | JGI IMG/M metagenome (GOLD analysis project Ga0181584, IMG submission 132462) | Coastal salt marsh microbial communities from the Groves Creek Marsh, Skidaway Island, Georgia - 071406AT metaG (megahit assembly) | ecosystem: Environmental > Aquatic > Marine > Intertidal... | reverse complement strand
GTCGAGTCCGTGCGGTTTCAGATCGGTGGCGAGACGTTCCCAGGCGCGGATGCGCACCTCCATCGGCGTCTGAACCGAGTCGATCCCCAGGAGAGCCACACCTCTCAGGATGAACGGCATGACCGTCGCGGGGAGATCAGCACCACCTGTGAGACCGCTTGCTGCCACCGCCGCTCCGTACTGCAACCGCTTGAGGACGTTGGCCAAGGTGGATCCACCCACACAGTCCACCGCTCCGGCGTACTCCATGGTCTGGAGGGGTCGGCGATCTTCGTCGGACAACACGGACCGATCGATCACGTCACGCGCTCCGAGGTCGCGCAGGAACGCTTCCTGCTCCTTCTTGCCACTGCTCGCCACCACGTGATGACCGCGGCCGGCCAGCATCGACACGGCCATGCTCCCCACACCACCGGTGGCGCCCGTGACGAGCACCGGACCATGACCCGGAGCGAGACCCCAGTCTTCGAGCGCGATCACACTGAGCGCGGCGGTGAATCCACCTGTTCCGATCACCATGGCTTCACGCGTCGTGAGTCCGGCCGGAAGCGGAACGATCTGATCTGCCGGCACGCGGCAGTACCGGGCATAGGCGCCGTGGCGGCCGGTTCCGATCTCGTAACCGTGCGCGATCACGAGATCGCCGACTTCGAATTTCGAACCAGCGGCGTCAACGACACGCCCGGCAAGATCGATACCGGCGATCAAGGGCGAGATTCGCGCCACTTTGCCGCTCGCTGTCGTCGCGAGCGAATCCTTGTAGTTCACACTCGACCATTCGACCTCGATCAACACACCGTCGGGCGCGATGTCGGAGAGCCCCACTTCCTGTACACCTCGATGCGCGCCCGTGTCGTCGTTGGTGAACACGAAGGCGGGAAAGCGAACGTTGGGATCGATGCTCATGGGGCGACTGTACAGAGACCGAGGCTCAGCGGTACGACGCGGCGATGTGGCCGATCACGTCGACGGTGTGCTGCCACGACGTCGACTCCTTGGTCAGTCCGATCCACGTGGCGCCCGCATCTCCGAGGCGTCCGATTGCGTCTCGATGCTTTTCGACCGAATGACCCGGTGAGGTTGCGTCGTGATCGAGATAACTCACCAGGACTTCGACGGGTCGACCTTCGGCCATTTCGCGTACCTGACGCACCTTCACTGCCAAATCCTCGGCCGTCCCGATGTGAGCGGTGCGTGTCGTGGTCGACACGACAGTTGAGGTCATCATCGGCATCCACCCGAATCCACCCCGGGCGACCCGCTCGAGCGACAAGCGCGAATTCCCACCGATCCACACAGGGATCGGTTGTTGCACGGGAGCCGGACGGCATACTGCGTCGCGCGCTTCGTAGTGGGCGGTGCTGTGCGCCACCGGCTCGCCCGTCCAGTATCGAGGAAGCACCTCCAGGGCGTCGTCGAGTTCAGCATTACGCCGGTCGAAGTCGAGTCCGAGAGCGAAGAACTCCGCCTTCTGATAGCCGGCACCGAGTCCGAGTTCGAGCCGACCACCCGACAGCACGTCGACCGACGCCGCAGTCTTGCCGAGCATGAACGGATTCCGATAGGCAGCGACCGAGAGATAGGTGAAGAGGCGAATACGGTCGGTCACAGCCGCCGCGTTGGCCAGTGCGACGAACGGATCGAGGGTTTGATGCCCTCCGGCCGCCAACCATTTCGCGCTCGGCGCTGGATGTTCGGTGAAGGCGAGCCCGTCGAGCCCGACTTTTTCGACCTCGCGCGCAACATCGGACACTCGACCAGCCGCCATCATGTCGCCGTGTAGTCCGATCGCGTCGGGATACTGGTACAGGATCCGCACGTTCCGAGAGTACCGTGAAGTCGTCGCCGGCGAAGAGACCGCTTTCGGCGCCATGCACCCATGAAACTCGGCTACACCACCATGAACACACCGGCCGACATCGGACCGCGCGAACTCGGGCCATTGCTCGAGAACGCCGGCTTCGACTCGATTTGGATCGGTGAACACAGCCACATTCCGGCGTCACGCCTCACCCCGTATCCGACTGGTGGAGACATGCCGTGGCAGTACACCACCATGATGGACCCCTTCATCACCCTTGCCCAGTTGGCCGAACACACGACATCGCTCGCCCTTGGACTCGGAGTGATCCTGCCGCTCGAACATGACGTCTTCGCGCTTGCCAAAACCACGGCGACTCTCGACGTCCTGACGGAAGGTCGAGTTCAATTCGGCGTCGGCGCGGGCTGGAATCGCGAGGAGTTGGCCGACCATCGGCCAGACATCGAGTGGTCGATGCGTTATCGAGCCCTCGAAGAATGTGTGGGCGCTCTCCGAACCCTGTGGATCGACGACGATTCCGAGTACCACGGTCGGTGGTTCGATTTCGATGCCGTGTGGTCACGACCCAAACCAGCGCAATCACCGCATCCGCCCATCTGGTTCGGGGCCGGCGGGAAGTTGGGAACTCGACACACCATCGAGTGGGCCGACGGCTGGATGCCGCTCGACGTCACTCTGGGTGACGTTCCACGTCGAGTGGCCAAGTTTCGATCCATTGCCGCCGAACACGGACGAGACGGAATCCCCATCTCGATGGTCGCGTTCGGAGATCCGACTCTGGACACACTTTTGCAGTACAGAGATCTCGGCATCGACCGAGTGATCGTCGGATCAGGTCGCGACGGGTGGGAAGAACCCGCAGGCGTGCCCGCTTTCATCGACCGCTACGCGGCCTACGTCGACCGTCTGGCCTGACGGGCGGCGGGTCAGTTCCAGACCGACAACACGTCGTCGAGATGAACGACGGTCGCCAGCAGCGACAAGGTGTTGTCGATCACTGCGTCGGCGTATTCGGCCGGCACTCCACACACCGCATCCCGAACCAGAACGACTCGATATCCGAGATCGATGGCGCTGATGACGGTGCCGAGGATTCCGAGGTTCACCGACACTCCAGTGACGACGATGGTTCGGATTCCCATGTTGCGGAGAATCTGGTCGAGAGAGGTCGACGTGAACGGAGTCATCCCATGAATACGCGATACGACGACGTCGGTCGGCTCCGGCCCGAGTTCGGGCACCAGTCGGGCACCTTGGGTTCCCTGATCGATCGGCGTGGACCCGGTGTCGCGACGTAGTCGCGCGTTCATGGCGAACACCTTGCAGTTGTCGGTCGCCCCGATCCCGTCCGGGCGATTCTCGGCCGTGCAGTGAACCACGGGCACTCCGTGCGCCCGCGCCGCCGTGCACAATCGACCGGCGGCCGTCCGCACGCCCACCCGCTCGACTTCGTCGACCAATGCCTTCATGAGCGCTCCGTCACCGACGACACCGCGCTGCAACTCCATCGTCAGCACGGCCACGTCACCGCCGAGAAGCTCGGAGAGCCGCGCCAGCTGCTTGTCGTCGAGAGAGGTCACTGGTCCAGATTGCCACACCAACCACGCTGATCTGGTAAGCCAGACCACATGACCGACGATCGCCCCGTCGACATTCGCGACACCGATCCCGAGAGCTATTGGGAGACGTTCGCCGAGAAGTGGACGTCACTTCTCACGTACCGGTACCTCGGACGACAGTGGGACTCACTCGACACCGGTGTGGAGGGGGCCTTCATGACGTTGCGTCACGACATGCGCAATGAGCTCGGAGGAATCATGGCCGCTCCCCTCTGCGTGGCATCACCTGAATGTGGCGGGTTCAACGACGACGAAGTCGTTCCCAATCCACTCATCGCATCGATGCAGATCCTCGATCCGGCTCCGGATGTGTCGCGTCTCATGATTCTTCCCGACAATCTGCACACCGGACGACGACTCGGCTTCAGTCGTGCCCTCGTGGTCGATGCGGCCAACCCGTCGCGTGTCGTGGCCATCTCGACCGGTGTCGGCCTCTCACTCGGACCGGCACCAGAAGGGTACGAAAAGATCGAGAATCCCCCGATCGACGTGGTCGACTCGCCTGACCTGCCGCCCCTTCATCAAGTGTTCGGCGCCACCCGCCAGTCGTGCGGCGTTTGGACTCTGCCCGCGCTCACCGCCGAGCTGGCTTCACCGGATGCCGCGCTACACATCGGACCTCAACACGTGACCCTCGAAGCAGCCGCCACCGAGCTTGCGGAAACGGCGGCAGGACGACCGCTTCAGGTGATCGACTGGTACGTCATGTTCACGAGCCGCGGCACAGCCGGACCGTTCCGCACCGAGGGCGAGTGCTTCCCGGGTGTGAACGGAACCTGGGGTGCTCGCGTGAACCTGATCGACGACGGCAACAACGAACGTGTCGTCAGTACGTGTGCAGCGATGTTTCGCTGACCGACAATCTCTGGCTGGTCAGAGAGGCTGACCCGACAGCTTGCGCATGTTGTCGCGCAATGACAACTTGCGTTCGGCCGGCGTCAGACCCGAGTAGTCGGCGACCCACTCGTAGGGGTTGGCCAGTCCCTCGGGATGTGGCCAGTCGCTACCGAGGAGCATCTGCTCGGCGCCGATGATGTCGCGTACGTGGGTGATGTCGTCCTCGTAGAACGGAGCCACCCACACGTGGTCACGGAAGGTGTCCATTGGGTCACGCTTGTAGAGCTGCGGAGTCTTACCGTATGAGCGCTTCAGACGACGGGCCAGATCGCCGACCCATCCAGCGCCGAGTTCGACCGTGGCCACCTTGAGATTGGGGACTCGATCGAAGAGCCCATGACAGATCAACGAGGCGATCAGGTCGTACACGGGCCGCTCGACGTGCACGCCCATGACTTCACTGAGGGCCGACATCTTCATTCCGGTGTAGGCCTGGCTCTCACCCCAACGCTCGAGGTAGATGCCGTAACCGGAGTCGGCTCCGTGAAAGGCGATCGTCACACCGGCATCGGCAGCGGTGTGCCAGAAGCGGTCGTACAGCGGATCGGCCAGCGAGCGGTAGCGATCGGGAGCATGCACCGGAGCCGGTCGGAACGTGACGATTCGCGCACCTTTGTCGATCACACGGTTGAGTTCGGCCAATGCCTTGTCCGGATCGATGAGAGACATGAGCGGACCAGTGATGATGCGGCCGTCGCGGTTGTAACCCCAGTCCTCGTCGAGCCACTGGTTGTAACTGTGGAACGCGGCATAAAGCATCTCGGGGTTGTCGGCCATCATCTCTTCGAGACCAAGACCGAGACTCGGCATCACCCAGGCGAGATCGACCTTCTGCTCGTCGAGCAACTTCACGCGTGCATCGCGATCGCGAGCAGCCGGCGGGATGGGACCCATTTCGATGATGTCTCGAATTTCCTTGCCGTCGTGGTTCTGCGCACGGAAGTACATCTCGAGCGAGCCGGGCTGACCGACCGGGTCGTAGGTCGGATTCGGGATCAGAGTGAGCAACTTGTTGTTGACGAGCAATGTCTTGCGTCCGTCGATCTCGATCCAGTGAATGGCGTGACGGTGCTGCTTGGGGAGATGACGGGTGACGGCATCGGTGTGCTCGTAATAGTGCTGATCGGCATCCGACAGGCCGTACGTGACGTCGGCGGGAATGTTGCGCTCGGCGGTCATCGTCATGAGATGTCTCCTCTTCGTCATGGCCCCGACTTCGATGTCCGAAATCTGACGCCTCGTCAGATTGTACGTCACCCTGGAACGGGGTGGTAGACCCAACCCCGTGGAGATTCGTGAATGAACGCAGAATCTGACTTTGGTCCCCTGGAGCGTACGGTGGCCTGCGAGCAGATCAAGGATCTGGTGGCCCGTTACAACGCCAACGGTGACACCGGACGATTTGCCCAGGTCAGAGCCCTGTTCACCGACGATGCCGTGATGCGAATCGAACCCGACCAAGAGTTCGCCGGGATCGAGGCGATCATGACGATCTTCACCGGTGCCACGTCTGACACAGCGTCATCGAATCTCACCCACGTTCGGCACTTCACCAGCACCCACCAGATCGACTTCGACGATGCCTCTCACGCCACGGGGCGCCTGTACTTCGCCGTGCTGACCGACGTCGGCCTCGATCACTGGGGACGCTACGTCGATCGGTACGTTCGCTCGGCGAACGGTTGGCTCTTCGCCCACCGTTCGGTGTCGGTGGACGGATGGGCGCAAAATTCTCTCTTCCCGCGCCTTTGACCCCGTTCAGAGGCCGGTGGGATCGGACCGAAACGCTTCCCGTGGACGCTGCACGAATTCGTACGGCACACCGTCGGGGTCGTCCAAGAAACAGATCCACATGTCGGGCACAGCTGTCCCTTCGAGTTCCACTTGGCGAGGTTCACGTTGAAACTCCCACCCGGCGTCCACGAATTCGCGATACGACACCCGGGTGTCATCGACTCCGACCGCCGTTCGATACAACCCTGCGGTGTTGGCCGGGACCGGATGACGACCATGCGAATTCGGAGTCATCCACTGCATGAGCACGACCTCGAACGCCTCGTCGGGGAGTCGCAGACGCATCACGTCGACCTTCGCGTCGACGACCCCGAGAACCTCGTGACCTTCCACGCTATGGCGGGAGACTTCGACGAAACCCATGCCCGAATACCACGGGAGCGACGTTTCAAGGTCGGCGACGGTGATCCGGAGATGACGCATGCGAGCAGCCGAGTCGTTCGCACCGGCATCGACCACGACGTCGACCCGAGTGCCGAACGGATCGCTGAGCGTCACCCACTCCCCTCCCCACGGGGCCACACCACGCCACACGATCGTCGCACCTGCCGCGCAGGCTCGATCGAGTGCGGAGTTCATGTCGGCAACCGCGAATCCGAGCGCCTGCATGCCCACCCGCGTCGGATCCGAGATCGGCTCGTCGATCATCGTGGGCGACACCCACTCCTGAACCTCGACTGACGGGCTGACCCGCGGACCTCTCCAGTCGTAGGCGAAGGCTGCGCCACTCACAATTTCTCCGTCGATACCGAGCAACGAGCCATCGGACGGATGCAGCGGATTGCGCATGACCTCTTTCAACCCGAACGCCTTCTCGTAGAACGAGATCACCGCATCGGTGTCATCGCAGCAATAACAGATGTGCAGAAAGCGACGAGAGGGAGGCGTGGGGGTCGAAGCCATGTCGATCGACAGTACCCGACCTGGCTCTCGGGTCTGCCAGAATCGACGAAGCAGTCGACGAAGAGGAAACATGCAGAAAGAACTCGACGGACATCGTCTCGCCGGAAAGATCGCCTTGGTCACCGGTGCCAGCCGAGGAATTGGAACGGCGATCGCTCGCCGCCTGGCCGCCGAGGGTGCGACGGTTGCGTGCACGGCCCGAACGCTCGAACCCGACCCGAAGTACCAGGGATCACTGCGTGACACGATCGCCATGATCGAAGCGAGCGGAGGACGCGCCGAAGCCTTCCGGTGCGATCTGTCGGTGGCCGATGACAGAGCTCGACTCGTCGATGAAGTTCACGACTCGCTCGGACCAGTCGACGTCCTCGTGAACAATGCCGCAGTCACCTTTTTCCTTCCTGTCGAGTCCTTCCCAGAGAAGAGGTTTCGTCTGATGATCGAAACTCAAGTCTGGAGTGCAATCGATCTCGCTCAGCGCGTCATCCCCGACATGCGCACACGCGGAGGCGGTTCGATTCTGAACATCTCGTCGCGAGCGGCCGTCAAACCGGTCGGTCCACCGTTCGAAGCGTGGTACTCCGAAGGCAACTCGTCGGTCTATGGACTGTGCAAGGCGGCGCTCGAGCGCTTGTCTCTCGGAATGGCGGCCGAGCTGTACACCGACAAGATCTCCGTCAACACCCTCGCGCCCTGGGACAACGTCGCCACACCGGGCGCCGGCGCCCACGACCTCGTGGCCGAATACGTACTCGAGCCCGAGGAGATCATCGCCCAAGCGGCTCTCGAGTTATGCGCTGGCGATCCCGAGCGACTCACGGGTCGCATCGCCTATTCACAGCCTCTCCTCGCCGAATTGGGGGTCCAGGCCCGTTCCTTGACCGGCGAACCGATCGTCTCGTGAGCTGAGCGATGGGTCGCCTGCGTTCGACGTCATGGACCAATTGGGCCGGAAATCAAACGGCGCATCCGATCGCCATCGAACGTCCGAACGACGAGAATGACATCGCGTCGATCGTTCGCCGAGCTCTCGACTCGAATAGCAGAGTGAAAGCGGTCGGCACCGGGCACAGCTTCACGTCGACCGCTCTCACCGACGGTCATCTGGTCGTCATGGACTCACTGCGCCACCTGATCGACGTCGACCGAGCCGCTGGAACGGTGACGGTCGGTGCCGGGATCACCATCGGCGACCTCAACGACTCGCTGCACGGACTCGGCCTTGCCCTACCCAATCTCGGCGACATCTCCTACCAGACGATCAGCGGGGCGATCGCAACATCGACTCACGGCACCGGCGCTCGCCTCACAGGCCTCGCCGGCCAGGTGCGTGCCTTGCGGCTCGTCGCTGGAACCGGCGAGGTCGAGAATCTTTCACCGTCCGACGGTTCACTCTTCGAGTCCGCAGTGGTGAACCTCGGAGCACTCGGCATCGTCACTCAGTACACGCTGAGCGTGGTTCCGGCCTTTCGTCTCGAGGCGGTCGAGGGTGCCCAAAAGCTCGACGATCTGCTGAGTGACCTCGAGTCGCACGTCGATGACAACGACCACTTCGAGTTCTTCTGGATTCCTCACACCAAGTGGGCACTGACCAAACGAAACAACCGAACTGACAAACCAGTGCCATCCCCGACATTGTCGTCGCGGTGGAAGCACTGGTACTCCAAATCGTTGATGGAGAACTACGCCTTCGGAGCACTGTGCGAGGTCGGACGGCGTCGCCCGTCCTTGATCCCCCGATTGGCGACCGCCTTGCCATCCAGTGGCCAGACCTCTTACGTGAACGACAGTTTCCGGATCTACGCCAGCAAGCGCATCGTGAAGTTTCTCGAGATGGAGTACTCGATTCCCCGCGAACGATGTGCCGAGGCGTTGTCGGAGGTGCGAGCCATGATCGAACGGCGCGGCCACATGGTGAGCTTCCCCGTCGAGGTTCGGTTCACGGACGCCGATGACATCCCGCTGTCCACTGCGCACGGTCGGCCTTCGGCGTATATCGCCGTCCACATGTACAAGGGAACACCGTGGCCCGACACCGAGCGGTATTTCCGTGACGTCGAAGAGATCATGATGGGGCACGACGGCCGGCCCCATTGGGGAAAGATGCACTTCCGTACGGCCGCTGATCTGGCGCCGGCCTATTCGCGATGGAACGATTTCCTCGCGGCACGTGAGAAGTTCGATCCGGAGCGCGTCTTCGCCAACGACTACCTCCGCCAAGTCCTCGGATCGTAAAATTCGCCCACTCTGTAGCGTTAAGCACCGCCTCAGGCCATGTGCGCAACAGGGTGCGCGAATTTCGTCGATTTCAGGGCGTGGGCTGTTGACAACTCGGGAGAGAAAGATGGGCAGGAAGCGGACAATGATTCATGGCGTTCTCGCCGCTGCCGTCGCCCTCGGGCTCGTCGGATGTTCATCCGACGAAGATTCGTCGACGTCGAGCCTGGCGCCCGACACCCCGTCTGCGACGACCATGGTGGCGACCTCAGCGCCCCCGAGCACATCGACTACCTCACCCCCGTCGACGACCAGCGCGGTTTCCACACCCAGGGAAATCCTCTGCGACGCCGATTCGGGCGAGATTCAGATATTCGACGTCCCACTTGGCACAGAGGTCGTGTTGGTGGCGATCAGTACGACGGAACGCGAGTACCACCTCCATGAGTACGACATCGAGTTGACCGGCACGGAAGTTCGTTTCGCCTTCACCGCCACGATTCCAGGCGAGATCGAGCTGACCGAGCATCCCGGCCACTCCACCGTCTGCACCCTCACTTCCTGACCGACGAAATTCGCGCACTCTGTTGCGTAAGCCATCGCCGGCGGTCATTTGCGCAACAGGGTGGGCGAATTGTGATGGTTTCTTGAGGAGGTGGCCGGTCAGGGTCGATGTGGGGTAGGTCTACGATTCCTGCGTGATTCTTCGCCCCACTCGCCGAACCTCTCCCACACTCGTCTTCTTGACCGCCATCCCGCTGGCTCTGCTCGTTGCTTGCGGCGGAGGCACCGAGAACGAAGAGAGCAACACCCCCGATCCCTCGGTCACCACATCCGAGACGACGACTGAGACACCGACCACCACCGAGGCTCCGATCGAGACGTCGAGCCCGTACGGTCTGCCCACCGATTACGTGGCTCCAGCGGGATGGGTCGAGTCGACATCGCGATTCGACGACACTGTCGGAGCGTTCGTGGAGTCGGTGGCAGATCCGCGTTTCACCTCGTTCGTCTGGACCGCAGAAGGCTGCTGCGATGCCGGACTCGACGCCACGTTCGGGTCACCCGAGCTTCCCGACTCCGACGTCGCAACCGACCTCGGCGACGGCTTGTACCTCGCGGCGATTTCCGATTGGGACCCCGCCGACCCGAACTGGTTGACGATGAAAATCTGGCGCATCGTCGACTGCAGCTCCGACGAGGCCGTCGACGTCTACTACTGCTCGATCAACGATTTCCTGCCCGGTCGCTTCGAGGCTCTCGAAACGAGTGAGACGTTTCGTGTTCGCCTCGACGACAACTTCTCCGTTCAGATGTCCGCTGCTCTCGAGCCAATCGAAGGCGACACGTACTACACCAACTACTCGTGGTTGGCCCAGGGCCCCACTTTCGCCGATTTCTTGGTTGAACTCCACGATGCCTATTCAGCGCTCGTCACCGAGCCATTTCGGGCCGGAGCCTCGTACGCCGATGTCGCCGTCAACCTGTTCGACGAGCCCCGCTTCCGGGCCGTCGAACTCGGTGAATCGTTCATGCCCTTCGGAGCGTGGCAGCCACCAGATGGGCCCGCATTGACCTTCCACCGGCAGGACAGCCTGGTACCGATCTGCTACGCCGATTCGGATTGCATCGACGGCGGAGACTCCCAACTGACGCCGGCCGCCTTCGAGTCGTTGTTCAACGACCGAGCAAGCCTGCACGTCGCCGGAGGACGGATGGCCTTCGTCCTCCTCGGCGCCACCCTCGGCGGATGACAGTGGAGGCGATGCTGGGAATCGAACCCAGGTAGAGGGCTTTGCAGGCCCTTGCCTCAGCCACTCGGCCACATCGCCATCTGCACCTACCTGGTTTCCCGGGCCTGAGCAGGACCGCCACCCTACCGCGAGCGATCCGGATCTCCTGCCTCGACCCCTGACAGCACGGTCGGAAAGTGGGAAACTGACTCGACGTCAGTTTTCGAGGGGAACAACATGACCAGCACCGACTCCGCCACCACCGACATCATCGTCCTCACGGGCGGAACCATCGTCGACGGCACCGGTCGCCCTGGATTCCGCGCCGATCTCGCCATCCGTGGCGAACGCATCGTCGCCATCGGTGAGAACCTCACCGGCGACACGATGATCGACGTCTCTGGCCTTGTCGTAGCGCCGGGCTTCATCGACATCCACACTCACTACGACGCGCAGGTCTTCTGGGATCCAGCCATGACCCCATCGTGCTTCCATGGAGTCACCACCGTGGTGGCGGGCAACTGCGGATTCTCGATCGCTCCGACTCGCGCCTCCGACCGTGATCTGATCGCCCACACGATGGAAAAAGTCGAAGACATGGATCCCGACACATTGAAGACCGGCATTCCGTGGGACTTCGAATCTTTCCCCGAGTATCTCGACTCCATTCGCAAGCGAGGGACGGTCCTGAACTACGCGGCGTACATCGGCCACACGCCACTACGCCTGTTCGTCATGGGCGCCGAGGCAGTCGGACGTGAGGCCACTGACGAGGAAATCGACGAAATGGCTGGTCTCGTCGGTCAGGCCATGGAAGCGGGAGCCGCCGGTTTCGCGTCGAGTTTCGCCGTGACGCATCGGGGTGCCGACGGGCAGCCGATCCCGAGCCGCTGGGCTGGTCGACGTGAGATCGAAGCCTTGTGCAAGGCCGTCGGCGACAGCGGCCGGGGCGTGATCGGCGTGAACGGCGGCGACAACCTGAGCCTGGCCGACTGCTACGAACTTCAGCCGCGTGTCGGCGCTCCGATCACGTTCACAGCCCTTCTCACGACCGCCCAAGGATTCCATCTGAAGGCTGTCGAAACCCACCGGGCCGGAATCGAAACTGGTGCTGACGTCTGGCCGCAGGTCTCGTGTCGGCCCCTCGCCTTCTCGCAGACCATGGTCGAACCGTTCACTCTCAACACCAACCCGGTGTTCGCCGAACTGATGCCCAGGTCACTCGACGAGCGACGAGCGGCTTACTCCGATCCGGAATGGCGCCAACGAGTACGTACAGCATGGGACAACAAACAAGGACTCATCCCGCGCTGGGACAGCTACGAGGTGATGGAATCGACTGCCTCCCCCGAGCTGATCGGTCAGCGGATCAGCGTGATCGCCGAACGTCTCGGCACCGACCCCTTTGACACCCTCCTCGATCTGGCCCTTCTCGAACACGATCTACAGCTCCGCTTCAAGGCCATGGTCGCCAACGACGACGAGGCCGGTGTGGAGAAGCTGCTCCAAGTCGACCGAACCACCCTTGGCCTCTCCGATGCCGGCGCCCACGTCGGCCAGTTGTGCGATGCCGTCGCCGCCACCGATCTCCTCGGCAAATGGGTTCGCGACAAGAAGGTCCTGACCCTCGAGACGGCGATCCACAAGCTCACGAAGGTGCAGGCCGACTTGTTCTCGTTCACCGACCGTGGGGAACTCCGAGCGGGGGCCTTTGCCGACGTCGTGGTATTCGACCCAACCACCGTGGGTCCGGGTCCCGTCCGGCGTGTCCGAGACTTTCCAGCCAACGGCGAGCGACTCACCGCCGATCAGCCGACCGGAATGGTGCACACCTTCGTCAACGGTCAAGCAATCGTCCGAGACGGCAACTTGGTCGAGTCAGCGCTGACTGATCGACCTGGTCATCTCGTTTCGCCTGCCCCGCGCTGAATCAGCGTTACGGCACGTCGTGCTGTCGACTCGATACTCACGTTCACAGCTCTCGACAGTGGTGAGTTCGGGCGCCTTCTGAATCCAGTGAGCCGTCTCGGTTAGATTTCTGACTGTTCGTCAGAGCCTGTGGAGGGGACATGACCACGACCGCACATCCCGACATCATCGCAACTCAGGACGGCGTGGTTCACGTGACCAAGGATCGCGTCGAGATGTCCGGTCAGAAGATGGGACCGATCACTCACCTCCACGTCGAACGAGAGCGACTCGCCGCCCTCACGTGGCAGAACTTCGATGTCAAGCGGATGGGTGCAACGATCGGCGCAGAGATTCGTGGTGTTGACATCACCACCGACCTCCCCCAGCCGGTCATCGACGAACTGCGTCAGTCCCTCCTTGAATACAAAGTCATCTTCTTCCGAGATCAGCCACTCACCCCCGAACGCCACGTGGCTTTCGCCAAGCGTTTCGGACAGCTCGAGATCCACCCCTTCATTCCGTCGAACACCGGAGTTCCCGAACTGGTTCGTTTCGAGAAATCGTTCGATGTAAAGGGCTACGAGAACACCTGGCACTTCGATGTGACGTGGCGAGAAACTCCATCGATGGGAGCGGTGCTGCATGCTGTCAAGGTTCCTGAATGCGGCGGAGACACGCTCTTCAGCGATATGTACGCCGCATACGAAGGTCTGCCCGAATCGATTCGCGACCGTATCGACTCTCTCGACGCCGAACACGACTTCGTGAAGGCCTTCGGGCGTCAGGTGCCCGACGACATGAAAGCCGACATGCGCGCCAAGTACCCGCTGGCCATTCACCCGCTCGTCGCTCGACATCCCGAGACCGGTCGGCAACACTTGTTCAACAACCCCATCTTCATGAACCGCGTTCTCGGCGTCTCACCCGAGGAGAGTGCCGAGCTCATGACCCTTCTGTGGCGCGAGAGCTCCAACGTCGAATACCAGTGCCGATTCCAGTGGGAAGACGACTCGGTCGCTTTCTGGGACAACCGTGCTTGTCAGCACTACGCAAGTAGCGACTACTGGCCCGAGATCCGCATCATGGAACGAGCCAGCATCATCGGCACTCGTCCGTCCCGCTGATCCTCCCGACTGAGCGGACTCTCACTATGGTGCGCCCATGAACGAGAGCCTCAGCGACGAACCGGACTTCCGAGTCGACCTCAACCGAGGTGGACGAGGATCCGCGGGCCATCCAACGCGGCCCGAGATTCGACTGCTCGATCCGGCGTTCTACGCCGACTTCGACGAACTGACCACCTGGATGCGAGCCGAGTCACCGCTGTATTGGGACGACGAAACGGGTATCTGGGGAGCTGCTTCCCACGAACTCGTCTCGATGATGAGTCGCGACTGGCACACGTTCTGCTCCGGCCAAGGATCGCGCCCTGAAAGTTCCGTGCCGTCGATGATCAATTTCGATGCACCCGAGCACACCAAGCGACGTCGCCTGGTGGGACATGGTTTCACGCCTCGTCGCGTCGCCGACCACGAGCCGTACCTGCGCGCCAAGGTCACACAGCTGATCGACTCCGTGATCGACCGAGGTCGTTGCGATGTGGTGGCCGACATCGCAACCCCGCTCCCGATGTACATGATCGGCGAGCTCATGGATCTACCCGAATCCGACCATGACATGCTCCTGCACTGGTCGGACCTCTTCGCCACCGGCGGTGACCAGATCCAAGCCGAGGTCGTGGAAGCCGTGATGCAATGGAACGAGTACATCATGGGCAAAGTCGCCGAACGTCGTCATTCCGACGCCGAAGACCTCGTCAGTCTCATCGTCAACGCCGAGTGGGAGGGTGAGAGTCTCTCCGACGTCGACATCATGTTCGAGACCATGCTCGTTCTGGTGGGCGGCGACGAGACGACCCGCCACGTGATCTCCGGTGGAGTCGCTGCCCTGTTGCAGAATCCCGATCAGCTACAGATGCTGCAGAACGACATGAGCCTCCTGCCCGGCGCGATCGAAGAGATGCTCCGTTGGGCGACTCCGGTACGCAACATGAATCGAACGGCGACGCACGACGTCGAGGTGAACGGCTACACGATCCGAGAGAACGATCGGGTTCTACTGCTCTATCCGTCGGCCAATCGAGACGAAAATGTATTTGCCGATCCGTTCCGGTTCGACATCACTCGCAACCCCAACGATCACGTCGCGTTCGGCGCCTACGGACGCCACCACTGCCTCGGAGCACCTCTGGCTCGACTCGAACTACGCATCCTCTTCGAAGAAATGCTCACTCGACTCGACGACCTG
>Ga0181584_10002104_pt1 | contig 15216 bp, 8 predicted proteins | sample 071ome_30_FD_132462 | JGI IMG/M metagenome (GOLD analysis project Ga0181584, IMG submission 132462) | Coastal salt marsh microbial communities from the Groves Creek Marsh, Skidaway Island, Georgia - 071406AT metaG (megahit assembly) | ecosystem: Environmental > Aquatic > Marine > Intertidal zone... | reverse complement strand
GTAGCGATGACACCACCGCGAACGTAGACTATGATGATTCGGTGGATGGGATCCCGCCGGCACCTGGTGGAAAAGCTGAGACCACACTTGGGCTGAAGTTTACCGCCAACGAAATGGAGGGTGCGGCAGCTCACATCATGGCGAGCCCTTCGGATAAGTATTTTGAAGGTGACTATGCCGTGGTCTTTGATCTCTGGATGAATGTCAATGGGCCTTTGCCTGGAGGGGGTGGAGGATCCACCGAATTTGCGGCAGCCGGTATTGGTACTTCAGGAGATCATGTTCAGGTGGCCGACGATGCATCCGATGGTGCCTGGTTCTTGGTGACGGGCGAAGGGGGGTCTTCCAGAGACTTCAGGTTCTTTCTGGGCAACGATTACCTCATGGATAACCGTGGGGTGTATATGGCAGGAAGCCAAGATGCCGGCCACCCTTACTATGCAGCGATTTTCCCTGAAGGAAAAACGGCACCGGATCTGCAGGTGTTTGAATTCCCCTCTCAGGACGGTGCCACGGTGGGTGGGCAAGTGGCTTTTCAGTGGGTTTCGGTGCAGTTGATCCAAAAAGGAGACAGCATTACATGGAGCATGAACGGAATCGACGTCGTCAAGGCCAGTCAGTCCGACGCTTCCTACGCCGATGAAGGGAATGTCTTTCTGGGTTACAGCGACTGGTTTGCCTCTCTTTCAGACAACGAATTCATGAGCTTTGGGCTTTTTGATAATTTGAAGGTGTACCAGCTGGCAGAAACAGCTACCGATCTTTCGATTGCCATAGATCGGGATATCGCAGGTCTTTCCATTGAATATACCGGCCAATTGGAGTCAGCCCTATCCCCTTTGGGGCCATGGAGCGCCGTAGAAAACGCCCAATCCCCCCATGCGGTGGATCCCTCGATGGCTGAGATGATTTTTTTCCGAGTCGTGCCCTGAGCCGGTAGACTTCTAAATTTGTCCGAGCCCGCCCCTCATGATGGAGGGGCGGTTTTTTTTGTCTCCTTTCCATCCATGCGACTTGTGAGCGAGGGGATAACTTGATTCACTCGAAGCATGGGACGAGTCAAGCCATTGCAGCATTGGATTGAGCGATACGAATCTTTTCATCAGAATCCCATCAATCGGCGCATTCATTTGCTGTGCGTCCCGTTGATCATCACGAGCCTGATCGGTCTGCTCTGGTGTGTGCCTGTGTGGATACCTGGTACCGAGGCATGGTATCCATCCCCCAATCTGGCCATGGTGGTGATGGTGCTGGTCTCTATTTATTACCTGAGACTTTCCATCTCCATCATGCTGGGGGTTTGTTTCTGGGCGTTTCTTTCCGCGGTCCTCGTCTTGAGCATCGAGGCAAGCCCGCTTTCCGTGTTCTGGTCCTCTTTTGGACTCTTTGTCCTGGCTTGGGCAGGGCAGTTTTTCGGACATCATCTCGAGGGTCAAAAGCCGGCTTTTCTCGAAGATCTCCAATTCCTTTTAATCAGCCCGGCATGGTTGGTGAACGGGATGCATCAGAAGTGGACTCGCGCCGTGGGCTGCTACATGGCCACGACGATCCTGGTGCTGGGGATAGGCGATACCTTGTTTGCCTGGAAGCCCTCCATTGATTTTTCTGATTCTCTTTCCCGAGTTTCAAGCTACGAGGTGCAGATTGCGCGCGATCCCTGGGGTGTGCCTCACATGATGGGCAAGCGTCATGCCGACACTGCTTTTGGGCTGGCCTATGCCCATGCTGAAGATGATTTTCTGACCCTTCAGGATGTTCTGCTTGCTGCCCGAGGCCAGTTGGCGGCATCCAACGGTCTTTCCATGGCCGCCAATGACTACTATGTGCAACTCATCCGCATTCGAAAGGATTTGGAGGCGCGTTTTGCCATGCTGGATCCGGAGATCAAGGCGGTTTGTCAAGGTTATGCCGATGGTCTCAACCTCTATGCAAGCCGTCATCCGGATCAACTCAAACGCCATGCCTGGCCTGCCAAACCGGAAGACCTCATTGCAGGAGCCATGCACAAATTGCCCATGATGTTTGGCATGCACAATGATATCGGTCGCCTTCTGAGCAATCCGGGTCCTCCTCCTCAGTTTGCTGCGTGGATGAACCCTCGGAAAATTCCCATGGGATCCAACTTCATGGCAGTGGGCCCTTCGCGGTCGAGTGATGCTGCTACCCGAGCTTGTATCAACTCCCATCAGCCATGGACAGGGCCCGTGGCCTGGTATGAGGCACACCTCATGACTGAGGAAGGACAAAATCTTTATGGCGGTCTTTTTCCGGGCTCTCCGGTCATCTTTCTCGGGCACAACGATCACGTGGCATGGGGGCATACCGTCAATCATCCTGACCTGGTCGATGTCTACGAATTGGAAATGGATCCCAAGGATCCTCTCCGCTACCGAGTCGACGGTCAGTGGTATGAGTTGGAGCAGACGTTTCCCGTTTTGGAAATTCGGTTATGGCGAGAGTTTCGATGGAAAGTCAAAAGAGAGGTGCTGCATAGCCTTTACGGTCCGGCTTTGCGCGTGGGGGATCGTGTGCTTGCTATCCGTTATGCAGGCATGGATTCCTTCCGTCAGCTTGAGCAGTGGTTTTGGATGGGGCAATCCACCGATCTTGCGAGCTTTAAGAAAGCCATGCGCCGCCAATCCATTGCCATGTTCAATACGGGCTATGCAGACAAGGGAGGTAATGTGTTCTACGCCTACAATGCCTTGCTACCCAACCGTGCACCCTCCCATGATTGGCAATCGATTCTGCCGGGGAACACCCGGGCGACTCTCTGGACAGATTACTTGCCTTTCGATGAGCTGCCTCAGGTGGAAAATCCTACGTCTGGTTTTATTCAAAACTGCAACAGCAGCCCCTACCAGACCACGGTGGGTGAGGGGAACCCAAACCCTGAAGCCTACTCAGATGTCTTTGGTATCGAAACCTGGATGACCAACCGTGCACTCCGGGCGATAGAGCTTTATGGTGAAGATACCTCCATCAGTCAGGAGGAGTTTTTCCGCTATAAATATGACAAGCAGTATTCTGAAAAATCCAGCCTGATGGAAAATATCAGACAATTTCTGGAAGCTTCCGAGGAAGAAACGGAATTCAGCGAGGCGCTGGAGGTGCTGAGGCGTTGGGATGGGGATACCTCCAAGGATAACCCGCATGCAGCCTTGAGCTTGTTAACCTTTCGGCCCAACTCCAATACCTCTCGCATCCATCTTTCCGAATCCGATATCCGGGAGCGACTCCAGGCGGTTTCCAGGGATCTCAGGGAGCACTTTGGTCGCTTGGATGTTCCTTGGGGTGAGGTCAATCGACTGATTCGAGGTGAGGTAGACCTGCCATTGGGGGGAGGTCCGGATACGTTGAGAGCCATCTATGGTCGCCCCTCGGATCGGGGCAGGCTCGGGGGGGTTGCCGGGGACTGTTTTTTTCAGTTTGTCCAGTGGGATGACCAAGGCAAGCAGGATGCCTGGGCGATTCAGCCTTTCGGCAGTCATATGGCCTCTGATGAGTCTCAGCACTACAGCGATCAGGCAGGACTCTTCGCGACAGAACAACTCAGGAAAATACCTCTGACCCGAGCAGAAGTATTTGAATCTGCAGAGCGCGTCTATCGCCCACAGGATCTTTAGAAAAAAGGCAGAGTGGGTGTTGCTGTTTGACTCGATAGTTATCTGAAAACATGGGGAAGGAAGGTTTTGGTCAAGGCATGGGAGGATGCCTGCTTGACAAGCCCTCTGCCTCAACCTGAGACTCTTCCCTTTGTATCAATATCTGTTATGGCGGAACCCAAGGTCAACGAGCTCATGGAAAAAATCGTCTCGCTTTGCAAGCGTCGCGGTTTCATTTTTCAATCTTCCGAAATTTACGGCGGGATCAACGGTTTCTGGGATTACGGCCCTCTTGGCGCGGAGCTCAAGCGAAACGTCAAGGATCTCTGGTGGCAATCCATGACCCGGGATCGTGAGGATGTGGTTGGTTTGGATGCCACGATCATCATGCATCCCAAAGTATGGGAGGCCAGCGGTCATACCTCGACCTTCAGTGATCCCATGGTGGATTGCAAGGATTGCAAAGGACGTTTTCGTGCAGATCAGGTGGATTCCACGCCTTGCCCCAAAAAATCCAGCAAGATGGTGACCGAGTGCGGGTCGGAGAAGACCGAGCCCAGGGCCTTCAACTTGATGTTCAAGACCTACGTCGGACCGGTCGAAACCGAAGACAACGTTGCCTATTTGCGACCAGAGACCGCGCAGGCCATCTTTGCCCAATTCAAGAACGTCTCTGATATTTCCAGACAAAAAGTGCCTTTTGGGATTTGTCAGATCGGCAAGGCGTTTCGGAATGAAATCAATCCTCGTAATTACACCTTTCGTTCAAGGGAATTCGAGCAGATGGAGCTGGAGTTCTTTATCAAACCGGATGAGGTGGCTCATGCAGACGGTGGCGCTCCGGCCGAGGATGCGCCGGTCGACTCCCCGGCCCCCAACTGGGGCTGGAAGCAATGGCATCAGTATTGGGTTGAGCAGCGCTTGAGCTGGTATGAGAGTATCGGCTTACCGGCCGATTCTCTGGAACTGCACTGGCAGTCCGATGAGGAACTTGCCCATTATGCCAGAGCCACGGTGGACATCATGTTCAAGTTCCCGTTTGGCGTTCAGGAGCTCGAGGGCATTGCCGCGCGCTCCAATTATGATTTAACCCAACACCAGGAGCATAGTGGCAAGTCCATGGATTACTTTGACGAGGAGGCCAAGCAGCGCTACATCCCGCATGTCATTGAGCCCAGTGCGGGTGTGGACCGTATGATTCTTGCCCTCATATGCAATGCCTATCACGAGGCCATGATCCCCAACGCAAAAGGGGTCCCAGAAAAGCGTGTGGTCATGCAATTCCACCCCAAAGTGGCTCCCATCAAAGTGGGTGTCTTCCCACTTCTGAAAAACAAGCCGGAATTGGTCGCCAAGGCTCGCGAGGTCTACGACATGCTCAAACCGCATTTTGCCTGTTTCTATGACGAGGCCGGTGCCATTGGCAAGCGTTACGCCAGACAGGATGAGATAGGAACGCCTTATTGCGTTACCATTGATTTTGATACGCTTGGAGAAAACGCAGAGCATGCCGATACGGTGACCTTGCGTGAGCGCGACACCACCCACCAGAGTCGCGTGTCCCTCTCTGATTTGCTGGGTCGACTCAAGAGCGGATTGAGTTTGCCCCTTTGAGATCCAGTTGTTCGTAGACAGGTGATCGGCCTAGACGTGCATCGGGGATGTCTGTAGCATGCCTCGGTTTGAGGTCTTCTCGGTCCATATCATCGGTGACTGGTTTGCTTCGGGAATTGGTTGCCATCCCGAGCCTGAACCCTGCTTTCTGTCAAGATAGAGCCCTTTCAGGTGAAAGCCGGGTGGCTTCTTTTCTTGCGGAATTGGGTCAGAGAAAAGGTCTTGCCGTGACCTTTCAGCCCGTCGAGGGCCGACGCAAAAACCTTCTTCTGACCTATCGACCCAAGGAACGTCCCATTTACCGTTTGTTGCTTGCCCCTCACATGGATACGGTGGTGGCCGACGCACATCAATTGACCCCGCTCCTCAAGGACGGAAGGCTCTACGGCAGGGGAGCCTGCGACACCAAGGGAAGCATTGCCTCCATGTTCGATGCTCTCGTGGATTTGATCGCCTCCCCTGATCGACCCAAACAAACAGAAATCCAGTTGGCCTGCCTGGTGGACGAGGAACACGGACAAATGGGATCCAGGGCCTTTGCCGCACGTTCCAAAACTTTTGATCTTGGGATCGTTGGTGAACCGACCTCTAACCGAGTGGTGAGTTCGCACAAAGGGGTCATGTGGTTTGAGCTGAGAACCCAGGGAAAGGCGGCTCATGGGTCTCGCCCTGGCCTGGGGCATAATGCCGTTGCAGACATGGCCAAGGCGGTCCTTTATCTCGAAGAGGACTATCGCAAGGAACTCACTCTTCGACCCCATCCCATTCTGGGGCCCGGAAGCATCAATGTGGGAACCATTGCAGGGGGCAAGCAGCCCAATATTGTTCCGGATGCCTGCAGCCTCTGGGCCGACCGGCGTATGCTACCCGGGGAATCGTATGCCACCATCGCCCGTCACCTGCTCAAGGAACTCAAGGCAAGGGGGGTAAGGGGTCAGATTCACTATCGCTCTGATGCGGAATGTCCAGCTTTGGAAACCGATTTGCAGTTACCCTGGGTCAAGGCCTTGATGCGACAGCAGCGACAACGAAAGGCACTGGGAGTGGATTATTTTTGTGATGCAGCCGTGATTGCCAGTGCCGGAACTCCCTGTGTGGTCATGGGGCCAGGCTCGATTGACCAAGCCCATACGGTCGATGAATGGATCAGTCTTGCTTCCCTTGAGGCTGGCCGGCAATCCCTGCGCCAGTTCATGTCCCAATTTCCTTGAGCGAGATGGAACCTTCCCTGAGCGTTGTCATTGTGGTGCCGCCTGAAGCTCAGGAGATTCCTTCGCTGTCATCGCTTCAGGGCCTCGAAGGGGTGTCTGAGATGATTGAAATCATCGTGGCACGCGGTCGTATGCCATCGGTGCAGCGGAACCTTGCCGTGGCGCGTGCAACGGGTCGCTGGATTTGGTTTCTGGACAATGACTCCCTGGTTTCTCTTAGCACCTGGCAAGCGGTTTGCGCCTGGATTCAGCGTGATGATGTGGATGTGATAGGCGGTCCCAATCTTTGTCCTTCGGATGCTCCATGGCTTCAGCGGGCTTTCAGTTTAGTGATGTCCTCGAGGCTGGCTTTTGGACCGAGTCGAGCCCGCTACCTTCGTGTGGGTGCTGAAAGACTCTCGAGTGAAAAGGAACTCATCCTGTGCCACTTGCTTATGCGGCGGACGCTCTTTCTTGAGCATAAGGGCTTTGATGAAGGGCTTTATCCCAATGAAGAAAATGCCCTTTTGGAGAAAGTCTCCAGCCTTGGCGGTCGCTTGTGGTATGACCCTGAGTGCTCGGTAGAGAGGTATCCCAGGAGGCATTTGTCTGGCTTCATGAAAATGATTTTCCGTTATGGTCGAGGTCGCGCTCAGCAATTCAAGCACCATCCTGCAAAGGGTTCCTTACTCAACATGTTGCCAGGTCTTTTTTCCCTCTATCTCTGGTTGTCACTGTTCCTGACCCTTTGGGGGAATCTGCATGCCAACCACCTTTGGATGCTTTGGATTCCGGCAGCAGGTGTTGCGGTGGCTTCGCTGTTGGAAGGGCTTTTTCATGTGCGACAGCATCCCCTGCTGCCAGCCTTGATCAGTGGCCCCATGATTCCCCTGTGCCATCTGGCTTACGGTCACGGGTTCCTGCTTGGAATGTTGGGGCATCGCGACGCCCCAGAGGCAAGGAATCGGTGCAGGCAGGTCGATTTGGAAGTGATCACGGGTTCGCATAAAAAGCCATGAGTTTCATGCGCCAAGGCACCTGGATGATGTTCAGCAATACGTTTGCTGGACTTCTCATGTTTGGAGTTCACCTCATGGCACCTGCGATGATGGGTAGCGCGGGCGAATATGGCTTGTTCGTTGCTTTGCTGGGCATGCTTCACCTTGTCATGTCCTTGGCCCCAGGCATTCAAACGGTCTTTGCTCATGAATCGGCTGCCGCTTCGACTTCCCAGCAACGGTGCGTAGTGGGGCAGCGAGCCATGGCTTTCATGAAAGGGTGCCTTGGATTGTGGGTTGTGTCTTTTGCCTTTGTTTGGATTGCACGGAATCAGGTGTTCGACCATTTCAAATTCCAACGCTTTTTCCCCCTTGGGGTCATCCTGGTTGCAGGCCTCTTCCAATTGTGGCTCCCGATTCTGATGGGCATTCTCCAGGGATGTCAGCGTTTTACCGCTCTTGGCTGGGCGCTTCTCATCCATGGTGGAGGACGCCTGGCCATAGCAGCGGTCTTGATTATCATACTCGGTGGCTCGGCGGATGCTGCCATTATGGGGGTTTTGGGAGGTATATTATTTGCCCTGATCTGGTCGGCCTTGGGCACGCGCGGCTGGTGGGTGACTGGATCCTCTCATGCGCCCATGCTCTGGGGGCGGTGGATGAGGGACATGGGGCCGATGATTCTGGCGCCCGTCATCTTTCAGCTGATGCTGGTGGCGGACCTGCTCTTTTTTCGCTCCATCACCACAGATTTGGAATCCAACTATTATGGACTCGCTGGAACCATCGGCAGAGGTATGGTCATGTTTTTGGGCCCCCTGGTCGGGGTCATGTTTCCCAAATTGGTGCTGCAGCGTGCGCAGGAAATCAATGATGAAACGCGCAATGCATTGGTCAGCTCGACTTTGAAGGTGACCCTCCTGGTGGGAGGCTTGATCGGCGGTTTCTTTCTCCTTTGCGCGTTCTGGTGGGGACCCATCTGGCAGGCTGTTCAGTCCATGGAGTCTCATCCGGTGATGGGGACATTCATTCAGCGCCTCTTGACTCATGAGGAGGGTTTCAAACTCATGATATCGTTGCTTCCATGGTTTTCCGGAGGGATGCTCTGCCTTTGTTGCAGTCAGGTCCTCATGTCTCGCATGCTCGCAGAGCGGGAGTATCGATCACTCATACGACCCTTGTTGATTGTGTTTGCTTACCTGATCTCTTTGGGGTGGTTGCCGGACAACGTGCATGAGATGGTTCAACTGGTTTGTATCTTCAATGCAATCCTGCTATGCGTCTTGTGGGTGTCCTGTAATCGATCAGGACAAAGAACGATCCTACATCAACCCCCCTCGGAGAGCTCATCATCATGAATCAACCCTTAAGTGTTCTGATCATAGAAGATTCATCTTTCGACGCCATGGTCATGGTCAATGTTCTGGAGCAAGGTGGGTATTCAGTGGCGCATGAGCAGGTCGAAAATTCAAAGGAACTGACCCATGCGCTGAAGCATGGGTCATGGGATGTGATTCTTTCCGATTACAATTTACCCGAATTCAGTGCTCCGGAAGCACTGGAAATGATCAAGCAAAGCGGGTTGGATATTCCTTTCATCATCATCAGCGGCGGTATTGGGGAAGATGTGGCAGTCGCAGCCATGAAATCAGGGGCTCATGACTATCTGATGAAGGGGCAGTTGGCTCGTCTGGTGGTTGCTGTTGAAAGGGAATTGGGTGACGCGGCTCATCGTAAGGCAAGGCGCAAAGCTGAGACCGACCTCCGAGAAAATGAGTTGAGATACCGACTTCTGTGGGAACATTCCAATGATGGAGTGGTGTTGATGGATGAAGCCGGTTGGATCCTTTTCTCCAATCCGGCCATGGTACCCATGTTTGGACTTTCTGACACCACCTTGCTCGGTAAGCACATGGGGCATCTCGGTGGCTTGGGTGGAAAGGATTCCGAGCAGGCTCCTTTTGTGCAAGAACTCCTGCAATCCAATGGCCAGTTGATGGAATTCATCGGAGTGCGCGAGGATGGCGGCCGTTTTCCAGTGGAAGTCAGCTGCAGCGGTCTGGAAATGCATGGTCGCAAGATGTATGCCGCTTTTCTAAGAGACATCAGTGAACGCAAGCAGGCGCAGAGAGCGATCCAGTTGCACGAGGAAAGGCTGGAAGCCGTCAAGGAAATCCAGCAATGGATGTTTCCCAAAGTGCCTCCGTCCATCGAGGGTTACGATATTGCCGGAGTCTCCTACCCAGCGGATGCGGCAGGCGGCGATCACTACGATTATTTGACGATGGAGCAGGGGGTTCATGGGTTTGTGGTTGCGGATGTGGCAGGTCACGGCATGGGGCCCGCTCTTTTGATGTCAGAAGCACGAGCCTATTTGCGCATGCTTTCGCGGCAACAACGCCACACTGGTGAGATTCTCACCAAAGCCAATGAGGTGTTGGGCGATGATCTGAGTTTTGAACGTTACATTACCATGATCATGGTTCGCCTGGAGGCTCAAGAGCGACAATTTACCTACAGCAATGCGGGGCACCCTGCCGGATTGCTTCTCAGTGCCCAAGGGGAGATCAAGGCGCAACTCAAGCGTCAGGGAGTGCCGTTGGGGATCCGGCAGCAGAGCGTCTATCCCAGTTCCGAGGTGATGCCTCTGGATCCGGGGGATATTCTTTTTCTTTACACCGATGGATTTGATGAAGCGATGTCCATGGATGAACAATTTTTTGGAGTGGATGCCATCGTTGAGGTGATTCGCTCGAACCGCCAAATGGAGGCCTCGCGGATACTTCAAGCTCTGCGAGCATCGGTGGACACCTTCACCGGAAATCAGCCTCAGGCGGATGATTTGACAGGGATCCTGATCAAGGTGCTCTGATCGACGAGGGATTACGCAGACATCCATGGACTCAGACCTGACACTGCCTCTTGATCAAGCCTATCGACTCATGCTCGAACGTCATGGGCATCAAGGATGGTGGCCAGCTGATACAGATTTTGAGATGTGTGTGGGCGCTATTCTGACACAAAACACCAGTTGGACTCAGGTGGAAAAGGCATTGAGTGAACTGAAGCAGCAAAACTGCCTGACCCCCCATGCGCTCCATGAGGTGGAGGCTGAAACTCTGGCAGAATGGATTCGTCCTGCCGGATACTTCCGACTCAAGACCCAGCGCCTCAAGGCTTTTGTGGGTGTTCTGGTCGACGAATATGGAGGAGCGGTCTCCTGCCTAATGGCAGGCGAAAGGTCGCAGGTTCGACTTCGTCTGCTCAACATCCACGGTATCGGCCCCGAGACGGCTGATAGCATGATGCTCTATGCTGGAGGGCACGCCATCTTTGTCGTGGATGCCTACACGCGACGTATCTTCTCAAGGCACCGCTGGTGTCATCCCCAGGCCCCTTACCATACGCTGCAGGAGATATGCCAGAATGGTATTCAGGCATGGCAAAGCTCGAGCGCGTCTCGGGTGGAAGGCTGGAAAGACTACCACGCCCAGTTGGTTCAGATAGGTAAGGACTTTTGTCGCCCTCGTAATCCTAAGTGCGATCTCTGCCCTTTGCAGAGCCTTCTCTAAAGCAGCCAGTTTCCACCATGGGAGTTCCTTCACCTCGATCAACTGATGCCTCTTGGATCCAGCAGTGGGATCAATGCATGAGCAATGATGTGGTTGCCATGCGTGAGTGGCTTGATGCCCTGAGGCAGGATCCCCAGGCTGCGAAGGATCAGGAAGTCATCGCAAGAACCTTGAACCAGCGCATTGCCCAATCCATGCGTCGGGTTGAAAAGCGACGGAAGCAGATTCCAGCTGTGAGCTTTCCAGCTCATTTGCCGGTTTCGAACCGGCTCGAGGATATTACCGAAGCGATTTCAAAACATCAGGTGATCGTGCTTTCTGGAGAAACCGGTTCGGGGAAAAGCACGCAATTACCCAAAATGTGCCTCGCCATGGGACGCGGAGCGAGGGGGAAGATCGGTTGCACTCAGCCAAGAAGGGTCGCAGCTCAATCACTTTCAAGACGAGTTGCTGAGGAACTGGAGCTAACCTGGGGTAAGGAGGTTGGCTGCAAAATACGCTTTCAGGATCACAGCTCCAGCGATTCGTTCATCAAGTTCATGACTGACGGCATGCTGCTGGCAGAGTTGCAGCATGATGCCATGTTACGTGAATACGACACGTTGATCATTGATGAGGCCCACGAGCGCTCACTGAATATCGATTTCATTTTGGGGCACCTGAGGCAACTGCTTCCCGAACGGCCTGACCTGAAGGTCGTCATCACTTCCGCGACGATTGATACGGCTGTTTTTTCCGAAGCTTTTGGCCATGCGCCTGTCTTGGAAGTTTCGGGCCAGCTGTTTCCGGTAGAGGTCATCTATCAGCCTGAAGAACCCTCAAGCGATTCAAGAGAGAGTGTCTCCTACGTTTCTTCCGCAGTCGAGACAGTGGTGCACATTCTTCAATCTCAGCCCAGGGGCGATGTGCTGGTATTCATGCCCACCGAAGGGGATATCAGGGAAACACACCAGGCATTGGAAATGAAAAAACGTGTGAATGCCGAAGTATTGCCTCTTTTTGGGCGCCTGGCAGGGGAGGATCAACAGCGTATTTTCCAACCCAGTGGCAAGCGCCGGGTCATTGTCTCGACCAATATTGCCGAAACTTCACTGACTCTGCCCGGTATTCGTTTTGTCGTGGATACAGGTCTTGCACGTGTCAGTCGCTACAGCCCATCGACCCATACTCGCAGATTGCCAGTCGAGCCCATCGCACAAAGCAATGCGAACCAACGCAAGGGGCGTTGTGGGCGCGTTCAAGAAGGTGTTTGCTACCGCCTTTATAGCGAGAAAGATTTTGATGGGCGCCCTCTGTTTCTCTCCCCTGAGATTCAGCGATGCAATCTTGCCGAGGTGATTCTGAAAATGAAGGCTTTCTCATTGGGGGACATGGAAACCTTTCCTTTCATTCAACCGCCCAAACCGGTTGCCATCAAATCCGGATATAAACTGCTTCGAGAATTGGGTGCTCTGGATCATGAAGACACCTTAACCGAAATGGGTGAAAAACTGGCGCGGCTCCCACTGGACCCTACCATCGGGAGGATGATCCTTCAGTCAGCCGAAGAAGGCGTTCTGGAAGAAATGATCATCATTGCTGCGGGCATGAGCATTCAGGATCCCAGGGAAAGACCTGGTGAGGCTGCTGCGGAGGCCGATTTGGCTCACCGAGCCTTTCTTCATCCGACCTCTGACTTTCTGACACTCCACAATATCTGGACATTTTGTTTTGGGGATTCCACCAATCCCATGAGTCAAAATAAACTCAAGAAGCAGTGTTACTCCCATTTCATTCACTATTTGAGAATCAGGGAGTGGCGAGATGTGTACCGTCAAATCAAATCTGTCATCAAAAATGACCGACAATTTTCCAAATGGGATGTGTCGTCATCAAGAGAGGCTGTGATGGAGAAGGAGCAATGGTATGCTGCCATCCATCGATCCATCGTATCGGGCCTGTTAAGCCAGTGTGCCTGCTCAAGGGAAAACAACGTCTACCAGACAGCGGCCGGCCGTCAAACGCACATGTTTCCCGGGTCGGTCATGTTCAAGCGTGCGGCCCGGGATGCTCCCAAAACGAAAAAAAGCCCCAGTCTCCATCATGGTAAACAGGCGCCTACCTGGGTGGTGGCTGGTGAAGTGGTCGAGACTTCCAAGACCTTCATGCGCACGGTGGCATCGATTCAGCCTCAGTGGGTGCTTCAATTGGGAAAGCATCTTTGTCGCTCGTCCTATCTCAACCCGCGTTGGGATTCCAAAAGAGGCAGAGTTGCCTGTACTGAAGTGATCCGCCTCAACGGTCTGGAGTTGATGGCTCGCCAGGTAGACTATGGACACGCACACCCTCAGATGGCTCGGGAAATTTTTATTCGGGATGGATTGATCAAGGAGCGCCAACGATGGGACCTAGATTTCATTGGGCACAACAATACCATGCTTCAGGAGGCCGAACAGAGGCTTACCCGAGTCCGGCATGGTCATTCACTTCAATTGGAAGAAGTTCTAGAAGATTTCTACGGCAAGTGTCTTCCTGAAAAGATTTACAATATTGCGGCGCTGCGTCATTTCATCAAAAGTCACCCTTCCTCTTCAAAGGATTGGTGTCTTTCGGTTGCCGATCTACTTCCTGAAAGTTACCAGGAGGGTGGCGAGGCCATGTTCCCATCGAGTGTTTCATTCAAGGGGCAATCGATTTCGGCCCATTACGCTTATGCACCCGGTCAGGAACACGACGGAGTTACCTTGGAAATCGATGCCGGCATGGCCTCCAGCATCGACCAACAGAGTTTATTGTGGATGATTCCTGGCAATCGGGAAGACCTCCTTCACCATTTGCTTCAGACCCTTCCCAAGGAGGATCGACGCCGGCTGATGCCCATCAGAGACAGAGCTCGTGCAGCTGTTTCAGCGCTTCAGGACGCGCCTGCCGACTCTTTTCTTGCAGCTCTCGGTGATTGGTTGCAACAGCGCTTTGAGATAGAAGTCGCCGCTGCACATTGGGATCTGAATGCCTTGCCTTTGCATGTGGTGCCGCGATTGAAAGTCGTCAATGCTCAAGGTGAGGTGATTTACAAAGGTCGGCAGCTGGGTGAAACCAAAGCACAGACACCCAAGTTGGCGACCAAGGCATCAAGGAGTCTGCTGGAGGAGGCGCACCGTCTCTGGGAGCATGACAATCTCAAAGGCTGGGATTTTGATGAACCGCCCGAAAAACTGATTGTGGGTCATCAAGACAAGCATCCCATCTACTTGTATCCTGGGCTGTATCGTCAAGATTCCACCATCAGTCTGAAATTATTTGCACAGAAAGCACAAGCCTTGTCCTCGACTCAATCGGCATGGCCACACTTTTGTGCATTGGGCTTTGATCGGGAGTTGGGATGGTGGCAAAGGGATTTTCAGCATAGCAAGAAACTTGAAGAGGCAAGAATGCATTATCTTCCGTTTGGTGGGCCCAAGCAGTTTTCCGAAAGCGCTTATCAGTGCTTGATATCTTACTTGTTCGCCATCCCTTCCTACCTTCCTTTGCAGCGTGAGAGATTCAGCCGAGCCAAAGATCAAGGACGGGAGAGGATCATCGGGCTTTGGGAATCATCTACTCAACTTTTTTGTGGTGTGTTGGAATTGCGCCAAATGATGACCTTGGCGACGCTTACCTACTCTGGATTTGAACAGGATCTGAACTCATTGTTTCCACCAAACTGGCTTGTGCAGGTGCCCTATGCGCGACTCAGGCACTATCCAAGGTATCTCAAGGCTATGCAGATTCGTGGTGAGAGAGCCCAATCCAGCCTAACCAAAGAGAGAGAAAAGGCCACCCGCCTTCTGCCCTGGAACAAAGCTTTGTCCGAAGCCTACCGAAGCTTGAGCGCGGGGGATCCTCGATGGGCTCATTGGAGCGAATTAAGGTGGATGATCGAGGAATACAAGGTTTCCCTGTTTGCCCAGGAACTTGGAACGGCCGGACCTGTTTCCGAAAAGAGGCTTTCCAAGGTGTTACAATGCCTTGCGGGCCCAAAAACAAAAAAATAACTCCACGGTTTCCCGTGGAGTTGTGATCAAAACCAAAACTCGGCGAGGTCTTGGAAGAATCCACTTGAAAAGTGAGCATCTCCGGCCGCCAAGTCTTCTGAAATGCTTTCTTAAGCTTAGCGCTTACCCTTTTTGGCAGATTTCTTCTTAGGAGCTGCCTTTTTAGCTGCTTTCTTAGGAGCTGCCTTTTTAGCTGCTTTCTTAGGAGCTGCCTTTTTAGCTGC
>Ga0181584_10002103_pt1 | contig 15222 bp, 10 predicted proteins | sample 071ome_30_FD_132462 | JGI IMG/M metagenome (GOLD analysis project Ga0181584, IMG submission 132462) | Coastal salt marsh microbial communities from the Groves Creek Marsh, Skidaway Island, Georgia - 071406AT metaG (megahit assembly) | ecosystem: Environmental > Aquatic > Marine > Intertidal... | reverse complement strand
GCGGGGTCCTGTCCATCTGGCTGGGCGACATTGGCTGTTTCGGAGGATCCCGCCTGCGTGTTGACTGGATCCCAGGCCCGGTAAATGGCAAGGGCTTCTTCACCCGCTGTATCGCTGTAATCAAAGAAATCCACATCGGGGATACCCTCTCGGTCCAAGTAGGCCTGGTCGCCACTGTTGACACTCTGTCCGGATTCCTTGAATCCTGACGGAACGGGGCGGTTGATGTAAGAACCGCCATTGTAATTGTAATCCTCTGCCTCAATGACCATGACCTCATTGGAGGTCAGATAGCTTTGCTCGAAGGTGTCGAAAGTCCACTCGGTGCGGCCAACGTTCTGGTTGCCGGTTAATTCCAGCACCGCATCGTAAACACGGTTGGCTTCCAGACTGTCATAAGACACCTTGAGTTTGTTTCCATCGGTGGACTGGCTGATTTGTGCGGTGCGATCGATACCGTTGAGTGTCAAAGTGACCTCGGCTCCGCTGGTTCCCTCTGGCAGCAGAATGTTTGCATGCAGGCCGTCGGTCGCCGACTGGTAGGCCGATCGATTGGCCGGGCTCAAGGCAACAACGTAGGGTTCTCCCGAGAAACCATAGTAGGCTTCGTTGGCAATGGCAGCAGGGGTTTCTGCAGACGTGTAGTAATTGTCGAAAGTGGAGTCAGCGATTCCGATGTCGCTGTCGGTGGCCTCGCCGCCTCGATAATAGTTGAAGAGCCCTGCCATCCCCTCACTGTAGGTTTCGTCCACACCACTGTAGGTCACCACTGGTTGGCTCAGGTCGAGGTGGTCGTAAACTTTACCGGTAAATGTGTTTCCGGCGACTTCTACGACGATGCGGTAATCGTGGCCGGTTTCCAGAGTGATGTCCGCAGCACCAATGGTTTCCACGGCTGCTTCACCCGTGACCGAATTAAAATGGATCTGGGCTCGGTTGCCGGAGGCCTGCTGAGGATCGTAGTTGAGCACATAACCGGTGGTCTGCCCCAGACCGATGTTGTCGACCCGGAGGATGAGCCCGAAGGCTTGATCCACTTCGTTGACCCAGTCCAGAACATCCACCGCCGCGTAAAAATCAGAATACACTGGCGTGCGGTAAGTGAAACTACGACCGGGGCCGGCATCGGGGACAGGAGGCGCCGGGCTGAATAGCCGATAGCCTTTGTTACCCTCTCCCACATCCGGAAAGGTGAACACCGAACTGGCTCCCACAATGTCCAGGGGACTGAATTGCTCCCAGCCATCATCATTGCCATCATTGAAGTCATCAAAAACGACTTGAGCTTGAGTCAGTGTAGTGAAGGTCAACAACACCGCCACTGCCCCACGACACAGGAAATGCCTAAATTGTTTCATAAGGTAACAAAACCATCGAAGCAGAATCTTATTCCCGCGCAAGGTAAAAACATTACTGGCATCGTCCCATGCCTGGCAGTAATTTGATCCCCATGGCAGCAAGCTGGATGAATTATCTCAAGCAGCATCACGAGCGTTTTCTGAACGAACTGGTGGATTATTTGCGTATCCCAAGCGTGTCTGCCCAGTCGGCCCACAAGAAGGATGTCGAGCGATGCGCTGATTGGCTGGTCAACCATTGCCGGAACATGGGGCTCAAGACACGCCTGATCCGCACTCAGGGCCACCCGATAGTTCTCGCCCGCACGCCCCGCAAGAAGGGTTCGACCAAACCTCACTTCATGGTCTACGGCCATTATGACGTTCAGCCGCCTGAACCTTTTGATTTGTGGACCAGTCCTCCCTTCGAGCCGAGGATGGAAGGCGATCATCTCTTTGCGCGGGGTTCGACGGACAACAAGGGGCAGCATTTTGTGCATCTGAAGGCTGTGGAGGCCTATCTGAAGACGGGGCAGGAGTTGCCTTGCGACATTACTTTTCTCATCGAAGGTGAAGAGGAAGTGGGCAGCGAATCGCTGACTCCGGCCCTGAAAAAGCTCAAGCCTGAACTGGATGTGGCCGCCGTGGTGGTTTCCGACAATGGTATGCCCAGCTTGAAGCATCCCGCCCTGACCTATGGGTTGCGGGGGGTCACCGCCTGCGAAGTGACTTTGGTAGGTCCCAATCGGGATCTCCACTCCGGCATTTACGGCGGGGCCGTGGACAATCCGGCCATGGTGCTTTGCCAGATGCTGGCCCAGCTCAGAGACTCTCAAGGCAGAGTCAAAGTCCCGGGCTTCTACGATGACGTGCAAGCCCTTTCCCGTCTGGAGCGTTCACAGGCCAGGAAGTTTCCACTCAAGGATGAGGCGATGGCCCGGAGTCTCGGCGTTCGCGCGCTGTTCGGGGAAAAGGGTTATCTGACGGTCGAACGACGTGCGGCACGCCCCACGCTGGAAATCAATGGGCTGACTTCTGGATATCAGGGAGAAGGCAGCAAGACCATCATCCCATCCAAGGCTTCGGCGAAGATCACCTGTCGCCTGGTGCCCAGTCAGGATCCCAGAAAAATACTTCGCCTGCTCAAACGGCACCTGCAATCCATCTGTCCCAAGACCGTGCGCCTGCACTTCGAGGCGGGGCACAGCGGCAAGGCCTATGTGACGGCCCCAGATGGCCCCTATGCCAAGGCAGCGATGGATGCTCTGGAAGTGGCTTTCGGAAAGGAGCCCATCCTGATGCGTGAGGGAGGTTCCATCCCCATCGTCACGGAATTTAAGGAAGTGCTGGGGGCGGACACTCTCCTGCTCGGTCTCGGGTTGCCTGATGACAACGCCCATTCGCCCAATGAAAAAATGAGTCTCACGGCCTTTACCAAAGGGATGCACATGAGCGCGGCACTCTGGCAAAACCTGGCTGCCCATTCATGAGTGAGGCCCCGACTCAAGAGGCATCGCTCCTGGTTCACGAAATTTACCTGAGCATCCAGGGTGAAAGCACCTATGCGGGCCTTCCCTGCATCTTCATCCGGCTCACGGGTTGTGACTTGCGTTGTTCCTACTGTGATACGGCTTATGCCTTCAAGGGTGGGAAGCGGATGAATGTCTCGCTCGTGCTGGAGGAGGTCAACGCAATGGCCGAACGTTTCGGGCGCGATCCTGCGCACGATGGATGCCGGTTGCCTCTGGTCGAAATCACCGGAGGCGAACCCATGTTGCAGCGGTCCACACCGGCATTGATGACCCAGCTATGCGATGCGGGCTACCGGGTCTTGCTGGAAACCAGCGGGGCGCATGATGTTTCTTCGGTGGATGAGCGAGTCATCCGCATTGTGGATCTGAAATGTCCCAGCAGTGGAGAGTCCGAACGAATGGTCTGGGAGAATCTGGATCATCTGAAAGGGAAGGATGAGTTGAAAATGGTGATTGCCACGCACGAGGATTATCGTTGGTGTCGAGAGCAGATCCGGGATCGAAAACTGGCGGAACTTTGCCCCATTCTTGTATCTTGGTGTGCGCCACTGAGTGAAGGCCAACAGGACGAGGCACTGAAACCCGGGCCAGCACCTCACGAGCTCATTTCGCGCAAGGAACTGGTCGAACAGTTGGTTCACGATGCTCTGCCCGTGCGTTTTCAGGCCCAGCTTCACAAGATCATCTGGCCCGCCGATCAGAAAGGTGTTTAAGCCCTTAAAAGGATGAAGTCAAAGCCAACCAGTGTGACCCTGCGTTCCCTTGGTCGCCATGAGTCGCCCAATGTGACTTTCATGGACCCCGATGGCACTTGGCCCATCGTCTGGCAAAGGGCAAAGGGCATGCATGTCTGGGATGAAACCGGCCGGCGTTATCTGGATTTGACAGCAGCCTTCGGGGTGGCTGCCTGCGGTCATGCTCCCAAGCAAGTCGTTGAGGCCGGGCAAAAGCAATTAGGCTGCCTGATGCATGCGATGGGGGATGTGCATCCCCATGCCCTCAAGGGGGAACTACTGGCCGAGCTGAGCCGATGGACTTACGAGCGATGGTATCGTAGGGATGCTCGCGCGGGTGGTATGAAAACGGAAAGGTCTGCCAAATCTGCTCAATCCGCCAAAAGTATCCTTTGTAACTCGGGGTTTGAAGCTGTGGAGGCTGCGCTCAAGACGGCCCATTTGGCCACGGGTCGATCGGGCGTGATCGCGTTTTCAGGCGCTTATCATGGCTTGGGCTACGGGGCTTTGACGGTGACCCATCGGTCTCATTTTCGGCGTCCATTCCAAAGCCAGCTCAAACCATTCAGCTACTTTGTTGAGTACCCATCCAATCGGCAGTCCATGCAGCAAAGTTTCGATCGGCTGGAGCGCCTGCTCAAGAAGGGGACGGTGGGCGCCATCCTTGTCGAGGCCATTCAATCGCGGGCAGGACTGAGAATGCCCCCCGAAGGTTTTCTGTCAGGGTTGCGAGAGCGATGCCATGCTCATGGGGCTTTGCTGATTCTGGATGAAATCTACACCGGCTTTGGGCGTACGGGGCGTTGGTTTGCCTGCGAGCATGAGTCTGTCACTCCTGACCTGATCTGCGTGGGCAAGGCGCTCACCGGCGGGTTCCCGCTCTCGGCCTGTATCGGATCCAGCAATGTTATGGACGAGGCCTGGCCGCGTTCTACCGGAGAAGCCATGCATACCAGTACCTTCCTGGGCCATCCGGTGGGGTGCGCCATGGCATTGGCACAGCTGGACTTGCTCAAGAGCCGAGACTTGGCTCGGGCATCTCACCGCCAGGGAGCGGGGTGGTTGAAGGAGCTTCGGGAGAGGTTTGCTCCCATGGGCCATCGAGTCCAGGTGCGCGGTCGGGGCCTGATGATGGGTATTGAATTACTGGATGCAAGGGGGTTCCCCGATGGGGCGCAGGTCGTTGCCTGGGCCAAGCGATTGCTCCAGGAGGGGGTGGTCGTCCTGCCATCCGGTGAGAGCGGGGAGGTCTTGAGTCTTTCGCCTCCACTGATCATCGGGGCGTCTCACATGCAAGAGGCCTCCCGTAAACTTCTGAAAACCTACCGACAACTTTCCTCGTTGTGACGCTGAATGAAATCAAGTCCATGCTGATGCAGCAGGGGATCCTGTTGACCAAATCTTTAGGGCAGAACTTTCTTCATGATCAGAATCAGGTTCAGCGCATTGCCGATGCCGCTCAACTCACCTCGGGGGATCAGGTGCTGGAGATTGGTCCAGGCCTGGGCCCCTTGACGCGCGCCTTACTGGAGCAGGGCGCTCAAGTCACTGCTATTGAAATTGATCGGCGTCTGCATGCTTCGCTGGAAGAAACATTTCAAGGAGAGAAGGCTTTGACCCTGATTCATGCCGATGCCCTCAAATGGTTGCGACAACACCCTCAAGACTGGTCGCTTTGGAAACTGGTGTCCAATTTACCTTATTCGGTGGGTTCGCCGATTGTGGTGGAGCTGGCTCTGGCACCCAAAGGCCCATCGGATATGGTGGTGACTCTCCAGCAGGAAGTGATTGAGCGAATGATGGCTGCCCCGGGATCCAAGGCTTATGGGGTGATGAGCTTGCTGGTCCAGTTGAGCTATCAGATCGGCCAGCGCTTTCGCATTCCTGCCAGCTGCTTTTTCCCCGAGCCCGATGTGGAATCCTCCTGCCTGGCTCTGCATCGACGAAGTGAACCACTTCTTGATGAAGACCAGAGCAGGACCTTCGTCCAGCTGGTCAAAATGGGCTTTTCCCAGCGCCGCAAAGTGATGTGGAAATTGCTCAAGCAACGCTGGAGTTCAGAATGGCTTGAGAACGCGCGCAATCAACTGGGGCTGGATCCGATGATTCGTGCGCAGGCCCTTGATCTGGATGCCTTCGTGGCTCTTACTCGAGTTCTACACGCTCCAGACAAACGGTCCTAGCGACTGGCCCATGATTGAGCGAGATCCACGCAATCGTTGACTGTAGAGCTCATATCCTCGGAACGACGTCGAGACGCGAGCAGGCGATCAAGCGATCATTCTCTTGAACCCAAGGGGGAGAGGCTTGCTGACACACCTCACTTGCATGAGGACAGCGCGGATGAAAGCTGCAGCCGCTGGGAGGATTCATGGGTGAGGGTGGGTCCCCGGGAAGCAGCATGCGCTGGCGCTGACGCTCCTTGGAAGGATCCGGGATGGGGACAGCGCTGACCAGGGCTTGCGTGTAGGGGTGGCGTGGTCGGTCAAAAAGGTCTTCTGCGGTTCCAAGTTCCACGATCTTGCCCAGATACATCACCGCTATTCGATCCGCGATGTGTTTAACGACGGACAAATCGTGCGAAATGAAAATCATGGTGAGATTCATCTCTTTGGACAGGCGGGCCAGCAGGTTGATGATTTGCGCCTGAATGGAAACATCGAGTGCCGAAACCGCTTCATCGGCCACCAGTAGTTTGGGCTCGACAACCAGCGCTCGCGCAATGGCAATGCGCTGACGTTGCCCTCCGGAAAATTCATGGGGATACTTCTTGATGAAGCGCGGAGAAAGACCCACTCGATTCATCCACTCGGCAACCCGTTGCGATCGTTCTCCAGCAGGGATGGATTGATGGGAAAGGAGGGCTTCTGCCAGGGTGTCATAGACGGTCATCCTCGGGTTGAGGGAGGCATAGGGGTCCTGAAAAATCATCTGGAAGTCCTTCCTTGCCTCGCGTAGGGCCGCTCCCTTGAGGTCCGTCAGGCAGCGGCCGTCGAGATGCACGCTTCCCTCAGTGGGTTCGATGAGCTGAAGGATGGTTCGCCCCAGAGTGGATTTGCCGCACCCAGACTCTCCGACCAATCCAAGAATTTCTCCGCGTTTGAGATCTAGATCGATGCCATCGACGGCCTTGACGGTGGCCACGGTCTTACGCACCAGGACACCTTTTTCGATCGGAAAATGCGTCTTCAGACCGCGGATTTTCAGGAAGGGATCACCGGTCGTGCTCATGGTGTCAAAGTGATTTCCTGATGTTGTACCCTCAGGCAGGCTGACCAGTGAGTCTCTCCGATACGTTCCAGGTGGGGGGCACTCTGGCTACAGGCATCGGTGGCATGGGTGCAGCGTGCTGCAAAGGCGCAGCCGTTCAAGGGGCGTGTCAGGTCAGGAGGTTGGCCTTCAATGGTGAAGAGCTCTTCTCCCTTGGTTTGCAAAGCGGGGATCGATCGCTGCAGGGCCTGGTTGTAGGGGTGGCTGGGTTGGGCAAAGATGACATCGGTGGCACCGGATTCGACGATTTGCCCGGAATACATGACATTGACGCGGTCACAAAAGCCAGCCACCACCCCGAGATCATGGGAAATAAAGATGACGGCCATGTTGAGTTGCTGCTGCATCTCCTTGATGAGTTCCAGAATCTGGGCCTGAACCGTGACATCCAGAGCGGTGGTTGGCTCATCGGCAATCAGTAAGTCGGGATCGGTGATCAGGGCCATGGCAATCATGACCCTCTGGCGCATGCCTCCGGAAAATTCATGAGGATACATGCGGATGCGCCTGGAGGCCCCGGGAATCCCCACTTTTTCGAGCATCTCAAGGGCCTGCTGCCTGGCCGTTGCCTTGTCGGTCACCCCATGAAGCAACAAGGGTTCGATGAGCTGATCCTCAATGCGCAAGAAAGGATTCAAAGAGGTCATCGGGTCCTGGAAAATCATGGCGATGCGGCGGCCGCGAATGCAATTGAGTTGAGCCTCGGACATTTGCAGCAGATCTTCCCCTTCAAAAAGGGCTTTACCGGATTCAATCCTTCCGGGTGGTTTTGGAATCAAACCCATGAGGGAGTAGCAGGCGACCGATTTGCCCGAGCCTGATTCCCCAACGATGCCCAGGGTTTCCCCCTTTTCGACCGAAAAGGAAACGCCATTAACGGCTCGAACCACTCCGGCCCGGGTGTGGAAAAAAGTCTTCAGATCGGTAACGTCGAGCAAGGCCATAATCAATCTTTGGAGGCACGCGGATCGAGGGCATCGCGCAGCCCATCACCCAGGAAGTTCAAGGAGAAAAGAGTCATGGCAAAGAGGCTGCCCGGAAAGATCAGAAGCCATGGAGCTTCTTCCATGATTTCGGCCCCTTCCTTGATGAGGGATCCCCAGCTGCACATGGGTTCCTGAACTCCCAGGCCAAGAAAACTCAAGAAGGCTTCCAGCAGCATGACAGCCGGGATGGTGAGTGTGGAGTAGACAATCACCGGACCCAGCACGTTGGGGGCGAGATGGCGCAGGATGATGCGATGCAGCGGCAGGCCCAGGGCGATGCAGGCCTCGATGAATTCCTGTTTACGCAGGCTGAGTACCTGGCCGCGAACAATACGGGCCATGGTCAGCCATTCGACCGCACCGATGGCCAGAAACATCAGGCGAATGTCTCGACCAAAAAAGACCATAAGCAGAATGACGAAAATCGTGAAAGGAAGAGCGTAGAGAATGTCTACCAGACGCATCATCACCGCATCGACCTTACCTCCGCAGAAACCCGCCAGTGTGCCATAAAGCACGCCGATGGTGAGGGAGACAGCGGTGGCGACCAAGCCCACGGTGAGGCTGATACGGCCCCCGTAAAGCACACGTGCCAATAGATCGCGACCCAGTTTGTCCGTGCCCAGCCAATGTTCACTGCTGGGAGGCGATTCGCGCAGTTCCAGGTTTTGTTCCTGGAAGCCGTGGGTGACCATGGCAGGCCCGATCAATGACGCCAGCCCCATGATCAGAATAAAAACCCCACCCAGGACGGCCATGCGATTCTTGCGCAGTCGATGCCAGGCATCCTGCCAGAGCGAATGACCTTTTTCGGCTTCCTGAAGGGTGTGCCCCGACGCAGGTGGGACCGAAAGCGAGGGTGTTGCTGGCTCGGAAGGACTCATGAGAGTTTGAGTTTGGGGTTGAGCCACACCTGAAGAATATCCACCAGCGTATTGAAGACGACAATCAAGGTCGCAAAGAAGAGCACCAGCCCCAGCACCATCGTGTAATCCCGGTTGAAGGCACTGGTGACGAAATGCTTTCCAAGCCCGGGGACGTTGAAAATGGTTTCGATGACAAAAGAACCGGCCACCAGACCAGCAAAGGCAGGGCCCATGAAACTGACCACAGGTAGCAGACCTCCACGCAGCGCGTGACGCAAGACAATCACTTGGGCAGAGGCCCCCTTGGCGCGTGCGGTTCGAATGAAATCCTGCGTCAGGATTTCACGCATGCCACCGCGGGTGAGTCGGGCGATGTAAGCCGCATAATAGGCACCCAGTGTGAGTGAAGGGAGCACTTTGGTCGCAGGGGTATCCCATCCTGGGTAGGGAAACCACTGGAGCTTGAGAGCAAACACCAGTACGAGAAGGGGGCCTAGAACAAAGGTGGGAAGGCAGATCCCCACCATGGCCATGCTCGATGGGAGGTAATCCAAAATGGAGTTGGGTTTCAGGGAAGCTACGATGCCAAGGGTCAGTCCCAGAGCCAGTGCGATGGACATCGAATAAAATCCCAGCTCCATGGAGTTGGGAAATGAATCGCGAATGATTTCATTGACCGTGCGGCCGGGGTATTTGAAGGAAGGGCCCAGATCCCCCTTAAGCAGATTCAGCAGATAATCCCCATATTGGGCCATCAGGGGCTTGTCCAATCCGTAGTGAGCCTGCAGGGTCCGCAGCACTTCCGGGCTGACTTGTCGTTCATCATCAAAGGGCCCTCCCGGCGCCAGTCGCAGCATGAAAAAGGTGATGGTGGCCACCGCCCACAGCACTGGGATCGTTTCGAGGATACGCCTGAAAATGAAACGGATCATTTGAAACGCAAGGGTCGAGGTTGCCCGTTCTTAGCTTGTCTGGCGGGTCTACGGCCCGGCTTCCAGATAAAGATGTTTGTAGGGATGGTGATCGAGAATGGTTGGGTTCCAACCTTTCACAGCCGTGCTCAGCAAATAGACCCGCGTGTAGATATAGATCGGAAGGATGGGCGCCTGGTCCATCAGGATTTCCTCTGCCTTCTGAAAGAGTTCCAGACGCTCTTGGCTATCATTGGTCAGCCCAGCCTGACGGATGAACCCATCATACTCAGGAGAGGACCATCCGGTTTGATTTTGCTGGCTCCAGGAAGTCCACATGTCCAGGAAGCTGTTGGGGTCCACGTAATCACCAATCCACCCGGCACGACTGATGTTGTATTGAAGGTTACGCTGGGCATCCAGGTAGACCTTCCATTCCTGATTGTTGAGCTCTACCTCAATGTTCAAATGTTTGCGCCACATTTCCTGAATGGCCGCGGCAATGGAGCGATGGTTTTCGGAGGTGTTGAAAATGATGGAGGCTTTGGGGAACCCCTCTCCATTGGGGTAACCGGCCTCGGCAAGCAAGACCTTGGCGGCCTCGACGTCGGAAGGGATGCGAGCGCGCGTGGTGTAACCAGCCGTGCTGGGAGGGGTAAAGTAGTTGGCAGGGATCTGGCCGCCTCTGGAGACATTCTTGACGATGGACTCACGGTCAATTGCCATGGCGAGTGCCCGACGAACGCGCACATCGTCAAAGGGCGGCTCAGTGGTGTTGTAGCGGTAGAAATAGGAACCTAGATAAGGGTCCTTTCGAAGGATTTCGGGGGAGTCGGTCTCATACTGTTGGATCTTGGCCGGAATCATTTCGTAGGTGTTGTGAAGCCTTCCGGCGCGGAAAGCTCGATCTTGCGTTTCGGCACTTTCCATGGGGTAAAAATGGATGGCCTGCAGTTGCACGGTGTCCGCGTCCCAGTAGTCCGGATTTTTTTCCACGGCAAGCACGTCGTTCAAGCGCCATTCTTTGAGCTTGAAGGGACCATTGCCCACGAAGTTGCCGGGTTTGGTCCACGGGTTGCTCCGATCATAAAGCCCGCCATGCTTTTCAATGGTTTTCAGATGAACGGGATACCAGGTGTAATGATTGAGAAGGGAAAGAAAATAGGGAGCGGCAGTCGAGAGGGTGATTTCCAGTTGTTTCTCGGCCAGAGCCTTGGCTCCTACTTGAGAGAAGTCCTTCAGGGATCCCTGATGGTAGGCTTCGGCATTTTTCATCAAAAAGAGCATATAGGCGTATTCACTGGCCAATTCAGGCGTCAGAATGCGCTGGAAGGAATGGATAAAATCCTGCGCTGTCACCGGATCTCCATTGGTCCATCTCGCCTCTTGCCGAAGGGTGAAGGTGTAGACCGTGCCATCCTCACTGATCGTCCAGCTTTCTGCCATGCCGGGAACTGGATGCAGGTCGTTCGGATCCTCAGTGACCAATCCTTCGGTCAGAGCGGTGATCACATTGTGTTCTGGAACTCCCGTAACAATGTGCGGATCAATGCTTTCAGGCTCCGTGCCATTGGCGAGGTGGAGGACTTGGGTTCGATTTCCCTCCTCGACCCTTGTCTCAGAAGGGCCACAGGCTGTCAGCCAGAGGGCCAGGCTTCCTGCGATGACGCCTCTCAAAGAGGGCATCCAAGCTTCAGTGCAGCGTTCCATCATGCGTTTGTGAGTGATCTCCAGATTGATGCTTCAGAGTTGGTCAAAGCCATACAAATGTCAACCCGAGGTTCAGGAATCCATAAAACATATCATCATATCTGGATATGTTGATTTTATCATTGAACAAAGGGTAACATCGACTTAAACAGTCTTCCAATGGATTCACTGTCCGCCATTCAGACTCGCATTCAGCGCCAGGAACAATCTCTCAGAGCCAAGCTCAAGGAACGCATCGTCTTTCTGGATGGCGCGATGGGCACCATGATCCAAATGCGCAAGCTGGAGGAATCCGATTTCAGGGGAGAGCGCTTTGCTGATTGGAGTAAGGACCTCAAGGGCAACAACGACTTGTTGAATCTGACTCGCCCCGAGGTGATTCGTGACATTCATCTGGCCTACCTTGAAGCTGGGGCCGACATTATCGAAACCAACACCTTCAATGCTCAGGCCGTTTCCTTGGCTGACTATGACATGGTTACGCTGGCTGCCGAGCTGGCTGAAGCGGGTGGCCGAGTGGCACGCGAGGCTGCCGATGCCTACATGGAACGCCATCCAGGTGCCAACGCATGGGTGGCCGGGGCCATCGGGCCAACGACCAAGACCGCCTCGGTAGCTACCGACAATCACAATCCGGCGGCTCGTGACATTACTTATGCCGAGTTGGTGGAGGCCTATTACGAGCAGGCCAAAGGATTGATCAAGGGGGGAGTAGATCTTCTCATCGTTGAAACCATTTTTGATACGCTCAACTCCAAAGCGGCTTTCTTTGCCATTGAAAAATTGATGGAGGACCTGGGCTTTTCTATTCCAGTCATGGCCTCGGTGACCTTCATTCAGGCGGGCAGCGATCGGGGCATGACAGGGCAGACAGTGGAGGCTTTCTGGAATTCCATTTCTCATGTCCCGCTTCTCAGCGTGGGAATGAACTGCGCTCTGGGCCCTGAGGAGATGCGGCCCCTCATCGAGGAGTTGGCCCGTTTGGCACCGGTGGCGGTCAGTGTGTATCCCAACGCTGGGTTGCCCGATCCTTTGCTGCCGACTGGGTTCCCGGAGACTCCGGTCAGTTTTGCTCCCAAAATCAAGGACTGGGCCGAATCGGGTTGGTTGAACCTAGTAGGGGGGTGCTGCGGCACCACCCCAGATCATATTCAAGCCTTGCGACAGGCCATTGAACCCGTCTCTCCTCGTTCCATCCCTGCCATCGATCCCCGAATGCGGCTCAGTGGTCTGGACGCACTCACCGTGAGTCGGGCCTCCAATTTTGTAAATATTGGGGAACGCACCAACGTGGCGGGTTCTCCTCGATTTGCCAAATTGATCCGCGAAGAAGCTTTTGAGGAGGCCCTTTCAGTGGCACGTCAGCAGGTGGAAAATGGGGCTCAAATCATCGATGTCAACATGGACGAGGGCATGCTGGATTCCGAGGCGTGCATGCGCACTTTTCTGAATTTGGTGGCGGCTGAGTCGGACATCGCTCGAGTTCCCATCATGATTGACAGCTCCAAATGGTCGGTGCTGGAGGCGGGCCTGCAGTGTGTTCAGGGCAAGGGAGTGGTCAACTCCATCAGTCTCAAGGAAGGAGAAGAGGCCTTTTTGGAACAGGCACGCCTGGTGCGGCGTTATGGTGCGGCGGTGGTGGTCATGGCATTCGATGAAAAGGGTCAGGCCGATTCACTGGAACGCAAGATTGAGGTCTGCGAGCGATCCTACCGCCTTCTCACCGAACAAATCGGGTTCCCTGCAGAGGATATCATTTTTGATCCGAATGTGCTGACGGTTGCAACCGGAATGGAAGAGCACAACGACTTTGCAGTGGCCTTTATTGAGGCCACGCGCTGGATCAAGGAGAACCTGCCGGGCGCCAAAGTCAGTGGTGGCATCAGCAACATCTCCTTTTCCTTCCGTGGGAACAATCCGGTGAGGGAGGCGATGCACGCAGCGTTTCTCTATCACGCGGTGAAGGCAGGTCTGGACATGGGGATTGTCAATGCCGGGCAGCTGGCCATTTATGAGGAAATCCCCAAGGATTTATTGGAGCAAGTCGAAGACGTACTGCTGAATCGTCGACCTGATGCGACCGAGCGCCTGATTCAGTTTGCGCAGACGGTCAAGGGTGAGAAAAAAACCGAGGCGGAAAAAGCCAAGTGGCGTGAGGGAAGTGTGGAGGAGCGTCTGGCACATGGTTTGATCAAGGGGCTGGTGGATCATATTGAGGCAGACACTGCCGAGGCCCTGGTTCAGTATGAAAAACCCCTGGCAGTGATCGAAGGCCCCCTGATGGATGGCATGAACATCGTCGGGGATTTGTTTGGGGAGGGTAAGATGTTCTTGCCCCAGGTCGTCAAGAGCGCTCGCGTGATGAAGAAGGCCGTGGCTTACCTGCTGCCCTATCTGGAAGCTGAAAAAGCCAAAAGCCCGCAGAAGGAAGCGGGTCGTGTGCTCATGGCGACGGTCAAGGGAGACGTCCACGACATCGGCAAGAATATTGTAGGAGTAGTACTCAGTTGCAACGGCTACATCGTCGAAGACATGGGAGTGATGGTTCCAGCTGATCAGATTTTACAGAAGGCGGTTGAGTTTGGTGCTGACATGGTGGGTTTGAGTGGCCTCATCACGCCTTCGCTGGACGAAATGGTGCATGTCGCCAAGGAAATGGATCGTCGGGGTATGGATCTGCCCCTGTTGATCGGCGGAGCGACGACCAGCAAGGCTCATACGGCAGTCAAGATTGCCCCCCATTACAGCCAACCTGTCCTGCACGTGCTGGACGCTTCCAGAGCGGTCACCGTGGTTCGAGATCTCATGGATGCGGAAAGACGCAAAGTCTATCTGAGCAAGGTGGAGGAAGAGCAGGCATCCCTCAGGGAAGCGCACGAACAGCGTGGCACCAAAAAACTCCTCTCCCTCAATGAGGCAAGAGCCAATGCCACTCCGATCGATTGGTCGCAGTATACGCCACCGGTACCAGAGTTCATGGGGCAAAGAACCTTGGACCCCTTTCCTCTCAAGGATTTGGTGGATTATATCGATTGGTCCCCTTTCTTTCATGCCTGGGAAATGCGAGGGCGTTATCCAGCCATTCTCGAGGACACCGTGGTGGGAGCCAAGGCGAAGGAACTTTTCGCCGATGCGCAGGCCCACCTGAGAAGCATGATCGACGGAGAAAAGCTGACGGCGCGGGCGGTGTATGGATTCTTTCCTGCGGCCTCCAGAGGGGACGATATTGTAATTTACAAGGATGACGCTCGCTCGGAGGTTCTCAAGACCCTGCCGACGCTTCGGCAGCAAATCCTCAAACCATCAGGGCAGCACCACCATGCCCTGGCAGATTATGTGGCACCGGAGGACTCCGGCTTGAAGGATTATGTAGGGTTTTTTGCAGTGACCACCGGGCATGGTTGTGACGAATGGGCTGCGACTTTTGAGGCGGATCACGATGATTATGGATCGATCATGACCAAGGCCCTTGCCGATCGCCTGGCCGAGGCCTTTGCCGAATGCCTGCACCAAACAGCTCGAAAGCAGTGGCAGTATGGCAGGGATGAATCACTGAATAACAAAGATCTGATTCGGGAGCGCTATCGCGGGATTCGCCCCGCTCCAGGGTATCCTGCTTGTCCAGACCATACTCAGAAACCGATGATCTGGGACTTGCTGGATGTGGAAGCGCAGACGGGGATCCGGTTGACCGAAAGTTGTGCCATGTGGCCTGCGGCCAGCGTGAGTGGTATTTATTTCTCCCACCCCGAAGCCAAATATTTTTCCGTGGGAAAACTGGGTAACGATCAGGTGGAGGATTACGCCCAGCGCAAAGGTCAGACAGTTGAATCGACCCGTCAATGGCTGGCTCCGTGGCTCAACGAATCGTAAAAG
>Ga0181584_10002100_pt1 | contig 15234 bp, 15 predicted proteins | sample 071ome_30_FD_132462 | JGI IMG/M metagenome (GOLD analysis project Ga0181584, IMG submission 132462) | Coastal salt marsh microbial communities from the Groves Creek Marsh, Skidaway Island, Georgia - 071406AT metaG (megahit assembly) | ecosystem: Environmental > Aquatic > Marine > Intertidal... | reverse complement strand
TGCCGCGCCGTTCTTCCGTATCTTCAACCCGATGACGCAGGGCGCGAAATTCGATCCGGACGGCGATTACGTCCGCCAATGGGTGCCGGAACTGGCGCAGATGCCCGCCAGATATATTCACGAACCCTGGTCCGCGCCGGAGGACGTGTTGCGGGAGGCTGGTGTGACGCTGGGCGAGAGCTATCCCGACGCGATCGTCGATCACAAGGCCGCCCGGCAACGCGCGCTGGATGCGTTTCAGGCGATCAAGGGGGAGTAGGTATAAGACTTCCTATTCCTGTTCGGGTATCTCGTAATCACGCGGAATGTGGGATGTCGCGGTGAACCACTCGGAGTCTCGGGTACGCCGCTGATGAAAATCGAAAGCAGCGCGATCCGCAAATTGTTCTGTGACACGCCATACCATCGGGTCAGCTGTCTGAGTTACCTCAAAAGCAACGCAACCCGATTCCGCCCGTGTCATGCGCGCGTGATCCGGTAGATGGCGCTTGATGATCTCAACATCCTCTGCCAATTCACAACGCAGAAATCCCGAAAGGCGCACGGCCCCCGATCCTTGATCTGAACGTTTGCCTTGCATCATGTGCGGTGGTTTCGCCCTACCACTCATCATCGATCATTCCACGGAAGCGCTTTTCGCCCTCGTCGCAGGGCGGCACCCGGCGGCCCGTTTCGGGACCCGGGCGGGACTGGGCGAAGCCGGTGCCGCGCAGCCTGTCCTGTCCCGCCGGCCGGCGTCCGGCGATTTCCAGCACCAGCTTGCGGCGGATCGCGCGGGCGAAATCGCCGAACCCGTCGGCGGCGACGATAAAGGCGCCTGGCCCGCCGATGACGCAGTTTCTGTAATAGAGATCCAGATTGGGCATCGGCTGGCGGCCGAAATTCGGCCGGTCATTGATAATCGGCAGCCCGTTGATGGTGATGCGTCTGGCGGTCGCCAGGTCGCGCGCGCCGGGCAGCATCGCGCCGGTATTGTTCGGCCCGTCGCCGGATATATCCAGGATTTGCCGCGTGCCCTCGAACGGGCTTTGCTCGAACTGTTCCATGCCGAACAGGATGGCGGTGCTGATAGAGGTCCAGGGGCCGAGCCCGACCGGCTTGGCGGCGAGCTCCGCCGCGAACGCGTCCGCCGCCTTCTGGCTGTCGATCAGCCGCCAGCCGACGACCGGCTTCTGCCAGAACTGCCCCGCCCATTCAAAATAGGTCACGCCGATGCGGCGCAATATGCCGGAGGTCACCGCCTTGACGACTTCGGGATGGCGGATGGCGTCGATATAGCCGCGGCGCTGCAAGGCGGCTTCACCCTCATCGATGCTGCCCGACACATCAACCGCGAGCACCAGCTCCAGATCCACCGGGATTTTTTGTCTCTCCTGCGCCGCCGCCGGAAACCCGGCCAGCAAGAGCATGCAGAGGGCAATGAGAGACGGCTTCATGCCTCGATTGTCTCCAGCACCACCCCGTCATTCGAAAGACACACCGCGATCAGCGTACCGTCCGGGTTCACGCCGCATCCGCCATCGAGGCTGACGGTGATATCGGTTTCAAACAACCCGCGCGCGGACGGGTCTTCGCCTCTTATGACGCGTGAAAATCCGGCGACCGGTTGGGCGATCGCGTCGAACCCGCTGCCGCCGCCCCACCAGAAAATATCGTGCTGCGCGTCCAGCGGTTTCGTCGCATCGATCCCCCGGCTGACGAACAGGGTCGTTTTCTCCGCGTTATAGGCGGCGTGTTTCAGGCTGGAGAGCCAGGGCTGATGACCGCTCTCGCGGAACCGCGCGCGCAGATCGGAGGTCCATCTTGTGGTGGCGACGGCGCTTTGGCGCACCGCCGCGCGGGCTTCTTCCGGATTACCGCCATAGGCCTTAATAGCGCCGCCGATGCCTTTTTCCAGCATCCAGTCCAGAACCTCCGACGGGCTGATGGCGAATTGCAGCTCAAACAGTTTCTGCAGCATTTCCTCTCGCGCGCCGCGCAGAAACACCACGTCATCGGCATCACCGCCCCGGCGCGCCATGACCCAGATGCGGAACTCCAGCGCCACATCCACCGCGTTCCGGTCCTGCGCCGCGCCACCCGGCAGATTGCCGAGATAGACCAGCCGGTCATCCGGCTCCATCGCGGCGGAAAGCGCATCGTGGAGGTTTGAAAGCCGGTTCGCGTCGCCGCGCACCGCGCCGATCGCCCAGATATGAGCGCCTTCCCTCAGGCAACCGAATACCGATCCATCCATCATGATGGAATTAGGCGGGCAAGCTGTTACAGCGTCAAGACAGGGATTGCTTGACTTCCGCACCGGTTTTCGCCAAATTCCCGCCACCCAAGGCAATTTTGAGTGCCGATACGCCCGAGGGTGTCCGCTGGTCCGCGAGTTTCGCGCGCCGGCGTGTTTTGCGTGTTTGGTTTTTTGTGCGGTTCCAGCCCGCTCCCCCGCCCGGCCTCCCAACGACAGTATTCTCGGGGAGGCCGGGCGGGGGAGCGGGCTGGAACCGAAACATTAGGAATTCGGAGAACTATCATTTTCGATGCGTTAAGTGATCGTCTGGCAGGTATTTTCGACGGGTTGAAGAAGCGCGGGGCGCTGTCCGAGTCCGACGTCAACGCCGCCCTACGTGAAATCCGCGTCGCCCTGCTGGAGGCTGATGTCGCGCTGCCCGTGGTGAAGGATTTCATCGACGGGGTGCGCGAACGCGCGGTGGGCGAGGAAGTCATCCGCAGCGTCACGCCGGGCCAGATGGTGATCAAGATCGTCAACGATCACCTCACCGAAACGCTGGGCGGCGGCGCGAATGAGCTTAACCTGGCGGCGACCCCGCCCGCGGCGATCATGATGGTCGGGCTGCAGGGTTCCGGCAAAACCACGACGACGGCCAAGATCGCGGTCCATCTGCGCGACCGGCACCGCAAGAAATCACTGATGGCCTCGCTCGACGTCCGCCGGCCGGCGGCGCAGCAGCAATTGAAAGTGCTGGGCGAGGAAAATGATATTCCGACGCTGCCCATCGTGCCGTTCGAGACGCCAGAGATGATCGCCAGGCGGGCGATGGATGCGGCGCGTAAGGAAGGGTACGACATCGTCCTGCTGGATACGGCGGGACGGCTTCATATCGATGACGAGCTGATGGCGGAGGCTGACGCCATTCACGGTCTCGCCAAGCCCAGTGAAACCCTGTTCGTGGCCGACTCCCTGACGGGTCAGGACGCGGTCAACGCGGCCAAGGCGTTTAACGACCGGCTGGATGTCACCGGCATCGTGCTGACGCGGATCGACGGCGATGCGCGCGGCGGCGCGGCGCTTTCCGTGCGCGCGGTCACCGGCAAGCCGATCAAGCTGCTCGGCACCGGCGAAAAGATCGATGCGTTGGAGGTTTTCCACCCCGACCGGATCGCGTCACGCATTCTCGGGATGGGCGATGTCGTCTCGCTGGTCGAAAAGGCGCAAGAGACGGTCGAGGAGGAAGAGGCCGAGGAGCTTGCCCGCAAGGTCCAGAAGGGTCAGTTCGATCTCGACGATATGGCGAAACAGTTCCGCCAGGTCCGCAAGATGGGCGGTATGGGCGGCATTCTCGGCATGCTTCCCGGCGTCGGCAAGATGAAGAACCAGCTTCAGAACGCCAATATTGATAACAAGGCGCTGGCGCGGCAGGAGGCGATTATCCTCTCCATGACGCCGGCGGAACGCAAGAACCCGAAACTGTTCAACGGCTCGCGCCGCCGCCGCATCGCGGCGGGTTCCGGCACCACGGTGCAGGAGGTCAATCGCGTCCTCAAACAGTATCAGGAAATGAGCCGGGCGATGAAGCGGATGAGCAAGCTCGGCAAGAAGGGAATGATGCGCGGCATGCCCCCCGGCATGATGCCCAGAATGTAGATCAGACCGAAATCCAACTATTCAACCAAGAGGAACAAATACATGGCTCTTAAAATTCGTATGTCTCGCGGCGGGGCGAAAAAACGGCCCTTCTACCGGATCGTGGTCGCGGATTCCCGCAAACCCCGCGATGGGCGCTATATCGAGCGCGTCGGTACTTACGACCCGATGCTGGGCAAGGATAATCCCGACCGGGTCAAGCTGAACGAGGACCGCATCAAGCACTGGCTGTCGCAGGGCGCGCAGCCTTCAGGGCGTGTCGCGCGCTTCCTAGGCGCCGCCGAACTGGCGCCGGTGCCGGCGGTTCCGGAACAGACCAAGAAGAACCAGCCGAAGGCGAAGGCGCAGGAGCGCATGCGCGAAGCCGAGGAAGCCAAGCAGGCGGCCGAGGAAGCGGCTGCCGCCGCAGAGGCGGCGCCGAAAGCGGCTGAAGAAGCTCCGGCCGAGGAAGCTCCGGCCGAGGAAGCCGCCACGGAAGAGGCTGCGGCGGAAGAAGCGCCCGCGGAAGAGGCACCGGCAAAAGAAGAGGCCGCGCCCGAAGCGGAAGAGGAAAAGAAAGAGGACTAGGCCGGATCGCGCGCCGGAATGTCCGATAGCGACGACAAGGCACGTGTCTGTGTCGGCTATATTGCCGGCGCGCATGGTGTCAGGGGCGATGTCCGCATCGCCAGCTATACGGACGATCCCATGGATATCGGCGCATATGGTCCGGTCGACGATGAGGCCGGCGAAAGACGGTTTGTCGTAAAGGCGAAGAGAATGGCGAAGGGACAGGTCATAGCGGCGCTTGAGGGCGTCAACGACCGCAACGCGGCGGAAGCGCTGCGCGGCGCGCGGCTCTATGTGCCGCGCGAGGCCCTGCCGCCCGCCGGGGACGACGAATTTTATTTCGAGGATCTCGTCGGGCTGGACGCCACTACCGTCGATGGCGAACTGCTGGGCGCCGTCCTCGCGGTACAGGATTTCGGGGCTGGTCCGATCCTGGAAGTGGGCCCGCCGCGCGGTCGCAGCGTTCTGATCCCCTTCACCCATGAGATCGTGCCTTTGGTCGATTTAAAGGCGGGACGCATTGAAATCGATCCGCCCGCCGGTTTGCTCGATCCCGTCGGCAAAAAGCCGAAAGACGCGGAGGAGGGGGCCAATGGTTGAAGCGTTGCCCGTCTGGACCGCGCGCGTTTTGACGCTGTTTCCCGGCATGTTCCCGGGGCCGCTCGGCTTTTCGCTTGCCGGCACCGCGCTGGAACGCGGCATCTGGGCCCTTGAAACGCTGGACATCAGGTCTTTTGCGCGCGATAAACACGCCTCCGTCGACGGGGCGCCTTTCGGCGGGGGTCCCGGAATGGTGATGCGAGCCGATGTGGTCGATGCCGCTCTGGAAGCGGCGGGCCCGGCGACGCAGCCTGTCTATCTCACGCCGCGCGGACGACCGCTCGATCAGGAAACCGTCCGAAAGCTGGCGGCGCAGGACGAGGTGACGATCCTGTGCGGCCGGTTCGAAGGGGTGGATGAGCGCGTGCTGGAGGCCCGTGATCTGGACCAGGTCAGCCTCGGCGATTTTGTCCTGTCCGGCGGGGAACCGGCGGCGATGGCGCTGATCGATGCCTGTGTACGGCTGTTGCCCGGGGTTCTGGGGAATGCCGTCTCGGTGTCGGAAGAGAGTTTTGAAGGGGGATTACTGGAATATCCCCAATATACGCGGCCGGAGGTATGGAACGGTCGTCATGTCCCCGAGCAACTGCTCAGCGGACATCATGAGAGGATTAGGGAATGGCGGCGCGATGCCGCCGAGAGGACAACGCGCGAACGGCGGCCCGATCTCTGGGCGTTACACCGGGAACGCACGATGGCAGCGAAGGACTGAGACCATGAATATCATCGAAGAACTTGAACAGGAAGAAATCGCCCGCCAGACGGACAAGCGGGAGGTGCCGAATTTCGGCCCCGGGGACACGCTTCGGGTGCATGTCCGGGTGGTCGAGGGAACGCGCGAACGTATCCAGGTGTTCGAGGGCGTCTGCATCGCTCGCCGGAACAAGGGTGTGAACTCGGCGTTCACCGTCCGCAAGATTTCCTATGGTGAGGGCGTCGAGCGCGTATTCCCGCTCTATTCGCCGCGTATCGAGCAGATCGAGGTCGTGCGCCGCGGCGCCGTCCGCCGTGCCAAGCTCTATTACCTGCGGGGCCTGCGCGGCAAGAAGGCGCGCATCGCCGAGAAGGTCGAACGGCGCGTCGGCGGTAATATCGTCGAGGAGATGGAGACACCGGCCGCGGCGGCCGATGTGGCCGAGACCCCGGCGCCTGTAGAGGCACCGGCGGAGGAAAACACCGAAGAGACCAAATCCGAATAAGAAACCGGACCGCTGTGCGGTCCGCCAGAGGAGACAGAGGAATGGCGAAACCCCGGACACTGTTTGACAAGATCTGGGACGATCATCTGATCGATGTTCAGGATGACGGGACCTGTCTGATTTATATCGACCGGCAGCTCATACATGAAATCACCAGCGCGCAGGCTTTTGACGGGTTGCGCATGTCGAACCGCAAGGCGCGCCGGCCGGAGGCGAATATCTGCGTGCCGGATCATAACGTGCCGACCACGCCCGGCCGCGGCGGGACGGATGAGATCGATGACGATGAATCGCGCATTCAGCTCGAAGTGCTGGAGAACAATGCGAAGGAATTCAACCTTCCCTACATTCCGATCAACGACATCAACCAGGGCATCGTGCATGTCATCGGGCCGGAACAGGGTTTCACCCAGCCCGGCGTGACGCTGGTCTGCGGTGATTCCCACACTGCGACGCATGGCGCGTTCGGTGCGCTGGCCTTCGGTGTCGGCACGTCGGAAGTCGAACATGTGCTGGCGACCCAGACGCTGATCCAGCGTCCGGCCAAGAACATGCGTATCACCGTCAACGGCTCGCTGCCCTTCGGCTGCACCGCCAAGGATCTGATCCTCGCCATTATCGGCAAGATCGGCACCGCCGGCGGTACCGGCTATGTCATTGAATATGCCGGCCCGGCGATCGAGGAGCTCTCGATGGAAGGCCGCATGACGGTCTGCAACATGACGATCGAGGCGGGCGCCCGCGCCGGTCTGGTCGCGCCGGACGAAAAGACCTTTGAATATCTCAAGGGCCGCCCGCAATCGCCGAAAGGCGCGCAGTGGGAACAGGCGGTCGAATACTGGAAATCGCTGCCGTCCGATCCGGGCGCGACCTATGACGAAGAGGTCACGCTGGACGTTTCGGAAATCGTGCCGCAGGTCACCTGGGGCACCAGCCCGCAGGACGAGGTCGGCATCGACGGCGCGGTCCCCGATCCGGCGAATGAAACCGATCCGTTGCGCCGCGCGTCGATGGAACGGTCGCTCGAATATATGGACATCAAGGCCGGCACGCCGATGAAGGAAATCGCGGTCGACAAGGTCTTTATCGGCTCCTGCACCAATTCACGGATCGAAGATATGCGCGCCGCGGCGGAAGTCGCCAAGGGCCGCAAGGTCGCCGACAGCGTTTACGCGATGGTGGTGCCGGGTTCGGGCCATGTGAAGGCCCAGGCCGAGGAAGAAGGGCTCGACAAGATTTTCACCGAAGCCGGTTTCGACTGGCGCGAACCGGGCTGTTCGATGTGTCTCGCCATGAATGGCGACATGTTGCTGCCGGGCGAACGGTCGGCCTCGACCTCCAACCGCAATTTCGAGGGCCGCCAGGGTCCGGGCGGCCGCACCCATCTGGTCAGCCCGCCGATGGCCGCCGCCGCCGCGATCGCCGGTCATCTGACCGATGTCCGCGACCTGATGAAGGATTAAGAGAATGGACAAGTTCGATACATTGACCGGCGTCGCCGCGCCTCTGCCCATCGTCAATTGCGATACCGACAAGATCATCCCGGCGCGCTTCCTCAAGACGCTGACCCGGACCGGTCTCGGCAAGAGCCTGTTCGACGCCATGCGCTATGACGCGAAAACGGGCGAGGAAAATCCGGATTTCGTGTTGAACAAATCGGCCTACCGCAATGCGGAAATCCTGGTCGCGGGCGAAAATTTCGGTTGCGGCTCATCGCGCGAACACGCGCCCTGGGCGCTGCTGGATTTCGGCATTCGCTGCGTTATCGCGCCGAGCTTTGCCGATATCTTTTTCAACAACTCATCCAAAAACGGCATATTGCTGATTACCCTGCCGCAGGAAGAAATCGATACGCTGATGCAGGACGCCGAGAACGGCGCCAATGCGCGTCTGACTATTGATCTGGAGGCGCAGGAAATCATCCGTCCCGACGGCTCGAAGATTTCCTTCGATGTCGATCCATTCAAGAAACACTGCCTGCTGAACGGGCTCGACGATATCGGGTTGACCCTGCAGAAGGAAGAAAAGATCGACGGGTTCGAGGGCAAGCAGAAGGGCGCAACGCCCTGGCTCTACCGCTAAGTATATCGGGGAAGGACTCGCGTCCTTCCCCCATTCTCTTATTTGCTAAATTTGATCTGTCTGGAGAGCTGATATGGCCGCCAACAAGAATATTCTGATGCTGCCCGGCGACGGCATCGGGCCCGAGGTGATGGGCGAGGTCCGCCGCGTGATGGGCTGGATGGAAGAAGCCGGGGTCATCAGCTTTGAGCTGGAGGAAGATCTGATCGGCGGGTGCTGCATCGACACTCACGGCGTGCCGCTGCGCGAGGAAACGATTGCAAAGGCCAAACAGGCGGATGCGGTGCTTCTCGGCGCCGTCGGCGGGCCGAAATGGGACAATGTCGATTTCGACATCCGGCCGGAGGCCGGGCTGCTGGCGATCCGCAAGGATCTCGGCCTGTTCGCCAATCTGCGTCCCGCCATCGTGTTTGATGCGCTGGCGGATGCGTCCAGCCTCAAGCGCGAGGTGGTGTCGGGTCTCGATATCCTGATCGTGCGTGAACTCACCGGCGGTATCTATTTCGGCGAGCCGCGCGGGGTGGAAGATCTGCCGGGCGGCGGCAAGAAGGGCTTCAATACGCTGCTCTACACCACGCCTGAGGTGGAACGCATCGCCCGCGTCGGGTTCGAGTTGGCGCAAAAGCGCAACAAGCAACTTTGTTCTATCGACAAGGCGAACGTGCTGGAAAGCACCAAGATGTGGCGCGAGGAAGTGGTGCGCATCGCGCCGGACTATCCGGACGTGGAGCTTTCCCACATGCTGGTCGATAACGCGGCCATGCAGCTTGTCCGTGCGCCGAAGCAGTTTGATGTCATCGTCACCACCAACATGTTTGGCGATATTCTGTCCGATGCCGCCTCGATGGCGACGGGTTCTCTCGGCATGCTGCCCTCGGCCTCGCTTGGCGCGCCGGACGCGGAAGGCAACCGGAACGCGCTTTACGAGCCGGTCCATGGCACCGCGCCCGATATCGCGGGGCAGGGCAAGGCCAACCCGCTGGCCATGCTGCTCAGCTTTGCGATGATGCTGCGCTATTCCTTTGATATGGGTGAGGATGCGGACCGGGTCGAGACGGCGGTCGAAAACGTCCTCAATGCCGGGCTGCGCACCGGCGATATCATGAGCGAGAGCGGCACGCCGGTCGGCACCACTGAAATGGGCGACGCGGTGATTGCCGAACTCGCCAGAATGTAGAGCGCCGCGCCGGATTTTTGCTTGAGAAAGTTAAGGGCGGGCACTAAATTCCCGCCTTTCCGAATAATGCGGTCCTTGGGGCCGCCCAGAGAGAAGTATTATGGGATACAAGGTCGCCGTTGTCGGCGCGACCGGTAATGTCGGTCGTGAAATTCTGCAAACGCTCTATGAGCGCGCCTTTCCGGTGGATGAGATCGTCGCGCTTGCGTCGGAACGTTCCACCGGGCGCGAGGTGTCGTTCGGTGACGACGATGTGCTGAAGGTTCAGCCGCTCGCCGATTTCGATTTTACCGGCTTCGATGTCGGGCTGTTTTCGCCCGGCGCCAAGGTATCCGCGCAATATGCGCCCAAAGCCGCCGCCGCCGGTTGCGTCGTGATCGACAATACGTCGCAATTTCGCATGGACCCGGACGTGCCGCTGGTCGTCCCGGAGGTGAACCCCGAAGCGATCGCCAAACACACCAAACGCAATATCATCGCCAATCCCAACTGTTCCACCATTCAGATGGTCATGGCGCTGAGGCCCTTGCATGACGCGGCCAAAATCAACCGCGTTGTGGTATCGACCTATCAATCGACCTCCGGCGCGGGCAAGGCGGCGATGGACGAGTTGTTCAACCAGACCCGCGGCATCTTTGTGAACGATCCGGTGGTGAAGGAACAATTCACCAAGCAGATCGCTTTCAACGTTATTCCGCATATCGATGTTTTCATGGATGACGGGGCGACCAAGGAAGAATGGAAGATGACGGTCGAAACCCGGAAAATTCTCGACCCCGATATCGATGTGTTCGCGACCTGCGTGCGCGTGCCGATTTTCGTCGGCCATGGCGAGGCGGTCTCCGTCGAAATGGCGAATGAGCTGACGGTGGATCAGGCGCGCGGCCTGTTGCGCGCCATGCCGGGCGTGACGGTGATCGATCACCGCGCCGATGAGGGCTATGTCACCCCGGCCGAATCGGCGGGCGATGATATGGTTTATGTCAGTCGCATTCGCAAGGACCCGACCGTGCGTAACGGGCTCGGCTTCTGGGTGGTCGCCGATAATTTGCGCAAGGGTGCGGCGCTGAACGCGGTCCAGATCGCGGAACATCTGTTCGGCATCCAGCCTGTCGAGGATACCGATGATGACGAGGAAATCGTCATGCAGGTGTCGCTGGAAAACAACTGAGCGCTTCGTCCAAGCGAATCCGCGTTAGAAGAACCCCGAGAGGTCTATTGCCCTGGCGATGCCGCTGTCCGGCGCCAGCGTGACGACCAGCACGGCGACACCGCAAAACAGAATGACGGCACCTGAAATACGGTTGAGCCAGCGCAGCCCGTTATGATCAAGCCAGCGGCGAAAGATGCTGGCGATGCTGGCCAGCGACCCCCACCAGAGGGCGGCGCCGACCAGAACGCCCAGGATCAGAGCTTCCGCCCAGTCATAATGCTCTCCCGCTTCCGCCACACCGATGGAGCTGAACACCACGCCGAAAGCGACCACGGTGATCGGGTTCGTGATTGTGACGACGAGCGCGGAAAGAAAATCCCCGATCATGCTATTGGAGGCTTTTGCTTCCGCTTCAACGGTTTTCGCCTTGAATGTCTTTAACGCGAGAACACACAGAATGACGCCGCCGATCAGCCTGACCCAGTAATCGTTCTCGAACAGAAAGGTGGCGACAAACCCGATTCCGTAGGCGGCGATAACGCCATATATCGTATCGGCGACGGTCGCGCCCAGCCCGGTCGCATAACCGGCGACCAGCCCGCGCGCCAGCGTGCGGCGGATACACAGGACCGCAACCGGCCCGACCGGGGCGGCGACGACAAAACACGCTCCGATCCCCTTAAAGAAAAACAGCAAGGATTCCATGAATCTGGTGCCCGCGGCGCTCTTTCTCCGTCCGGCACTATGCCGATTGACGGAACATACTCATGTTTTTTTTTCGATTCTGCCAGTTTTGCCGCGTCGCGGAAACAGCGCTTTCGAATCCCCATTCCCGGCATTGCGAAGGGTCGACAGCGCCGCGCCGTGCCTATAGGAAAATTGCGGAGGCTTTTGCACCGAAGGGCAGGACAGGAAATGACAACTGAAATTTCGATCAGGCCGCGCCGGAGCGCGCTTTACATGCCGGGCGCGAATGAACGCGCACTGCAAAAGGGCAGGGAGCTCGCGGCGGATGTGGTGAGCATGGATCTGGAAGACGGGGTCGCGCCGGACGCCAAGGGCGAGGCGCGGGCGCGCATTGTCGCCATGCTGGAAGAAGGCGGCTATGGGCGGCGCGAGATGTGCGTGCGTATCAATGGCGAGGGCGCCGAATGGTACGCGGACGATGTTGCCGCGATCGCCGCTTCAAAAGCCGACGCCATCATTTTGCCAAAGGTGAATGATCCGGATTTCGTTATCCATACTGCCGATCTGATGGAGAAGGCCGGGGCAGGGCCCGAAATGGGTATCTGGTGCATGATCGAAACCGCGCGGGGTGTGCTGAACGCCGATGCGATCGCCGGGGCGCATCCCCGCGTCGCGGCGCTGACCCTCGGCGGGGCGGATCTGACCAAGGATCTTGGCGCGCGCCATGTGCCGGACCGCCTGCCTCTGCTGACCGCGATCCAAACCTGCATTCTGGCGGCCCGCGCGAACGGGCTTGCCGTGCTGGACAGTCCGTTTTTCGATCTGTCGGACGATGAAGGCTTCCTCGCCGCCTGCCGTCAGGGACGCGATTTCGGGTTCGACGGCAAAACCCTGCTGCACCCCAAAACCCTGGCCGGGGCGAACGAGATTTTCGCGCCGTCGCCGGAAGACATCGAATGGGCTGCGCGCATAACGGAAGCCCATCAGGCGGCGCTGGCCGAAGGCAAAGGGGTGACTCTGGTCGATGGCAAGCTGGTCGAGGGTCTGCATGTGGCGGAGGCGCAGCGGCTGGTTGCGCTGGCCGAGGCAATCGAGGCGTTGTCTGTCTGAAAGTAGCGCCGCCCCAGCCCTCTCCCCCACCTGGCCACCCACGGAAGTATTCTTACTGGGTGGCCGGGTGGGGGAGAGGGCTGGAACCGCCGCGCAAATATGCGCCACGAAATGAAAACGCCGGATGCAAAAGGTTGCCCTCTCGCATCCGGCGCTCCCAAAAACCCGAAGGTTTCTGGTCGCGGGAGCTGGGCGGTAGTCCGGAATAGCGGCCTCGGCTCGACGCCATTCCTTATCCACCTGAGACCCGCGCTGCAATTCACGGTTGCCCGCAAACACTGCGCAAGGGCCGACCCAGAAGAAGCCGCGACATGCCTGCGTCCCGTCGATCCGTCACCCTTCCGCGGCGAGGCAGAGGGGCTTTGGCGGCGGCACGAAGGCGCGTCCCTTAGCGGCGAGACGGCTTCCTCCGCTGTTTCCGCCACACCCGGCGAACCGGGGTGAACGAAAACCGCCGGGCTGACCGATAAACCGCCTCGCGGCGGCGCCCGGCCTGCCCGGACCGCTTCCCGACCCGATCTTTCCCGGTCGCCCGGTTCCGAATCGGACCGTTCAATCGGTCCTACGCTCTCGCGTGGTTACATGCTCCGGCTGTTTCCCGGAAACCGCAATGCAATTTGCGCCGACAGGTATATTTTCTTGTGTATAAACACTCCGCCCGTCCCCAAACTGCCAACAAACTATCCACACTCTTCTGGACAATACGTTGCCGTATGGACTATAAAATCCATTATTTCAGTGGTTTAATAGCGGTCTCCCCGGATGCCGTTTTCGCGCGGGCCTTACGCCCATACTTTATTTGACGAACGCGTTTCAACGGTCTAAACGGTTTGTTTCGGAGACTTTGCGGCGTTTCGCCGCGCGCAACAAAAACAGGATGCGTGACATGAGTACCGGTCAACGCCCGATCTCACCTCACCTGCAGGTTTACAAGCCGGAATTCACCTCCGGTCTGTCGATTTTTCACCGGATTACCGGGGTCGGCCTGGCGGCCGGTACCTTGCTGCTGGTCTGCTGGCTTTTCACCGTTGCCGGCGACGGTGGCGCCTATGGCGCGATGCAGGCCTTCTGGGGCTCGATCGTCGGCCGGCTGCTACTGCTCGGCTGGTCGTTTGCGCTGTTTTATCATCTCTGCAACGGCATCCGGTATCTGTTCTGGAGCGCGGGCAAGGGGTTCGAGCTCGCCACAGCGCAAAAATCGGCGATGGCGGTGATTGTCGTCTCGCTGGCGCTGACGCTGGCGGCCTGGATCTGGGGCTACGCGTCGATGGGGAAACTCTGATGAGCCTTCGTACCGATCTTGGCCGGGTTCGCGGTCTCGGCAGCGCCAAGGAAGGCGCCGCTCACTGGTGGGCACAGCGTCTGACGGCGGTTGCCCTGATCCCGCTGCTTCTGTGGTTCGTATCTTCGATGATCTGCCTGGTCGGCGCCGATCAGGCGGTGGCCAGGGCGTGGATCGCGATTCCCTGGGTCGCCGTGTTGCTGATCGTCATGTGCGGCGCTGTTTTTCATCATACCCAGCTCGGCCTGCAGGTCGTTCTGGAAGACTACATTCACACCGAATGGCTGAAGATAACCTCGATCATGCTGGTCAAGTTCGCCGCTATCGTGCTTTTCGCCGCAAGCGCCTTCGCCATTCTCAAAATCGCGTTTGCGGGGTAATCGGAAATGTCCAAGGCGTATGAAGTAATCGATCACACTTACGATGTCGTCGTCGTCGGCGCCGGCGGGGCCGGGCTGCGGGCGACGTTCGGGCTGGCGCTCAAGGGGCTGAAAACCGCCTGTATTACCAAGGTCTTTCCGACCCGTTCCCATACCGTCGCGGCGCAGGGTGGCATTTCCGCAGCGCTCGGCAATATGGGCAAGGATGACTGGCGCTGGCATTTCTATGACACGGTAAAGGGCGCGGACTGGCTCGGCGATCAGGACGCCATCGAATATATGTGCCGTGAGGCGATGCCTTCGGTAATTGAGCTGGAACATTACGGCGTGCCGTTTTCGCGCACCGAAAGCGGTCATATCTATCAGCGCCCGTTCGGCGGCATGACCACCGAATATGGCGAAGGCCCGCCGGCGCAACGCACCTGTGCCGCCGCCGACCGCACCGGCCATGCGATCCTGCATACGCTTTATCAGCAATCGCTGAAAAACCAGGCGGAATTCTTCATCGAATATTTCGCGCTCGATCTGATCCGCGATGTAGACGGCAAGATCGCCGGGGTGATGGCATGGAATCTCGATGACGGCACCATCCACCGCTTCAAGGCGCAGATGGTCATCATCGCGACCGGCGGGTACGGGCGGTGCTATTTCTCCTGCACCGGCGCCCATACCCAGACCGGCGACGGCAACGCCATGGTGCTGCGCGCGGGAATGCCGCTGCAGGATATGGAGTTCATCCAGTTCCACCCGACCGGGATTTACGGCGCCGGCGCGCTGATCACCGAAGGGGTGCGCGGCGAAGGCGGCTATCTGACCAATTCCGAGGGTGAGCGCTTTATGGAACGCTATGCGCCGCACGCCAAGGACCTCGCCTCACGCGATGTTGTTTCGCGCTCAATGACCATTGAAATGAACGAAGGGCGCGGCTGCGGCGAGGACAAGGATTTCATCCATCTGCATATCGAGCATCTGGAGCCCGAGGTAATCGCCCAGCGTCTACCGGGCATTTCGGAAACCGCGAAGATTTTTGCCGGTGTCGATGTGTCCCGCGAACCGATCCCGGTGCTGCCGACGGTGCATTACAATATGGGCGGCGTGCCGACGAATTATCTGGGCGAGGCGGTCCAGCCGGTCGGCGATG
>Ga0181584_10002098_pt1 | contig 15236 bp, 10 predicted proteins | sample 071ome_30_FD_132462 | JGI IMG/M metagenome (GOLD analysis project Ga0181584, IMG submission 132462) | Coastal salt marsh microbial communities from the Groves Creek Marsh, Skidaway Island, Georgia - 071406AT metaG (megahit assembly) | ecosystem: Environmental > Aquatic > Marine > Intertidal... | reverse complement strand
TCAGCCTCCGGGAAGAACCAAGGGGGGCAGCCGAAGAACAAGAACAACAACAAGAACGGCGGCAACAACAACAAGCCCAAGGTGCAGGATACGTCGAATTCGTCCATCGCGGAGATCAGGGCATCGCGGATCGCCAAGGCCGAGGCGCTGATTGCCCAGGGCCAGTCGGCGTATGCCTACACGTATGCTCGGACGCATTGTGCGCGGGAGTTGCAGGAGGCGCACGTCGAGTTGCCCAATGGGGAGGAGGATACGTCGGTGTCTGTGCGGGTGGCCGGTCGGGTGATGATGCGCCGGGTGATGGGGAAGCTGGCGTTTGCCAAGCTGACGGATCAGAGCGGGAGCATCCAGCTGTACCTGGACAAGAAGATACTGGAGGAGTTTGATCACCCAGAGTCGTTCAAGAATTTCAAGTCGTTGGTGGACGCCGGGGATATCGTGGGGGTGGCGGGGCACCTGCGTCGGACGGACAAGGGGGAGCTGTCGGTGGTCGTGAAGAAACTGGATGTGCTGACCAAGGCCATCTTGCCGCTGCCGGATAAGTACCACGGGTTGACGGATGTCGAGTCCCGGTACCGGAAGCGGTATCTGGATATGATTGTGACGCCGGGGGTGGCGGACACGCTCAAGGCGCGGTCGCTGACCGTGAGCACGATCAGGAGGGAGCTGGAGGACATGGAGTTTACCGAGGTGGAGACGCCGGTGCTGGAGAGTAGCGCGGGTGGGGCCGACGCGCGGCCGTTTGTCACGTATCATAATACGCTGGAGCGGGACTTTACGTTGCGGATTGCGACAGAGCTTCACCTGAAGCGGCTGGTGGTGGGCGGGCTGGAGCGGGTGTTTGAGATTGGGCGGATTTTCCGGAACGAGGGGATCAGTGCGAGGCATAACCCCGAGTTTACGAGTATCGAGCTGTATCAGGCGTACGCGGATTACAACGATATGATGGACCTGACGGAGCGGTTGGTGAGGAAGGCGAGCGAGCGGGTCACGGGCGGGCTCAAGGTGACGTACCAGGGGACCGAGCTCGACTTTGGGCAGGGGTTCCGGCGGGCGAGTATGGCCGCATTGGTGGAGGAGGCGCTGGGGTTGGATATGACGCGGTTCGTCGGGGGGGATCTGGCGGAGGCCAAGGCGGCGGCGCTCGCGGCGGTCGAGGCGGCGGGGGAGCGGGTCGAGGACCCGCGTGGGGTGCAGCGGAAGGTCAACGAGGCTCCGACGGTGGGACACGTGCTGAACGAGCTCTTCGAGGAGGTCGTGGAGGCCACGCTGATCCAGCCGACGTTCGTGATGGACCATCCCGTGGAGATTTCCCCGCTGGCCAAGCCGTCGAGGACTCATGCGGGGTTGGTGGAGCGGTTTGAGCTGTTTGTAGCCGGAAGGGAGCTGGCGAATAGCTTCAGCGAGCTGACGGATCCGGTGGACCAACGGGCGAGGCTGGAGGCGCAGGTGGCGAACCACACGAGAAAGTCGGACGATCCCGAGCAGGACTACGACGTCAAGGTGGACGAGGACTTTCTCATGGCGATCGAGACGGGGATGCCGCCGACCGGCGGGATGGGGATGGGGATCGATCGGTTGGTTATGCTGCTGACGGACAGCCCCAGTATCCGGGACGTCATCGCCTTCCCGCTGCTCAAATGATTTTGTACCCGTAATTCGTAGTTGACGATGGGCAACGGACAGAGTACGAGTACGAGTACGAGTACGAGTACGGGTGGCGGTGACGCGGCGGCGACGCTGGCAGCGCAGGTGCTGCGCGGCGAGCCGAGTTCCATCGCGCTCGTCAAGGGGGGAGACCGGGAGAAATCCGTCTCTGCCAGCCGCGTCACGCGCGGAGACCTCCATCGCCTGTGCATAGAGTTTGCCAATGTGCTCAGGAACAACGGCGTGCGGCCGGGTGACGTGGTGACGATCGCAGAGGCGAATACGCTCGAGCAAGTGGTCGTCTTTCTGGGCTGCACCTACGCCCGTGCCGTCGCTGCGCCGTTGAACCAGAACTACACGACGGACGAGTTCAAGTACTACATGAAGGATGCGAATTCCAAGCTTCTGGTGACGGGTGCCAATGGAAACAAGGCCGCAGAGGCCGCCGGCGTCGTCCCGAGCCTGACGGTGTCGGTCGGCGGGGTAGCGGGAGGGGCGCCGACGCTGTCGGTGGTGTCGAGCAAGACGCTGAAAGACGTCTCGAAGCAGAAAGACTTCTTCGCGAGCGATCCGCCGCGTCCCGACGACGTGGCGCTGTTCCTGCACACGTCAGGGACGACGTCTCGGCCCAAGGGAGTGCCGCTGTCGCACGCCAATCTGGTGGCGTCGCTGCGGAACATCAAGGAGACGTACGAGTTTTCGCCTTCTGATGTCTCGTTGCTGGTCATGCCGCTGTTCCACGTCCACGGACTGATGGCCGGTCTGCTGTCGCCCCTGCTGTCGGGGGCCTCGGTGGTGCTGCCCGAGGCGGGCAGGTTCTCGGCCGGGACCTTTTGGCAGGATGCGGTCGAGCACAAGGTGACGTTCTACACCGCCGTGCCCACGATGCACCAGATCCTGGTGTCGCGCGCGGACAAGGACTACCCGAGGAAGAACCCCCCGCCGATCCGGGTGATCCGCTCGTGCTCGTCGTCGCTGGCGCCGGCCACGTTGTTCCAGGTCGAGAAGCTGTTCAAGGCGCCCGTGTTGGAGGCCTACGCGATGACGGAGGCGAGTCATCAGATGACGTCGAACCCGCTGCCCAAGTTTGGGGAGCGCAAGCCGGGGACGGTGGGCAAGCCGCAGGGGTCGGTCAAGGTGGCGATTCTGGACGATGCGTGCAAGATTTTGGGTCCTGGACAGGTAGGAGAGGTGTGCATTCAGGGTCCCAATGTGACAAAGGGGTACAAGAACAACCCCATGGCGAACAAAGAGGCGTTTGCGGGCGGCTGGTTCCACACCGGGGACCAGGGCTACCTGAGCGAGGACGGCTACCTGAGCCTGACGGGCAGGATCAAGGAGCTCATCAATCGGGGCGGTGAGAAGATCAGTCCGCTCGAGGTCGACGCGACGCTGTTGGCACATCCGGACGTCGGCGAGGCCGTGTCCTTCGCCGCGCCGGACGACAAGTATGGCGAGGAGGTCGCCGCGGCCGTCGTGCTCAAGTCGGACAAGGAGCTCAAGTCCAAGGGCGAGGAGGCCGTCGTGGCTTCCATCAAGGACTTTTGCAAGGGGAAGATATCAGACTTCAAGATCCCCAAGCAGATTTTCATCACCGATACGTTGCCCAAGAACGCCACTGGAAAGATCCAGAGGCGGTTCATGGTCGACGCGTTCATAAATAAGAAGGGTGAGTGAATGCGTGAATGCGTGAATGCGTGAATGGGCGATTTGCTGGCCGGTTCGTCGGTCGATGTATTTATCGAGCGGTCGGTCGAGGGGGGCGGCTGGTTGAAGGCTCAGTCGGCCACCGACGTATGCTGTAAATTTGCTTGATCCATGTCGTGGGCTGACGCGAGAACGGGCCGCTCACACAACACGCATACGCGCACCATCTCCATGCAGATGATACACCCGCAGCAACGAAGGGGACTGCCGCGACTTCTGCCTCTGCCTCTACCCCTCCCGCTGCCCCGCCCACGGCACCCGCCTCGGGGTACGACCTGGCGGCCCGGGCGCTGGCCGACCTCGGGATCAAGCACATGTTCGGCGTGATCGGAATCCCGGTCACTCAGATGGCTTCGGCTGCCCAGGCCGCTGGGATCCGCTTCATCAGCTGCAGGAACGAGCAGGCCGCCGGGTATGCCGCGGCCGCGGCCGGCTTCCTGACGGGCAAGCCTGGCGTCCTCCTCACCGTGTCAGGGCCCGGTATGGTGCACGGGATTGCCGGTCTCTCGCATGCGAAAGTCAATGGATGGCCGATGATCATGATCAGCGGCAGCTGCGAGACGAACGAGGTCGGCAAGGGCGCCTTCCAGGAGCTGGACCAGTGCGAGGCGGCCTCGGCCTACGTCAAGCTGAGCGTCCGCGCGCGGCGACCAGATGATATCGCAGCGTGCATCCGGCAGGCATACGACGCGTCCATGTCGGGCGGACTCGGTGCTTCGTACGTTGATGTGCCGTCCGATGTGTTCATGTCCGCTGCGAGTGCCGCGAGGAACGACGGGCAGCGAGGCGGTGCCGCCCCTCGGTCTCGCGCGAAGAGCCCGAGTATCGTGACCCTCGTCTCGAGAAGCAGGATCGCGGAGGACGTTCTGGCGGCCAAGCGGCCGCTGGTGGTACTCGGGGTCGGCGCGGCGGCCGAGCGGGCGGAAGGCCCGCTGCGGGAGCTCGTCGCGGCGTGGAACGTCCCCTTCATCACTGCGTCCATGGCAAGGGGCGTTGTGCCGGACAGCGACGAGAATTGCGTCAACGCGGCCAGGTCGATGGCACTGGCAAACGCCGACGTCGTCCTCGTGTTTGGCAGCCCGCTCAACTGGCAGCTCCATTTCGGCCAGCCGCCTAAGTGGTCGTCGGATGCCACGTTCATCCTGGTAGACAGCTCTATATCAAAAAGGGACAGGGCCATGGCCAAAAAGTGCCTCGAGGCACCGATCGGCGACGCCGCCTCCGCGCTCGCCGCCGCCGGCTCGGGCGTCTCCTCGGCGGCCTTTCTGACCAACACGTCCTGGGGCGCCTGGCGGGACCAGCTCCGCTCCAAGGTGAACGCTTCAAAGGAGAAACTCGAGGCAAAACTGTCCTCGACGGCGTTCCCGCTCAACTATCTGACGACGCTGCGGGTCATCCGGGATGCCATCAACGCCGAGCCGCTCGCGCCGGTGGTGGTCGCCGAGGGCGCCAATACCATGGACCAGGCCCGTATTCTGCTGGAGCCCGTGGAAGATCCCCGATGCAGGATGGACGCCGGCGCCTGGGGAACGATGGGCATCGGCATGGGGTGCGCGATCGCTGGCGCGGTCACGACGGACCGCGCGGTGATCGCCATCGAGGGCGACTCGGCCTTTGGGTTCTCTGGCATGGAGGTGGAGACCATTTGCCGGTACGAACTGCCGATCACCGTCGTGGTCTTCAACAACGGCGGGATCTACGGCGGGGACCGGCGGCCAGGCGAGCTACGCGAGCGGGCCGAGGCCGGCCTCGAGCGCGCCGGGTTTGCGACCGACCCCCCGCCGACTGCGTTCGTGCCAGAAGCGCGCTACGACATGCTCGCGACGGCGTTCGGTGGGAATGGATACAACGTGTCCACTGCCGCTCAGCTCGAAGCCGCCCTGCAGACGTCGCTCAAGGCGCGCCGCCCTGCGCTGATTAACGTCGCGATCGACCCGAGCGCGGGCGTGGAGAGCGGGACTGTGCACGGCTTCAACTTCAAAAAGTAGTGATAGAGATAGTAGTTTACTCTTCATGCATGCGTAAATAGGACAACTCGCAAGTCGTTTTCATTCATTGGCCTGGGTACGACGGGACGCGACGGCATGTCCCGCGAGGTGGCATGTCAACGTGCCTTTCGCACCCCTCGGAGGTTTTCAGATGCCATCTCCCGGACCTTTTCGAGCTTTTGGCCCCGCCAGCTCACATCTTTCCAACCGTCGCACGACTGCCGAGACGGGTTCCTCAGCCGCAGCACCTGCAGCGCAAACTTCGAAACAGCTCGGTACAGTGCGCCAGCATAGAGAATCGATCCGTCCTCGCAGATCTCAGCGGTGACATGGGAGTGACTCCCGACCTGGAACGCGTGCGTTCCGGGCTCCATGATGCCTGCCGCGACCAGCTCTGCAAACGAGGGTTTCCCTCGCGACTCGGACCGGCCGAGCTGCGTGCTGCTGACGACCATCGACATCGACGTCTGATCATACGGATAGACCGACGCCGATCTCGTGGCCGCATGCTTGCGCTTTTTCTCAGACGAGAGGTTGTCCGACTGGGCGGATATTTCCATCGAGCACGACACCTGCTGCTGCTGCTGCTGCTGCTGTTGTTGTGGGACCGTCAGGTTCGGCATGCTGATCATGTTCTTCAGCTTTGGCAGCGTTGTCTCGATGTTTGCGTCCGCGAGTCGCTTTGGCAGACTCTTGGTTCTGACGGGTCGCGTCGAGCGCTGCGCTGCCAGCCGTAATCTCGGCTGCGCCGTGGCCCTATAAATCATCCCAATCGCAGTCTGTTGGCTTTTTAACGACTCCCTGGGACTGTCATTCATAGTGTCGTGCGCTTCGAGCCTGTCGTTCGAGCCGTGGCGCGACCCTGCCGCTCCCAAGTTTGGCCTCGCTTCCTTGCCCTCGGCCGTATCCTTGTCCGTATCGGTATTGGATGTCTCTTTGGCGTCGTTGGATGCTGGAAATTTGGGCGCCGTATAATCCGGGGCATTGAGGTCCTTGAAGATTGTGAGGACTCCCAACTGCCCGCTCCCGATGGGATCCATGTTGTTCAGCGTGGTGTCCCAGGCGTCGTCAATGGACGGCCCGAAAAGCTCGTCGACGGGGATCTGAAACCCGTTGGCGTGCATGCCAGAAGGATCGTCCTCAAACGGCGGCGTCATCATCCTGGCGGGCGTGCACGCGTGCGTCTCGGAATTGCCCGCGTCCTCGTACAGGCAGCGCGTTCAACCCCAAGGACGGCTCTGCTGCGCTCGTCACGCCGTGGGTTCTCGTGTGCAGACTCGTTCAACGGCAACTCGTGCAGCGGGGACGAAGCGAGGGGCGAGAAACCACGCGCGTCTCGAGGTGGGCAAGATTATGCTCGCGAATTGTGCTCGAGTAAACCGGCGCGGGCGTTCCGGTGGGCACTCAAATCAGTCAAACGCGTGATAATTAATGCGTTAAACGCACGCGGGAACATTCAGACTGGTCGGTTTTGACTCTCTCACTCCCGCACCCTACGGCCTGCGGTCGGCCCACCGCTGCTCTCCGATCAGCCACACCATGCCCTCCCGTCCCTCGAGGCTGAGGTCCTCGTCGTCAGACTTCCCCGACTTGAGCGTGTCCACGATGCTCGGGTCGGCGTCGTCGCCCGCCAGCATCTTCCAAAGGCGCTCGTTGCACGTGCCCGTTTCTGGCATGCCGTTGCAGGCCTCGAACGTCTTGATGGCGGTGATCGTGGTGTCTCCGAACTGCCACCACTGCAGCTCATCGTCGTCAGGATAGTATCCGGCATCAGTCAGGAGCACGTGGAGGGCGTGCACGACCTGGCCGCCCTCGCCTTCGAGCACCGTCGGCCACCTCGTCCTCTTCGACGACGTCGTCGAGCCCGAGACAACGTCCGTCACCTCGACGTGCCCGTCTGCGAAAAACTTCTCGTCGTGGACGTGCGTGCTCGTGGTGGTGGTGGTGGTCGCCTCGGCGCCGCCGCCCGCAACTCCTCGCTTGACCTCGTACGTCTCGGCGCTAAACAGCTCAGCAAACGGCTTTTTCTCGTCTTTTTCGTCACTCTCGTCGTCGTTCTTGTCGTTTCCAGAGGTTGTTGCGTCTCTCTCCGTCAGCGGGTTCATGTCCTCCGTGAGGTCCCTGGACGTCTTGTGCACCAGATCGTCTCCGAGGAGCGCCTTCCACGTCGGCATATCCGCGCACCCAGTCTCCTCCAGCCCGCTGCACGCCTGGAACGTCAGCAGCGCGCTCTGCGTCTGCGACCCGAAGAAGAAGTCGTCAATATCCTCGTCTCCCGGGAAGTAACCCTCGTCGACGAGCGCCACATGCAGTTGGTTCATCCAGTAGATATCATCGTCTCCCACCGTCAGACTCGGCGGGGGTCCTGTCGGGATCTTCACCGAAGACAACGCGGGTGTGGCTGGCGAAGGCGCCTGTGGCGCCGTGGCTGCCTGCGGCTCTGTCACCGTCACTGGCTCGGTCGCTGGCTCGGTCACTGTCTCCGGCGTGCCGCCGTCTGATCTGTACGCGAAGAGCACATCGTCGTTGAGCACATCGCCATGCTCAACTGCGGCGAACGCCGCGGCAAAGTCCGCGGCGACGGAGGACGGGGATGAGGACCTCTCTCCTGTCTCTGTCGCCTCTGTCCTCGTCTGCACGCCCCGAGCAGTCGCATCAACACCTTTCGTACCACCCCCCACGTCTTCTGCGCCATCCCTCGACCCGACCACGGCCGGAATCTCACCGGTGGCCGCCGTCCCGTCCACCCAGTCTGCGCCCATCAGCCCCCGCTCCGCCTGGGACACCACATACATCAGCTTGCTCCGCAGCGCGTCATTCTCCTTCATCAGATCGACCTCTCTCGACATCCACATACTCCGCTCCTCCCCATACATCGCCTTGAGCTCCTTGAGCTCCTCCAAAGCCCGCTCGTACAGCTCGGACTGCCGCGCCCAAAGCTCGGCCTCCCGTCGCTGCAAGGCCGCCTCCCGCTCAGCCACCGGGTCAACATCGTCCTTCTTCTTCGCAGCAAGCGCCGGGAGCGTGTGCAGGCGCTGGCCGTGGCGGTGCGCGGCCCTGGATCGCAGGATGACGCGCTCCCGGCAGGGAGCGCTCGGGAAAGAAGCAAACCTCGTCGTGGAGAGACGGACCGCGACCCGCCGGCTGCCCAGCCCGCGGGGATCGAGGCAGGCCTGCGTGTTCATGGTGAAGCACCTCGTCGTGGCAACGGCGTGGACGACCGAGGCTGAGAATGTTTTTCCGTTCAGGAGGGCCCCGATCTTGACGCGTTTTTTTCTTTCTGTGCTTGACCTCGCGACGACAACGAGACCGAGCGTGCGACCTATATCCTCGGGGAGAGAAGCGAGAAGAGCGAGGGCAACAGCTGGGCCGTTCTCGCCAGGGAGAATTCCCCTCCGAACAGAAATCGCTTTGCCAACAGCAATTGCCTCTCGCGAATCGCAGAGGAAGAGACACACATACGCGAGCGACGGCCTGTTGATCATCATCAACACACGTCATGTCACAGACTGCCGTGGACTCGACAGCGGAGGAGCGGGTGGCGCTGATCCCCAACTCCCAGGCCGCGAACGGGCAGGCGTCTGGCCTGGTCAACGGCACGGTGGACGCTTCCGTGCTATCGGAGAAGCTCCAGTCGCTGAACGGGGCGTTCAAGACGCTGAAAGAAAACACGTCGCGGAATTTCAAGTCGGCCAAGCCGCTCTCGGAGGTCTTTGACATGTCGATGGTCTCCAAGCCGAAGGACACGAACGAGGTGCTCTCTCGGGTGAAGAACAACGTGTCATACTTCAAGACGAACTACTCGATCCTGGCGGTGGGGACGACGGCGATGGTGATGCTGATGAACCCGTGGAGCCTGATGGTCATGGCGTTCCTGGGACTGGGTTGGTTCTACGTCTACGTGCTGAAGAGCACGGCGTCTGTCGTCATCGGGGGCAGGGAGTTCAGCGAGCGGGAGACATTCCTGGCGATGAGCGGGGGCTCGTTGTTCGTGATTTTCTTTTTGACGAGCGTGGGTGCGACCATCTTCTACGCGTTGGGTTTGAGTATGATACTGATCGGTGCGCACGCGAGCATGCGGATTCCCGACGATACGACGCTGTTTGCCGACGAGGTGCCGCAGGAGGGCGGCTCGCTGTCGGGGCTGCTGTCGATGTTCAAGCCGAAATCGACGCTGACCGACCTGACTTCTACAAACGTGTAAGCATTTCATTTGACAGTAGGTAGGATTTTCACCAGGTCTTCGAGCACGTCGTCGAGGGTGGAGAATCGCTGCGAGGCGACGATCGGTTCTTTCTCCTCGCCTCGTCGCCGCCCGGGTCGTTTGAGGCAGAGGGCGGCGAGGCTGCCGTCGACCGGTTCCAGGAGGCGGAATGACCACGCGTCGTGGCGGCCCGGCTCATTGTCGCCTGGGAGAAAAACGATATCGTCCGACACGTGCGGCCCCAGGTCAAAGCCGAACGAGGAGAGGCCGGGCGGGGCGCCGATTCCGCGACCGATGGCCTTCACGTAGGCTTCTTTGAGGGTCCACATGCGCACGAACAGCCGCCTTCGAGCTTCTTCGTCCGAAGCTCGCTCGATGACTGCCGTTTCCGCCTCGGTAAAGTACCGCCGCGCGATTCTCATCTCGTTGCCGGCCTTCCGCACCCGGCGGTCCTGCAGCTCGAGGTCGATGCCGACCTCGCATTGCGAGACGGCGACTGAAGAAAACGGAGAAGAACGATCGAGGCGTGTGAGTCGCGGTGGGAGGAATGGGACGGAATGGGACGGAATGGGACGGAATGGGAATGCAAGGACGTACCACCGACCAGGCCGTCTGCGTGAGACATGTTGAACTTCACGAGACCGCCCCCGAGATACGGCTTGCCGTGCTCCGTCCTGGAGAACTGGAGCGCTCCGACAGGCTCACTCGTGTAATGTGAGATCACGTGGCGAAGGAACGCGTTTGAGACGTCTCGGTGGACCTGGTGCGGGTGCTGGCGTCGCTGTCCGGGGTTGGTCGAAGTGCCCGAGGTGGCCGAGGTGGCCGAGATGGCCGCCGTGGCAGCTTCATACGTCAGCGGTAGCCACCAGATGTCTGCGCCGTCGTCCGGGGGCTCGTGGCGCGGCGACGCAGCGAGCACGGCACGTCCCGCTGCCCGTCTCGAGAGAGAGAGGTAAATTGCCGGACGGAAGGCAGCGGCCGCGACGCGCGGCATCGTCCCTTGCATGCAAGGGTGTGTCTGCTGCGTGTCCCCGATGGCGTCGTGCTCGCGGCGGGTGGCGACCTGCTTGCTCCTTGTTTTGCTTCTCGCGTTTTGTGTTTCCCGACACTCAAAACCACTTGCGCCCAAAAAGAGTGCGGTCTCTCTCCTCTTGCGCCGGCTGAACGAAATGAAACTGGCCCTCGAGTTCGCGGGTGGCATGGAGCTGCTGTTCGCCAACCAGCGGGAGCTCGAGGTGGATATTCCCGGCGACTCGACCGCGGTCAACGTGAAGACGGCCCTCGCGTACATCCGCGACTGCGTGCTCGTAGACACCGCCCGGGCAGATATGTTTATGAAGGGTTCGACAATCCGGCCGGGGGTCCTGGTGCTGATTAACGACGCCGACTGGGAGCTGACCGGGATGGAAGAGAGCGGTACGTGCGGTGACGGCGATTGTGACGACGTCACTGGTCCGTGCCACCCAACAACAACAACGGTGTCACCAGCTCACGGCGTGCGTATGTACATCCCAACACAGAGCTCGAAGACGGCGATAAGCTTGCGTTCATCTCGACGCTGCATGGTGGCTGATCGCTCGCCTTTTCTTTCGAACTGTCGCCCCCCGCCGTCGCCGTCGTCGTCTCGGCTCCTCCTCGCGCATTTGAGCCCAGTCGTGCCACTTTGTACTGCGTAGGAATCTCGTGGGTCAGCTCCGAGGCATGCTCGTCACGAGCGCCTCCTCTCCGCTCGAAATTCGGGGAGGAAGAGGTCGCCTCAGCAAGGGGGTCGGTGGCGTCGCGCCTTCCCCTTGAGCCCCCCCATCAGCGGGAAGGCTTCTTCCGGTTGCATCCCACGGTTCTCGAGGTCATATCATCTCATTGATATCGTCATCGTTCGTAAGTCTCTCTTTCGGCCCCAATCATCGCTCTGACGGCACCGCGGACACGCCCCAAGCGACCATCAGAAAGCCCGAGTCTTGGATTTCATTTCGAACGCCCATTTCCAAGTCAAACCACACGGTCTCTCGCTGGATTCATGCAGGCGCGTCGCGAGCTGAATTCATATGATCCAATTACTACGAACGCAGAGATCTACGGGGGTGTGCGTCCTCCTCCTGGCCCTGACAGCCTCGGTGCTGAGAGGGGGACGAGCGGCTGGCCGTGGCGATCTGAGGAACGGCAAGCCTGGTTGGGAGCTCATCTGGTCCGACGAGTTCGACTACTTCGATCCGACGAAGTGGGAACATCAGTACGAGGACGGGTGCAGTCTGGGTATCTGCAAATGGGGGAACAAGGAGCGTTCGTGGTACACTGACAAGCCGTCAAATGTTCGGGTGGCAGACGGTCAGCTGACGCTCGAGGTGAGGGAGGAGGCGGGAGAGTCGAAGGCCCATTTGGTACAGCAATGTTGGGATCGTTGCGGGGCGTCGTGCGCGGGGGAGTGGAACGTGCCGCCGGAGCACGTGCCGGCGTGCGTGCAGGACTGCGGGCGGGATCGGTGCCCGTCGCTCAAGTACTCGTCGTCGAGGATCCGCACGTTTGGAAAGTTCTCGATCTCGCCTAACAAGAAGGGACAGCCTCGCGACGTGGTCAAGATCGAGGCGAGGATCAAGTTGGACTGCGGGGACGGGATGTGGCCGGCGTTCTGGCTGTTGCCGGAGGAAGGCGCCACGAAGGACTGCAGCGGGTGTGGGAAGTATGGGATCTGGCCGCGCAGCGGGGAGATCGACATCATGGAGATGTTCGGGGGAAAGGACAACGCCAACGTCCACGGCACGGTGCACTATGGGGACGTGGGCCAGTGGGTCCACAGGACGTTTTCTTCCAAGCTCAAGGCGGCCGTCTCGAAAGACTGGCACACGTATGGCATCGAGTGGAGCATGGACAAGATCAAGTTTACGCTGGACGGGAAGCAGTACGGTATGGCGATGAAGGCGACGGCGCTGTCACCCGGGTGGTGGTCGGCGGGCAACGCAAACGGGCCGTTCGATACGAACTTCCACCTGCTCCTGAACTTAGCAGCCGGCGGATCCTATACGAACAACACGCCCGACGAGGCCATCAGCCGCACGATTGCTGAAGGGCGCAACAGCATGGCGGTCGATTGGGTGCGAGTTTGGGGGAGTGTGCGATGACTGATGATGATCGTCAAAAATGTTTCTCAGGCAAACCCTGCGGTATTTGGTGCCGGTAATATCTTTCTGTCAGTCAGATATACGATGAGCATGTCTCGTAGCGAGAGCCGAGGTGCAGAGGGCTCAATACTCGAAACCGCATGCCACGTGGCAGGATGGTAGCCGCCGTTCCGGTAGCCTGATCTCCGGAGATAAAGCTACGTAGCCTTACAGCGAATCACAAACACTTTGTGCTCTCCGATGCGGTTCACCCTCCTCGCCGTGGCGCTCTTCGCTGAGGTTCTGAACCTCCCCATCACGATCGGCAACTGTCTCCCTGGGACGGACTGGAGCGATGCCACGGTCCTATGGGAGGATCAGTTCAGCGGCGGCGAGCTGTCCGATGTCTGGGGCTACGAGCTCGCCGATTCGTGGCAATACGGTTTCTCGCAGTTCGGGAACTTCGAGCAGCAATGGTACACAAAGAACGCGGTTCGTGTCCGGCACGGAAAACTGAGGATCACAGGGTCGTGGTCACGTGATCACAAGGTAGTGCGAGATCTCTGCTGGGACGAATGCCACCAGCGTTGCGTCGCGGCCGGCAAGCGTTCGGGAACAGCGGAATTCGATGGGTGCATGGACGGTTGCGGCAATACGGGTCGTCGGTGCGAGAATTTGGGAGAGCGCGGAATCACGAGCGGGCGGGTTCAGACGAAAAAGGGCGTCGTGACGCCGCCGAGCAAAGAATTCCCCGCGATCCGCGTCGAGATGCGGATCAAAATGCCAGAACCAGGGTTGGGGCTGTGGGGCGCCGCGTGGCTGTTGCCACCGAAAGGCAAGCCAACCGACGCGCCTGGCGAAGGTCTGTCGGGCGCCTGGCCACGATCGGGGGAGATTGACGTCATGGAGCTGGCCAACCAGTTCAGGTGGGTATCGGTACCTCGACCGACGTGCGGCCGCTCGCCCCGACTCTCACTCACTCGCGCTACCCGCTTCGCTCGTTCACCAGCACGCTCAACGGGGCAATCCACTTCGGGTCGTCGACGAGAGACCACAAAATGAGAAGCGTGTCGAAGAAAAACTTCACTGGTGGTGGCGACGGCAAGTTCCACACGTACGGCGTCGAGTGGCGAAGACTCGACGGGGGCTCGTCCGTCTTCACATGGTACGTGGACGACTCTGTTTATGGGAGTGTTGCGTCTCCCGGGAAGCCGTTTGATGGTCAGACGTACAGCATACTGCTCAACCTGGCTGTGGGCGGCAACTACACCGAGCACGATGCAGGTCGGACCATCACCGTGGCCGACGCCCAGGCGACGCTGCGGGACCGCCCGAGGACCTTGAGGGTCAACTACGTGCGCGTGCTCGGGAAACGTGACTGAGTGAGCGATTCGCTTAATCTATAAACCGATATTCTACTCGCAGCCATCGTCGCATCGTCGCCGTCACCCGTCTCCTATCTCTAGTTCCTGGCGCTCCGCCTGGTGGCGCGCGTTGCCGTCATTGTCGCCGTTTTCGCCGCCGCCTTGTCGGCCACCTTGACGTTCTCCTTGCTGGCCCGCACCGACTTGGCCTTGGCGGCCACCGCCGGCTTGGCCACCGGAGCCTTCCTCTTCTTCGAGGCGGCCTTGCACTCGGCGCAGAACCAGTCTCCCTTGGGCACCGTCTTCCTGGCCGGCTTGCAGCACGCGAGGTGACAGGCGTTGTCGCACGAATCGCACAGCAGGAGGACGTCGCCGTCATCACCGACGCCGCACACGAAGCATGCCTCCGAGCTGGCCTCGGCGCCCGCGTCCTCTACCTCTTGTTTGGACGGACCATCGGGAAGCGGGCTCTTGAGCGCGTCCTCGAGGCTCTTGAGGGCTGCCTCCTCGGCCTCGGCCTCGCCGTCGTCAACGTCAGCGGCACCGTCGTCCATGCCACCAATCTGGTCGGCGATCTCGCGGTCCTCGTCTTGGTCCTTTTCGAACATCCACTGCGGGAGCTCGATGTCGTCGACAAGGACGCGCACCTTGTCGCTACCGAGCGACACGCGCCTGACCGACTTGACCGCCGACTTGGCGGCAGACTTGAACGCCGACTTTGTCGTTGCCGCGACGGAAGGGCGCTTCCTCTTCGCTGTGGCGGGCGTGGTGGCCGCGAGGCGGGCGGACCCCGGCCTGACGACAGCGACGGTGCCGGCCATCTCGATGCGCGTGTTCGCCGGGGACTCGGTGTGCCCCAGGACGATCACGCGGCACTTGGAGTCCTCCTTGGCGTCCTTTGTCTCCATTTCCATGTCCATATCCACCTCCACGTCCATCTCCTGGGCCTCCCTGGCCTCGACGAGGCGCTTGATGGTGTTCTGGAGCTCGATGCGCTTGGCCTTCTCCGCCCTGTACCTGATCGAGAGCACCTTGGAGGTCGCATTTGCCTTAGCCAGCTTGGCAGACGACTTTTTCAGGTGCTTGCCCAGGACCAGGGCCTGCGTCTTGTAGGCGCGCGCCTGGGCGAGGGCCGTCTTGAAGCGTCCGACGAGGTCAGCGGCGGGAGTGCTGGCTTTGGCGGTTTTGGCGTCGGTGGCGGCTTTTGGCGTCGCCGCATCGTCCTTCGTGT
>Ga0181584_10002091_pt1 | contig 15251 bp, 9 predicted proteins | sample 071ome_30_FD_132462 | JGI IMG/M metagenome (GOLD analysis project Ga0181584, IMG submission 132462) | Coastal salt marsh microbial communities from the Groves Creek Marsh, Skidaway Island, Georgia - 071406AT metaG (megahit assembly) | ecosystem: Environmental > Aquatic > Marine > Intertidal zone... | reverse complement strand
CAGCTCCTTCGCCGTCTCGCTCAACTCGCTGGCAATCGATCTGGCAGCCCCACTCACCTTCCCGACCAGAGAACGCCGCGCATCGTTCAGCGTCGACACATTCACGTTCAACCCACCCGACAGCGACGACAGCGACGAGACCGACTTGCTCAACGAACTGAAGGCCTCCATACCGATACCGGAGCGAGTCCCCCACACAAATTTTGTGAGTCAAGCGAACGATGGCCTCCGCCGTCCATTCCCTGGCTCGACGACGGTCGCTGTCCCTCCTGACGCGATGCGGCGAGTACTATCTACACCATGAAGCGCCGCGATGGTCTAGTTATGCGTCGACCGGCGTTCGACACGCACCCACCCCAGCCCGCACCGTTGCCTCTTTTCCCAACCTCCCCAACCTCCCCAACCTCCCAAAACCCCCCTCCCTTCCAAAACTCCCCTCCCTTCCAAAACTCCCAAAACTCCCCAGCCTCCCTTCCCCAGCCACCCTCCGCACGGCGCTCGCCCACCACCTCGCCTCCCTCTACGCCCGGTTCCACCGCCCGTTCCTCGCCCTCTCCACCCTCACCCTCACCACCCTCACCTTCTCGACCTCCGCCCACCTCCTCACCCTGACCGCCTCCACCGCCGCCCACGCCACCACCCTCGCCGCCACCCTCGCCGCCTCGGTCCCACTCCTCGCCGTCGTCCTCTACCGTCGGTACCTCACCATCAACCCGACGTCGGTCTACAGAACGACGATGCTGCGGCTGAACGGGCACCCTGGTGTCTTGGAGGTGCTGGGTGCGCCCGTGGTGAGCGCGAGTGACTGCGTCCGGGCGTGTGTGGTGCGGGACGGCGGGCTCTGTTACGTCGAGGAGGAAGAACATGATTCGGAAAATAAAACGAAGAAGAAGGGGTTGTTGCCGCTGGAGATGCGGTGTGGTCGTGTGGAGATGGTCTGGGTGGTGGAAGGGGGGAGGCGGGACGGGATCGTGAGTGTGGCCGTCGGGAAAGCACGTGGGCGCCTCGTCACGGACGTGTTGGCTCTGGACGTGTTGCCGGCTCGGGGCTCGATATCGACGATGACGACCGGAGAAAAGGAACGAGAACGAGAACGAGAACGAGACTTTGACCGGGTGTACGTCGAGGGAGGCGCGTTGAGTACAAGGAACCAGGGCGGCACGCTGGATGGGTTGAGGGCGCTCCTTCTCCGTCACTCGTAGAGAAACCGCTTTTTTTAAGATTAAACTCGATGTCGTCGTCTCAGCGATCGAGCACGGTATTTTCCGCCACGTCCCTGGCCCCTCTGGTCCTGACCCCTCGCCAGCGGCAGGCGCTGGCTGGGTTGCTCCTGACGTCGGGTTCCGTTGGCGTCGTCCGATTCATCCGTCGGGCGCTCCGGGACGCCGTACGGGAGCAGACGGCGCTGTGTGCGTCTGCGGAGATACTGGATGGCGGGGGGTCGTCTGCGCATGGGGGTGTGGCGAGGCGACGGGGTGGGAAAGCGGTGGCTGTGGACGCACGGTGGGTTTTGATTGGATCGGCGAAAGTGAGCCGTGAGCCGTGAGCCGATCGGCGGTTGGGTTGGGAACGTGGAAAGGACGACGATCGCGTACTCGCTTACTACCACTCGCGTACTCCTCCCCACCACACATTGTAGGTTTTTTCACCGGTTGGTGAAGATTCTGCGGATTACGATTCCGTCGGCGACGTCGCCAGAGGCGCTGTTGATCTACGCGCAGACGTGTTGTTTGGTGATGAGGACGTTGTTGACGGACGTGGCGACGAGGGTGGAGGGGGGCGTGGGGAGGAGTATCGTGGCGGGGGAGGGGGCAGAGCTGCGGAGCTTGTTGTTGAGGTTTTGTGGGTTGGCGGTGCCCGCGGCGGTGGTGAATGCCGTGCTGAAGTACTTGCAGCGGAACATCAAGCTGAGCTTTATGCGGCGGTTGACGTTGCATCTGCATGATTTGTATTGTACGTATTGCGTATTGCGTATTGCGTATTACGCGCTCCGCTCTTCGTCGAATTTCGCTCACTCGTGCGCTCGCAACATCGCTCGGGTAGGTTCGAACCGCGCGTATTACGCGGCGAGTTGGTTGGGTGGGCTGACGAGTGCGGATCAGCGGCTGACGGAGGACGTGGAGAAGTTCTCGCACGCGATCTCCGAGCTCTACTCGTATACCTTCAAGCCGGTCCTGGACGTCGTGCTGTTTACGCGGTCGCTGTCAAAGCTGATGGGGTACAGGTCGCAGCTGATGCTGTATGGGTACTATGCGGCGTGTGCGGGGTTGCTTCGGGTGACTTCGCCGCCGCTGGCGCAGATGACGGCGCAGGAGGCGGCGTTGGCGGGGAGCTTTCGGAAGGCGCATCAGCGGCTGGGGGCGCACGCGGAGGAGGTGGCGTTCAACGACCCGCCGGCGGGCCTGGCGGAGAAGATGATTCTGAATCAGCACTTGTATCGGATGCTGCGGCATTCGAGGCTGAGCGCGTTCCAGCAGATGGTGCAGAATATCGTCGACTCGTATCTGGTCAAGTATGGGGCGACCGCGGTGGCGCTGGCGGTGTACGCGGCCAACCGCCCGAAGGAGGTCGGGGGGCAGGCGACGGCGCATTATATTCGCGCGATGCGGCTGTTGTCGAACACGAGCCGTGGGATCGGGGATCTGGTGCTGGTGTACAAGCGGGTGACGAGCCTGGCCGGGTACACGAGCAGGGTGAGCGAGTTGGTCGAGCAGGTGGCGAGTCTGAGCGTCGACGCGAGCAACGAGCGCGGGGAGAACGACGTGCATACGCAGTTGTATCTTCGGAACGTGTCGTCGTCGGGGTCGTTGCTTTTGCCGCTGAACGAGCGCGGGGGGTTGGAGCCGCCGTGCGAGCCGCGGCGGCTGGAGGGGGACGTCGTGTCGTTCCATCGCGTGTTTTTGTCGGCTCCAGATGGGACGACGCTGGTGAAGGAGCTCAGCTTTGAGGTGCCGCAGGGGTCGAGCGTGATCATCATGGGGCCCAACGGGAGCGGCAAGTCGAGCCTGTTCCGGGTCGCGGCCGGGCTGTGGCCGTTGCAGGCGGGGGAGATCACGTTGCCGCATAAGTCCGACCTGTTTTATCTGTCGCAGCGGCCGTATCTGGTGACGGGGTCGCTCCGCGACCAGCTGCTGTACCCCGAGCCGCCGCAGTCGGTGTGGGAGACGGCGTCGGACAAGTCGAGAAAGACGATCGACGTGTGGATGAAGAGCAAGATGTATAGCGCGGAGGATTTGGAGGAGCGGCTGTGTGCGTGCTTGGAAGCGGTCGAGCTGGATTACCTGCTCGCGAGGGGGCGCGGCTGGGATCAGATCCAGGCGTGGGACGAGACGCTGAGCGGCGGGGAGAAGCAGCGGTTGGCGATGGCCCGGCTGCTGTTCCACGCCCCGAAGTATGCCATCTTGGACGAGGCGACGAGCGCCGTGAGTGCGGATGGAGAACGCGTGTTGTACAATGCGTGCGTGCAGGTCGGCATCACGATGCTCAGCATCGGGCACCGGCCGGCGCTTCGGGATTTCCACTCGACGGTGTTGCACTTCGAGGGCCACGAGGGCGGCAAGGGGTGGCGCGTCGAGCGGCTCCGCGACCGCGACCTGGATGGCGGCGGTGGTGGCGGTGGCGGCGGTGGTGGAGGTGCGGTCGTCGGCGTCGGCGTCGGCGTCATCGTTGTTGATCAAAAGTAGTAGTAGTCATTATATGTATATAGTACAGACACCCAGACTCCAGACTCCAAATCGTCTTCTTCTTCTTCGTCTTCATTCGCCACGTGCCGTCGACGCCAGGTGCTTGGTGCTCAACCAGATGATGACCTTGTGGTCGTCGCTGGCGCTCGCGAGCATGTGATGGTTGCGGGGATTCCACGCCACCGCGTTGACCGTCGCCTGGTGTCCCTCGACCGAGGCCAAGAGGGTCTCGGTCTCGCGATGCCAGATGTGCACGAGGGCGTTTTCGCTGCCGGTGCCGACGAACGCGTCGCCGACGCCGCCGAATGCGCTTCGGATGACGAACCGTCCCGGCTGCGAGGTCTCAAGTCCTTTGAGGACAAACAGCGGCCTGGCGGGGAGCGATTCCATCGGGTCTGGCAGCGGTTCCGTCGGGGCCGACAGCGTCGTCGACACGTCGGAGTCTCGCATATCCACGTCCCGTCCCTCGGTATCCCTATGTGACAAATCGCCGAGCTGCCAAATATGGATGCAGCCGTTGGCAAGGTTGGAGGCCAGGAACCTGCCGTCGGACGACCTCGACAGGCACGTCACGGCAGCCGGCTCGGGCCCCCGCGTCACCACCTTCCGGTCGGACACGCGCACGTAGCGGAGCATCCGATCCTGCCCCACCGAAACAAACGTCCCGCCGTCCGCGCTGAGCACCGAGTCGTACGCGTGGTTCTGCAGACGGACCGAGTTGACACGGATCGGCTTTGGCACAAACGGCTCGCAAGGCACCGTGATATCGATGTCGATCATGCGGAGCTCCTTGTTGCAGGAGAGCGCGATTCTCGACGAACTGTTGCCCCACATGGCCGACGAGATGCTCGTGTCCTGGTTCGGGTTTGGACTCAGCGGCGAGCTGCCCACCGCCGCCGTCAGCTCGGCGAGCAGGTCGCCGGTGCTCACTTTGAAGATACGGACCTTGCCATCGTTCGATCCGATCAGCACCTCTTGACTCGTCGGACTAAACGCCCCGATGTTGATCGGTACCCGGCCGCTGTGCAGGATCCTGGAGAAGACCACCTTCCTGCTGCTTTGCACGTCCCAGAGGATGGCGCTGCCGTCTTTCGAGGCACTCACGAGCCATTTACCGTCCGGGCTGAACTGCACCACCCACACCTCATCCGCGTGCAGCGTCAGCGTGTGCACCGGCACCGTCGGCAGCGATTCGGGCCCGGCTTGGTAGTCCGACATCAGCGACAGCGCCGCGTTGCTCGCGTTGTGATACGGGCAGCGCTTGATCTGCGACGTGAGCGCCTGCTCGACCAGCGTCTCCAGACGATTGTCCGGAATGAGCACCTCGGGAGACAGCAGATGCTGCAGCTCGCGGAGGAGCTGCTCCTGCCGACGGACGTCCACATCGCTGTACTCTCGCAGCCGCTTTGGCGGCAGCGGCGGCGCCCCACGATTGGCCTGTAGCAGCATCGACGCCAGCGCCGACAGCGACGGCGGGGACGCCTCCGAGACCGAGCCACCACTGGCTTTCGGCACGGCGATGGCAGCCGTCGTCACTGGCGGCGCGGTGCCGCGGTAGTCGACATTCGTCACCGGCGCCGTCGTCGTCGTCGTCGCAGCCGTCGCCGCAGCCTCCGTCGAATACCTACTGATCGCCGACTGCACCCCAAAGTTCATCGGAAAGTCGCCAAACGTCACGCCCACCGTATCCCGCAAGGTATCCATCCGCTGCTGCAGCGCGTCCCCGAAACCACTTACCCCCATATCGACATCCTCCTGCATCGACGACATCGGCTCGACGTCCTGTCGATCCATCGAAGCACCCCCGTGCTCGCCGTCCGTACCCAGCACGCTCTCCAGCGGCTGGATGTCCTCCCGTAAGCACTTGAGCGCCTTTCCCGCCTCCCCCGCCTCCACGAGCGTCCGAAACATATTGCAGAACAGCAGATACCGCGCCTGGTCCACCCGCCGCTGCACCCGGCGACGAATCGACCCCAAGTCGAGCGTCCGGCTCCCCGGCTGACCCGTCCCCGCTTCGACGGTGACCACCCCACCGTCCGCATCTCGACGCCGCCCCTCTACCTCGACTTCCTTCTCGACCAACTCCCCCTCCAACTCCCCGAGCAGCCCCAACGCCGCGTCCACCTCCCCGCCGAGCACCGCCTCCCGGAACCGGGTCGCCGTCACGGACGACTGCTGCACGTTCGACGCCGCCTCTAAGGCCACCGCGACGTCCTCGTACCCCAAGGAACGGAGCGACTGCTCGATCAGCCGAATATACGAGGTCCGGTCGATCATCGACGCCGGACCCACGGGCGTGAAATCTGGGTGGTTCTCGGCGTGGTCAGGATTCGCCGTATTCGTCGCCGCCGCTTGCGCTAGATGCGAATGCCGCGTGTTATGTCGTTGATTTACTCCCATGATTGCTCGTGTGGATGGGTGTTTGCGTCGTCGCCATGCGCATGCATAACCGGAACCAAAAGCGAGCTTTCGAGTGGCTCCATCCGAGGCGGGGCCCGTCACTGGATTTGTCGTTTACGCACCTACGCGGGCATTAAATGCAGCCTATACACACGTGTTCATGGTAAGAGGTAGCGCATTGGGCCAAAAGAGCGCCGGACCCTGCACACGGGGCGGCCTGAAGCCTCGAGGTGGCAGCCCGACGCCGTGCCGGTCCTCCAGAGGGTCGTCTCGACCTCGCACCGCCGATACCGATACCGATACCGTCATCCTCTTCGACGTCATGGACACGATCGTACACGACCCGTTTTACACCGCCATGCCTGCCTACTTCGACCTCACCTTCGAACAGCTCTTGGAGCAAAAGCACCCGACCGCGTGGATCGACTTTGAGTCAAACCGTCTGACGGAAGACGAGTTCTTCGAGATCTTTTTCAAAGACGGCCGTCGCATTGATCGGCACGACTTTGTGCAGCGTGTGCTGATGGATAACTACGAGATACTGCCGGGTATGGACGGCCTGCTCCGGTCGCTGCGCGGGCACGGGTTCGACCTGCGGGCGTTCAGCAACTATCCCGTGTGGTACGAGTACGTCGAGGAGGCGTGTGGGCTGTCAAAGTATCTTTCGTGGGAGTTTGTGAGCTGTCTTCCCCCGTTGAGTACGCAGGGACTTCGGAAGCCCAGTGAGGGGTGCTTCGAGGTCGTCATGGATCGTTTGCGGGAGGGCGGCGTGGCGGGGTCTGTGCCTCGGGTGCTGTTTGTGGACGACCGGGCGGCTAATGTCGATGCCGCCGAGCGGGCCGGGATGGAGGGGATCCTGTTCGAGGGGGCCGAGGCGCTCGCATCGACGCTCGGTGAGAAGTTGGGGGTAAAAATCATCGAGTGAGTCACCAATCCTTCACATTCTTCCCTTCCCGCCGCCCCTTCTTCTTATCACTCTTCTGCTTCTTCGCCTCCAGCCTCTTCTTGTTTCCCTTCTCCAGCTGCTTGGCCACCGCCTTCTTCTTCTCCGCATCCTCCACCACGGGCAGACAGCTCGCGTACGCCTCTTCCACGATACCCTGCATCTTATCGAGCGCATCCTCGATATTCCCCAACTGGCTCCGAGTCCGCTGGCTCGTCACCACCAGCTCGTCCGACGCATTGATCCGGTTCCTCTGCTGCACCCGCAACGCCTCGATGATCTGCACGTCCAAAAAGGCCGACGCCGCACCCAGCGGCAACCGCATATCCACCTTGGTGTTCACCTTATTCACGTTCTGACCACCGGCCCCGGAAGATCGCGCAAAGGTTATCTGCACGTCGTCCCGGGTGAGCGCTCGCGGGCGGGGCGGCGGGGGCCGGGCAGACGCCGGGTCTGCCGCGTCGTTGTACTTCGACATGAAGGAAGAGAGAAGCGACGACGAGGACGGTTCCTCCGCCTGCCCTTGGTCAGATGTCGAGGCGCAGATCCGCCGGGCGGCGACTTTCGCACCGCTCTCGATTGGCCGACGGAACGGCCGACTCGTCAGCATCTCGCTGGGAGAACGGCCACCGAGGCGCAGCACGAACGAGACGCCGGCGGACGGATTCGGCGTCGATGCCACCAATCCGCGCGCCTGAGACGCCACGTGTCGACTCACCAATGCACGTAGAGGACACATGGCGGCTGCGAAACGATGGGACGTGGCGTTTTCGGCCGTTTAGTTTTTAGCCTGTGGCGACTCCGCCGCAGCGTCAAAAATCGAAATTTACGACGTTCTTGATCACTGCCCGTTGACCACAGACCGCTTCAGACTCGTATCTATCTGCTGCATGCCCGCGGGTCACTAGGGGTGGGTTGCGCGCGTCGGTTTGGCCGTTTTTTTCCCTCGATCCTCGAGAACAGCGAGGAGCAGCGAGCGCGCCACGACCGTACCTTCTCCACCATGGACCCCGCCCAGCAGCAGCAGGTGGTCGAGCTGCAGTCCTACCTGTATACCCTCTACCACGCGCCGTCGACGACGTCTCGCGACGAGGCCAACCGGTGGTTGCACGACTGGCAGAGCAATCCCGCGGCGTGGCCGCTCGTCCACGACATTCTGTTGGGGCGGGCGGCGCTGTCCACCTCTCCGCCGTCTTCAGACGCGGAGGTCTACTACTTCTGTGCACAGACGTTGCGGACGAAGATAACGAGGGACTTTGAAGAGCTCGATGCGTCCATGCGGGCGGCGTTGCCGGGGTCTGTGCTTGCAATGTTGGCCCGGCACCACGCGGTGTCGTTCATTCGGACGCAGTTGTCACTGGGGATGGCGATGCTTGGGATGCACATTCCGGGGTCGGCGTGGCGGGAGCTGGACGCCTCGTCGAGCTCGATGATCGAGTGGGTGTCAAAGCGGCTGTTTGGGGAGCCGACGATGCGGCACGTGTTGTTGGAGATATTGACGGTGGTGCCGCAAGAGGCCATGGCGTATCAGCCGTCGCTTCTGCCGGCGCGGAGACGGGAGATTGAGCGGGAGATGCGGGTGGCAGGGCTGCCGAAGGCGCTCGAGGTGTTGGAGGCGCTGGCGGGTGACGGGAACGCGATGGGCGCGATGGGCGCGAACAAGGGTATGGATGGAGAGAATACAAAGCACGTATTGGAGGCGCTTGCAGCGTGGCTGCGGTTGGGAGGGAGTCCGATGCCGGGCGATGCCGGTGGTTCCGCTTCGTCGGGCGCCTCGATGGATCCGTCGACCTACCTGACGTCGCCGTTGATTCCGCTGGCGATCAACTCGCTACAGAAGGAGGAGGGATCGTTTTATGCGGCGGTGGATGCCGTGATTGAGATTATCTTCTGCTCGAGCGCGCAGGGGCGGCCAAAGCCAGAGCTGGCGGGGCTGGTGCAGGCGATGGTGGCGCAGGTGATGGGGCTGCTGCCGCATTTTCACGTGTGTATTCAGCAGGCGGTGAACGAGCGGGATCATGACGATGTGTACGACGGGGATCACGCGGAGCAGGCCAAGGCGCTGGCGCGTCTGTTTGCAGAGGTGGGCGAGGCGTACGCGGATCTCATTTGTGAGGCGACGCCAGAGGTGATGGGGCCGGTCGAGGCGCTGTTGGACGTGTGCCGGTATCCGGAGATGGAGGTGGCGAGCATCTCCTTCAACTTTTGGCACCGGGTGAGCTTCACGCTGTCGGCGGGGAAGCGGCCGCACGGGCTGAACTGGGAGGGGGCCGTGCTTCCCGAGGCCGAGGCCGAGCGTCGGGTTGCGGCCTTCCGGGGGTACTTTGAACGGCTGGCGGAGACGCTGACGGAAAAGACGAGGTACCCGGAGGAATCAGAGCACTGGCACAGCGACGAGAAGAACGACTTCAAGTACACGAGGCAAGCCGTGAGCGACCTGCTGCTGGACGCCACGGACGTGATCGGGCCCGACGCGTGTATCCAGCTCGCCATCAAGCCGCTGTCGGAGGTGAGCGCGACTATGAACGCGGGTGGGGCGTTTGATTGGCGGAAGGCCGAGTCCTCGGTCTACTGTCTCCGGAGCGTGCATCGGGCCAGCAACGACGTGCGGGACGGGGCGACGCTGATGTCCGTTCTCTCGTCGCTGTCGTACCTCCCGTCGCAACCGACGCTCGACTACAGCGTGGTGCTCGTGCTGGGAGCGTACTCGGACTGGCTGGCGCGCGAAGCGGAGCGAGACGCGAGCGGCGGCGTGGTCGGACTGATCCATCAGCTGATCGAGCTGATCGTTCGGGGGCTGGGCAACGACCACACCAGCGCGGCGTGCGCGTTGTCGCTGCGCAACATGTGCGAGAGCTGCGGGAAGTTTCTGGTCGCGGGTGCGAACGGGCCGGCGTTCGTCGAGCAGATGCTCGAGCTGTACCGGCAGGCGCAGACGCACGGCGACGTGAGCGGCGAGTCGACGGCCGCGGGCGGGGTGACGTCGTCGTCGTCTCCCTCGCCCCTCTCGCCCCTTTCGCCTCTGTCGTCGACCGTGCTGGACGAGGAAGACGTGGAACACATCCTCGAGGCCATCGCGATGGTGATCAAGCACCTGCCGTCCGACGTCAAGCGCGCCCACGTCCAGCACATGATCGAGTCGGTCGTGCGGCCGATTCAGGGCGCGCTGGAGCGCGGCGCTGCTCCGAACACCATGATGGTGGCGCTGCCGCTCTTTGAGCGCATCACAACCATCCTCCGGAACGTGGACGACGTCGAAGACGTGGCGGCGACCCTGGAGCGGATGCTGCCCCTGATCGAGGTCGCCTTCAACCTGTTTGCGGCAGACCCCGAGGCGTGCGAGCGGATCTGCCGCCTGCCCAGGTACGCCGTGCGGACGGCCAAGCGAAGCACGGTCTCCTCGCTGCCCGCCCTGGCCAACATGCTCATGGTCCAGTTCGAGCGCACCAGGTACTCGAGCTACCTGTACGTCGCGAGCGAGCTGGTCAAGACCTTTGGCGACGACCCCAGTCAGGACGCGTGCACGCAGCCGCTGTTGTCCCGCATGCTGATGTCGGCATGCTCAATCCTCGGGTCCCTGCAGACCGTCTCGGCGCAGCCCAACCTGACTGACGACACCTTCCTGCTCGCCGGCCGGGGCCTCAGCTACGCCCCGAGACTCGTCGTGTCGTCCCAGCAGCTCCTGGTCGCGCTGATCGAGACGGCCAGGAACGCCATCCTCGTTCAGCACAGGGAGGCATGCGCGAGCGTGGCGGGGTTCCTGGTCAGACTGCTGGACCCGTCCACCCACAGGCACTGCGACGTCGCGAGCGTCAAGATGCTCGAGGCGGTGTTCACGCCCTACGCGGGGATCCTCACGCGGCTGGTCATCGCGGGCGGCGTCGGCGCGCTGCCGACCTCGCGCATCCACGAGATGGCAGACGTGCTCTACGCCCTCCTGAAGTCCTCCTCGAACGGACAAGAGAGCGTCGGCCGCGTGCAAGCGGCCTTGGCCCGGGTCCCCGACTCGGCCCTCCCGGCGAACGACAAGGGCCGGTTCTTGCAGCTGTGCGGCGTCATCGTCGGTGACCAGATCCTCGAAGACGACGAACAGCAGCTCGTCGATGCGCTGGTCGACCTGAGCGAGTGCTGTCGCAGGCACAAGAAGGTCCAGGCGGTCGTCATGGAGAGCCTGCTCGACGTCGAGTTCCGTTTTTTCAATTGATCATCAATTTACACTACGATCGACGGCCGGCACACACCCACACGATACTCGAGAAATTACGCACCCTATAAGGCCCGCCCGCGCGCCAAAGACCCGCCCACCGACCGCTGACCGACTGTGCATGCAGCTCGACGCAACGACGTGACGACCCACCCACCCACCCCACCATGCCCCACCCACAAGAGATCAAAGAGGCCTTCTCGCGCCGCGCGCGCATGAAGAAACGAGGACGCACCGACATAATGGGCGACAAACTCCGCCTCTACGAGAAGCTCCAGTCCAGCGCGCTGCACGGCGTGCTCGTCGACGCGGCCGTCTGGCTCATCTGCAGCGACGCCATCGTCCAGGCCCTCGACCACATCTGCCTCGGAAACCTCGACGGCGGCCCCCAAATGCTCACCCATATCAAAAACGCCCTCGAACAACAACAACAACAACAACAACGACAACAACAACCCACGGGCGTCGCCGTCGACTGCAGCCACTGCACCGCCGCCGTCCGGCTCAGCTGCGAGGAGGCCTTCTTCATGCACTACGCCCTGGCCGCCCTCGACCTCCACGAGCTCGACCTCTACGACGCGTCGTTACCGATCTCGAAGCTCGACACCGCGACGGCCTGGCGGCGATTCGCCGCCCGCCGCCCCGACTTTCCCCTCCTCTACGCCGCATACCAGCACTTCCGCGGCAAGGGCTGGCTGGCACGCACCGGCCTACAATACGGCGCCGACTTCACCCTCTACCAGAAACACCCCGCGCTGTGCCACAGCGACTACTCGGTCCTCGTCCAGACCCCCGACATCACCGACCCGCGGATCGCCAGACCACCCGTCTCCTGGCACGACATGCAGATCACCAACCGACTCACGACGCAAGTCGGCAAGCGGCTCATACTCGTCAACATCCACGACGCACGCGCAGACATGCGCGACTACGCGGAAGACTACCGCTGCCTCGACCGCCTCGAGGTGTCCGAGTACCTCGTGCGACGATACGTCCCAGAGCGCCACAGATGATGAGAGGCGGCGTAGATGATTGATTACTTTAATAAAAATCGCGGATGTTGTCGATACGACGATACGACGATACGACGATACGACGATGCCACTACTCGTCCTTCTTCCCGGCATTCTCCCCGACGGCCGTCGTCGAGCTCTCGGCCGGCGTCGGCGCCTGCGCCGTCGGGATCATCTTGAAAATCCTCGCCAAGTACGTATCGTAGATAATCGTGGCCTTCTCCCTACGACGTACGACGTACGACGAGTGCGAGCGACGAGTGAGTGCGAGCCACGAGTGCAGTCACCACGCCTTCACCGGAAAACAACCACCTACCGGAACAAGTTGATCGCCCCGTCGATATCCGCATGGTGCATATCATACACCTTGGGCACAGTAAACACCACGACCACCGCGGCATACACCAGACCCAACAGCGACACCGTCGCAAGCACCCTCGACGCAAAGAACAGCCCCACCGACAACGCAATCGACATGAACGCATCCTTGCCCGACAGAATACGATGCGCAAACGCCAACGTCTTATTCACATACGGCAACGTCTTCTCGACCACCCGCCTCGCCTCCGCCTCCTGAATACCCTCCGTCAGAACCCGAGGAAACGCCGGCAACGGCCTGTTGACAAACGACCCCACCAGGGACCACGCCAGGAACGTGGCCACCGTCACCGAAAGCGCCAGCGCGACCACAGACAGCATCTGATACTTGTACACGTGCAGGCCGAAGAACAGAGCAGAAATCGCTGCGACGGTGCGGAGAAGAGGAGCAGGGTCAAATTTGATCCAGACAACCGACGACGATCGGAATCGCGAAGAAAAGACGTACCTCCGAACACGACCCCAGTCTTCTGCGGACTCTTCCAAAACAACAGCTCCTCCGTCGCCGTATCGATGCCCCTGGGCAGGACCTTTTTCGTCTGTATACGAGTACTCATTTTGGATTCTGTGAATTCGATGAAATCGTCCAGTTCGAAGCGTTTCTGTCTGCCCGGCGCGGTGCTCGTGGTCGTTTCGTCGGAACGAGGTGGGTGTGGCGTACACGACTGTCTGGTGGAGGGACCGAGAGAACTTTTTCTTCTGGCCGCGGCCGCGGCATTGGCAGTTGGCCGCAGACGTGGCTAGAACAAGACCGAATTGTCCTCTCTTCGGTCCATCTGCGCGTTCTCCGCAGTGCATGCGGCTTGGTGGGGTCACGTTGGATACGTGGGCGCCGCGGTGTATCATCCCGTGGGACGAGCGAACGAAGAACGAAGAACGAGCGAGAGCGCGCCAGAGCGCCAGAGCGCCATGGCCAACAACAAGCGGAGGAAGACGCACGTCGAGGAGGACCAGTACGGCTCGAGGGGCTCGACGGACCGGGACGGTTTCCAGGGAGGGGGTTCCGGGCGAGGCGGCGGGTCTGGAGGTCGGGGTGGCGCCGGCGGCAGGGGGGCACGGAGCGTGAAGGGGGCCAACATGGAGTACGTCGCCCCGGCCGTCCCAAAGTTTCTCCAGGCGCACGCGCACCTCCTGCGCGGGGCTGGCGGCGGGGGCGGGGGACGCGGTGACGAGGGCGAGGACGGGTTGATAGAAATTGACCGGGAGCGTCTGGCCAAGGAGGAGAAACTGGCTGCCGCCGCGGAAGACGACGACGCGCTCGACGACCACGCGTTTGGCCTGCGCACGGCGCTGGAGCAGAATCCAGAGCTGGCCGCGAGTCATCCGGAGCTGCAGAAGGTCGCCGATGCAACGGCGGCGGAGGGTATCAAGGCTCGGGCGAATGTGCACTTTGGGAAGAAGGAGTACGCTGAGGCTGTGGCGCTGTACGGGGAGGCGATTCGGCTGGATCCGGGCAACCACGTGTACCATTCGAACGAGTCGGCGGCGTTGATCGAGCTGGGGGAGTTTGAGAAGGCGGTGGAGAGTGCGAGGCGGGCCGTGAAATGTGATGGGGGGAAGCGGTATGGGAAGGGGTTCTATCGACTGGGGCTCGCGTTGTTGAAGATGGGGAAAGGGAAGGATGCGGTGTATAATCTGAAGCGGGCGAAGGAGCTGGAGCCGGATTTGAAGGGGGTGGACGAGGTGCTGTTTCGGGCGGTTGGGAAGGCAGAGTTGGAAAGCAAGGAGGAGGGGAGGAAGAGCAAGGACGGGGGGAAGGGGAAGCGGGGGGCGGCGATGCTGTCGTTTGGGGACGAGGAGGAGGACGAGGAGGAGGACGAGGCGTCGTAGCGTGTTTCGGATGTGAATGAAGATCACGAGATGGTGCACCCGCCTTGTTGTCGACGGTTGAGTGGCATTCGAACCCTTGCGTGAATGACGTATACGTACCCCGGCGCCTGTGCGAAATTCGACGACCGGTGTACGTTAAACCTACGAGCGAACCAGCGAACGAGCGTAGCGCGTAGCGCGAGTGAGAGTCTGGGCGTGCGAGCGCACGCCGGGGACGTCAATACCCACCGCGCGGTGCCACGTTGCGAGGCGATCGCCAATAGTCTGTTCTCGCACATCTTGGCGTTCCGTGCTCTGGTCCAGAACATGACGCCGACAAAGGGTCGGCCGTCGAATGTCTCGTTCTGGTAGGCGCTTGCGCGACTTACCACGTTGCCTGTTGCGCCCACCCGCACGCACCGAGGATCGGCGACGAGGGACTCGAGCCTGGCGGGCGTGACTTCTTGCAGGCGCAGCTCGCTCGGGGGCATCGCGGTCTGGCCGGAGAGTTCAGTGGGCGAGCTTTTCAGCCTTTGCGTTTCGCCGGGGCCGCTCGGCGTTTTGTATGGGTTTGATAAAAAAGAAGTGGCCGGATGTTGCTGCGTCTGTGAACGTACACACGCACAAGATGTCAGAAAGAAGCCTGACACTCAAGGAGGCTGCCGAAGCCTTGCCGCGAGACACGATCTTGCACGAGCTTCTGCCTCGCTTCAACCCATACAGGCTGAGCGAGCTGCAGCACGTGCTCACGTTACGAGAGGTGTATCACGACACCGACGACGGACGCGTCCGGCTCATCAGCGACGACGACTTGAAGGAAT
>Ga0181584_10002086_pt1 | contig 15278 bp, 11 predicted proteins | sample 071ome_30_FD_132462 | JGI IMG/M metagenome (GOLD analysis project Ga0181584, IMG submission 132462) | Coastal salt marsh microbial communities from the Groves Creek Marsh, Skidaway Island, Georgia - 071406AT metaG (megahit assembly) | ecosystem: Environmental > Aquatic > Marine > Intertidal... | reverse complement strand
CCATTTGCAAAGGGCCTTGCTTGACCGTATGAGTAACGGTTGATGAATGTTGCGGTATATTCAGATAAAAACTTTGATCGACAGTGGCAAAAGGTCCTCTCGACCTCGAGTTTGTTCGATCCTTTGATCGATGAGCGCACTCGATCCATCATGGCCCAGGTTCAAAAGGGTGGAGACAAAGCGCTGATCGACTTAACTCGCCAGTTTGATGGAGCCTCTCTAACGCGCCAAACCCTTTTGGTTTCTGCCAGGGAGTTGCAGCATGCAAGCCGTCAAGTGGGTCCCCAGACCCGTGCTGCCGTCAAGGAGGCTTACGCGAATATTCAGAGTTTTGGGCGACAATCGCGACGCAGCGGTTGGCAGGGGCGCAACAGTCATGGCGCCAAAGTGGGAGAGAAATATGATCCCTTTCGTCGTGTGGGGCTCTATGTGCCTGGTGGAACGGCGCCTTTGGCATCCACGGCTCTGATGACCGTCGGTTTGGCCAAGGTGGCGGGTTGTCCTGAAATCGTGGTTTGTACGCCTTGTAATGAGCAAGGCCGAGTCAATGACGATCTTCTCTATGCCCTCAAACACGCTGGGGCAACCTCCATCTACAAATTAGGTGGAGCCCAGGCCATCGCAGCCATGGCTTATGGGACATCCTCCCTTCCCAAAGTGGACAAGATCTTTGGGCCGGGCAACGCTTATGTAGTGGCCGCCAAGCGGTTGGCTGTCGGGCACGTCTCCATTGATCTGCTGCCTGGGCCCAGTGAAGTGTTGGTCATCGCGGACCGTTCAGCCCATGCGGACTACGTTGCGGCCGACTTGCTGGCGCAGGCCGAGCATGGTTCAGGCAAGGAGCGCGTGTGTTTGCTCAGCACCAGTGCAGCCTTGATTCGAAAAGTTGAGGCAGCGCTCCAAAAACAGATTCCCAAGTTGAGTCGAGCGGATTTCATTCGCAAGAGCCTCAAGAAAAACGGTTGGTTGATCCAAGTGCGTGACCTGTCTCAAGCTGTCGCCCTTGCTAATGCCTTTGCACCTGAGCATTGTGAGATCATGACTCAAGATGCTCGTCGCGTGTCCAAAGGTGTGGTGACCGCGGGAGCCATCTTTCTGGGGCATCACTCTCCAACGGTGCTGGGTGACTATGTGGCGGGTCCCAGCCATGTGCTTCCTACCGGCGGAGCGGGCGCTTCTTTTCCTGGGTTGACTGTGGATCAGTTCCAGCGACGCACCAGTGTTGTCGAGTATGGTCCAAGTCATCTGACCAAGGCATTGCCAGCCGTGCGGGCATTTGCAGGAATGGAAGGCCTGGATGCCCACGGGCAATCTGCCGAAATCCGTCGTTGTTGATCTGCTGGTCGTCCTCAAGGATTTTCTCATGCCGCGTTCTTCTGCACCCAAAGATGAATGGATACGCCCCCTGGTAAGGGGCATCGAGCCTTACACTCCCGGTGAACAGCCTCGAGTCAAAGGGCTGATCAAACTCAATACCAACGAGAATCCATACCCTCCGTCTCCCAAGGTGCTCGAAACGACACGAAAGGCAGTCGATGGACGTCTTCGTTTGTATCCCAACCCTCGTGCTCAGGGACTTCGCGAGGCCCTCGGAAAAGTGCACGGACTGAGCGGTGACCATATCATGGTTGGCAATGGTTCTGATGAGCTCCTCGCCTTGGCTACCCGAGCCTTCGTCGAACCCAAGGTGGGTCGATCCAATCGCGAGACAAGCAATGCTTCCACCATCCAATACTGGACCCCCAGCTATTCGCTGTATCCGGTGTTGTGCCAGGTGCATGGGGCGATCATCAATGAAGTGCCTTTGGAAGCTGATTTTTCCATCCCATCTCTGGCCAGATTGAAGCGGGAGAAACGATGGAATTTCCGCGCAGCACTCAGTTTTGTGACGACCCCAAACGCTCCCACAGGGCGTGGCTATCCCACTTCTCAGCTGCGAGCCTTGTGTCGCGCCCAGCAGGGGATGGTGGTGCTGGATGAGGCGTATGTAGATTTTGCCCAGGAGCATGCCATGGACCTGGTAGCGGAGCTTCCCAATGTGATTGTTTCGCGTACCTTTTCCAAGTCCTACTCCCTCTGCTTTCAGCGTGTGGGCTACTTTGTTGGTCACCCCAAATCGATCGCCGCCCTGGATGCCATCAGAGACAGCTACAACGTGAATGGATTGGGGCAGATAGCCGCCGAAGCAACCTTGAAGCATCTCGGCTACTACCGTAAAAATTTCAAACGTATCATCCGGCTTCGCACCCGGATTGGCCAGGAGCTGGCCTCTCTCGGATTTGATGTGTTGCCCAGCCAGACCAACTTCCTCTTCGTACGCCCACCGGGGGCCGAAGCGGCTCAATGGTATGATGGGCTGAGGAAGCGAAAAATTCTGGTTCGCTGGTTTGCCCATTCTCCTTTTAAGGACCGGTTGCGGGTGACGATTGGATCAGAAGATGAAATGAATCAGTTCATGGCTGTCGTAAGGTCTCTGGTCGTGCGATGGACCTGATGCTTGGTCGAATCCCCTTTCGGTGCCGGCGGTAGAAGCCGACCACTGCTGGAAGTTACCTAGATGAGCTCTGAGGCCCTCAAGCGAAAAGCCATTCATATCTGTGGCAATGTGCATGGCAGCCCCCTGCAGCCAGCTGTTTTTCGCATTGTGCGTACACTCAATCTGAAGGGATGGATGCGCCCTCAAGTCAGTGGGTTTGATCTCGAGCTGGAGGGAGATGAGTCCACTCTGGTGGCCTTTGAGAAGCGCATGTTGGCTATGCAGAAGCGCCATGGTTGGTCGATCTCGCTGCAAAGCCAGTGGTTGGCCTTTCAAGGGGACACTTCTTTTGAAAACCTCCCCCCCCTGCCTCAGGGCGACGAGGGCTGCTGGTTGACGCCCGATCGAACACCCTGTCCTGACTGCGTGGCTGAAATGTTCAATCCTCACCAGCGTCGATTTTTCTATCCCTACACCAGCTGCACGGAATGTGGCCCGCGTTATTCATGGGCTCGACAGGGGCTCATGGATCGCTCGCAAACCATTCTCTCGGAGTATGTGCCTTGTGAACAATGCCAGGCAGAGGCGAATCAATCGCGAGATCGACGCTTTCTCTATCCGCTTAATGCCTGCGCCACCTGTGGACCCAGTCTCTCACTACAGGACGCCGGAGGTAGGCCAAGATTTCACCATCGCGAGGCGTTGATTCAGGCGGCAGCCTGCTTGGACCGAGGCCAAGTGCTGGTGGTTGAGGAGCCTCACGGTTATCAACTGGTGGCCATCGCACGATCTTCTTCGGCCATCAAGCGGATACGTTCCATCCTTGGCCAACCCCATCAGCCGGCCATGCTCCTGGTGGCGACACCCGATGCCGCTGACACCTTTTGTGACATGCATCCTCAGGAACGCGCCTGGATGCAGGGACCGGATGCCCCATTGATACGCATGCGGCATCGAGAAGGGAGGTTCAGTCTTTCGGGAGAGCTTTCTCCATCCTGCGCTTTTCTTGATGTGGGTCTACCTGCGAGTGGGGTGATGCACTTGCTGATGCATTTGCTGGATCTACCCCTAGCTGCCTTTCCGGCAGGTCCAGGTTTTTGTTCCTATGCCTGCAGCCCAGGGGAAGTGAACAAGGTGTTTGGAGGGCAAGTGGATGGTTTTCTCGCATCGAACCTTTCGGTACTGCGCCAGACCACCCGCTCGTTGATCTGGCGAGTTTGTGGATTCAAGCAAGTGCTTCGACAGGGCTTTGGAATGGTCCCAATCGAAAAGAAGCTGCCCAGGCCATCACAATCGATCATGGCCATGGGGGGGAGTGCTCTGGGGGGATTCGCCCAAACAATGCGTGACCGTGTCTTTCTGGGGCAAGCCATGGATGGCTCTGAGGAGAAAGCCCGTATGGATGCTTTTTTGGATGTCCTGGGTGACATCAAGCAAGGAAGGAAATCCCCAGTGGATCATTACCTTGTGGACTCGGATGTCTCGCAACTGGGGGTCCAATATGCACGTTCCACCCGGAGACCCTGTACGGTGGTCGATCACGATCTGGCTCATGTGATGGGTTCTCTGGGACGTGGGGTGGGCCAGGAGCGCTTGTTGGGAGTGTGCTTTGACGAGGGATCCTCTCAGGATGGCGCTAGTGCATCGGGAGGCGATGTCTTCATGCTGCATCCAAAAGGGTGGCGACGGATTGCTCAATGGTCTCCTTTTTGGTTGCCTGGTGGGCAGAGCTCCCATCCGGATCATCGAGCATGTCTTTATGGAATGATGTGGGAGGTGTTCAAAGAGAATCTTTGGGACCAGCTACCGTTGAGGTTGAGAGCCCCCTTGCAAGCTCTGGAAATCAAGCAGTGGAACCAGGTCTTGGCGACTCAGTGCCAATCCCTGAGAACACGAAGTGTCACGCGGTGGTGGCAGGGAATCGCAGCACTACTGACTCACTCCAATCGCAATCGTTTTGATGGGGACGCCTGGCTGATCATGGAGGCCCTCCGCGGCCAGGATGGACATGCTCCTCAAGGAATCAAACCTTATGCTTGGTGCCTGGATGGGGCCCTAGAGGAAGGATCCATCGCTCAGATGGATTGGTTTCCCATGCTTCGCGAGATGCTCGAAGATCTGCACAAAGGTCGTGGCAGTGACCATGCCTTCCAACGATTGGTAGAAACTTTCTACGATATCCTGAATCGCTTGATCCAGGCCTTGAAGCCCGAGGGTGTGATCTTTGCTGGAAATGGTTTTGAAAACCGATCCCTCACTGAGAGGCTTGGTCAACGTCTTCATGAGGATGGGATTCCGGTGATCATGAGTCAGGAGCTACCGTTGGGTGATCAGGCGATCGCCATGGGGCAATGCATGGCTCATGCCAGCTTTGATGGCATTCGGTCGCATCGCAAGAAAGAGGTTCGATCAAAAAAACAACCCGGTCGGTGAACAATCCGACCGATCGGGAGTTGGTTGCAGCGACCCTTCAAGTCCTTCATGGGGCTGGTTGGAATTAAAAAGCTCAGCCCCTCAGGGCTGAGCGATGCGTGTTGCAATCAAATCCTTGCGGTCTGAGTTATCTCAGGGCCTTGATGCGAATGTTGCGGAATGACACTGGGTCACCGTGCCCTGCAAAACCAAAAAAGCCATCGTAGCGTTCCTTGCCGGGATGAGGGCTGCCAGCCATGTATTCCCGCACTTCCCGTAAATCGGCATCCAGAATGGTGGTGCCATTGAGGACCACCTTGATCTTGGATCCTTGTACCGTGACTTCCTGCTCGTTCCATTCCCCAACAGGTTTTTGGTGGCCACGTTTGGCGGCGACCATGCCGTAGGCGGAGCCGTGATACTGGCGCGCATCCAGTTTGGCGTACTTCTCTGCTGAGTTATCAAGCACCTGCAGCTCACACATGCCACTGTAGGCGGTATCTCCTTGACCAGGGTATCGAATGGCAAGGCCGTTGTTACCACCTGGAGGGAGCTTGAACTCGAGTCGTGCCACGAAATCAGTGAGATTTTGGTGGTAGTAGATGGTTCCTCCATTGTTGGGTTTGCAGACGATGGCACCCTCCTTGACTTCGTAATTCTCCACCGGGCCAGCCCATCCGTCGAGATTGTGACCGTTGAAAATGGGTTTGAAACCCGGTTCAGCAAGCATCTGTTCGACCTCCTGTTCAGGGATTTCCCGGATGAAAATGTTGCGCCAACGAATTTCTCCGCCATGGGTTTGAAGTTGAATCGGCCCCTTGTCCCAGAGAGGGTTTGAGCGATCCCAGAAGTTTTCCATTTTGGCATGATCCACCACCAACTGATCATTCAGGAAAACCGTGGTGTAATCCTTGGCTTGAATGATTCGAAAGGAGTTCCACTCACCAAAAGGTCGGTCAGCCAGCACCATCGGGTTTTTGCCAGCGGCACCTGGACTGTTGTTCCAAAGACCACCGGATCCCTTGTCGGCATCGATGTTCCATTTGCCACCCTCTTTGGTGTAATCCCAGATTTGGACCTGAGGGTTGCCGCGCAGGTAAATTCCGCTGTCAGCTTGTGCTACGGTTTTGTAGTCGATCAAGAATTCGATGTTTCCATAATCCTGATCGGTCGTGAGGTACACCCCATGACCATCGTTGACTAGCTCGCCTTCATCCACACTCCAGTGCTGGCGGACATCCTCCAGATCCTTCTCTCGCTTTGCCTGCCGATCCTCTTCGGACATGGCCCAGAGTTTTCTGGGATCGAAGTGCCCCATTCCATGCCAACCTTGAAGATCTTTTCCGTTGAAAAGGGCCTTGAACCCAGTCGGTGGTTGAGGGCCCTCTGCTGCCGTTGCTGGTTGAAGCCCACTCAGGTAGAGGGCACATGAGGCGATCAAAACGCTGCGGATTTTCATGATGTGAAAGGTTGATTCCATGTGTGAATGCATGATGGGTTTATCGGGGCTAATTCTTGACCAAATGGCGAGAAAGGCGAGCCCTTTTTCTGTAAGATCCAACGATCACGGTTTCCTTGGCATTTGGATGTCCACGCGATGGGCTTGAAGTCTTTGGTGCCACCGCTTGTTTTGAAACAAAAACCCCTGTTTTGCGGATAGGCGCTCGGAAGGGCCCATGCATCCTTTAAGATTGTGATCGTTCAAAAGGCCTTTTAAGGTGTCCAGTATGAACGTCTTTTTGAGGCGAATGCGTGGAGCCTGGCACATGGCCCGACTATGCTTCTGCTTTTTTTCCCTCGGTTTAGTGGGCAAGGACCTGGCATGGGATCCGGACGCTGTTCTGGAGCGTGCCGGTCACAATCGTTTCGAAATCAGTCAGGCTCTGGATCGCATACCAGCATCCCAGCGTGCCGGGCTGCGCTTTTTGTTGACGCACATGCCCGAAAGCGATCTTCAGAGCCTTTCAAGTGGTTTTCTTCTTGAAAATGTGGATTACGCCTACCGCGCTTGGAAGGAATCGCCATGGAAAAGCCAAGTTTCAGAACAACTTTTTTTCAACCAGATTCTTCCCTATGCAAGCATTAATGAACGAAGGGATGCATGGAGACGCTCTTTTTATGAGCGCTTGAAGCCGCTGGTTCGCGGCATGGACTCGCCGGGGCTTGCGGCTGCTCGGTTGAACCAGGAAATCTTCCCACTCTTCGGCGTGCGTTACTCTACCAAGCGCAAAAAAGCTGATCAAAGCCCCTTTGAGACCATGGAAAATGGTCTGGCTTCCTGCACCGGGCTGAGCATCCTCCTGATCGATGCGTGTCGCGCGGTGGGTATTCCTGCCCGTTTTGTCGGAGTTCCCCTTTGGAGTGATGGGAGCGGCAATCACTCCTGGGTGGAGGTGTGGGATGAGGGCTGGCACTTTACCGGCGCCGCCGAACCGGCGGGTGATGCCCTGGATCAGGCGTGGTTCATTGGGCGAGCCTCGAAAGCCGAGCGCGAGAGTCGGCGCCATGCCATCTACGCGGTTTCCTTTCGCCACACCCCACAACCCTTTCCCATGGTCTGGAAGCGGGGCTCCGACCAAGTGCATGCTGTCAACGTCACGGATCGCTACACCGCGCTTGGAACAGCCATGCCAGAGGGCATGGTGCAGCTCATGTTTCGAGTCTTTGATGAACAATCCGGCGATCGCTGCTCGGCTCCTATTGAGCTGAGGGAGTCCTCCGGACAGCTTGTTTTTGAGGGTGCTTCCAAGGATGAACGTTTCGATGCCAACGATCATCTGAGTGTTGCGGTGGAAAAAGGCAAAACCTACGAATTGATCATTCCCTCCGATGAGGGAACGGTGATGAAACAAACCATCCAGGTCCAGCGGGATGGTCAACTCGTGGATGTGACCCTCGATCAAATCCCCTGAGCCCCATGCGCAACTGGTTCAAATGGATAAGCATCGCCCTCTTGGGTTTGGGAAGCTCGACTTTTTTCCCTCTGTCGGGTGATGTCAACCCTCAGGCATCCAGGGGGGCTGTTCAAGCGCTGGAAAGAGCTCTGGATCAGGCCCAGCCTTCTTGGGACGAGCTTGCCAAGGCTCCCTTCTCCAAGACGGCATTGACTCGCCAAGATGCCGAACGGGCCGAGGACCTTCTGGCCCACACCTACCTTTCGCGTTTGCGCTCCGAACGAGCCCTGGAAATGGATGAGAAGGTGCTTCGGATCGGAGATCTTTCCATGCCGTTCTTTGTTGCCACCTACGGGGAAGCACCCGCTGATGGGCGCTCCATGTTTCTTTCCATGCATGGTGGAGGAGGGGCTCCCGCGAGAGTCAACGATCAGCAATGGGAAAATCAAAAGCGGCTTTACGAACCTGCCGAGGGGGTTTATGTGGCTCCCCGAGCTCCCACCAATACATGGAACCTTTGGCATCAGGATCATATCGATGACTTTTTCCAGCGTCTGATTCAGAACATGGTGCTTTTTCACCAGGTGAATCCCGATAAGGTTTATTTGATGGGATATTCCGCTGGTGGAGATGGGGTCTATCAGCTGGCACCGCGTATGGCCGATTACTTTGCCGCTGCTTCCATGATGGCGGGCCATCCTAACGAAACCTCACCCCTGGGATTGCGCAATCTGCCCTTTGCACTCTACATGGGAGGCAAGGATGCAGCCTACAAACGCAACGAAATCGCTGCAGATTGGGAGAAAAAGTTCCAGGCTCTGAGGAGTGCGGATCCGGAGGGCTACCTGCATCGCGTTCGCATTTTTCCCGAGTTTGGGCATTGGATGCAGAAAAAAGACGCCGAGGCATTGCCCTGGATGAGCCAGTATCGTCGCCAGAAGTATCCCAGCAAAGTGGTCTGGAAGCAGGATGATGTGATGCATGAGAGATTTTACTGGTTGCATGCACCAGAGGAATCCTTCTCGGAAAGGGGAGAGATCGTGGTTTCCATCGATGCTCAGAAAATGGTCATTGAAACCATGGAGTGCTCCACTTTGACCCTGAGGTTCAATGACCATCTGGTGGACTTGGACAGAGAAGTGACCATTCTCAGAAAAGGGCAGAACCTCTTTTCAGGCAAACTCGAGCGGCGCCTGGAAACCATGATCCAGTCGCTTATGGACCGGGGAGATCCATCGTATCTGTTTTCCGCCTCCTGGACGGCAATGAACCCCTAAGAAAGAAAGCTGTCAAGGAGTAGGTACGCTCAGGGACTCCTTGCAGCCGCTTGAAAAGTGGTCAGATGTTCCGCTTTTTTGCTTGGACTACGGGTTGCATCCCCCCTTTTGATTGCCTATGTTCTACCCTCCTTTAACGGTCGTTAAGGAAATGAATCAAGGATATGAGCAAGGAATCTGAAGAAACCCAGTCCGCAAATCAGGAAGTGCCAGAAAACCAGACACCTCCTGTCGATGAGCATGCCGAAGAGGTCAAGGAGTCCCCAGAGCCGGTGGCAGACCAACCCTCAGACCAAGAAGGTGAGGCCGTTGCTTCGGCTGAAAGTAACCTCAGCAGTGAAGGGGAGCCCGAGGACGACTCTCCTGTCACTCTCGAGAGAACTGCCTATCAAGAATTGGTAGAAAAATCGGAGAAGGCCGATGCCCATTGGGATCGCTACGTGCGCCTCAATGCCGAGTTTGATAATTTCAAAAAGCGAGCCGCCAGGGAACGCCTGGAGGCCATCAAGTATGCCAATGAAGCTCTCATGGAGCGATTGATCCCTTCGCTCGACCACTTCGAAATGGCCATGTTGGCAGTGGAACATGCAAAGGAAAACAGTCTGGACTCAATCAAGATGGGCATTGAAATGGTCCATAGTCAATTGAAGGCGACCCTGAAGGAATCGGGCTTGGAGGAAATTGATGCCTTGGGCAAATGCTTCGACCCGGCTTGGCACGAAGCGGTGTCCCAGAAAGAGACATCTGAAGTGACAGAAGGACAGGTCGTCGAACAAGCCCGTAAGGGATACAAATTGAATGACCGCTTGCTCAGACCGGCCAATGTCGTGGTTGCCAAGGCACCCGTGAATTCTGAGGAGTCGACCTCCTGAAGTCTTCGTGACTTTCAAAAAAAGCGTTTTCAAACATCATGTCACAAAGGGATTATTACGAGATTTTGGGCGTCAGCAAGAGCGCCTCAGCAGAGGAAATCAAAAAGGCCTATCGAAAAATGGCCGTGAAATTCCATCCGGATAAGAATCCAGGCGACAAGAAAGCCGAGGACAAATTCAAGGAGCTGGGGCAGGCCTATGAAGCCTTGAGTGATCCGCAAAAGAGGGCGGCCTACGACCAATACGGGCATGCTGCCTTTGATGGCCGTTCGCGCGGTTTTGGTGGCGGAGGAGGCGGCGGGTTTCATGATCCGGTTGACATCTTTCGTGAAGTCTTTGGGGGCGGCGGAGGAGGCGGAGGAGGCGGTAGCATCTTTGAAGATTTATTTGGTGGTGGAGGACGCGATCCCAATGGCCCTCAGCGTGGCTCTGATCTGCGCTACGACCTCGAAATTTCCTTTGAGGAAGCCAGCCTTGGCTGCGAAAAAGAAATCCCAGTGACCAAGCTCGATGGGTGTGAAGAGTGTCAGGGAAGTGGGGCAGCCCCTGGTTCACGCAGCGTGAGCTGCACCACCTGTCGGGGCAAAGGACAAGTGGCAACATCCCGAGGAATCTTTACTTTCACCCAAACCTGTCCGCGATGCGAAGGGTCGGGCAAAACCATTGAAAAGCCCTGCAAGCGTTGTAGCGGAGCAGGACGTAAGGAGAAGACATCCAAAATTCGTCTTAGAATCCCGCCTGGGGTCGACACGGGCGCCAGAATACGCTCGACCGGAAAGGGAGAAACGGGCCTCAGAGGCGGCACTCCGGGGGATCTTTATGTGGTGATTCACGTCAAGGATCACGAGATCTTCGAGCGGGAAGGGGATGATCTGATCTGCGAGGTCCCGGTCAGTTTCGTTCATGCCGCGCTTGGTGCTGAAATAGAAGTGCCCACCTTGTCGGGTAAAGCCACCATTCGCATCCCCGCCGGAACACAACCCGGCACGATCTTCCGTTTACGCGGCAAAGGGGTCAAAAACGTCAAGGGCTATGGCTGGGGAGATCTCCATGTGCGCGTTCTGGTTGAAGTGCCCACTCGGCTCAACTCAGAACAAAAGGAAAAGTTGGAGTCCTTTGCGCAGAGCTGCGATGCCAGTGTCAATCCCATCTCCCATGGGTTCTTTGAGAAGGCCAAGAAGTTTTTTACAGGGCAATAAACTGTGTCGCGCGGCATGCATCGTTTTTTTCTTCCACCCGAGGCATGCGCTCAAGAATGCTGCCGGTTGAGCGAACCGGATGTGCGACACGCTCAACAAGTGCTACGTCTCAAACCTGGAGATACGGTTCAGATCATCGATGGTCAGGGAGGCGTGTTGGAAGGCCGTACTGAGGAGATTCAGAGGCGATCGGTCACCATTCAAGTGACGCAGCGTCGGGTGCAGCAACGACCCCAGCAGCGCCTGGGGCTTGCTTTGGCCTTGCTCAAGCCCAAGGCTTTGGACATGGCGATGCAGAAAGCTGTTGAGCTTGGCGCAGAGCAGATTTGGTTGCTTCAATGTGATCGATCCGTTGCTCGCTGGCATTCTGGTGAAGTGAAAGCCAAGATGCAGAAATGGGAAACCCACCTCCTGGAGGCCATGAAGCAGTGTGGCCAGGCATGGAAGCCCAGTCTTCATGCTCCGGAACCTCTGGAATCCTGGATTCAGGCCCTCCCATCGACCCATCGGGTTTTTTATGGCGATCTGGATGAGGGAATGGAGAAGCCTACCTTGCTGGAAGCCGCACTCGAGCAAACCTATGAATTGGGTTGCTGGTGTGTCGGGCCCGAGGGGGATTTTACTCCAGAGGAACAGACCCTTCTGCGTCAGAAGGGTGCCCGCCCTTGCTCTCTGGGTGATTTGGTTCTACGCTCGGAGACGGCGGCCTTGAGTGGCCTCTCAGTGCTATCCCAGCTCGCCTACCGTCGCACCCAGCAAGAGCCTTGAGCCACACTCCATTGATATTTGCGTGCGTGCTCTCGAATAAGAAAGGGCAGTTCGAGCGTCTGGGTCCATTGAAAAGCGGGGTTCAGATGATGGTGCAAACCATCCAGGGTTTGCACGTCTTCCCCGTCCCTTTGCAGGCCACCGAGCCAATGCGTCGAAGGAGTGTAGGCCTCTAACCAGGTGTAGGGAGATGTGATGATGAGCTGCCCTCCTGATTTCAACAGGCCACTCAGTTGACTCAAGCATGCAACGGGATCGTCCAACCGATCAATGAGATTGGCCATCAAGACGACATCAAACACCCCCAAGTCCTCGGGCAGGTGCATAGCGTCTCCTTGCAGAAAGCGTACTCGATCTCGATCGATTTCATCGGGGACTTTGGCAATGGCATCTTGAGTCAAGTTGCCTTCGACAACGAATCGGTAAGGCAGGGAGCCTTCGATTCGAAGCTTGTCGGCATGTGCAATGAATCCGTGTGAATAATCGATACCGATTACTTCGTGGCAATGACGCGCCAGCTCAAAGGTCGAGCGCCCGACAGCGCATCCGAGGTCCAATGCCCTTGGGTGATCTACCAGCAGCTCTTTCTGGAGACATTGGGAGACACAGCGCTCGGGATAGTGGAGCGCTTGGGAGGGACCCTCAGGATGGGGGCATTGTTCCTGTGGTGAACCGTAGTGAAACAGCAGGTATTCACTGATGGCCTTTTCCGATTCGTAGAAAGGTTGGGAGCTTGAGGACATGTGTTAGAAATCAGGGTGCGGTCGCTGCCTCGGAAAGAGCGATCTTGGGTTGAGGCTTCCACTGCCATTTTTCGTCAAAAAAACCTGCCTGAGCAATACCACCGGGCCAGCGTGGTGAAGCGGGTTGACGAATGTCGATGATGGCCCAGTCAGGCAGTTTGGGCACCTGCCGCGCGTTGTTGAGATAATCGTATTCCCGGTAGGTGAAGCCACTATTGAACACAATGTATTTTTCAGGGTTGAGTGGGTTGGGATAGATCATGACTGGAAGGTGATGGCCGGCATCCCACTTCTGATCGGGCAGCTGCACCCCACTGGCATCCCATTGGATGGGGAGTGCTTCCATCAGATCCCGGATTACGGAGTTGCTGGCGGGGTCTCCCCAAAGGATGAGATTGCTTTGGGCAATGTCCGAGGCATCGACCTCGCGGTCCAGTTTGAATCGGGCATTCCCTCGGAACTGCTGGCGCCAGTGCGTCAGGGCATGTCCCATTTCAGAGGCTACCCACTCTCCCACTTGGGGGTTCAGGGGCCAACCGCTGGGTCCTACCATGAGAAAGCGCCCCATGAACGCATCGTCAATCGGACCCTGCAGGCCATGCCGCTTGTGTAGCACATTTGGCTGAGATGAGGTGCCCAGAGTCCATGAGTCTTCGTTTTGAACCAGTTGAACGGACCAGGAACGATCGCTCAAGGGGCGGGGTGCCAGAATGGTTTGCCCATCGACCTGAAGGATGGGAGCACGTGTGGGGTCCAGAGGACAGGTTCCTGAGGCCATGTCGATCCGAAAGGCAGAGACGTTTTGCGTGTGGATGCGGACGATGGAATCATCCTCCATTTCTGCAACGATGCGTGCTTTTTGCCAATGCTCCTGAAGACCTGTGAGAGTGATCCAATGCATGCGGTGATATCTCAAGGTGTGGGTCGTGAAACGTATTTTTCGAGGGAGGGGGTCTCGTCCGATCCGAGCTAAGGCATCGATGCGATCTTCGAGTTCCCGCTTCGTCTGGGGATGGTAGCTGTGCGCCGTATCGGGGCCTACCAGATGGGTCAGGCTCAAGCCCTCACGCTCCATGTAGCGGGCCATGATATCCGCAGCCTGCTTTTGTCGATCCACCGCTCCACTGTATGCGACGGTGGGGCAGTGAAAGAGGTTTTCAGCATAGACCGTGGCATCATAGAGATTCCACAAGCGGGTTTCCCACCAGTAAGGTTTGAGTTCCTCCTTTTGAAAGAATTCGAGGAATTCCTTGGTTTCTGAGAAACCGGCTCCAGGTGCGGCTGCAGCCCAAAGCCCGGCGTAATGAGTGGCGAATTGCCAACAGGCGGCTCCCCCCATGGAAAAACCGCGGACGAGGATGCGGTTCTCATCGATGGAGAAATCTTTTTTGACATGATCCAGGGCTTCGAAAAGGTCCATTTCTCCGGCAAATTTATTGGCATTGCAGTAACGTCCGTAGAGATGCAGAACGATGGTATCCGGTGGGGTGAAGGCTCCTTTCTGATGCAGCCGCTGATGCAGAAAATCCAGCTCCGTGAGCTTTTCTCCCCGACCATGAAACCACAGGTCCAGGCGGTAGGGCTTCGTAGCATGAGGCTGCCATGTGTCGGGTAGGACCAAGCCATAGGGCTGAATGGAATCATCGATCTTCGAGCGATATCCCCTCGGAACCAGTCCGGCTTTGTCGAGCCAGGTCGGCCCCTTTTCCATCAAGGCTTCCAGGCGGGCCGAGGCAACATCGAGCTGTTCTTGTGCCTGAGCCATACTTTTTTCTGGATCATAGATTTCCTGATGAGTCAGGGCGACTTCGACGGCAGACACAAAGACATCGATATCACACAGAAGTCTCAAACGTTCTGAGTCTCCCTTCAGGCCTCGTCTGCTTTGCTTGAGCTTGGCCAGCAATGCCTGAAGGGGTTTTTGTATTTGAGAGATCTGATCTTCATTCCAGGGAGTGCCCTCAGGGGGGATCGGACGAACCTGATGGCTTTGATTGTCCGCTGGTCCGTCTGCCAAGACAGGGCAAAAGGCAAGCAGGAGGATGCGAATCCCCCAAAGGGACAGCAAGGCCTTGCGAATCAGCATGGGTATTGACATGAGGCTATCCAAAGCCCTTCCTACAGAGAGGGCAAGACCTATTATCGAAGACGCAGGACTCTAGGAATCGAGGAAGGCTTTCAGTGCATCACAGGCCTCCTGCGCAAGAGCAAGAGCTTCATCAAACCCTTGCTTCAGAGCTTCCCGGGACATGTCTTGAGCCCTTGTTTCCATCTCTCCGCAATGCTGGGACAATCGTTGAGCTCCCATGTTCGCGGCGCTGCCCTTCAGACTGTGTGCGCAGCGGCCAATCGCATCGCGATCGGTGGTTTCCAAGGCCTCTCTCCACGCCTCCAGTCGCTTGGGGCACTCGTTGTCGACAAAAAGGTGGGTTAGCTTGGCCAGCATGCTTTGCTTTTTGTCTGCTGCCTCACCGATGTAAGTCATCAGAATCTTATGATCGAGGGTGGGCCTATCCGGCTCTTCAGGCGCATCGCCTGAAGAGGACTTGGTGGAAGCATCCCCCGGATGGGGGTTCCCTTCCTCAGTAGAGTCGCCTTCAAGATTCATGGCCCGTTTCAAGGCTGACGCCAGCGTAT
>Ga0181584_10002078_pt1 | contig 15295 bp, 18 predicted proteins | sample 071ome_30_FD_132462 | JGI IMG/M metagenome (GOLD analysis project Ga0181584, IMG submission 132462) | Coastal salt marsh microbial communities from the Groves Creek Marsh, Skidaway Island, Georgia - 071406AT metaG (megahit assembly) | ecosystem: Environmental > Aquatic > Marine > Intertidal... | reverse complement strand
TCCATGCGGCAAGAGCTAAACGGATGCCTGAATCATCCAGGCCGGCTCCTGCAAATCCCAGTACAACGCTGAGTGTCGCATGAGCAAGTGTGAAAGAGATGACAATTGTTCGAATATCGGCGGCGCGCGCTAGCGCCATCTGCATGTATCTGTTTTGGTCCATAATGACCCCCCTTACGGATGTTTGGATGACGATCTGTCACCGCCTTAACCCTACGAAAGTCAGTAAAACCGAGCGCGGATACTTACACGCGGCCTTATATGAACGTGAGTTCGTCGCCCATCAAGATGGTTCCGGGCTCAATGATGTTGGCGTAGACGCCCACATCTTGATTGAGCTCTCGAACGACGTATCGAAGCACCGCTCGATCTTCACCAACACGGTCATCAATGGCCCGAGTAACCATCACACAGCGCGGGCACGCAATGACAAACTCGATTGTGGCTGAGCCAACTGTTGCGGTTCGGCCAACCCAAGAGAGTTCAGGAAGAGCCGAGTCGCCGTTCGCTGGCGGAGCATCAACCACGATTGAAGGTCGAAAGCGCCGAACATCAACCGCAGAATCTGGGAGCGCATCTTTGAGGTGAGAAATCGACTGTTCGCTCATCAACATAAGGGGGAACATGTCGAAATAGCTGCCAGGTGGCGATTCGTACTCGGCCAGCGTCACCATTAGGTCTCGAGGGAACGCACCAAGATTGGGAATGGGCTCATCATCAACACGCCCAAAAAGGTTCCGTAACTCTTGCACCGGATCACTGAGGTCTGGGGCTCCACGACGAAAGTGCTCGCTGTCTGATGCCGGCCGCAACGCTTCGAGCTCGACCGAATGCCCAAGCGCATCTGACAGCACGCTGCTCGCCTCTGCTGCGCTCGAAGTCGTGACTTCGCCAGAGGGGGTGGTGATCTCAACATGGCCGTCGTCGAGAAGTCGAGATTCGCATCGCATAAGAAGTGGGATCTTCTTCGCTCCACGGATTCCGCCGCGTTCAAGGTCGCGAGTTGCCCATATGCGATCACCAACCACCCCGGAGCCCGTGACGTCAATTGCGTCGATTTGCTCACCAATCATTGATTTGACCGGGTAGCGCCAGAGTTGGCTTACATGCATAAAAGTGACCTTACTGCCTGGCCGGAGGCCCATTGTCGTGCAAGAGTGCAGTTCCCTGGTGATGAGCCAGAGAGCAATGACGTCATCGGAGCACCCCGCTTCGGAGCCGTCGAAACCACAGTTCTAAGGTCTAATTACCCCCCGACGTAGGAGAAAACATGGAATTTCAGCAACTTGCATTCGAACGGAGAAGTATCCGCGGCTACAAGCAAGAGCCGGTTCCGAAAGCGTTGCTTGACGAAATTATTGAAGTCGCAGCGCAGACCCCGTCGTCGATGAACACGCAGCCCTGGCATGTTCATGTTGTGACCGGCGACGTGCTTGACCGTATCCGAACTGGCAACACCGAGCGCATGCTGGAAACCGGGAAACCTGACCGAGAGATCCGTGGCCACGTTCGATATGAGGGTGCTCACCGCGATCGACAGAAGCGTGTTGCCGCCCAACTTTTTGAAGCCGCAGGCATCGGCTGGGATGACAAAGAGCAACGGCAAGATTGGGCGATGCGCGGATTTCGGCAATTTGATGCACCGGTATCGGTCATCGGTTGCATCGATCGAGACCTCATTGATTCAACCGAGGCCTACTTCGACCTGGGACAATTTGTTTATGCCATGGTGATCGCCGCTTGGGATCGTGGTGTTGGTGCTGTCATCAACGGTCAGGGCATTTACCAGTCGTCTGTGGTGAGACAAGAGGCATCGATTCCTGAGGATCAACTCATTGTCATCACGGTTGCAATGGGCTTCCCAGCTGATGACTTTCCTGCGAACGGTGTTGTCTCAGAACGGCGAAGCGTAGAAGAAATCGCGACCTATCGAGGGTTCGACGGCGAATAGGGCCCAACACCCGTTGGCTCCGATTCAAACCCAAGATCATTCTCGTGAGAGTACTGCAGATGTCCAAGTTCACTTGGCGCATATCGTTGGAATCGGTCTGAGATGACGAAGCCGGCACGATCACTACCGCATTTCGCTGAGCCCGATATTGAACGCATTGAACGCAATGGCGACGTCTTGCTGCGATCACGGGAATCTCTTGGCGAGTACGCCGTGTCGGTATCAGAGTGGCTCCGGCGGTGGGCGCAAGAGCGGCCCGATACAACGTTTCTCGCTGAGCGTCCAGGAGGTGACCCGACTCAGCCGTGGCGGACAATTTCCTATGCTGATATGTGGCAGCGGGCACAGGTGCTCGGCCAAGCTCTCCTTGACCTCGACCTCAGCCAGACGCGGCCACTCGCGTTGCTTTCCGGTGCCTCAATCGACCATGCCTCGTTGGTAATGGCAGGACAGCTCGTCGGGGTGCCAATCGTGCCGGTGTCAGAGGCGTACTCGTTGCTCGCAACGACGACCGATCGCCTCGAATACATTGTGAGCCACACCGACGTCGGAGCAGTCTTTGCATCATCGGGGGAGATGTTCGGTCGTGCTCTTGAGCTATTCGCCGACCGAGCCCTCATCACCGGTGATGGTTCACGAGGAACAAATCTTGCTGACATGTTGTCGGCTACTCCGACGGATGAAGTTGATGCTGCTGCGGCGACCGTTTCAGGTGACACGATCTCAAAGATTTTGTTCACCTCCGGTTCGACAGGCTTGCCGAAGGGAGTCATCACTACCCACAAGATGTTGTGTGCGAATCAAGAGTCAATTTTTGCGGGATGGCCATTCCTCGAACACGAGCCTCCGGTGATTTGTGACTGGCTTCCATGGAGTCACACATTCGGGGCGAACCACAACCTCAACATCGTTCTCCGAAATGGCGGGACGATGTACATCGACAGTGGTCGGCCAACGCCTGATCGTCTTCACATCACTGTCGCAAACCTCGTCGATGTGCAACCCACGATGGCATTCAACGTGCCAGCAGGATGGGCAAGACTTGTCGAGGCACTCGAAGCTGCACCCGAAACTTCCATGAAGATCTTCGAACACCTCCGTGTTGCGTTCTACGCAGGATCGGCATTGTCCTCCGATGTTTGGGATCGCTTAACGGCCCTAATCGACAATTATGCGCCAGCGCATGTTTCGATGGCTGCTGGGTGGGGGATGACAGAGACCGGTCCGGCGTCTGTTGTGGTGCACATGGATATCGATGGTCCGGGTAACGTGGGAACGCCTCTTGCAGGAGTGACGGTGAAGTTAGTTCCATCGGGCTCGAAAACTGAGCTTCGAGTTGCTGGGCCAAGCATCACGCCAGGATTCTTAAACGACAGCGAGCGTACACAGCTCGGATTTGACGATGAGGGCTATCTCATTACCGGTGACGCAGTGAAACTCGTCGATGACGCCGACCCGAACAAGGGCATCGTGTTTGATGGCCGCATCGCTGAAGATTTCAAGTTGTCAACCGGTACTTGGGTGTCGGCAGGGACTCTCCGCACCCAGGTCGTTGCTGCGTGTTCACCGTATGTACTGGATGCAGTAGTCACAGGGCACGACAAGGACTGGATCGGACTCATCATCTGGTTGACGCCAGGTCAGAACGATTCCCCCGAAGTGCGGACGGCAATTTCAACTGCATTGGCATCACACAACGCAGGGGGCGGGGGATCATCATCTCGTATTGCGCGCGTTGCAATTGAATCTGCGATGCCATCAATTGATGCTGGAGAGCTGACCGACAAGGGCTACATCAATCAGCGAGCAGTGATTGATAACCGAGTCGCAACAGTAGACGCTCTACACGAAACAACGGCACCAGACCACGTCATTGTGATGTGAGGCCATGGCGTTTTGAGTTCTATCAGTCGTTGAGAGCGGCCTCGATGGCCTCAACCACCATCGGATCCTCCACCGTTACGTTGGGCGGGAACCTATTTACAACCGTTCCATCTTTGCCGATGAGGAACTTTTCGAAATTCCAAAGAACCTCTGGTAGGTCAGTTGTGTCAATGCCGAGGCCAGTGAGGTGATCACGATATTTCTGGTGGTCGCCATCTGGAACTGCCTGCTGAGCAATCAGCTCTGTGTAGAGCGGGTGGCGGTCATCGCCGGTTGCCACGATTTTGGAAAACATCGGAAAAGAAACGCCATAGGACGTTTGGCAAAATTCCACTATCTCGTCGTTGCTTCCTGGCTCTTGGCGACCGAAATCATTCGCAGGAAATCCGCAAACCGAGAAACCGCGGTCTGAGTGAGATTGTTGGAGAGCTTCAAGCGATTCGTACTGGTACGTCTGACCGCATTTTGAGGCGACGTTGACAACAAGAAGTACCTCTGCATCGATTGCTCCGAGAGTTGTCTCTTCTCCGGAGATGGTGTTGACGGGAATATCTCTAAGTGTGCTCACAGGTAGTGAAACGTAGCAGCCGATTGCAGTATTCCGGCATCTTCGAACTCCTGAAGAAGCACAAATGCCGAGTTATTCAGAGAGTTGGAGTGCTAGCCCTTGCAGACCACACAGAATTCGCCGCCGTCAGGGTCAGCCATCACAGTTGCACGCATACCCATGTGGCCAGAGCCCTCTGCCGGAACCAGCACGGTGGCGCCAAGTTCGACAAGTGCAGCAACCGATTCCGCGTCATCAGAGACGAAGAGATCAATGTGCAAGCGGTGCTTCGCGGTCTTGCCCTCAGGTACTCGCTGAATTGTCAGATGATTCAGCGGCCGGCCTGCGGGGCTATCGGACAGTGTGATGTACGGATTACCGTGTCCCTCTCGGCGACGAAATCCGAGAGCAGCCTGCCAGAAGTTCGCAGTGCGGTCAGGGTCATTTGAGTCGAGGGTGACCCCAACTGCTCGTAATTGATGTTGCTGAGAATCCATTCTGTAACAGTACTTCTTTAGGAAGCACCGTTACAGAACAGACGTTTCACGGTTTAGTTGGCCTCAGCCATTCGTTTGGCAACCTGAGCTTGAAGATCTCCAACGGGCTGAATTCTTGCCGTTCCCGCTGAGAGAATCGGGCGGAGCCCTTCGACAAGGTCGTCATAACTGTCAGTTTCGACAACAAAGAAGAAGTCGTGGCCAGGCGGGTCAACCCAAGCACCGATAACGGTGACACCGTATTCGCTGAGCGCTGGCAATACCGAACCAAACGTTGCTCCAACGGCTTCAGGGCTATTGGCCGGACATGTGTTCTCATCATGGTGGTGGTGGATATGGAAAATCATCAGATGTCCGTAGGCGTGAGGTAAGAAATCTCAAGCTCAATGCCATTTGAAGAGAGAAAGTCTGCGAGACCGGTTTCTACCCGCCAGCCGACATAGGCCTGATGATGCTCGACTGATTCCCACTCTTCATAGAGAACGACGTCGTCGCTATCGTTGCTCAGTAGCGTCTCAACGCGTGTTGCACCGTCATAGGCACGGGTGACAGAGAGTCCCTCTTCACCAGACAGAAAATCAGTGAGAGCAGATCTACCTTCTGGACTGCACCGAAAAGTAACTATCGCGATTGTTGACATGTTTCTCCCTTAACTTGTCATCAGTTTCATCATGTCCTCAGTGGACACGAACGGCCCCGAGGACTCGACTTCAAACAACTGCTCAGCTGCGAGTCGAGCGATGACCCGAGTTGATGACTCAACATCTGGATAGGTGTTGACATTGATGAACTTGCCGATGCCCGCTGCGAAACCTCCGATGAGAGTTTCGGCATTGCCTTCGCCAAGAATCTCGAATTGTCGGGTGATGAGAGCGTTCCACTCATCGGAACCCATGGCAACTCCGTCATAAGCACGACCAGGTCGTCCAATGGAAAATGATGTGTAACTCACGATGTGCTCCTATTTGTAGATGGTGATGATCTGAATAACTGCGAGAGCTGCCGTAAAGATGGCATTCGTCGCCCGGTAGAACTGGAATTGTGCCGGGTTTTTGGTCGCCTCACCAATGGGCGTTCCCTCCATGCTCTGTGGCATTGACTTATTCAGCATGATGAATGACTGCTGTGAAGCGTCGAACGAGAGGATGCCGAACACTGCAATACCGATTGCTGCGATGGTCAACAACAAGTTGACATCGTCGCCTCGCCCAAACACAATCGTCGCAGTAAGAGCAGAAAAGGTGATGAAATATGCAAGTTGAGACGACCGAAGTCGATCAGAGATTTGCCTTCCAAGTTCTAAATATGTTGTTTCGTTCATGTGTGATCTTCTTTCGTTAGGTGTGGTGTTTACAGCGTGACTTCGGCAAGAACGTCGAGGTCGGTGAATTGGACATCACCGACCTTTGCTGAGAATTCAGCCGCAGCGTTCTGCGTGACATCAAGGTTGTTATTGAGTTCGGCTTCTTCAACAGAGTTGAAGAAGACAATCTGGATGATTTTGCCCGGTCGGTTCCGATCGGCGCAGACGATGGCGCGTCGGGCATACGAGACACCCTTGCCTTCCTCGGCGTACTTGTTCATCAACTCAACTGCTTCGGCAGAGTCCATGTCGAACTCCATAATTTGTGCGTATGTCATGGTGGTCGCTGACTCAGAGCATGTTGCGACCGATGACACGGCCGAGCACCTGGGCGCCTGAATCGGTCATGATCTGCGTTGTCTTCGGGTCAGCAAACATTTTGTTTGACGCCGCCAAGAGGTCATCCAACGAATCTGCCCAAGTGACAGCTGTTGCATTGAATGGTGCTGGCCCGGCGGCTACAGACATGAGCCACGTCAAACCGTTTGCTCCGTTTTGGATATGTGACCAGTTGTGGTCCATGTTGCTTTCCATCGTTGCGTCATCGAGAGGACGGCCTGCCATGTAGAGAATCGTGCCGTATTGACCTCGGCGCTCGCCACGCTCAGATTGCACCCGGAACAAAATCCGTCGGTTGATCTGCACCTGTGTGTCCTGCATCATTCCGACTAGTTCGCTGTCTTGATAGAACCCTGCCTGTCCAGCCATTGCCGCATCAACTGAGTCGTACTCAAAGCCAATCACGCACATACCTGCCATCTCGCCACCCATGACGATTTCAGTTGCCGAGTACGAGCGCACTCCAAGTTTTTCGAGGTTTCCACCAACCCATGTTTGGCTTGCCTCAGAAAAGGCTTTTTTGTCGCCCACTTGAGCCAACACTGAATACAAATACGTCATTTCTGACCCCCCTTATAGATTTTGAGAGAATCTCTCTCAAATTTGACCATAACACGGCTGCCAAAAGTGGAAAAGAGACGGGAAACGAACTTTTTGTTAACTCAAAGCAAACGATCTTCTTTCGCTGGATTCAGCGGTCGCTGAACTGCGTTCCAGTTAGTTGTTCTGCGGTCGGTGGAAATGGCGGCGACTCGCCTAGTGTCGATCTGTGACTGAAACCCCCGAACTCGATCTTCCTCGTCGCGGGAAAGTCATCGTCACCATCGCAGTTGTCATGTCAGCAACATGCGTGGCGCAGTCTTTCGGGCGCTTCACGTGGGGAGTTGCTCTTCCTGGGGCGAGAGATGAACTTCTTGATGGTTCAAACACGCTTGCCGGGTTTTTTGGCACGGTGAACGTGACTGCCTATTTGCTGGGTACGTTGCTCGTGTCATGGGCATCGTCGAAGATGACCTTGGTCCAGCTTGTCAGGTTTGGGCTCACGATTTCGACGGTGTCGCTTGGTGCCGCTGCATTCTCCACCTCTGCGGCCGTTCTCGGCGTTGCGCTGTTCTTTATGGGGCTTGGAGGAGCAATCATCTGGATTCCAGCACCCGCGATTGGTGCACGAGTGTTTCCGCCAGAGCGTGCCGGTATCGCCGTCGGCCTCGCCGGATCAGGTATCGGCCTCGGTATTGTCTTTGCCGGCCAACTTGCATCATGGCTCGGGCGTACCCGAGAGGCGGTCGACGTATGGCAGCTGGTCTACAAAATTGAGTTCTCTATCGCGGTCGTCGTGCTCGCTGGAACCCTGCTCTTTTTAAAATCCCAAGGGCAACGACCTGCAGCAGCAGGAGGGTTCGGAGGTTTTGGCGCACTTCGAACGGTTCGAGCGTGGGTGCCGACCACAGTGGCGTACACGGCATACGGCTTTGCCTACATTTTGGTGATTGCGTTTCTTGTTGCGCGATTGAAAGATGATTCAGGATTCTCGCCCTCTGAAGCTGCGCTGATGTTCTCACTTGTTGGGATCGCCGCAGCATTCGGAGGTGTCACTCTCGGTGCACTCTCAGATCGCATTGGTCGCCGAATCACGTTGATGGGTGCGTTCACGTTGTACGCAGCCTGCGGGTTGCTTGCCTTGACAGGGCAACAGCCAATTGTCGCAATTGCATCCCTCGGTATTGGTCTTGCATTCTCCGGGGGTCCGGCTCTCATCACCGGGCACATCGTGGCCCATACCGATAGCAGTACCTACGGCCCGGCATTTGCTGCAGCAACACTTTCGTTCGGTATCGCTCAAATGATCTCACCACAGATTGGTGGTCTCATCGCCGACACCACCGGCAGCTTCACACTCGTGTTTGTGCTGTCAGCCACGATCTCGATGGTGGGTGCGGCAGCAGCAAGCCGACTTCCCCGACACGGCACCTAGCGCGAGTGCACTGCGGAGCGCTCGTTGTGAAGTGGTGTCAGATGCTTCGGTCAGCTGCTGCCCAATATTGGGCTCGAATCACTTTCTTGTCGGGCTTTCCAACGGCAGTGAGAGGAAGAGCGTCAACAAACTCGATGGTCTTTGGCGTGTAGATCGCACCCTTGCGATCACGAACCAGTGACCGCAATTCTTCTGGATCGCATTGAGTGTCAGGCTTCAGCACGACAACTGCAGTCACCGCCTCACCCCACTTCTCGTCTGGTGCTCCAATAACGGCAACCGATGACACTGTCAAATGCTCACTGATGACGTCTTCGATTTCGCGCGGAAACACATTGAATCCGCCTGAGACGATCATGTCTTTCTTTCGGTCAACGAGCGTGATGAACCCATCGTTGCCACGCACACCAATGTCACCGGTGTGAAGCCATCCGTCGACCAATGTTTCGGCAGTGAGTTCAGGTTGACGCCAATATCCGTCCATGACAGACGCCCCTTGCACACACACTTCTCCAGGTGTGTCGATCGGGCACGGGTTACCATCTTCGTCGAAGATCTCCACCCGAACGCCGGGCATCGGTAGACCGCACGCACTCAGTCGTTGCATGTCAGTTGGAGTGTGATCAGAGCGGCTCATCGATGACGTGATGCCAGCACATTCGGTCTGACCATACAGTTGAGCAAACACCGGGCCCATGCGCTCGATGCCCTCGGCAAGCCGCGTCGGTGACATCGGTGACGCCCCATACATGATGGTCTCGAGCGTTGACAGGTCGGTCGTTTCAAGATCGGGATGGTCAAGGACTGCGTAAATCATCGTCGGGACAAGAAGTGACAGAGTGATTCGGTCACGCTCAACTGCAGCAAGCCAGTCAGCAGGAGTGAAGCCACGCAACAGGGTGACCGAGCCACCCGTAATGAGGGTCGGAACGATGAGCATTCCGGCCGCGTGAGAAATTGGTGCAACGGCGAGATACCGGCGATCGAGCGGAAGATCCCATCCCATCGACGTTGCAAACACCATCTGTGCTACCGAACGCTCCGGGAGCATCGCCGCTTTCGGCACGCCTGTCGTGCCGCCCGTGTACAGCAACCATGCGAGATCACCAGGGGAGCGAGTACCGAACTGCAACTCAACGGGCTCAGCGGTGGAAAGTTCTGAGTTGAGGTCAACAACGCCATCAGCTGGGCCGAACGAGAACACTTCCTCAACGCCATCGCAGGCCTCTTTCAGTGCAGCGCCTCGCTCGGCGTAGGCAGGGTCGACAAACAAGAACCGAAGTTCGGCCTCATCGCAGGCGTACTTGTGGTCGTCGAATGATCCCATCGGGTGAAGCGCCGTGTAGCGACCGCCAGCGAACAGGGGAGCGGTCTGCACGTAAAACACCTCAGGACGGTTGGGCGACAGCACGCCAACTCCGTCACCGTGTTGGAAACCTCGCCGCTGTAAGAGGCCGACTATTCGAGATAATGCGTCTTCAACTTCGGCATTGGTGATCGTCTGGCCCTCGTACCTAAAGGCATCTTTAGTGGCATGACGCCGCAGAGCAGTGAGAACGAGATCGCAGAATGTGACGTGATCATGAAGGTCGGCCATACGGAGAAATTAGTACGGTCGACATTCTCCAGAAGAGGCGCTGCAGTTCGTGAGGCTCTGGGTGATGTGGGGTGAACTTTTACGGAGCAACGACGAGACGCCCCGTCACCGTTCGGCTCTCAAGAGCATCTAATGCATCGAGCACATCTTCAAGCGCGTACACCTTGGTGACATCGGCCCGGATAACCCCAGATTGAAACTTTTCCATGAGGTCAGCGTGAGCAGAAAGCACAATGTCATGGAAACCGCGGTCAGAGTAGGCACCCCAGTACAGCCCGATTGCGGAATAGTTCTTCACAAGAAGGTGGTTGCCCGGGTATGAGGGAATCTCGCCTGAGGCAAACCCAATGACGATGAGGCGACCCTCCCATGCCATCACCCGACGGGTGACCTCACCGACCGTTCCACCGACCGGATCGAAGGCAACATCGACACCATGGCCTTCGGTGATCGCCATGATGTCGTCGCGAAGGCTGTCAGAGCCGGCATCGAATACGAAGTGTGCTCCCAAGTCTGTGCAATGTTGACGCTTCGCCTCTGTACTTGCGGTTGCAATCACCTTCGCTCCGGCAGCCGCACCAACTTGCACGGCCGCTGCTCCCACTCCACTCGATGCCCCGTTCACAAGAAGCCATTCGCCGGCTTTGAGTTGGCCGCGGTAATGGACGCCGACATGAGCGGTTTGGAACGTCGAAAACAGCACTGTTGCTGACGGAGAATCAACATCATCGGGCACCGGCACCGCCGTGTGAGCTTTTACAAGTGCTTGTTCTGCATAACCTCCGTAAGGAAGGGCAGCCATGCCAGCGATACGGGTGCCGACTTTGAGGCCAACTCCCGGGCCGACAGCATTGATTCGGCCGCAGGTTTCAAGCCCGGGCGTGAGCGGCACGCCGGGACGCTCCTGATAGATGCCTTGGCAAAGAAGAATGTCAGCAAAGTTGATGTTGCCAGCCTCGACAGAGATGCGAACCTGACCTTTGCCGGGCTCTGGCACATCAACATTGTCACGCAAGTGAAGTGACTCTGACGGGTGACCGAGCTCATCAACCCGCCATGCTCTCATCGTTGCCACTTCAGGCTCCAACAATCATCTCGCGGAGTTTGAATTTCTGGATCTTGCCTGAAGGGGTTGTCGGCATTGAATCCAAGACCTCGAGTCGCTCTGGAAGATAGTTCTTTGCAACACGCTCATTCGTCAAGAACTCGATCATTCCATCGAAGTCAATAGAAGTATCAGGCTTCGCAACAATCACTGCACAGGCACGTTCACCAAGACGCTCATCTGGGTACGCAACGATGGCAACTTGAGCAACCGACGGATGCCGATACAGCAAGTTCTCAATCTCGACAACAGGAATATTCTCGCCACCGCGAATGATGACGTCCTTTGAGCGACCAGTGATGCGGATATATCCCTTATCGTCAACTCGTGCGAGGTCGCCGGTATCGAACCAGCCATCGGCATCGGTTGCATTGAGATGGGGCCGTTTCAAGTAGCCGCCAAAGTTTGAGCACCCACGCGTGAGCAAACGCCCAATTTCGCCGGTTAGCAGCGTGTTGCCGTCATCATCGGCAATGCGAACCTCAACGCCGGGTAGTGGGCACCCGTCGGTTTCAATCGCTCGCGATGGGTCATCGTCAAGCATGGTTGTCGTGGTCGCGCCGTTCTCGCTCATACCCCACGCCGACACGATCGCTGCGCCGAGGTTCGCCTGTGCCCGCTCAACAAGTGGACCAGGGATTGGTGCTCCAGCACACAAGAACGTCGATAGGCTCGGAACTCCAGTGCCTGCACTGGCAACAGTGTCGGTGAGGTCAGCAAGGAACGGCGTTGATGCCATCGTGAAGGTCGCACCGTACGTGTTGACTATCGATATCGCAGTTGGAGCGTCCCACACATCCAAAATCACCGAAGGGCATCCGAGAACTACCGGCATCATCAGTCCGTACATGAAGCCCGTCTGATGCGCCATTGGCGATGCCATCAGGACGACGTCGTCACCGTCAAGATTGAGACGCTCGGCGTAGGGAAGAATGTTCGAATACATCGTGTTGGCGCTGTGCATCACGCCTTTGGGCTCACCAGTCGTGCCAGAGGTGTAAATGAGTTGAGTGACGTCGTCAGCATTTGGACGATTCTCGGTGAGGATTGCCTCAGCGTCAGGTTCGTTCTCCCATGCAGGTCCACTCAGCAGCGCCTCGAACCCAGATGGACCATCGTCGCCAATCGCAATGATGTGCTCGAGGGACGGCACTTTTGAACGAATGTCGCCATACATCGCCGCAAAATCATGACCCCGGAATATTGAGGGAATGACCGCCACAACAGCCTCACCATGATTCAACATGAACTCAAGTTCACGTTCCCGGAAGATATGCATAAGTGGGTTCGTCACCGCACCGATCCGTGCACACGCAAGATGTGTGACAGTGAACTCCCACCAGTTTGGAAGTTGCACCGCAACAACATCACTTGGGCGAACCCCGAGACGGTAAAGGCCAACGGCGATACGGTTCACCATTGCGTTCAACTCGCTGTACGTAAATGACCGAATTTCGCCGCTGTCGAATTGGGTTGCTGCAAGAGCGAGAGCGTCGCCGTTGGTCGCAACCGCTTCGTCGAGCGAATCGTTGATGGTGATATCTCGCCAATGTCCGGCAGCGACCATTGATGGTCGACGGATAGGAAGATTGTCGGCGTCAAAATGCATGTGTTCCCCCTTATCGCACTTGATGTCGGCTTCTAGTTTGGTACGTTCTCGCGTCCCGCCCGGGTTCGGGCGATGATCGTCTTCATAATCTGCGCAGTGCCGTCACCAATCTGGAAGCCAAGCACGTCACGGAGGCGTTGCTCCATCACGCCACGGTCGTATCCACCGTGACCGTGAACAAGCAGGCACTCGTGAATCACGTCGTAAGCCAAGCGCGGCCCCCACCATTTACACATCGCGGCCTCGGCCGAATGGGGAAGCCCTCGGTCGGCTGCCCAGAGCGACTGATAACACAACAAGCGTGCTGCTTCGACCTGTGTGTCGAATTCAGCAAGTCGATGTGAGATGCCTTGGAACGCCGACAGCGGTTGTCCAAATGCTTGACGTTCAGTGGCATATTCCCATGCGTCGTCGAGTGCAGCTCGGGCGACACCGAGCACTTGCAGGCCGATGAGTGCTCGCGAGAAATCGAAGCCCTGCATGACTTGCACGAAGCCGCCGCCCTCATCGCCAAGGCGATGCGACTTTGGAATGCGAACGTTGTCGAAGAAGATTGAGCCGCGTCCAATCGCTCGCTGCCCGTGACAGTCAAAACGGGTGGTGGTGATGCCTTCGGTCTGCATCGGCACGAGGAGAGCGGTAATGCCTCTCGCTCCAGGTCCGCCTGAGCGGCCGAAGACAACAGCGATGTCGGCTTGGTCAGCCGCCGAGATGGAGGTCTTTTCGCCGTTCAGCACGTAATGATCGCCATCTTCGGTAATTCCAAGCGCGAGAGATGCTGCGTCTGAGCCACCCTTTGGTTCAGTCAGGCCAAGCGCAGCGATCACGCTGCCGTCAGTGATGCCATGTAGCCATGGCTCAACGATCTCAGGAGTGCCATGCTCGGCGAGGATCTGACCGTTGAGCGATCCGAGAAGATTGATGTATGACAGCGAGAGGTCGGCGGCACCAATGTGCTCGTGGATCACCCCAGCAGCAACACGTGACGCTCCGTTGCCGCCCCAACGCTCGTCGAGTTCAGGAGCGATGAGTCCGAGTGCACCCATTTCTTTACTGAGCACACGATCAAGCACTCGGGTTTCGTCACGCTCAGTGAAACCCGGAGCAACACGCTCCTCAGCGAACTGGCGGGTCATCTCAGCAAGTTCAAGCAACTCACCGTCGACATAGGGATTTGGCCGAAAGATCATGAGAGATTCCGGGGGAGGGGTTGGGGTAGATACATAGCTCTCCGATGTTTTGGTCGTGTTGATAGTGAGTCGCGAGGCAGAAGCGTTAACCCGCCATGGTGAGGCCACCAGAGACGCTCAGCACCTGGCCTGTAACGAACGAAGCCGCATCACTGGCGAAGAATAGGATTGCGCCAGCAAGGTCCTCAGGTTGCCCGAGACGCCCAATCGGAATTGAGCGTCGGAACGCCTCACGAAGTTTCTCTGGGTTTGCTGCAGCGTCCGTCACGGTCGCAAGAAGCGCCGTGTCGGTAGGGCCAGGGCAGACAACGTTGAAGGTGATGTTGTGTCGCGAGTGTTCGCGAGCCAGCGTCTTCGAGAGGGCAACCATGCCGGCTTTGCAGGCGGCGTAGACAGCCTCACCCGATGATCCAACTCGAGCGGCATCCGATGAAACATTGATGATGCGGCCACCACCGTTGTCGATCATTCTTGGGATGACCGCATGGTGCATGTGAAGTGCCCCTATGAGGTTGATATCGATGAGGCGTGACCAGTCTTCTGGTTGTGTGTCAACGAACGGCACAAAGAGATCCCACCCAGCGTTGTTGACAAGGGCATCGATGGAGCCGAGTTCGCTGTTCACACGGTCGATACCGGCGTCAACGCTTGACCGCTCGGTGATATCGCAACCGATGGCGATAGCAGTGCCTCCTGCGTCGGTGATCGCTTGGGCAGTTGAGGCTGCAGCTGACTCGTCGCGGTCAACCACCGCAACTTTGGCGCCCTCTTCAGCGAAAGATATGCAGACCGCGGTACCGATGCCGCCTCCACCTCCGGTGACAACGACGGTTCGATCGGTGAATCTGTTCATGTTGCGCCTCCAAGCAATGCGTTGACTATCAACATGTATAACAAGATGCGATCAGCGGTGGCGAAACACGATTCAGCCGGAGTTCCGCAGGCCAGTAGCGATCGCGTTCAACGTCAACTGCAGACCCCGGCGAACCAATTCGTCGTCGTTGCCGGCACGTAACCGCTGCAACATCTCCACCTGCAACACGTGGAGCGGATCAAGATACGGGAATCGGTTCTCGATACTCCGAGCCAACACTGGGTTGTCGCCGAGAAGGTCTTCTGACCCGGTGAGAACTGACACCCAACGAAGAGCATCTCGATGGTCATCCCGGAGGCGAGCCATCACATCACGAGCATGCTCAATGTCGGCAGCCAGATTCGTCACGTAATGATCAGCAATT
>Ga0181584_10002075_pt1 | contig 15299 bp, 6 predicted proteins | sample 071ome_30_FD_132462 | JGI IMG/M metagenome (GOLD analysis project Ga0181584, IMG submission 132462) | Coastal salt marsh microbial communities from the Groves Creek Marsh, Skidaway Island, Georgia - 071406AT metaG (megahit assembly) | ecosystem: Environmental > Aquatic > Marine > Intertidal zone... | reverse complement strand
TAAACCGACACAACCAAAAGGCAATGGTAGCAGGAATCAGCAGGCCTCACCATGTTTTCAGGTACCGTTGAATCAAAAAGCCACGAAGGGGGCTTGCTGGTTCACTTTGAGGGCTCTTCTCCTGCGTTGAACGCCATCATGGTTCGCAGCGACGATGGCACCTACATCGGCAAGGTGGACGGGGTGCTCGGAAGCACGGAACACGCTTTGGCTCATATCGCTCACATTGACCGTTCGCTTGACATGGAGGAACTCATTGGCGTCCAGGTGACGGTCCGGGCAAAAAAACAGCGGGAAGACCGTTCACGAAACGAAGGACGTTTTAGCGACCGAAACCGAAACGACCGAAGTTCGGGCGGTCGTTGGGAGCGAAACGATGGAGGTTCCGACCACCAGCGGCACAACGGAAGGTCCGCCGACCGAAACCACCGCAGCGGGCGTTCAGACCAACAACCATTCAACGATGATTGGGATTGCCCCAAATGCAACAACTCGAACTTCGCGCGGCGGACGGAGTGCAATCGCTGTCAGGCGACTCGCCCTCAAGGCGACGGGAGACAGCAAGGTGGATTCCAACGCCGAGACGACCGCCGAGACGACCGAAGAGGCGGATTCCAACGCCGCGATGACCGCCGAGACGGACGGTCCCAAGGGGGAAACAACAACTCGAACGACTGGACATGCCCTGCATGCAACAACTCAAATTTCTCGTTCAGAAACGTCTGCAACCGGTGCGAAGCAGCTCGCCCTGCGGGCGGTGGCGATAGAGGGGGTCGCAACGACCGAGGCGGTTACCAACGTCGAAATGACCGTCGTGAAGGGGGATATCGCAACAACCAACGAAACGATCAATCCAGAGACGGGCGTCAGCAGAACGGCAATTTCAACACCAACGATTGGACCTGTCCTGCATGCAACAACTCAAATTTCTCGTTCAGAAACGCCTGCAACCGATGTGAGGCACCTCGCCCTGGAGGCGGTGGTGGTGGCGGTCGCAGCGACGGAAGAAGCCGAGGTCGCAGCGACGGAGACCGACGAGACTTCCGTAGGAACGATCGAGGTGGTGGCTTCCAACGCCGAGACGACCGTTCCAACGGCGGTGAAGACCGGCCACAGCGAAGAAACGACCGAGGTGGTGGTGGCTTCCAACGCCGAGACGACCGACGCTCGTCTTCCGACGGGGCTTACCGGCGATCAAGAGGAAAACGATCTGGCCACACACACAACCAACCTCCCCGTGACTTCCGGGACGGCCCCCCACCACGGAGATATGAGCGAAAAACAGACGAATGAGGCGGTACCATGACTGCGGAGTCGCATTACCTCAACGCTCTCGAGGCTTTGGAAAACGGCGACCGTGTTCAAGCAAAAGCCGAGGCAAAAAAAGCAACACAACTCGATGAAGACCACCTTGAAGCGTGGTCGGTCTACGTTGAGGCTTGCCTACCACCAGGTGGCGTCTCCCCGACGATGAACGAGGCAGCAAGCGCCCTCTCCGGAACCAAACGCATCGTCGCTGCAGACCCCAGTCGTCTTGACATGTGGATGCGTGGGGGGCGTCTGCTCGCTGATGATTTAGGAATGCTTCACGACGCACTTCATTGGTGGCAGCGATGCCGAGACCATCTCCCCGATGAGGTGACGCCGGTGGTTGAAATGGCTTCCATTCTCGCCGATATGGGAGAATACGCTCTGGCTCAAGAGCGCCTGCAAGCCATCCTCAACGACAACATGGATGTCGGCATCACTCAATTTCGAAAAATTAACGGCCTGCTCCAGCTGGTCAAAACGGCTGCAACTCAGGACCGAACCGAAATCTTCCGCCCCTACGAGAAGCATCACGACGGATGGGCCGCTATTCGGCTCAAAATGCGGAAACCACCGCTTTCGGAGTCCTTCATTTTCCTCGTTACGGCCGTTCCCGTGCTTCTTTTGCTCGTTCTCCTCTTGGGCCGTTACAGCGCACCGACTTGGTCGGCCGTCTGTTTGAACACGCTCGTCATTCTGATCGTCATCATGGTGCTCATGCGAAACGCCAAGCGTTGGTTCCAAGTGTTCAACCGACCCGCATTTAATCTGTTAAGGGCCATGAATTTCGAGGCCGCCACGGGCTTTGTGGTGATGGACGAAGACATCCGAACATCGGTGCTTTACATGTACATCATGCAAAGAAAACCTCGTTCATGGCAGGAACGCATGCTCAAAATCATTGACAAAGGGAAGCCGCTGCCCAACAATTGGCGACTTCGCATGCCCGATTTCACCTCGCATCTTGACGGGGACGACGGTGAAACAGCAAACCACGAAACCTTCTGGTTAGAAGAAGAGTGAACCGTTGTTCTTGGGTCCTTTCCAACATCGATGGGCCTTCCCCAATGAACGGGAGCCATCTGTTGAAACTGATGGTACAAGGCGGTCAGAGGCAGAGGAAGGATACGCTGGGTCTTCAGACCCCGCCCCTTTGCTGCGAGGCCGACGCTCGCTGCGTCGCGCAAACATCCAAGGTTCTCCTCCGGTGACCATCCACCGAGGCTTGGTGCGAAGCAACGTCGTCAGGCAACCATACAACATGTGCACGCTACGCGGTCGCCCGGGGGCGTTCAGGGTCAAACCCTTCTCGACCGGTCCTATTGCAGGGATTGCGCGTACTGAATCGCATATTGCTGCGCATAAGCCGCTGCCGTTGCAGCATCGTAACCCTGCCCCACAAACTGGTTGTAGTATTGCTCGTAAACCGCTTGATCGTAACCAGCGGCTGGTTGTGCTGCGGCTGGTTGTGCTGCGGCTGGTTGTGCTGCGGCTGGTTGTGCTGCGGCTTGGCCGACGTACTGTGCGGCGAACGCACGAGCCGTTTCTTCGGGGTAACCCTGTGCAATCAGTTGCTGGACGTATTGTTCGGTCGGATCAAGGGCGTCAGCGCCGAAGGCACCTTCCATGCCGGAGAAGACGTCTTCCTTTTCACCGCCCTTTCGCATGAACATCACCGATCCACCGATAATCACGAGCAGGAGGACGATGCCGCCGACGAGAATCATCGGGTCAAGGCCGGATTCCGTTGCGTCTCCACCATCGTTCGTCTTGGTGTTGTCCTTCCATTCGCCGGTGACGGGGTCGTATTCCCACGCACCGCTCCACTGGCAGTCGCCGTTTTCATCGAGGATGAACTCGCCTCCGGCAGCTTCCGCTTCTGGGTTTGGTTCAAGGCCTTGACAAGCAGGCAAATTCAACTCGATCCACTTGATTGTCACCCAGCGTTCGTTGGGGGAGGATCCTTCGTAGTACTTGATGTACACACGCTGTGTTGTGGACTTGTTCGTATAGAAGCCTTCAATGTTCAGTGTGATCTCAAAGCGGTCGTTGTCGCCCATGGCGTCGCTCTTCCCGTACAATCCTCGGGTGCTCATGTTAAACTTCATGACCGGGGAAGCGGAGAAATCCTCCTCAAAGAAGGCTGCTTCCACATACACTTCACTCGTTTCTGCACCGGAGAGGACCGTTCCAGCGATGGTGATGGTGTCCTGGTCGTACTTGGACTCGTTCACTGCGGTGTCCCACTGGATGACAGGTTCCTCATCTCCGAAGCCCTCGGGAACAACCACGAAGTACATCCGGTGTTTTTCCGAGAACTTACCGGCGCTGTCGTAAACGACCAATTCCATACGGATTTGGTTCTTGGTGGTGCCCGTTGAATCCACGGTCACGTTCTGGAACTTGTACGACCACAAGCCGCCGCTCGCAGCACTTTGGGTGAAGGTGTGCCCGTCGAGGTCGAAGGTGTCGTCGCCGTAGGGAGCGTCGAACAGAACCTTCCACTCATAGGTCTCGATGCCGTTGCCGTCAAGTGCATCAGCGTCGGAGGAATTGCTGGCGTCAAAGTGGATGACCAATTCTGCATCCTCGCCTTCACCCTGTAAGGTGATTTGGTAAACGTCCCATTCGGCGTTCGACACCGTCTTCGTGCCGGTGAACTCAACGTTTTCTTCGTAATCCGTACGGATGTCAATCGTGGCGTCGGCCTCAGGACGGAACTCATCGGCGTAGACATCGTTGGTCTCAACGGTCACGTCGATGATACGAGCATGGCCAGCATCGTCATGGAGCATCAGCGTGATATCCCACTGTTCACCTTGAGCACAGCCGGTCTGAGAAGCCAAATCCGCCTTACAGAAGGTCATGCTTGGTGCTGCATCGGTGCTGTGACCGGTCACACCGTTAGCGAGACTGGAGCCGTCCCAGTTGGTCGGACCGTCGATGATCCAATCCGTGTGGAGGGTTTCGGTGGTCGTCGTGGTGAAACCGAACTCAAGCGTAGCATCGCTCTTCATGTAGCGCAATGCGTAGTTACCGGTACTCGGGTCAATGCTGGGCACTTCACCGTTGATGGTGAGGTCAAGCCCGTTGCCCAAGGTGCCGAAACCGTCAGGGTACGGCGTGACTTGGTGCTGAAGCAGGTTGCCCAGCAGCGGGAAGGTCGTGCTGTCAGCGCGCTCAGAGTGCGTAGCGACGTCGATGGTGGAGATGATCATGCCGCCGGAGAAGTAACTGCACACTCCAAGAACCGTGTCTTGGATGTCTTCTGAAGAACGGATGAGACGCTGGAAGTAACCGCCGTCTTCCATGTAACCGTCGCAGGTCTCAGGGACGTTGTTGGTGCTCACGGATTTCGTGTTCAAGACGGCCTGTGCGACACCGGAACTCGCATCAAAGCCCTGGAAGGCGTTGACATCGATGTTGTCCATAACGGGGTGGTACGGGTCGGCCAAGTCCATGGTCGAGTACGTCACCTGAGTCTCTGCCGTGTCTCGGCTTTGGACGTCCAAGCCAAAGGGCAGACGGCCGGAGAGGCCTTGGTCAAGTCCGTAGATTTGGCTTCCAAGTGGGCCGAGGTGAGCCTGAACCGTGCCTCCAGCGGACATGAAGTTCTCGAGAACCGTTCGTCGGGCAGGTTCGCCAAGATACTGGTAGTATCCGTCACCGCCAAATTGCGTGTCCTTGGCGACGAGTTGTTCCTGCCAAGGAAGGACGATCTTGTCGTAGTGGGTGAACCATCCTGCGTCAAAGTAGGTGCTCCAGTCGTTGATTTCGTACTGGGTGTAGGTCATGTTGAGAATGGCCAGGTCTTCTTTGATGGCCGAGGTTCGCGAAGAGGTGTCCGAAAGGATAGCGACGTCAACGCGATCGGCGAAGGAAGCGTGGAAGTAGCGAACGTTGCCCGTTTCACTGCCGTCGGAAAGACGGCCGTAGAAGCTGATGTTGTAGGTGTGTCCGTCAAGCCAGCCGTTCCAGGGAGTGAAGGTCACGTCGGTGCGCTCTTGGCTCTGAAGGGACACCGCTGGTCCGGAGTCAACCAAGTGGGCTTGGCTGCCATCGGCCATGTCGGTGACTTCCATATAGAAGATGTAGTCACCTCCCAGCACACCGTTTGTCGCCTGGATGTCCCACGAGTGGGTCAAGGCGGCGTCAATGGGCAAGACGCACTCCAGCGTTTGGTCGGAGTGGCAGGTCAAGGTGTTCGGTTTCCCAATGGAGATGTCAACGGATTCCACGTTGAAGATCACGCGCTCAATGTTGTTTGCTGTGGACAATTCGTTGTCGTTAAACCAAGGCTTTCCTACCGTGGTGTTATCGAAGACCGTCTTGATGTCCAATCGATAGACACCTGAGACGAACTCGTGGCTGGCGATGGTGGTCAAGGCTGCTTCCTCGGCGTCAACGTTCGTTCGAGAAGTGGAGTAGGTGGCGTCCTGGACGAAGGTGTATTCTTGGAGTGAGATGTTGTTGAAGCCAACACCCTTGAATCCATCGTTGATGCCGTTGCGTCCGTCATCGTCGGATTGGAATTCAAAGTGAACATCAACCATCGAGCCTTGCAGAGACATGCATTCTGCACGCCACTGCGTGGAGTCGGAGGACGAGCGGTTGAGGACGTACAGGTGCGTGAGGTCAATGCTCGTGGTCTTTACCAATTCTTCAGAGTTGAAGAAGACGTTGTAGTTGCCCGAGCCGTCGGTGTTGGCAGGATCGCCAATAAATTGCAATTCGGTTTGGTCAATGGATTCGGTGGCGTTCACGATACCGTTGCCGTCGTCGTCGTTCTGGCAGGTTCCGTCTTCGTTGTAGTCGTTCCATTGGGCGTAGACAAGACCGGTGTAGTTCGTGCCGTCTTTGTCGTAATCAACGGTCATGACAGCGTAGTCGCTGGGGTCAATGTTCCCGTTCTGGTCAATGGTGTAGAAGGTGTCAGCGTAGTACTCGAAGTTCAAGGAGACGAAGTCACCGCCCATGTTCGTCAGGTCGATGTTGGGGATGGTGAGGGTCTCGTTTGCCCAAGCGTCGTCGTATCCGTTGGTGCCGGTATCACAGGGGTGGCCGAACCAGTAGGCGTTGTTGTTGAAGATCTTGGTCGAACACGAGTTTTCGTTGTAAATAGCACCCTTTGGTTGCTGGTTTTCTTCGTATCGGTAACCCTGCGTACCACCCTCAAAACTCTCCACGCAGATGGCGGAAGGCGTTCCGCAGTACACGTCGGAGGGCGTAGCGGAGTACACCGTCGCTTCAATGTCAAAGTCAACGGGGGTGTTGCCGAAATTGTTGGTGGTCACGCCGATATCAAAGATGCCCTCGGCGTAAAGGCCGCCGGGCTTGAAGAACTCAATCGATTCAACCGTCGGGTCATAGAGATTGAACGGTGTCACATAACCAACGGCGTCGTCGTTGATGACCTGTTGGTCCCAAGCATTGTTAGAGATGGTGGCGGAAATTCGGTAGGTGGTGTCGTTCAGCAGGTTTGCCGTGATTGAGGTGGTGTATTCCTGGCCGGGCTGAAGGTTACTCAGCGGGCCGATGGTGGTGGTTTGGGTTTGAGGGTTGGGGAAGAAGGCCGTGTTTTGCTTCCAGATGGTCAAGTTGTCCACAGCAAATCCGTCACGTCCGCTCCAACGACTCTCGTTGTCGTTGGCGGTTGAACCCTCAAAGCCGGTTCGGAAGCGGAAGCGGATGTCAACGGTCTGGTCGGCCCATGGCGAGAGGTCAAACGCACCAAGATCCTCCTCGGTGAAGTTGTCCCAGCCGTAGTAGGTGCCGGAGGAGAAGAGACCGTAGTAGACGATGTTCTCTGGAGCAGCCCCCCAAGAGTTGATCTTGAACATGCGGTCGTTGTCAAAACCGCCCCACATCGATGCGCCCGAGGCACATGCGCCCTGCACGGCGGCGAGTTGCGGACAGCCGATGAGGCTCCAGCCTGTTTCGTCGCTTCCGACCTCGATGATGGCAAGATCGTCCCAGACATCGCCGACAATAAAGCCGGTTCCGTCGGAGTTTCCGAGGGCACCAAGTCCCAGATGACGGAAGAGTTCGACGCTCATGAAGGCGCGGTCGGCACCCGTGAGGTCAACATCGGTGAGCACCATGGCATCGTCCCAGTTTTTGCCGTAACCCGTCCAAGTATCACCGCTGCCGTTGGTCTTGGTTTCACCGGCCCACATGAAGTCGGTTGGGTTGATGTAATTGGCTGAAACGTTTGGGTCGTTGTTTCCGGTCGAAGCCCCCACGGATTGGTTGGTTTGGAGGTGCCACTTGGTGAGGCCGTCAACGTATTCTTCGTAGGCCCATGAACAGCCGGTTCCGCAACCGGTCTTCACTTCGGGAGAATCCCAGTCGTTGGCGTACACCGTGGTGTTCGTGGAATTGGCTTCGTCTACGATTTTCAAAACGACGTCAAGGTCGGCCGTTTGTCCGTTGAGCGTGTCCATTCCGGTGTTGGTGACCGTCACGTTGACGGTACGGGTTCCTTCACCGACGACACCAAAGAATCGGTCGGTGGGGCTGAGCTCCAAATCCGTCACGGCCAAATCTTTGTTGTCCATTTCGACCACGGTGAGGGTGTCGTATTGACCCGCCCAGCCGAAGTTGTCTCGCCATCCGCCAAAGGCGTAGTTCGTGTGGCCCACGACCAAATCTGGAGCTGAGGACGGACCGCCTTGGAGCTGTCCAATCGCCACGGCTGACGGACGTCGGCCAGCTGGATAAGAAAGCGGACTCACGTGGTTTCCGTTGCCGTCGGAAAGGGTCACCTGAACGGTGGTTGGGAAAGAGAGGAAGAAGCTCGAGGTGCTTCCACCGGCGGAGTCGGTGGTGTTGAGTTGGTAAGCAATGGTGGGGTTCACGAAGTCGGGCTCGCCGTCGCCGTTGAGATCTTCAACCTCAATGGCCCACGAAATGTAGGGGCCGAAATAGGCCCTCTTGGCATTTCCAAAGGCCCCCTGAGCCGTAGTTTGCTTGTACGACACGTTTTCGAGGTTGCTGTCCATCACAGCGATGGTGTCGATGTAGCCGCTTGAGCCAACATCGGCAATGGCGAAATCCTCGGTGGAGGGGACGCCCATGTTGACCACGTGCGTGTTGGCTTGGTTGGTTCCGTAGGCGTACGTTGCTGGGTAGTTTTGGGTGAGGCAGTCGAATTCAATGATCGTGATGTTGTCGTCGTTACCGGGGTTGGTGACTTGGCCGGTGGCATAATCCAGACCTTCGCTTCGCAGAAGGAAGATATCGTCGTCGGTTGTTGATGCAGCCCCGTTGCACCCAAAGGCAGGGTTGGTTTCTCCCCAATCACCGACTTCGATGCTTCGGTAGGTGTTTTGTTGTGCCGAGCCAAGGTTCGTGATGAAACCTTGCGTGGAGGAGGAGATGGGGCCCTTGTAGGTCACCACTCGCTGGGTGGTAAGGTCAGCGAGCAAATCAAGGACATACACGTCGTCGTCTCCGTCTTGGTCTGCATCGCCGACAGCGAGGTCCCAGACCCAAAAATGAGTGAATCGTGCTCCGATGGACCAGTCACGGTTTGAACATCCACCGTTCTCGAGAATCGTGACGTTGCCGGGTTCGCCAGCGGGTTGCCCCTGGTCGTTGGTTTTGAAGGGGTTATTTTTCTGGTAGATGACGATGTCGACCGCATTGTCGCCGGTGAATTCACCGACTTCCACGAATTCAACGTTGGCAAACTCATCCCAGTCTGCGTTGCGGCTTTGGTTGCCTGCCACCCAAATGTCTTGACGGTCGTTGAAATTGCCCAGGCCGTCGTTGTACAGGATGGTCATGCTGTGGGTTCCGTCGGTAGCAACAGCCATGTCGTTGTGCCCATCGCAATCAAAATCGCCGATGGCGACGTCCATGGGGTCGCGGTTGGTGGTGTATGTTCGTGCGACGGAGGCACTTGCGGTGGTTGCGAGCGCAGCCGTGGTGCTAAGCACCATCAAGACGGTGAGGAAAAGACTGCGCATTCGGGCTTTAGAGAGGTCGTTTTGGGCAAGCATAGACATCACTTGTCTTGGCGAGGACTTGTTGCAATATAATGCCTTTGCAAAGCAGTTCATGATTTGGCATCCAGCGTCCCGTTTTTTGGAATAAAAGGGAGGCGTTTTTCGCCCAAATTGAACCCCAGGTTCAGAATCGTCCAACGAGCCATTTTGGAGCAGGGCCCCATCCAACGGCATCGCCGCCATGGATTTTCACAAGCTTCCCAGCAGCAAAAAGGGACTGAAGCCAGACCTCAAGCGATGTGCCCTCCCGGCCACCCAGTTTACTGCTGGCGATTTCTTCGATATCTTCGGTGCTGAGCCCGCTCATTCCGTGGTCGCGAACCACAAGTTGGAGAAGTTCCCTCAACCAGGCCTCAGCAAGCGGATCAACGCTGGTTGCGCTTGAGACGGGTTGTGGGGGTTCGATATCTTCGAGCATGGCCATGAGTTCAACCGCATCAGGTCGTTCAGCTGGTTCAAGCCCGACCTCCGCCAGTTTGACTTTCAAATCCAGTTCCCCGATGGGGCGGCGGACGACAGGAATTCGTCCGGGGTCCGGCTCTGGACCCATATCAAGCGGTTTGGAAGATTCTGGGGCATCGTCCTCTTGGGGCCCCGGCACCTCTTTCTGGCGCTTCCGGGTCACGCTCGAGAGGTTGGTTGCCTTGACTTCAGTTCCCACAGGCATGGTCCATCCAACGCCGGAGAGACCGAGTTCGGAGATGTGCTCTTCAACCCAAGATGCCTCGCCTTCGATGACAACGTTGAGGTCATGGTCGTCAGAGCGGAATCGGTACCGTACCTTTCCACGGAACTCCGCCATCAGTCTCTCGGCAGAACACATGGACTTGAATCTGCTGGCATCATGCGACGGGCTTGGCAAGTTCACGGAGAACGGTGTGGAGAATGCCTCCGTTTCGATAGTATTCAACCTCGACCGGCGTGTCCAACCTGACTTGAGCCTCAAAGGTGGTCTCCGTTCCGTCGGGTGCGGTTGCGGTCACGGTTAACCACTCAAGCGGCTTGACCCCGTCGGAGAGCGGGATGCTGAAGGATTCGCTTCCGGACAGGCCAAGCGTTTCATGAGTTGTGCCCTCCTTGAACGTTAAGGGCAGCACGCCCATGCCGACGAGGTTGGAGCGGTGAATGCGTTCAAACGAGGTCGCGATGACGGCTTTCACACCCAAGAGATAGGTGCCTTTCGCGGCCCAGTCCCGCGACGATCCCGTGCCGTATTGGCTTCCTGCGAGAACGATCTTCGGTGCTTTGATTTGGGCTGCATCGTATACGGACATCACCTCGCCGGACTCGTGGTTCAGGGCAAAACCACCCTCCGTTCCCGGCGCCATTTGATTTCGAATACGGACGTTGGCGAACGTTCCTCGCATCATGATTTCGTGATTCCCACGACGACTCCCAAAGGAGTTGAAGTCACCGGGCTGGACGCCCCGCTCGGTAAGCCATCCACCCGCAGGCCCGTCGGCAGGGAAAGACCCAGCAGGCGAGATGTGGTCGGTGGTGATGGAATCGCCGAGTTTCAACAAGACTTTAGCGCCCTCAATGGCTTGGATGGGAGCGGGTTGGGCAGACAATCCCGAAAAGAAAGTAGGCAAGCGGATGTAGGTGGAGGCTTCGTCCCAAGGATATAGCGGAGAGGTTTCTGCAGGGATGCTGTTCCATCGAGGTTCATTCATGGCGTCTGCGTAACGTTGCCGGAACATGTCAGGCGTGATCACTTGCATGGCCTCATGAAGCTCCTCATCCGTTGGCCACACATCGGCGAGCATGACGGGCTGGCCTTCGCTGTCATGGCCCAAAGGCTCTGAGGTCAAATCCATGTCGAGATTGCCGGCGATGGCGTAAGCGACCACCAGAGGAGGGCTCGCCAAGTACGATGCCTTGACTTTCCCGTGGACGCGACCCTCAAAGTTCCGATTGCCTGAGAGAACGGAGCCGACGATAAGCCCAGCTTCGTCGATGGCGGCTTCAATCGGTGCATCAAGAGGGCCCGAGTTCCCGATGCACGTTGTGCAGCCGTAACCAACCGTATGGAAGCCCATGGCGTTCAAGTCATCTTGCAGACCCGTGGCTTCGTAGTATTCCGTCACCACACGGCTGCCCGGAGCGAGGGAGGTGCGCACCCAGGGTTTGACCTTCAGACCACGCTGGCGGGCCTTTCGAGCCAGCAAACCTGCGGTAAGCATCACGCCGGGATTGGAGGTGTTTGTGCAGGAGGTGATGGCAGCGATGACGACATCGCCGTGATTGAGATCAAACATTTCCCCGTTCATTTCGACGATGGCGCTTTTGGAAAGGTCCTCCTTTGCGAGCCCGTGGCCATGGTGGCCGAGTTCGTGCGTGAGGCTCTCAACAAAATGGGATTTCATGTTGTGAAGGTCAACGCGGTCTTGCGGTCGCTTCGGACCTGCAAGGGCGGGAACGACCTCGTCGAGATTCAACTCCAGGACAGTGGTGTAGGCTTTTTCTTCCGCTCCTTCAGCGTACCAGAGTCCCTGGGCTTTGGCGTAGGCCTCGACACCGGCAATCGCCCCTTCGTCACGCCCTGTGAGCCTGAGGTATTCAACGGTGCGTTCATCGACGGGGAAGAATCCACACGTGGCGCCATACTCCGGCGCCATGTTGGCGATGGTGGCACGGTCAGCAAGGGACAACGCCTTCATCCCGGGTCCGAAGAATTCAACGAATTTTCCGACCACACCGTGATGCCGCAGCATCTCAACGATGCGCAAAGTCATGTCCGTGGCCGTAACGCTGGGGTTGAGGGCCCCTGTCAAGCGGACACCAACAACATCAGGGGCCAGCATGTAGATGGGTTGACCGAGCATGACCGCTTCGGCCTCAATACCACCAACCCCCCAGCCGAGCACGCCCAACCCGTTGACCATCGTCGTGTGGGAATCGGTTCCGACCAGCGTGTCGGCGAGCCAGACGCCTTCTTCTTGACGCGCCACGGTGGCCAAAAATTCGAGGTTCACCTGGTGGACGATGCCGCGTGAAGGAGGGACGGCTTGGAAGTTTGCAAGCGATTGTTGGCCCCACTTAAGGAAAGTGTAGCGCTCCATGTTGCGATGGTATTCAATATCGAGGTTCATGTCCAGCGCATCGCTGTGGGCTCCTGAAATGTCGACTTGAACGGAGTGGTCAATGACCAGATCGACGGGCACTTGGGGGTTGACCTTCTTAGGGTCGCCACCCATTTCCACCATTGCGTCCCTCAAAGCGGCCAAGTCAACCACGGCAGGCACACCGGTGAAGTCTTGCAAAATCACGCGAGACGGGCGGAAAGGAATCTCGGTGCGCTCGCCGTCGGGTGTCCACGCAGCAATCCGTTTGATGTCGTCTTCGGTGATCAGAAAGCCGTCGTTGCCCCGAAGCGCACCCTCGAGCAAAATCCGAACGGAGTATGGGAGGTGGTCGATGTGTATGCCGGCGGCATCCAGAGCATCAAGCGCAAAATAGTCGCCACCAACATCGAGGGTGCGTCGAGCATGAAAGGGGTCCAGCGTCGCCATGATTCGTGGGAAAACCCACCCGTCTATGAAGAAAACCCCCTTGCCGTTTCACCCCAACCGGGCGAAGTCGCTTCACCTTCACCAGAATTGGTACCAAGGCGTTGTTTCGGAGCCCACAAAGGTGGCCTTCACCAGCCTGACGTCCTGCACCGGCTTGTCGCCGTCGCCGGTTTCGGTGTTGGAGATGGCGGTGACGAGGTCGCAGCCTTCGGTCACCTTGCCGAACACCGTGTGGACACCGTCAAGCCAGTTTGGACCGTTTCCGTTGTTGCTGTCTTCTGGAATCAGGAAGAACTGGCTGCCACCGGTGTTGGGGGCGCTGGTTTTCGCCATGGAGATAGTGCACACTTCGTGAAGCAGGCCGTTGTCGGCTTCGTCTGGAATCGTGTAGGATTCCGTGCTGCAGTCTGCTTCTGCATCCGTGTCGTCCCCGTTGCAGTAGCCAAACCACTTGGCTGCATGGCCGCCGGTCCCGTCTCCCTTGGTGAAATCGCCGCCTTGTATCATGAAGTCATCGATGACCCGGTGAAAGATGGTGCCGTCGTAACGACCCTGTTCAACGAGGAGTTTGAAGTTCTCAACGTGAACGGGGGCGTCGTCAGGATACAGTTCAATGGTGATGACGCTCGTTGAACCGCTGCCCCAGGCCATCTCAAGTTGCACGATGTCGGTGGTCGTGTCGGTTTGGTTGGCGAGGTTGATGCCAGCGAGAACTAAAACGCCAGCGAGGAAGATGGCGACGATACCGGCGGGCGTTGGCGTGCCATCGTTGAGCAAACGAGGGAAGGTGGTCTCGCTGATGCGCTTGTCCTGCATCTCGTTGAGCAGGTCGTTGTAGAGGCTGCCCGCCTTTTTGTCCCGAGGGTTCTTTTTGGTCGCTTCGCGAAGCAAGGAGGCGGCCTTTCTGTACGTGCCTCGGTTGTGTCCGTTCTTTGCTTCAACCCATGTGGCATGACCGGCCAAGCGTAGCGTGGTGGCCTCCGAACCATCGGGGTCGGTCTCTCGAAGAATCTTGAGCGCCGCATCGCCTTTTCCTTTGGCGATGGCCTTCTCGGCTTTGTCCCAAGCCGTTGACAATTTGTCGTCCGCCATGAAAAGCCCAAGCAAAGTTTGGTTTTGAGCCCTACCCTTCCAACCTCAGCCGGAGGCACCAGCAGAACGAAGCGGAGTGAATGGGGGGGCAACATGTTGAAAGGGTGCATGCGAACCCCAACCGATAAGGACGCAACTACCGTTCCTGAAAAGAGGATGTTTTGTATGGGCACCATCATCAACGACTTCACCATCAACATCGCTACTGCGAACGGAACGGGGTCGCAATCCGCCAACCTCATTCTCTTGCAATCGCTCTTTGAAATGGGCGTCCCCGTGAGCGGGAAGAACCTCTTTCCGTCCAACATTTCTGGCCTCCCAACATGGTACATCGTTCGCCTCTCGGACAAAGGCTACCAAGCACCCGGCGACCGAACCCACATCCAAGTTCTCGTCAATCCAGCAACATGGGACGAGGACCTCGCAGCCCTTGAGCCGGGTTCCGTCGTCATCTGGAACAGCGACACGAAAGGGATGACCGTGGAACGAGACGATGTTGTGTCCTACCCGGTTCCAATGAGCACCTTGGCCCGGAAGATCAACCCCAAAATCGCAAAACTCGTCACCAACATCATCTACGTGGGTGTTCTTGCTGAATTGCTCGGCATCGACCAAACCTGTTTGGAGGAGGCGGTCTCCAAGCAGTTCAAAGGCAAGGCATCGGCCGTTGAACTCAACATCACGGCGCTCGGTCTTGGAAGGGAACACTGCAGGGAGGAGTTGACCAAGGAGGACCCCTATGCGGTCGAGGCAAGGGAAGTCACGAAGCCTCAGTTTTTCATCGAAGGCAATGAAGCAGCCGCTCTTGGCGCTCATTACGGCGGTGTGCAACTTTTGGCTTGGTACCCCATCACGCCCTCCTCTTCGCTTGCTGAAGGCATCATCAACTACATTCCACGCCTGCGAACCGACGATGATGGAAAGGCCACGATGGCCGTCATCCAAGCCGAGGACGAACTCGCTGCTGCCGGCATGGTGCTCGGTGCAGGTTGGGCCGGCGGACGCGGCATGACCGCAACCTCCGGGCCGGGCATCTCCCTGATGCAGGAATTCATCGGGTTGGCGTATTTCGCCGAAGTCCCCTCGGTCTTTTGGGATGTGACTCGGGTCGGGCCCTCAACGGGGCTACCAACCCGAACCCAACAATCCGACATCGCCATGCTCTACGAGGGCAGTCACGGCGACACCCAACACATCGTGCTCATTCCAGGAACGGTTGAAGAGTGCTTTGAATTCGGCTGGCGTGCATTTGACTACGCTGAGCGCTTCCAAACGCCCGTTTTCGGCATGAGCGACCTCGATTTGGGGATGAACCGCTGGGCGTGCGGCGGCTTCACCTATCCGGACGTTCCCATGGATCGCGGGAAAGTTGTTCGTG
>Ga0181584_10002067_pt1 | contig 15324 bp, 19 predicted proteins | sample 071ome_30_FD_132462 | JGI IMG/M metagenome (GOLD analysis project Ga0181584, IMG submission 132462) | Coastal salt marsh microbial communities from the Groves Creek Marsh, Skidaway Island, Georgia - 071406AT metaG (megahit assembly) | ecosystem: Environmental > Aquatic > Marine > Intertidal... | reverse complement strand
GGCTTTATTACCGAGGTGACAACCAAGTGCATAGGTTGAGTCAGTCGGATACACAATTACCCCGCCACTCATAACCACCTGGACGGCCTGTCGTATCCGACGCGGCTCTGGATTGTCAGGATGCACCTGCAAATATTCAACCATTGATGATCTCGCACGCTTCCGGCGGGGCGAAAATTTATAGGAAAATGCGTCTAGTCGGTATTGCTATCAAAGAAAACAGCGAATTCTATTACATGCCCGGCTAAAATCAGACTGTTTTTGGTAAACCGCTCTGCCCGCGTATAATGAAAGCAACGAAGTCACACCCGATTCTCATCCACCAACACAGAGTCGATTTATTGCAATGAAACAGTTCCTCGATTACATCCCCCTGGTAGTTTTCTTCATCGTTTGGGGCCTGGACGAACGCGTCCTAACAATCGCCGGATACGACTATACCCTGGGCGGCATATTCAGCGCAGCAGAGTTCCTGCTCGTCACCTCAATCCTCGTCTACGGTGGAATCTACCTTGCCCAACGGCGACTTGATAAATTCCAGTTTATCACTCTGGTGGTGGTCGTCCTGGCCTGCATCCCAACCATTTATTTTCGCAACACCGATTTCCTCAAATGGAAAGCTCCGATAGCTAATTGGGTCTTCGCAATGGTATTTTTTGGCTCTCGCTTTATCAGCGACAAACCGGCTATAGAGCATATGCTAGGTCATACGGTAGAAGCGCCAAGAGAAGTCTGGAATACGCTGAACTCTCTTTGGATCGTCTTTTTTGCTGTACTCGGGGCCATCAATCTCGCGGTGGCATTCCTCCTTTCGGAATCCATGTGGATAAATTTCAAAGTCTGGGGCAATCTGATCATTACTTTCCTGTTCGTATTCGCTCAAATGCCCTATCTTTCTCGGTATATGGAGGGTCCGGAGCAGGAGAGTTCGGAGTCTCAGCAACCCTGATTGGTCACTGTCCTGACTTTGTCCCTCAAATTAAGCCCAAAGGGCCTGCAACGGGAAAATCATTATGTTATACGCCATCATTAGCGAAGACGTTGATAACAGCCTTGCCAAGCGTCAGCAGGCCAGACCGGCTCATATCGAGCGCCTGCAACAAATGGATGCTCAGGGCCGCATAATCATCGCTGGTCCTCATCCGGTTATCGATAGCGAAGAACCCGGTGAGGCGGGTTTCACCGGGAGTCTGATCATTGCCGAATTCGACAGTCTGGAAACAGCCAAAGCGTGGGCAGATGCGGATCCCTACGTGTCTGCCGGAGTCTACAAGAAGGTTATAGTTAAACCTTTCAAGAAGGTTTTACCGTAGGAAGAACGCCGTCACTGATTTACAAGAAATGACGGTCTGAGAGCTGGAAATCCCTCATCGAGAATACTATTCCACTCTTCCACCTGGGCGCGCCTGCGCTCCAACACCGCCGCTGATTCGCCGACAATGGTTACACTGTTAATCACATCGCCACGTCGAATCTCATAAACCAGATTCAAACCCGAAGTGACCCTCCCAAACACCGAGTGCAATCCGTCAAGGTGAGGAGTTGCCAGATGTGTGATGAAAAACTGGCTACCATCAGTCCCGGGTCCCGAGTTGGCCATGGAAATTACGCCCGGCCGATTATGATGCAGGATGGTTTCTCCGCTGAACCTATAGCCCGGGCCTCCGGTACCGTCACCATCAGGATCCCCCCCCTGGATCATGAAGTTTCGTACCACCCGGTGGAACGTCAATCCATCGTAAAATCCACGCGTGGCCAAATTTACAAAGTTTGCTACCGATGTAGGTGCTGCCCTCGCATTGAGCTCAATCTCGATGACACCTTTGCTGGTATCAATGATCGCGGTCAATTGCTGAGCTGCCAATTTTGCCGGCATGCTGGCAATCAGTAAGAACAGTGTTAGAGAGAAAAAATCGAGTCGTTTCATAGCTGCGTATCATAATCAACAATCACCGGAGCATGATCGGAAAAATTTTCCGCCGTGTAAATCTCCGCTGACTTCACCTTATCGGTCAAATCCGGCGTTATGACCTGATAGTCCAGGCGCCACCCCACGTTGTTAGCCCGCGCATTGCCTCGATTTGACCACCAGCTATACTGATCAGGCTCCTGATTGACCAGCCGAAACGCATCAACAAAGCCTACTTCGTCATACAACTGATCCAGCCACTGCCGCTCCTCGGGGAGAAAGCCAGAATTCTTCTGGTTAGATCGCCAGTTCTTGAGATCAATTTCCTTGTGGCAGATATTCCAGTCACCACAGATGATGTAATTTCGCCCATCGCTGCGCAATCGACGCATGTGGACCATGAACTTATCCATGAACGCAAACTTTCTCGTCTGTCGCTCGGGACCAGCCGAGCCTGACGGCAGATACAGCGAACCGATACTGAGATTGCCAAAGTCAGCCTGGATAAATCGTCCTTCAATATCTGCCGTTTCCCAACCCAGTCCCGTTGATACGATGCCAGGTTTTTTGGCGCAGAACAGAGCGGTTCCGGAATAGCCTTTTTTAACAGCATCAAAGTAATAACAATTGTAGGCGGCGGGATGAAAGATATCGTCATCAAGCTGATGTTTCTGAGCTTTGGTTTCCTGCAGACAGACCACGTCAACATCTACCGTTGACAGCCAGTCGAAAAATCCCTTGCGCGCAGCGGCTCTAATTCCGTTGCAGTTGAAAGTCATCACTCGCACAAGTGCCGCCTCCACCGACTTCCGGCTGTTCAGTTTGAATTCGATTCTACACAGCGGCCAGTTTACCCAGCCGCCCGGTTAGTAGCAAAACTCCAAATTTGACAGAAAATGGCTCATTCCATCCAGCAAGGTTGGATTAAATGTTAACCTCAGCACACTTTTGTTACTTTTATTCTCAGTTTTGTTACCTTTTCTCCCATATACATGCTAAACTGCGTCCCGCTTGAGCGGTGACCCTGCAAGAGCAGTACAAATCGGTAATTTAAATCTCAAAAGGAGTTAAAGGTGAGTAGAGTATTGATTAATGTGTGGCCGACTATCCAGGCCCTGGTGGTAAGCACTGCCGTAGTAGTCAGCGCAGTCGCTATCCCTGCCCTAATCATGTACGCCGCCGTTTAGGTAGCGTCAGGATGCTGGGAGGAAAGCATCATGTTTTACATTCCTTCGCTATACCCGAACCAGCCAGCGTGCGCTAGCTCGCACTGACGAACTCTCAAAAGTTCCACTGGCTGGTTATTTAGCGGTAGTGATCCCCGGAGCTGGCACTAGACACGCGCATTAGTGCGAGTCTTCTCGGCGACCGGCGATTTCACCCGGGAAAAACTAAGCTAACATCGCAGCTTCAGATCGGCCGCTTTAGCTTGTCCACAAAATTGCAGGGCTTGTGAGCGCTGTCTAACTGTTCACCAATTATCCTACCCCAGGCGGTGCGGCAAGCCCCGGGTGAGCCAGGAACGCAGAACACAATGGTTCCATTGGTGATGCCAGCAAATGCCCTGGATTGTATCGTTGAGGTTCCTATTTCTTCATAAGAAAGTTGCCGGAACAACTCGCCAAATCCTTCGATACGTAGCTCCAGCAGCGGCTCAATCGCCCGCTGCGTGTTGTCCCGCGCAGTAAAACCCGTACCACCGGTCATAATAATGACCTGGGTCTGCGGGTCGGCTATTCCTCCAGAAACTGCCGCCCGCAGCTGGTATACATCATCCGCAATAATGACCTTATCCAGCAAGCGATGGCCTGCGATCTGCAATAGTTCGACGAGGACGGCACCGGATTTGTCAGTTTCCTCGGTTCGGGTATCAGAAACGGTAATAACTCTGATATTGAGCGGGTCTTTAACCATAGCAGAATAACTCTGGAGCTATTATCCACCGGTCATGTTCATCAGCCGCACTGGCTGGACATGGTCGCTGTCATAGAAATAGTGGCGTTCAGGTTTGATATCCATTGCTTCAACGATGGCTTGCTTGAGATCATCAAAATTCAGCGCAGGATCCCTGAGGACTGCCCGTAAATCCACAGAATGTTCGTTCCCCAGGCATAAGAGAAGTCGGCCTTCAACCGTCACTCGCACTCGATTGCAATCGGCACAAAAGTTATGACTCACGGGCGAAATAAACCCGATACGATTTCCCTCACCGCTCACCTGCCAGTATTTGGAAGGGCCCGCGGTGCGACTGGCGGTCGGTAGCAAATGGTAGCGCTGCGAGATAACTTGCCTGACCCAGTCATTCGTGCACAGGGTTTGTTCTCTCTCATGATCTGATGGCTGGCCAAGTGGCATCTCTTCAATGAAAGCGATGTCGGCACCCATTCTCATGGCAAATTCAACAAGATCAAGCACCTCATCCTCGTTGTAACCTTTCATTATCACAGCATTCAGACGTACCCGCTCAAAGCCGGCCGCAACAGCGCTCTCGATGCCAGCTATCACACGATCCAGCTTTCCTACCCGTGAAATGCGCTTAAAGCGATCCGCCCGCAAACTGTCGATACTTATGTTTACTCGATTTACGCCTGCCTCTCTCAGAGGCCCGGCATAGCGGGCAAGCTGCGCCCCGTTAGTGGTTAATAACAATTCTCGTAAGCCCGGCAGACCACCCAGTTTCCGCAGCAAGGACATTATGTTGTTTCGCACCATGGGCTCACCACCAGTTATGCGAATCTTTTCTACACCCAGCTCGGTAAAGGCGCGAGCAATTTCATGGAGTTCTTCAAGCGAAAGGACCTGCTTGCGAGGCAGGAATTTCATGTCTTCAGTCATGCAGTAGACACAGCGGAAGTCACAACGATCAGTGACCGACAGGCGGACATAGTCCACCCGACGACCAAATTTATCGATCAGCTGCCCGGTCATTGCTCCCACCGTAAGTCACTGCATTCCCGAAAAGATCGCTAGTGTAGCAAACTTTGTACTGAAGATTGGCATCGGACCGACAAAAAAAGACCATAGCACGCTCGTTTAAAGACCTATAAAAAGTTAGGAGGTAAGCTCAGGGCAAGTTGCAGACCCAGGAAAATTAGAACCAATCCCATGACTCGCTCGAACAAGACTCCGGCCTGCAATATCCGGGCCCTTACAGATTTCAGTCCCAGAATCAGTGAAAGAAGCGCAAACCAGCAGAAGGTTGCGATGGACAAGTACAGACCATAGAGCGACTGCACCAGAATGGGTGTTTGGATGTCGATAACAACGGTGAATAGAGCCAAAAAAAATAAGGTTGCCTTGGGGTTTAGCCCATTCGTGAGAAAGCCGGTAATTAACCATTGTCGCGCGCTTCCGGACTGATCCGCGCACTCTTCCGACCGTGTCTTCGTCACCCGCACTGAATCTTTCAATGCACGATAGCCAAGCAGCACGAGATACACCGCGGCCACAACTTTAACCATCATGAACAGATTTGGTGAACTGGAAAGCAAAAGGCCGACACCAAGCACGCAATAGGATACGTGCAAAAGAATACCTAGTGCGATGCCACAGCTGGTCCACAATCCGGCGACGCGCCCATTACTCACACTTTGTCGCAGGACAATGGCGAAATCAGGACCGGGGGATGCCACAGCAAAAAGGTGGGCAACCGCGATGGTGAGAAACTCGGCAACGTAGATGTCGCCTGCTACAGGCATGGCGCAGCCTGCCCATGCCAGATTTCTTTCAAGGCACAATATCCCGGATCACCAGATCAATGACCGCATGCTGATTGTTGTGCGCAAAATTCTCGGATACTGCGCGATAATCGCCAGACTGCACGTTGGCCGTCCCGCTCAGAGACACGGTAGCGGAGACGTAAATGGTTTCTGCTGCAGTCAGACTAAACATCGGCGTAATAGCCATGCTCTCGTCCAGCGTCACTGTCATCGGCAGGTCATCCGCGCGTAAATCGGTAGCAGCAAGAGGAGGCATTCCTTCCTGGTCCGCATTTCGTGCCGCCACAAAGAGTCTCAATCCTGCCGGCAAAACAAGTCCGTCAGCCAGAGATATATTTACATCTATCACTGGACCCTGTTCCTGATTCATATCAGCACCGCCTTCCTGCGCGATAAGCCGCTGCGCCTCAGTGATTCTTTCTCTGAGTTGCTGTGCCTGAACTGAATTTGGGTTCGCCTGGATCATCAGGCGCCAGTAACCAATTGCTGCCTGATAATCACCTTTGATCTCGGCATCGACCGACAGCAATTGCAGCGATGCGTTTTCAGAGGGATTGATAGACCTGGCTAGCTCTATCACTTCCAACACTTCAGCAGTTAGCTCACCCTCGGCGAGGAGGTACCTGATTTGCGCCAACAAACCGAGCGCCGCCGCCTTATCCGGGCCCTCGACCATCAAATCGCTCGATCTCTCGAAAGCGATCCCCGCCTCATTAAACATGCCAAGATTGGAAAAATTACGCCCCAAGAAATACCAGGCCCACTGATTGGATGGGTCCTCCTGCACGACTCTGCCCAGAGCAATTACCAGATCGCGGGATTGCTGTTGATCTATATTCGGGTCAATAGTCTGCTCATAGAGTCCCATAAGCTGCACATCGCTGAGATATCCCCAGCGGTCATACATGGTGAAGGCGACGATCGGGATAAGTAAAATCATCGCCGCGGGAATCGCTTTGCTCAGCCAATCCTTTCCCGCACTGCCATGTTGCTTTTGCTTCTGCGAGCCTGATCTCTTTTTACCTACGTCTTTTTCCGTATCGCTGAGAAGCGATTTTTTCAACTCGAGCAAGAGCGCCTCGAATTGATCGACTTCCAGGTTACCGTGCGCCAATTCATTTTGCAGTTCCCGCTGCCGCTCTTCGAAAATACCCAGATTGGTATCTACCCTGACTTCCTGTTCGCTGGCAGCCGGTCGATGATGCCTCCAGAGCGGAAAAAGTACAAAGAGAGCTGCGACACCCAAAAGAATTATGCTAGCTATCCAGAACAATTTTTATATACCAATCAGTTAGTATGAGATTAACTATCGGTTCAGCAATTTATCCAGCTGACGCTGCTCGTCGTCGCTCAGAGCTTCCCCGGCAGCGGATTTGGACCTGCGGATGATACTTGCGATCACAAGGCCTCCGATTATCAGAAATATCACAGGACCAAACCAAAGAAAAACTGTTTCGACTCTCAACCTCGGGCGGTAAAAAATAAAATCACCATAACGTTCGAACATGAATTGCTCTATCTCCGGATCAGTCATGCCTTCTACGATCATGCGATGAATCTCGCGTCGTAAATCCTCTGCCACACCACCCGTAGATCCAGTGAGATTGGTATTTTGACACATGGGACAACGCAGTTCGTTAGACAATTTTCTGAAACGCTGCTGTTGTTCCTGAGTTGCAAATTCAAAGGTGTCGACCTGAGCCCGCGCAGTGCCAGCCAGATTTAGCGCCAAACAAGCAAGCAAAAGGGTTGGAGCGAGCCGAATCAATCAGGAGCCCTCGTATTCCAGTTCCTGAATTGCGGGTATAAAAACTTCCCGCCAGGCCCTCTCGTCGAGCACGCTCACATGGCGATAGCGAATAACCCCGTTTCGATCAATCAAAAACGTCTCCGGCGCCCCATAGACCCCGAGGTCAATTCCCAGCCGGCCTTGCGGGTCCATAACACTAAAATCGAATGGATCGCCGTTAGTCTCCAACCAATCAAGTGCCGCATTCTGCTCATCCTTATAGTTGATTCCAACTATAGGGATAACATCATTCTCAGACAGACGCATAAAGGTTGGATGTTCAACCAGACATGGCAAGCAGTAACTTCCCCAGACATTCAGCAGGAATGGACCCTCTGGAAGATTTTGTTTGCCCACCAGCTGGTTTCCGTAAACGTTTTCCAGCTCGAATTCAGGTAAAGGCTTGTTTATTAGCACCGATGGCAATTCGGTTGTATCCAGATACAGACCACGCCACATGAATCCCGCCACCATCACGAAGCCAATGACAGGTAAGAAGAATTTGACTCGTAACATGAACGCTGCTCCTCACACAGTCTGCGGCGCAGTCGTCGCCGAGTCTTGCGCTTCCCGATTCGCGCGGTCTCGCGCGCGCAGTTTTCTGTAACGTCTATCCGACGCTGCAACGATTCCGCCCATGCCCATGAAGATTGCGCCCAGCCAGACCCAGCGCACAAAAGGCTTGACGTAAAGGGTCATCGACCAACTGGATCCATTGTTACGCCCTTCTCCAAGGGTAACGAACAGATCACGGAATATTCCCGCGTCGATTGCCATTTCAGTGGACGGCGAACTACTGGCAACGTAAATGCGCTTTTCTGGATGCAATTCACGCAGAAACTCTCCATTGCGACTCACTATGATGGTCGCCTCATCCCCGACGTAATTGGGCCCCGTGATAGGTCTCGTTCCCTCAAACTCAAAATCATAAATACCGAGATCTATCGATTGGCCTGCTGACAGCAGGACGCTTTTTTCCATGCTGTAATGCGAAGTCAGGCAGACACCTACTATCATTATCGCAACCCCAAAGTGGGCGAGTTGCATACCCAAATAGCTAGCGGGTAGTGCGATCGCTGCCATCCACGGGCTGTCTTTATGTCGTACCTTGTCAAGCAAGTCCCGGAACATTGACAGAACTAACCAGATCGCAAGTGCAATACCGATGGTTACCGAAAGCGAAAACTCCATAGTCACAATAGTCGGTACCAAGATACCCAGCACAATGCTGGTGATCGCCACCAGGCTTAACTGCCTGCCGAGATAAGAAACCGATGTACTCTTCCAGCGGCTGACTGGACCGATACCTAGCGCAACTGCAAGAACAGCCATTAACGGCACAAAAATAGCGTTGAAGTAAGGCGGACCAATCGAAATCATTCCTCCTGTCAGCGCCTGATAAATCATGGGCCACAAGGTGCCGAGCAAAACCGAGGCGCTGGCCACTACCAGTAATATGTTATTGATTAACAGAAAAACTTCGCGCGAAACGGCGGAAAAACTCGATTCATTCTTTATGAGTGGAGCACGGATTGCGTAAAGGACCAGCGAGCCACCGACAGTCAACGCTATGAATGCCAGGATGAACACTCCGCGAGTAGGATCACTGGCAAATGCATGCACTGAGGTCAGGAGTCCGGAACGGGTGATAAAAGTGCCCAAAAGACTACCCGCAAACGCCAGTATAGCGAGCAAAACGGTCCAGCTCTTGAAGACGCCGCGCTTTTCGGTCACCGCTAACGAATGCATAAGCGCTGTACCAAGCAGCCAGGTGATCAGGGGTGGGTTTTCCACCGGATCCCACGCCCACCAGCCGCCCCAACCAAGTTCGTAATAGGCCCACCAGCTACCCAAAGCCAGACCTCCGGTCAACCATACCCAGGCAAGGTTGGCCCAGGGTCTGGACCAGCGCGCCCAGGCTGCATCCAGTCGTCCACTGAGCAACGCAGCAATTGCAAACGCAAACACGACTGAAAAGCCGACGTAGCCCATATAGAGAGTTGGCGGATGAATTATGAATGCAAAGTCCTGTAACGCAGAATTGAGGTCAGCGCCATCGGGCGGGGGTAACGGAATTACCCTGTCAAACGGGTTGGACGTCGCCACCATAAAAAGCACATACCCGGCGCAAAGGAACCCTAGCACTCCGAGCACCCGAGCGACAAAATCCAGTGGCAAGCTCTTGCTGAACACGCTCACCATTAACATCCAGAAGCTCATCATGAAGGTCCAAAACAGAAATGAGCCCTCGTGTCCTCCCCAGATTGCTGTGATCTTGTACTGTAATGGCAATAAGGTATTGGAATGATTGGCCACAAACCGTACTGAGAAGTCATTGGTTACAAAGGCGTAACCCAGGACAATCATGCAAAGTGCCAGAAATACAAAAATGCCGGCAGTCAATGGCCGTGCAAAGCTCATCCACAGTACGTTTCCGCGCGCTGCGCCGGCAATCGGAAGAACGGCCAGCAATACACTCAGGCAAAATGCCAGTATCAGTGAAAAATGACCGAGTTCAGGGACCATCAGGCAATCCTTGTGTTAAGCGCTCGTTACCTCGCGGAGACACCTGCGCAGCGTCCAGCGCAGCTTTCACTTCCGGCGACATGTAGTTCTCATCGTGTTTGGCTAAAACCCGGGAAGCCTGCAAGATGCCGTTCTGATCGACCAGTCCTTCCACAACAATCCCCTGCCCCTCACGGAACAGGTCGGGTAGAATTCCCTCATAATGAATCGATACATCCTTGGCGTAATCGGTGGCGATAAACCGCACTTCAAGAGAGTCGTCAGCATGAACCACCGATCCTTCCTTTACCATTCCACCGACGCGAATTTCCCGGTCCGGCGGTATTCCTCCAGCCGCCACCTCGGTAGGCGTGAAAAACATGTTGAGGTTCTGCCGCAGTGCGTAGAGGGTCAGTCCTATTCCGACACTCAAACCGGCTGCAATAAAAAGTATGACGGCCAGTTTCTTCTGTCTATGGGGCTTCACTGATTTTCTCCACTTTCTTTAGTTTCAATACCACTTCGATTCCTCCGAATTAAAATCAATTCGGGTAGGTCCACGTCAATCAGAGTAGCTCGATTCGTCATCCTCGGCCATAGACAAAGCTTGTTGATCTTTTGCAAGCCTTGTCCGACGCTGCAAACCCTTTATTAGCCGCCTGCGGCTGATCATTGGACCTGCCAGATTCACCGCGAGGAAAATGGCGAACAAAAGGTAAACTGTCCACACGTTGAACGCATAGCCTCCCATGTGGAGGAACTCACCGAAACTGGAAAACTGAATTCCTTCAAACATGTGCGTCTTCTACCCGGCCTCCGCCAATTCCTGCACCCACTGTGATCGGCTTTCCCGTCGCAGTATTTCGTTGCGAGTAGTCATCATTACGTGAACTGCCATAAACAGATACATCGCCACCACCATGATTACAGTCGGTACCCAGAATTCCGGTCCATTCACGCTGCCCGAATCCATGGACAGGGCACTGGCTGGCTGATGCAGAGTATTCCACCATTCCACTGAATATTTTATAACTACTACGTTGACGCATCCTACGATGGACAGCACCGCACAGGCTTTTGCCGCGGTTTCGGAGTCGTTCAGCGCAGATCGCAGGGATACCACGCTCACTAGCAGAAAGAACTGGAATAGCATCGCGGTCAGACGACTGTCACTCCATTCCCACCAGGTTCCCCACATGACACTACCCCATATCGAACCTGAAGCAAGAGTAAGAGCCGAGAACCAGGCTCCCAGCGGAGCAACCGCCTTGGCTACCATATCGGCCATCTTCATCTTCCAGACCAGGGTAATCGTGCCTGCCACTGCCATGATCGGAAAAAATGCCAGTGAGGTCCCCGCCACGGCCACATGCACCACGAGAATCCGGGTGGTATGACTTTGCTGATAGTCGGGTGGGACGTATAGCAGAGCCCAGACGACTCCGACCGCCAAAAATAGGATCATGGCTGCGGTCAGCCAGGGCAGCCAGCGCCCTGAGAGCTCGTAAAACCATTTGGGAGAACCCCACTTATGAAACCATTGCCACATAAAAATATTCTATGCTTTCAAAAATTTACTTGATTTAACTGCGACATAGCATAACGCCTTTTACGGCCTGGATACGAATTGTAACCGATTTTAGTCAATACTGATTCGCAAGGCGGCAACGGATGCCAGAGGGGCCAGGGTGATTGCCATTGCCAGCATGGCCCCCATTATCGCCAGGTGGCCGCCCACCGGGTTACCGTCTACTGCCTGCTCCACCGCCAGAGTCCCGGCTATCAGCACCGGTACACTCATCGGTAATATGATCATTGCCAGAATAAGCCCGCGACTACCGAGAGATACGGTCAGTGCTACCCCTATGGATCCCAGCAGACTGAGAATCGGAGTGCCGAGGATCAGTGTAACAATCATGGTTGGATAGGCCTCGATTGGCAATGCCAGCATGTAGCCCAAGATTGGCGATAACAGAACCAGCGGTACACCACTTACCAGCCAGTGACTGAGAATTTTCGCCAACACCATGAAGTACAGAGAGTGGGGGCTAAGTACTAACAATTCCAGAGATCCGTCTTCAAAATCGGAGCGATACAAATTGTCCAGCGACAACAGAGAAGCCAAGAGCGCGCAAACCCACAACACGCCAACCGCGATCTCTGCCAGATCGCCCCGCTCTGGCGTAATACCTATAGGAAAAAGGGACACCACGATGAAGAAGAACATCAGTGGATTGAGTAGATCGTTCCTGCGTTTAAAGGCGACGAGCAGATCTCTCTTCAGAGTCACGCTGAATGCACTTAATCCACTCGATCTGGAATCTTCTCTATACAAGCCGGTCATCCGCAGAATTATTGAGTATCAAGATTCAAATATTGAATCTCAGAATTGACCGCCAGGGAGTGATGTGTCGTCACCACCACTGATCCTCCCCGATTCACGTGTTGGACCAACAGGTCCTCGAGGACAGCCACCCCATGCACATCCAGTGTGGTGAATGGTTCATCAAGCACCCACAGTTGCGCCGGATTGATTAACAACCTAGCCAGGGAGACCCGCTGCTTTTGGCCCGCTGACAGACTATGACACGGTGAATCCTCAAATCCCCGCAATTCCAGCCGCTCCAGCGCCTCGCTGATCTGTCCGTCAGTAGTGGGGGCTTGCAACTGGCAGGCCCAGCGGAGATTTTCCATGGGGCTCAGAACCCTGTTCACTCCGACCCTGTGACCCAGATACAGCAGGGATCCATGGAAATCGTCACGCTGCCGTTGGATTGGCATGCCAAACCAGTTTATTGCACCCTGATAATTGTCATGTAATCCGCAGAGTATGCGCAGCAAGGTCGTCTTACCGCTACCATTACTGCCCTTTACTTGCAGCACCTGCCCTTCACCGAGGTCAAAATCGAGAGATTGAAATAGCAGCCTGTCATCGCGTTCGCAATAGAGATTGCGAGCGCTTAGCATTGGAACTGATGCAGGGACGGATTCAGGACGCATCGATCGAGACCAACAGATGGATTTATGGAAGCGATTATAACCAAGAAAAGCCAGTGTGGCTCGCGCCCCTGATGCGACCCTGGGGCTGCGTGGGTATCGGCAATTTCAGTAACGTTCCATCGACTCGTGCGGGAGGACTATCTCCAGTCGACAAGTCGCGCACGCAAGCGCAGTGCAGCCTGACTGTGAATCTGACTAACGCGGGACTCGCTTACACCGATTACTTCGCCTATTTCCTTGAGGTTTAATTCTTCATCGTAGTAAAGCGATAGAACCAGTTTTTCCCGCTCCGGAAGGTTATTGATGGCCGCTGCGAGATGCTCCTGAAAGGTAGATCGCTGTAATCCGTCACAGGGTCCTGGCAGTTCCCCTGCCGCAGTTTCGATGGCGGAATCATCGCCCTCCATTATGTCGTCAAAGCTGAATAATCGGCTACCGGTCGCGTCCTGGAGAATCGCATAGTATTCATCAAGGGTTATCTCCAGTTCGGCAGCTATCTCCTTGTCCTTCGCGTCATGCCCAGTGCGAGCCTCGATAAGCTTGATTGCTTCTGCCACCTTGCGAGATTTGCGGTGTACCGAGCGAGGGGCCCAGTCGCCTTTACGGACTTCATCCAGCATTGATCCTCGAATACGAATACCAGCATAAGTTTCGAAGCTTGCGCCCTTGGACACATCGTACTTGCGCGCCGCTTCAATCAGCCCAATCATTCCGGACTGAATCAAATCGTCAAGCTGCACACTCGCAGGCATGCGCAACAGCAGATGATGTGCAATGCGCTTAACCAGCGGCGCATAGCGTTCTACTACCTCTTCGAGATCTTCGTGCCTGCCTTTGTCGCTGCTCGGGGCCTCGATCTTGATTTGAACAGACTCTCTTACCGCCGCCATTGTAAATGTTCCTGTTTTTATTCGAATTCGATATGACTGCATGAGCGTTGGAGCGTCCGACCATTACACGGCCACTCCGCAGCTCCATGCTCGCTGCGTTGCCTGCCTTTATCTTGGATCGTTGTTGTTAGAATCTTCCCTAAACTTGCCCGCTCTTCTGTCGACAAAACGAGTAACCGCTAGTCGGCAATCGCAACGTCAGTCTATGCTGCAAGTTTTATTCCAATTAGCAGAATCGCTGGCAGATTATGCCGTAACTCCCATGAATAGGGCCTTTCAGCCCGATAGAGCGCACCGGCAACGACCGAGTCAGAGCTGTGAGCAGCCAAAAATTGACGGATTATTGACTCTCGTCCTCTAAATGCGTCATTTTTTCAGCGTTTTGTGGATGAATCTCACTACCCGTCACGCCTTCGGCGGCGTCACGCCCGTCTGTCCCATGTACTTGCCACCTCGCTGCTTGTAGGTGGTTTCACATTGCTCATCCGACTGGAAGAACAGCATTTGGGCCACGCCTTCTTCAGCATAAATTTTGGCTGGCAACGGCGTTGTGTTGGAAAATTCCAGCGTGACGTGACCTTCCCATTCCGGTTCAAGGGGCGTCACATTAACAATTATGCCGCAGCGGGCATAAGTCGATTTACCCAGACAAACGGTGAGCACATCGCGAGGAATCCTGAAGTACTCAACCGTCCTTGCCAGGGCAAAGGAGTTGGGTGGGATAATGCAATAGTCTTCGTCAATTGAAACGAAACTCGTTTCATCAAAATTTTTCGGATCGACCACATTGGTTGTGTGCACATTGGTAAATATTTTGAACTCGCTGGCACAACGCACATCATAGCCATAACTGGACGTCCCGAAGGAAATCACTCGATTACCCTTGATCTCCCTGACCTGCCGCTCCGCAAATGGCTCTATCATGCCTTCCTCATGAGCCATCTGTCTTATCCATCTGTCTGATTTGATCGTCATGCTTGTCGCTACTCTCGAAAATTCAAAAACGCGAATGATAGCTGAATTCCCCTGCTATCTGCAGTATCATCGCCAGCCGTTGCGCCCTCGCGGCTGCCGTAAGCCAGGTCAGACTTCGGTAAGGAATTCATTAACGTGGCAAAGCGAAAAATTCTAGTTACCAGCGCATTACCGTACGCCAATGCCGCTATTCATCTCGGTCACCTGATGGAGGTCATACAGACCGACATCTGGGTCAGACTCCAGAAAATGCGCGGCCATGACTGTATTTATGTTTGCGCCGACGATGCCCACGGCACCGCGATCATGCTGAGCGCCGAAGCGCAGGGTATTACTCCCGAGCAGCATATCGATCTGATCAACGCATCCCATCAACAGGATTTCGCCGGTTTTCATATCGGCTTCGACAATTATTATACGACTCACTCCGATGAAAATCGGGAATTTTCCGAACTGATATTTGCACGCCTTGATGCCAACGGTCATATCAGTCGAAGAAAAATTTCGCAGCTGTTTGATCCTGAAAAGCAGATGTTT
>Ga0181584_10002060_pt1 | contig 15344 bp, 12 predicted proteins | sample 071ome_30_FD_132462 | JGI IMG/M metagenome (GOLD analysis project Ga0181584, IMG submission 132462) | Coastal salt marsh microbial communities from the Groves Creek Marsh, Skidaway Island, Georgia - 071406AT metaG (megahit assembly) | ecosystem: Environmental > Aquatic > Marine > Intertidal... | reverse complement strand
ATTCCTGTGTGGAGTGAGCGAGGGGTGTGGGGCGGGGCGGGGGGTGGGCGGTGGGCGGGCGGGGTGGTGGGCGGACGGGCGGGCGACTGGTCTGCGATGGGGTGACACCCACCCCTGAAGCTGAAGAACACGAGCGGAGCGGGGGTCGTTCTTGCCCCTGGTGGTGGTCACCAGGTTGACCGGGTCTCCTCGGCTGGGTGACCGGCCCGAACGCCCGGTTTTGGAGCCTCGCGTCCGGACACAACTTTTCATGTTTGGCGTGCTCGTCGGGTGAAACTACCTTGATCAAGGTCGTCCTCGAGCCGTCACACACACATTCCGTCCGAGCCGTCTGATCGTGTACACGACAACATGTCTGAAATCGCGAGTCAGACGAGGGGGGCCGGCTCGTACGCAGCAAAGCCGAGCGCCAAAGCTAGCTAGCTGCTGCTGAGCAGCAGCAACACCCAACGGCGGTCATGCTCCCCTTCGACCAAGTCGAGGCCCTGCCCCCGGCTGCCGCCGTCCGTCGCAAGCTCGACAGTTTCGTCATCCCGTGGGCGTGGGCGGTCGGGGTGATCTCGTACCTGGACCGAACCAATCTGGCGTTTGCGTCCGTCTCGCTCGCTCGGGACCTCGGGTTTGACTGCAAGACGTACGGTATCGCTTCAGGTGCCTTCTTCGTCGGCTACGGGATCTTTCAACTCCCCTCGGTGAGCATGTTCCATCGTCTGGGGATCCCGTGGCTGGTCGGAACGATCGTCGTCTGGGGCCTCGTGGCGCTGACGTTCGCGGCCGTGAGGTCGCGCGTGGGTTTTATCACGCTGCGAGTGTTCCTTGGCGCCGTGGAGAGTGGGACGTATCCGACGATTCTGGCGTACTTGTCTCGGTTTTATGATGCAAACGCGGTCGGGACGGCGTACAGCATGGCGGCGTCAAGTACCGCGTTGGCGAGCGTGTTGGGGAGCCCGGTCGCGGCGTCCATCCTGCTGATGGACGGGGTGGGCGGGTTTCGGGGCTGGCAGTGGTTGTTTATGGTGGAGGGCGCGGTGAGTGTGACGTTTGGGGCGTATGCATTCGCGTTCATGCCGAGGGAAATGGGGGATGTGCTGAGCGATGCCGAGGTACGGTCGTGCGGGGGCGGGGGCGTGCCCGCGAGCGGCAAGGGGTTGACGACGACTGGTAGACGCGAGAATGCGGCGGCAGTAATGCGGGACGTGCTCGGATCGTGGCGTCCGCATTATTTGGGGTGTGTGTTTGCGCTGGTGCTGTTGAGCATGTACGGCTGCGTTTTTTTCATCCCGCTGCTGATCCACAGTTTTCTGGCGGGGTCGGACACGGCGACGTCCACGACGTCCACAACGCCGACGAGCAGCACAGGAGCAGCGTCGTGCGACGGCGGGGAGGGCGCTGAAGGCGCGACCAACGTGGCTGCCGTGCTGTTGTCGGCGATCCCGTTTGGCGCGGCGGCGATCGCGATGATCTTGATCGGGAAGAGCTCGGAGCGGATGGGGGAGCGGCGGCTCCACGGTTCCGTGTCTGTGTTGTTCGGGGCGGCATGTATGGGCGGACTGGCGCTGGCCACCGCGTTGCACGCGCCGGCGGCCGTGAACATCCTGCTGCTGTCGCTGAGCGCCGCGGGTATCTGGGGGGTGCACGCGCCTCTGGTGAGTTATCCATACGCGTTCCTCCCGAAAGACCAGGCGAGCGTGGCGTTTGCAGTCACCAACAGCTGGGGCGCGCTGGGGGGCTTCCTCGGGCCCACAATCTTGGGCGTGGTGGCCCAATCGACGGGGTCGTACGCCATCAGCCTGGCCGTCCTCGCCGCTGGCGCGGTCGTCGCGGCGGTCATGCTCTACGCGTTCCAGCCGCCGCCGATGATGGGTGGCGGGTCTCAAGGCGACGCGGAACGATTACTCGCCTAGAAAAGGAGGAGGCGTGTTGGGGAGTTACTGTGAACAAACAAAGCAGCGATCCAATGAGTCAGATAGTTTCGGTTTCGGTTTCACCGAGCAGGGCAATGGGGTCCTGATGGATCTCCACGCCGCTCCGCCAGGACCGCGAGATGAGGTCGATCACGTGCGTGATGTTCCTGCTGAATCGCATCGGCCTCCCCGTTCCCGTTCCCTTCCCCGAGCCTCCTGCGCCTCCGTTCGGCATCCAGGCTTGGTACTCGAACGGAAACATTCCCGCCTTGTACTTGGCCCGCGCTTCCATATCGCGTACCCTGCTCTGCCGCCTGCTATACTCCAACTTTGCTTCGTAAAACACGCTGATGTTCGCGCCCTTGCCCTGGTGCCGCATCAGCAGGTAGGCCTCGACGCGCCCCATCTTGCCGCACACCTCCTCGAGTATGCTATACTGTCTGTCGTTCACCCAGTGAATGCAACTCACTGGACAGACGTCCATGGCCTCGCCGATTTTCTCGATCGTCTGGGGTTGGGACCCGTGGTGGGCGGGCTGCTTGACGCAGCGAGCCCGGCCCCATTTCGGCTCGATATAGAACGTGTCCTTGTCGACGCCCGCACAAGCGTGGCACCCGATACACGAATACTCGTCGACGAACACGTAATCTCCACCCGTCGCCTTGCTCCGGGTCTGCTCTATATAGAAGCTCGAGAACGGGTTGGCACTGTTCTCCGTCGAAAAGCCAGCCAACACGTTGTACTCGGCTCGTTGCTCGTCGTCCATGAGAATGTCGTAGATCAGGTTGACGAGCACGGCCCGGGGCGTGTCGACGGACCCGTCGTCGTCTTGGGCGTGGTCCGGGTGCACTTGCCCCGAGCGCATCAGGTTTCGGTAGGCCGCTTTGATGGCGGGTTTTGACGCCGAAGGGCTGACACCCAGGACCGAATAGAAGTCAATCCCTCCAGTCGAGTCTTCAACTTGCACGGATGCCGCCTTCGCGCGCCCGAATTTCAGTTTCTGTGGGTCGATTCGCGTCTTCCCGGAACGTAGAGGAAGAACGAGCGCAGGGCGCAGGGTTCGGGCGCTCAACGTCGTCATACGGCCGGCGGCGATGACGAGAGCAAAAACGTGTGAAAACAGGGGAATTCCCCTTTCATTCGAATGAAAAATAGCTCGAGCTCGATTCCTCTGCAGAGGAAAATATCTCAGATAGAGTGCAGGGCAGACTCAGCCTCCTCCGGCGATTCGTCCCGCTGCAGATCTTCCCCGTTCTTCGATGAGTTCAGGGAGGTACCCAGCGGGAAGCAGACAATGAAGCCGTACGCCGAGGTTGGCGATTCTGTTGATCCACGCCGGCGCACCGAGCCTGGAGTACGAGCAACGCGCGTAGCGTGAGCGAGGGAAACGAGATCGCGAGAGGGAGCGAGATCGCGCGAGACAGCGCGTCAGGGCGAGCTCAACACGAACCCTGTGAGCCTCGCGCAAAATTCGTCCGAGAAGTTGTTGCAGTTTCGCTGCAGAATGTGGTATTGGGTTCCGAGGTACGTGGTTCTCCCTGCGGACGACGAGCGCGAGCGCGAGCACGACGAGTGATTCAGTAGGTAGGTTGAGCGCGGATCGCCCACTCACGAGATACACGTCTGTGGTGCGCCAAGATGAAAGGCGCCCCCTGTCGCGTAGAGCGGGCCGGAAGCACTCTTACCCATATCTCGAACGACGTCCTCCACCTCTTCCTTCGAAAGGCGCGTCGACCCGATCGGATAGCTTGCCCGGTACACGTAGTGCTGCTCGTCGGTGCCGATGCGCTCGCCTGGCGTCCGCGGCAATGACGACGCCCGCAATGCATAGATTCCGGGCTGGCCAGCGATGTCGTGTCCACCGAACGCCCACTCGTATCCTGGCGAACGAGCGAAGCGCGTAGCGCGTAGCGCGAGTGGGAGCGAGAGCGTCGGGGCGTGCGAAGAGCGAGCGCACGTCGGTCGAGATCAGTACCCGTACCGTACACCTCGACGCCCGTGTGGTAGACGCCGAGGCCGAAAGGGTGAGCGTACTTATTGATGCCTGGCGAGCGAGCGGAGCGCGCAGCGCGAGTGAGAGCGTCAGGGCGCGCGTGCATACCGACGTCAATGCCCACCTTCGACGAGGTCGTAGACGTGGACGGTGACGACGTTGTCCCCGAGATCGACCGGTTGACTGACTCGAAGCAGCCGCGTTCGCTCGTCGTTCATCTTCGCCTTCGTCAGCCTCCCACTAGACGTACTGCAACGTCATATCTTCCATTCCATGGGCACCGCTGAGCGCTGCACTGACTTCGATTCGAGAGAATGACTCCAAGGCCGCGCGGCTTTGGTGACGAATAAACAGCGCCCGGTCGCCCCTTCCTCACTTCACTCGGTATTCACGCTCAGCGGGTCCATTCATTCAGTCGTACTGTCAACCATACGTATATACATACATACACCACCACTGCGCGTGTCCAAAAGCACAGGAGGAACACCCAAGCGAGCCCGAATTTGGATCATCCCACCAGACCAAAACTCGGACCTAGCCATAGCCCGCGATGGACATGGACCTCGAGCAGGAGATCTTCGGAGACGCACAGGAGAATGTCCCGGAGGAGGATGGCGTGGACCACGAGTGGCTCAAGTCCGCGACGCTCGTACGTCGTTGTGTTGCTTCCTCTGATTCGAATTCGGTTCACGACCTCTCCCTCGACCTCTCCCGCCTCTTGCGTACCTCACCTCTCTCCTCCTTCCTTCGCGCTTCCCACAGGGCGAGATCGAGAACCGGATGCGGCTGATCGACAACGAGTACCGGGTGCTTCGGGAGGAGAACAACCGGCTCAAGCACAACCACCGCTCGATGGAGGAGCGCGTGGCGGAGAACAAGGAAAAGATCAAGCTGAACAACCAGCTGCCGTACCTGGTGGGGAACATCGTGGAGGTGCTGGACAACACGGACGTCCTTGACGAGGAGGAGCTGGAGGACGGCGGGGTGTCGTACCAGGAGGCGGGATCCAAGTCGACGAAGAAGTGCGTGGTGCTCAAGACGTCGACGAGGCAGACGGTGTTCTTGCCCGTGCCCGGTCTGGTGGATGCGGAGACGCTCAAGCCGGGGGATCTTGTGGGCGTGAACAAAGACTCCTACCTGATTCTGGACACGCTGCCGGCAGAGTACGACTCTCGCGTCAAGGCCATGGAGGTGGACGAAAAGCCGACAGACGACTACTCGGATATCGGCGGGCTGGATAAGCAGATTCAGGAGCTGCGTGAGGCGATTGTGCTGCCGATCACGCACAGGGAACGTTTCGTGTCGCTGGGAATCCGTCCACCGAAGGGCGTCCTGCTGCACGGCCCGCCTGGCACGGGAAAGACGCTGATCGCGAGGACGTGCGCGGCGCAGACCAATGCCACGTTCTTGAAGCTCGCGGGGCCGTCCCTCGTACAGATGTTCATCGGCGATGGTGCCAAGATGGTCCGCGACGCGTTCGCGCTGGCCAAGGAGAAGGCACCCGCGATCATTTTCATCGACGAGATTGACGCGATTGGGACAACGCGGCGGGACAGCGAGCTGAGCGGCGACAGGGAAGTCCAGCGTACGATGCTGGAACTGTTGAACCAGCTGGACGGATTCTCGTCTGCCGATGACGTGAAGATCATCGCGGCGACGAACCGGCCGGACACCCTCGACCCGGCGTTGATGCGGTCCGGACGGCTGGACCGGAAGATCGAGTTCCCGCATCCGAACGAGGAAGCGCGGGCGAAGATTCTGCAGATTCATTCCAGGAAGATGAACGTCTCGCCGGATGTGAACTTTGACGAGCTCGGCAGCTCGACGGACGATTTCAACGCGGCGCAGCTCAAGGCGGTCTGCGTCGAGGCCGGCATGCTGGCCCTGCGGAGGGACGGCACGATCGTCAAGCACGAGGACTTCAACGATGCCATCATCGAGGTGCAGGCCAAGAAGAAGGCCAACCTGAATTACTATGCTTGATTGTATCTCGTCATCTCGTCATCTCAATACCCCAATACCTCAGTACCCCAATACCTCAATACGATCGCAACTTGCAGCCCCGGCCACCCGGACGGCCCGGACCACCCCCGTCACACCCGTCGTCCTCGAGTCCCCGCCACCGCCCCCGGACAAATCCGCAATTGAACACAGGCTTGCCCAGGGATCGATTGACCGCATTATGCGCCTCGCACATCCACCGCGCGAGCCCGTCCCCGCTCCCCACGTCTGGCGGACTCGCCCTGACAATCTCCTGGAAGTGCTCCGCACACTCCCCGCACGGATACAACCTCGTCATAATATCAATAAGATTCTTCGCATCCCGCTTCTGCCTCGGCGATGGCCTGTCCGGATACTGCGCAGCTAGCGTGTGCAGAAACACCCACGTCGCCGTGCCGAGGTCCTCCTTCGTCGTCGTTGTCGTCGTTGTCGTCATTGCCCGGCCCGTCGCGTTTCCTTTCTTGTCACCGTCTCCGTCTCCCTTTCGCTTGGGGTTTGGAAACCGACGACGCCGTGCTGGCAGCTGCGTGCGTTGCATTGCCGACTGCTGCGTTGTTGTTGTTGTTGGCTGCGCCGGGTGGGTGGACGGGTTTGTCCCGTCGTCGAACCAACGGTCGAGCGCAATTTTGGCCCGCGCGTCCGGACTCGCCACCACGGACGATACCGACGTCACCGCATCCGAGCACCGACGGGCAAGACGACGAATCCTATCGAGTCCTGCGTCGAGCACGTCGGTGACTTCCGCGACCCGTCGGCGCAAGTCGGCTTGAACAGTCACGACTGGCGACTTTCTCGTCGACGCCATGAATTCCACTCGTCCCCAGCGCGTTCCGACGCTCTTCTCGCGTATCCCGAGACGACGGACGGGTAGACAGGTGGATGGATACGTGCGCAGTGCGCGAAAATTCGCTACCTTTAAATGGCGTTCAGGCCACCACACAAACGAAACGAGACGACAACTCCAACTGCGCTCTCTACTACGTTCCACACGATGCTGTACCACCAGAGAGTTGTATACAAGCCACGAGCACCAAGCGCGGGACGGGGGCCAGAAAGGCCTGGACCCCGAATGACGACGACGAGAACTGATCGCGTTCGAGCGCTCGCTTCCTCCCTGCCCCAGGGGGAACACGAGGGAACCCAAAGCACCCAAGAACAAACACGGACCGCCACGTCGCCCACCCCAACCGCGTCGCCCACGTCGCCCACGTCGCCCACGTCGCCCACGTCGCCCGCCCCAACCACCCGAACCACGCGAACCGGCCCACCCGCCTCCCCCACGGCACCCGCCCCTACGTCGGCCGCCGATCCTCGGCGGCGCTACCCCAACCTCAACGGTTCGGACTTCCAGCACCCGCTTGACAAGCAAAACACGCAGGTCCTTCGCTCGCTCCCGGGCCTCGAATTCGTGGCCAAGAGCATGATCATGTCCACGTCGGCGGAGGAAGTTCTTTTCCTCGAGAACATCAGCAGCTCGGTCCTTGCAGGCCCCGATCAGCTCCCGACCCTCCACATGCTCTTGACGGACGCCTGCGAGACGCTCGGCATGAAGAACGTCCCAGACCTCTACGTCAGGCAGAACCCGGTGCCAAACGCCTACACGCTCGCGCTGACGGGGCGCAGGCCGTTTATCGTGCTGCATACGAGCCTACTGGATCTTCTGAGCGATGACGAGCTGCAGGCCGTCATCGCTCACGAGCTCGGGCACTTGAAGTGCGACCACGCGGTGTGGCTTACGGCAGCGAATGTGCTCGCGCTGGGGACCGTCTCTCTCCTGCCCATCGTCTCGGCGACCGTGGAGGATGCCGTGATGCGGTGGCTGCGGGCGGCAGAACTGTCGTGTGACCGGGCGGCGCTGCTCGTCGTTCAGGATCCCAAGGTTGTCGTGTCGAGTTTCATGAAATTGGCGGGCGGGAGTGGCCGGTTTGCCGGCGAGCTGTCTGTGGATGCCTTCTTGCAGCAGGCGAAGAGCTATGAGCAGGCGTCTTCGAGTCCGCTGGGATGGTACCTGCGCAACGCCCAGAACAGGGCGTTGAGTCATCCGCTGCCGGTACTCCGCGCGGCCGAGATTGATACGTGGAGTCGGACCGCCGAGTACAAGCTGATGGGCAAGCGGTAGGGACGTTTTCCCCCATTCCAAACTACTGCGAGTTGTTTCGCAGTGAGCTTGTGTAGGTATCCATTCTGCTGATTCAGCCGACACACGGTCGTCGCTGAACGAGCAGCGGACAGCGGAACGAGGAGGAGCATTCGAGCGAATTTGGTGGCTCGTGCCCATTCCCGTTCTTCAGCCAATTTTGGGACCTTCCGAGCATCTGCAAGCATCAGAACGCATTCACCGTGTAGCTAGATACGTAGAGTCGTAGGATAGTATGAACTCAGAGGGAAACGGCGCGGTGCCGACGCCGGGGGTGCCGGATCCGTCTCGACAGTCTCCCTCCACCCGGCCGCTGGTCGGCGTGGTCGTGGTCAAGCAGAACGACCAGTTTGGCTTTATTAAAGTCTTACCGGGTCCGAGGGATTCTGTGGAGGCTTCAGGGGCGTCGTCGCGGGTGTACTTCAGTTCTCAGGACTGCGCGAGTCCGGTGAACGTGGGTCAGCGGGTCTCGTTCGAGGTGGCAAAGGACCCGTCGAGCGGGAAAGTGATGGCGATCAAGGTGACCAAGCTCGACGGCGGGGCTGGCGAGGGTGACGGGATCGGCGGGGTCGGCGGGGTTCGACGCGTCGATGGCGTGTCGGGGTCTGCAAGCGCAACGAATCAGAACGCGAAAAAGCTACTGTCGCCCGAGCCAGTGGACCTGGAGATTGCAATCGAGGGGAGGTTCACTGGGGTGGTACAGGCTCTGCCGAAGGCGGGGGTCTCCACGCGTGTGGACGATGGTATGCTGTCGTTCATCGATCTGGAGGGGCGCCAGCAGCAGGCGATGTTCGGGAAGTGGCGGATGGAGGGGGTCGGTGAGGCGAACGGCGTTGCCAGCAACGCCGGCGCAGAGCTGGAGCTCGGGCAACCGGTGATGTTCACTCTGGCTCAGAATCCCGTGACGAAGGAGCTGAAGGCGAACGCGGTGCGCGTTGACCATGACGTGTTTGAAGCCATGAAACGTCTGGGCATCGGGACTGTGGGAACAGGTGCGGCGAATAGTGGAGCAGACACCAGCTTCACGGCATCCAACGCATCAATCAACAACAAGACGACGCAAACCTGGCAAAGGACGCAGGCCTCGCCAACCAAGCCCCCAGCCGAGCCAGAGTTCGGCAAGGTCGTCCTGCTCAAGAAGGAGTTTGGATTCATCAAGCGCATGTTCGAGACAAGCGACCTGTTCTTCCACTTTTCGGAGCTCGACGCGTCGGCGGATCCGACGATCGCCAGGGGCTTGGTCAACGTGGGCGACGAGCTGGAGTTTGCGGTACACACCGACGACGCGGGGAGGGTCTGCGCGCGCGATATCAAGCGTGCCCCGCCCGGATCCGCCCAGTTCGAGGTGATTGGCGAGGAAATATTCCACGGCGTTGTGCTAGAGAAGCCCGCCTTGGGCAAGTCGTACGAGAAGACGCCGGGCGTCATCGACTTTGTCGCCGCGCCGCTGGTCAATGGCGAGGTGTACTCCGCCAAACAGTGGGCGTCCGTGCCCAAGACCAAGATGCTCTTCTATCCGAACGAGAGCGAGGGCATTCAGAGCCTCCGTCCGGGCAGCCACGTCGCGTTTCGCATCCTGACCGACATCAACGCGCTCAAGAGCGCAAAGATGGCCGGAAAGGACGGCATGCTGGTGGACCTGATCGCCAGGCGCGCCGTGCAAATGCATCCCATACGCGGCGAGGGTGTCATCGTCGACATGAACAAGTCGTTCGGGTTCCTCACCTGGAGCGGCAGCTTTTTGGAGGGCGTCCACCCCGGGGCAGGCACGGGCGCCTCGAAGGCCAGGTCGAAGCAGCACCGTCTATTCTTCAGCAGGCACGACATGGACAGGTCCCAGGAGTTCAACGTCGGCGACATCGTGTACTTCCTGCTCCAGTCCACCAAATCCTCGGACGACATGGCCGCCAGCCGGCTCAGAAAGTCGGAAACGCCCCCAATCAACCTCGGAAACCTCGGCTTTCTCGACGATCCGAGCCTGGGCATCAGCACTGCCATGGGAACTGCCATGGGAACGGCAATGGGAGCGGCGACGGAAATGGATATGGGTACGAACGTCCACGCGTACCAAAACCTCGGGGCTGGCATGGCAGAGCGATCCACCGAACCGCCCACCCGCCGCAAGCCGCTGAAACTCAAGAAACCATCCGTGGCCCAGCCCCGCATCCCCGACGGCACGAGGGGATTCACGCTACCGCGTGGCTCGTGGCTTCGCGAGGGCAACGTCGACGAGGAGAAGGTGGCGGCGATGTGCTGCGGGTTCCGTCTCCGCGGCGTGCTGCTGGGGGAGATGACGAGGAGCTTGTCGGTCGAGGCGATTCCGTTTGAGATGAGGCTCTAGGTTTCCTTCGTATGCACGGTAACGATGCTGATCGGTACGGAGGAACGCCGTCATCATCGCCACGACCTTGCGAACGCGTTCGTACGTGGCGCGGGAATCCGATGATCGGATCTTTCGGACGAGATCCCTCCGGCCTCAAGCGCAAAAGACCCCGGTGCTTGGCTATCTCTATATATATCTAATACAGAATACTCAGTATCGCACGAGCAGCCATCGGGTGACCCGCTCAGGCCTGACAATTCGAACGAGGCACGTCAGTCTCGTCCAATGCCCCCGACCAGTCGTTCTCAGGTCGCCTGTAGCACCCGTTGGACCTATAACCCATTCAAACGGCTGTTTCGTACCGTCTGTGCGGTCAAGACGGACTGATAACGCGTGTGCCCAGCGGTATTTCGAAACCGTCGTTCTACTCGAATTTGGTCGCCGAGCAACAGGGCCTTGATCGCCTCCTTCGTCGCCATGTCGTTCCGCTACGGCGCACTCACGGTCCTGCTCGGCTTTGAGTTCGCCGCGGCGAACAAGTTGCTGCGGGCCGCGGACCAGGGCGACGTGGACACCGTTCGCCAGGTGCTGGAGCGCAAGCCCCAGCTCGCGGTCTTCGCGGGTTTTTCGTCGACCCTGTCGCCTCTCCACCGGGCCGTGAAACGGGGAGATATCTCTATGTGTCGTGAGATACTGAGGATCACGGCTGCGTATCCGGAGAAGAAGAACGACGACGAGACGCTGGTGCGGGTGGTCGCGAATCAAGAGTCCCACAGGGGATTGACGCCGCTGATGATGGCGTGTGAACTTGGCGATCGGGGTATCGTCGAGATGCTTTTGGAGGCCGGGGCCGAGCCGCGGTCGTACGATCGGTATACCAGCCGGACGTGTCTGCACTACGCGGCCATGACCGGGAGGGCACCCATCGTCGACTTTTTGACGGGAGACGACGTGACGGTCGAACATAACGGAACGCGCTTGCCGCTTCGAGAGTGCGTGATGGAAGATATGCAGGTGGGGTCGTCCAAGTACATCGACCAGAGGTCGTTTGGAGGGCTGACCGCGCTCCACTTGGCGGCAGTCGCGGGCAGCTTGGACTGCGCGCGGATTCTGCTGCAGCGCGGGGCGGCCATCATGGTCAAAACGGATGGAGACGCATTCATCGGAGACGAGTACCTGAATCCTGGATCAACGCCGTTGCACATCGCGGTGTTGATCAACAACATCGGGATCGCGCACACGATCGTCGCTGCCCACGCGGCGATGATGAGCGAAGGGCCGGCGGGCGTGCTGGACACGACGGGTGCGAGCGACCAGCGGCGTGGGCGGAGGGCGTGGGAGGGTCACTCGAGGACGGATGTCCGGTCTATGCGCAACTCGCACAGAAAGCTCCCGTACCACCTGGCCCGCGAGCGACGACGCAGGGACCTGATGCATCTGGTGGATCCGAGGGTGAATGTTGACGTCGCCCTGGATCAGGTGCGCGACGCCCAGCTGGGGCTCGGCGCCATGCGCCTGTCGTCCATCTGCTCGCACGCCATCCAGACCTCGCTGCTCTCCTGGCTGGACGAGTTTGAGAGGAGCTCCAGAGAGCCGGTCAACAACCGCTCGGATGACGAGGCAAGCTCGGTCCAAACCAGCGCGGAAGCCCAGGAGCTCGTGCTCCCGGCGCTTCCATCGATTCTGGTGAGGAGGGCCTCGCTTCCACCCCGCCAGGGCAGTACCGGCGGCTCGAAGCAATCCGCGCTGGCGACATCCCTCCTGACGAACCAAGCCCTCACGCCGACGTTTGCGGACGAGATGTCACCCACCTCGTTGTCGCTGTTTTCGAGGGGCGATCTCAACGGTGGTCGACCCGGCCGGCCGCACATTCACCCGCGTGGCCACCATCCGACGGCCGATGATTTCCTGCTGGAGCGTATCTCGGATCGGCTCGCCCACGACCACGTCGGTGCCAACGACGACGACGACGACGGCGTTGACGAGAGCCACAACAACGGGATCCATCACCACGACTTGCTTCCCGTGGCAAGGCCGCCCCTGATTCGCGTGCAAAGCGAGAGCGGACTGTCGCAACTGACAGCCTTCGGCCGCCGCCGCTTTGCGCCCACGAACCGGTCGCTCGTGCATACGTTTCCCGACTCCCCAGTGGCGATGATCAAGTCCGAGTCGTTCGACCACGACAACGACAACCACGACAATGACGACCATGGGGGAACCGGAAAAGACTCGGATTCTTCCGACACGGGCGGAAAGGAGAGCGATAGCGGCTCGTCAGAGGGCAACTCTGTGGGCGGCACCGAGTGCGGCGTCTGCCTCGACGCCACCGTCGACGTCGAGTTCCTTTGCGGCCACCAACTCTGTCTGGGCTGCTCTCGCAGCCTGACCAAGCAGAACAAGTGCCCGCCCCACTGCCCCTTTTGTCGGAAGGACGTCTACGCATTCAGACCCGCGACGACGAGCCACAGCTGAAGCGTTCAAGCGTTCAAGCGTTCAAGCGTTCAAGACGAAAGTTTTAAGAAGTGAAGAATGACACAGAGAATGAACGGAATGTAGTAGTTTTACCACCTGTAGCCGTCTACCGTCTACCGTCTACCGCATCTGGCCCACCGAACCCCGAGAGGCCTATGAAAACTCGTCAAAGCCGCCTGACCGAGAATTCTTGCTATTATAATACTTGATCACAAACTGCGTGGTGTCCATAAACCGCTTCGCACAGTTGTCCAAACAGGCGTTCTCCTTGCCCGAGAAGTAGGTCGACGGCGACGAGACGCACTTATCCCAGCACTCGTCCGTGAGCCTCGAGATGGTCTGCTGGAGCTGCAGGACGACGACGAATGAGGGACGACGAATGAGGGACGACGAATGAGGGACGGGACCCGTCGGTGAGTGGCACAGGAAGGGAGGGAGGAAGAAGGGAGGGTCCAGCCTCTCGAGAGGAGAATCTCGAGAGGAGAATTCGTCGAGCAAAACGCGAAGGAAACGGAAAACGAACCTGTGCCTTCGCCTGCTCCTGCGCGATAAACTGCTGCAACTCCGCAGACACCTGAGCCTTCTCACTGTCCTTACTCGTCATGTCAGTTCGCACGGAACGAGTGCTTTGGAATGGAGCACACGGACTCGGGACCCGCGAGTGGGCAGGCTCACTCAGGGGGGGGGCCCCATGGCCCGGTGGCCCCGGCTGCCCCGGGGCCGGGCGTCCTCCGACGAGCGCGACGCCATTATAATTATTATTCTCATCCTTTCTATTCTTGAAGACGTCACCTTTGTCGCCTTTATCGACGCAGACGACGCAGACGACCGCTCGAGACCTCGACACGACTCCATCTCGACAGCCGAGATCTTTTCCTGTTCATTCTTCATCACACAATGCTCTTCGCACACACACGGCGGAAAGCCCGTAGCTCCGTGAGGGGTCTTGTGCATCTTATCACAGTGCTTCTGGGCACCGCCCTCGTCGCCAAGATCTCTCTCGGTCGGGACGGCAGGGAGGAATGTGTGTCCTACCAGCAGTTGACCTGTCTCCTTGCCAGCGACGTGCGGCGGGGCAACTGCCACCCGGCGCCGTGTAACTTTGACGTGCGGCGAGAGATGGGCGGCTGTGTGTTCCCGGAGAGCGGGGAGTTCACGTACAGTCGGGTGGGGGACGAGGCCTGCGGTGACGATCCGTTCATGACGACTCGTAAGGGGCGTCTGGAGCCGGGTTGTGGGGAGGGGAGGTGCTGCCGTGGGGATCACAAGGGCGACTTTGTCGTCAAGGGTCGGGCTCCAGGTGGGAAGTACGATCGATTCGTGTTCGAGCCGGAGGATAGCGAGTGTCGGTATGGCGAGGTGGGGCGGGGCCAGATTTTGCACTACCTGCGGTCAAGGAACAGTCCGATCGTGGTGGTGGGCGACTCGATGATGCGGCAGTTTTTCTTGAGGCTGGTGACGATGATGCGGGGCCAGAAGCGGATGATGGACTACCACCAGCACGCGCACGCGATGTACGCGGTAGGTAGTTGGTGACGTCTCGCTCGATCGCGATCTCGTCGTCTCGTCGTCTCGTCGTCTCGTCGTCTCGTCGTCTCGTCGTCTCGTCGTCTCGTCGTCTCGTCGTTTCGCTCACTGGTTGCTCGTTCGCGTTCGCGTTCTCGTTTGACAGGTGTGCCGGGAGGCCGACATGTTCCGGTGGGTCTTTGATGACGGCGGGGAACGGGAGCGGCCTGGCGGCCTCGCCTGCCTTGATACGCATGACCCGATTCTGACTCGCAATACACGCTTTGATCGTTCCTTCGCCAGGATGTCCACGAACAACAGTAACGACACGAGCGTTTCGCCGAACGATGGTACGTATGGTGGTCGGGGCGGCCAACGGGGAGTGCGGCGACCCGTTATTGTGCATCTCTCACGTACTCTCTACACTCTGGACACTGGAAAATCTGCAGAACACCTACTTGAGAAGATTGGGCCGTTTTTCGGGGTGCGGAACGGGCCGGGGACGCTGATGGCGCGGGCCGCGATGGCCAAGTGCACAAGGTACGGCGAATACTCCACGACGTGTCGGATTGATAGACGCTCCTCCCTTTTCTCAGGCTCTCTCGGTCTCACTCTGGACACCCCACGCTGAACACCTCAGGGCGCCGGCGCAGATGCACTATATGCACCTGCCGACGTTCGAGCAGCAGACGAAGGGGCTCATGGAGTACTTGTACAAGGCGAACGCGGTGATGGTACGTGCGATCGTAGTGTGTACGGTTTCGGGTGGGATGAACGGGGTGAGCCATCATCACCCGCCACTCGCCGCCACTCACCGCCACTCGCCGATCGTCATTGACGCTCCATTCAGGTCAAGCCGGTGTACCTTGTGTCGGTGGGATATTGGACGCACGGAAGCGAGCCGCCTGAGGATTACTTGGCGACGCTAGAGAAGATTGCCGAGACGGCTCGCAAGGTGATTGTCGTGTCGCCGCCGACAGTCAGGTATGTCGTTGTCGTTGTCGTTGT
>Ga0181584_10002055_pt1 | contig 15369 bp, 12 predicted proteins | sample 071ome_30_FD_132462 | JGI IMG/M metagenome (GOLD analysis project Ga0181584, IMG submission 132462) | Coastal salt marsh microbial communities from the Groves Creek Marsh, Skidaway Island, Georgia - 071406AT metaG (megahit assembly) | ecosystem: Environmental > Aquatic > Marine > Intertidal... | reverse complement strand
CCTGCAAGCAGTCTGCCGGCCGTCCCGCCATTCCGGCTCCCGCCCTTCAGCAACGGCGACTCAGGATTCTCCGACGCCATCGTCATCAGTCTCACGACGCTTCACGACGCTTCACGACGCTTCACGACGCTTCACGACGCTTCACGACGTAGACGACCCCTTGAGCTCCACGTACGCCTTCTTGAAGTCTGCCCGCCTGAAAAAACCGTCCCGACCACGCTTCTTCTTCCCCAGATAATTCACTGTCTTCACCGTTTCCACCTCCAGCCCATACACCCCCTCCAGCACCGCCTTAATCTCCCCCTTGGTCGCCTGCGGCACCGTCCGGAAGACCAGCTCCTTCACGAACCCGGTCGACTGAAACACCGTCTGCTGAGCCTCAGACAGCGGGAGCAGCTTCAACGGCAGGTTTGGAAGGAACGAAGGGACACGTCGCCACACGCTCGCGGACGACATATACCGTTGCTCGTGTGGAAGAAGAAAGAAGACGAGAGTTGCGAAAATTTGCTGGCCGAAATTCACGTAGACGTACGTAACCGGCCCGTTTTTCGCCTCGCCAAGCCCACACTGAAGACTTCAAACGCACCGCGAACCGATGACGAGCAAGCGATGGATAGAAACCGCGTCGGGTACGACGAATTTTCAAAGTTTTTATTTCGCCGAGCCTTTTCGGCGTTTCCCACACACACGAAACGTACATTGCAGGATCGAGTAGTATATTAGTATGGTCCCTCCCTCCCCGACTACGCCCGCGGAGATCGAAGCCGCGGTGCTCGCCCACCTGGCGTCGGCAGCTGTCATCGAGGATTCCGGCGAATTCGCATCAAATGACCTGTCTGGCGTCGATCATAACGCGCTTGTCGGCGTTCTGAAGTCTCTAGAGTCTTCTGCGTTCGTGATGTTGTCGGAGACGCCGAATCAGGCGTATCAGCTGACGGAGGAGGGCGCGAGCTACGTCGCGGCCAAGGCATCGCCGGAGGCGCAGTTCTTCGAAGCGGTGCGGGATGCGTACGCGTCGGGGGCGCCTGCGACGCTGGAGGCGTTAAAGAAGGGCATGGGAGCCGTGGCAGACGTTGGGATGAAGCAGGCGATGCAGCAGCGGTGGGTGCAGATTGACAAGTCGTCTGGGGTGCCGGTGGTGGTGCCCAAGGTGGAGCGCGTGGAGGATACGGCGCTGGGGTTGCTGTGTGCGATTGATGCGAGTGCGGTCGATGCGGTTGATGCGAAGCAGGCGCAGCTGTTGGCGAAGAGGAAGCTGGTGGCGTTGAAGAAGTGGAGCACGTGGAGGGTGGCCAAGGGGGCTCGGTTTGCGTCGGAGCGGAAGAAGGAGTGTACGGATTTGACGGTGGAAATGATCAAGAGCGGGACATGGAAGGAGGAGAGTTTCAAGGCGTACAACTTCGAGGCGTTGGGGTTGGCGCCGGAGGGCGGGTACCTGCATCCGCTGCTCAAGGTGCGCACGCAGTTCCGGAAGATCTTTACGAACATGGGGTTCGAGGAGATGCCGACAAATAACTACGTGGAAAGCAGTTTCTGGAACTTTGATGCGTTGTTCCAGCCTCAGCAGCATCCGGCGCGGGACGCGCACGATACTTTCTTCCTGACGCAGCCGGCCCTGGCAGACGCGGACAAGATCCCGCGGGACTACCTGGAGCGGGTGCGGGAGACGCACGAGCGGGGCGGGTATGGTTCGATCGGGTACGGGTACTCGTGGTCGGAGGAGGAGAGCAGGAAGAATCTGTTGCGGACGCATACGACGGCGGTGAGTTCGAGGATGCTGTATCGGTTGGCCAAGGAGGGGTTCAGGCCGGCAAAGTACTTCTCGATCGACCGCGTGTTCCGGAACGAGAGCATTGATCGGACGCATTTAGCGGAGTTTCATCAGGTGGAGGGGGTGGTGTGTGGCGAGGGGCTGCACCTGGGGCACTTGATCGGGGTGTTGCGGGAGTTTTTCGACCGGCTGGGGCTCGGGTCGAAGCTGCGGTTCAAGCCGGCGTTCAACCCGTATACGGAGCCGAGCATGGAGATCTTCAGCTACAGCGAGGAGCTGGATACGTGGATGGAGGTCGGAAACAGTGGAATGTTCAGGCCGGAGATGTTGCGGCCGATGGGGCTGCCCGAGGGCGTGAATGTCATCGCGTGGGGGCTGAGCTTGGAGCGGCCGACGATGATCCTGTATGGAATTGGCAACATCAGGGACCTGTTCGGGCACAAAACAAGCCTCAAGATGATCGAGGACAACGCGCTCTGTCGAATGGGGATGTAAGATTTAGCGCTTCGGTTTTAAACCAAACATGCGGGAGAATGATGCTATCTTGATATATTGTCCACGGTCGAGGTGAGTTTTATTACTACGCGTACGTACGAATATCATTAATCCCTAGGGGATTATGCAACAGGCCTGTTGCAAGGGCGCGTTGGTTCCGAGAGATCAGTGCCGAGGACGACTCAATCAATCAATGGAAAGTTCCGCCCGTATGCTTTCCGTACGTCTTCCATGCCTGGAGAACGAGCGGCGCGGAACGCGAGGGCGTAAGAGAGCGGGGGCGGGCGGGCGCAAAAGACTGGGAGAGCGAGGAGAAAGAACCGACCGCCGTCGACGTAGACCGCACCATAGACGGCCTCCATGGCTTCGCCGAGCATGTCGTCGGTGGGGCCGCCGTTACTGATGAGGACGCTCTTGCCGATAATCATCAATTGCCCGAGACCAAAGTGTCTCGCGCACGAGCAGCAGTTTTCGCGGCTCACCAGCCGCGCACGGGCCTCTGTCAGCTTACCGACCGACTCGATGTTCGATCCCGCCAGCTGCTCTGTGACTGCGAGATTCAATGCCGAGTCGCCCATCCACGAGAGCACCTTGCTGTTGGGAGAACCCTGTGAGCACGCCTGGCGAACGAGCAGAGCAGGTAGTCGTAGCAGGCGAGTGAGCGCCGAGTGCGCGTGGGGGCGTGCGAAGAACGAGCGCACGTCGGGTCGGCGAGTTCAAGCCGACGTACCGATGGGTGCGTCAACGCGAGCAGCAACAGATTTTGATGGGTGAACAGGTGGCCGAGCTTGTGCTGCAGCGAGTCCAGGCGCTCTGTCGCCGGGAGCGGCGAGTGCTGCAGTTCCGCGAGAGACACGGCGTTCGCCGCGCGCAAGAAGTTATCCGTAAGCGCGTGGCTGTGATGCGTCCAGCCGGTGTGGAAGGCCTCTTGGCTGAACGAGTACGGGCTCTTTCGAGGTTCGTGGTGCTTGGGGGACATGAACGGGTTGACGAAGTAGGAAGGAGTCGGTGTTGTTCGTCGTCCTCTCTCTCTCCGGGCGTATTGTGCAAGGGTATATCGCACGACACCGTTGAGGGTCGTCGTCGTCGTCGCTTTCGTCGCCATGAATTGCCGACATCTCTTGTTGCAAAGCAAAGGTTACGCAGCTGCCGCTATTTTATCGGATAGATGCGTGCACTCTCGAGCCGTTCGACGTTCACGTGGCGGGGACTCGCGACCGTCGTGGACCCGATGGAGTGCAACCGCTCGGGCCCCAGCGGCGACAGGAGCCCGGTCGTCTCGGTCGCCGAGTCCAGCTTTGGGGCGCGGTCGTCGCTGTAGTCGTACTGGGACATCAGTTCGATCTGGCTCTGCTTCAGAAGCTCCTCCTTGTACTTCTGATACTTGAAGTAGTTGTATAGACTCACGCCGCAGATGAGCGTGAACAGCCCGAGCCCGTTGATCGGGGTGAATGCCTCCCCGAGGAACACGACGGCCGCGCCAATCGTCACCACCTCTTTGAACGTGCCAGCGACCATGAACGTGAGCGCCGATGTGTTTGCTATGAGCGTGAATTCCGCGTACACCTTAAAAGGACGAAGCGAGAGAGCGAGCGTGAACGAGTGAGCGAGGTGGGGCGCGACGAAACGGCTCGTGTCAGTGACCTCCATTCAACGACCTACCATACACAGAGCAATCAACGCGTCAGCAAGCGCCACCGCAAACACAATCGCGGCGTGCCCCCAGCTGGAGAAAAACGGCGTGTCGAAGAGGCGCCAAGGGCGCTCCACGCAGAGGCTGGTCACGAACAGCGTGCAGCCCATGATGGGACTCAGTATTTCGATGATTTCTAACGCGCCGCCGCGACTCTCGTTGTGGGCGTCGCCCTGCAGCAGGATTTGGGTGATCGCCCACCGCAGACCCGCGAGCGCGCTCGCAGAGAGGACCATGAAGAATCCCGCCAACGAGAACTCGCCTTCGTCCTCGCCCTCGACGAGAAGGAAAAGCCCCAGTGAGATGACCGCAATCACGCCCGCCAAGCGCCACGACATCCGCTCGAGGCCCATGAGGATCGCGAACAGCAGCAGGAAGAGCGGGGTGGTCGACTTGAGCATCGTGTAGAAGCTCAGCGACACGAACGCCAGCGACGTGTTCGAGAGGCCGATGTCCAGGCCCTAGCGATAAAAGAGCGAGAAAACGAGCGGGAAAACGAGCGGGAAAACGAGCGGGAAAACGAGCGGGCGAACGAGTGAGAGGGCGACGAATTGCGAGGCCAATCGACATCGACAGGGACCCACCGTCGCCACACCGTTTGGGAGCGCTTGGACGCTCCACTCCTTCCACGTCATCTTGCTCTCCGCCCGCCGCTTCACGCACGTGCTCAGCAGCGCCTTCGAGAAGAACACCTGAAGGAACAGCTGCCACGATGTGAACATGAACGGGGCCGGAAACTTGCCGGCGTGGAAGAGCCCCTCGCTGCCGCCGAGGACGAGCTTATTGAACAACGACAGGCACGTCCCGAAGAAATACCAGAGCAGGATCAGCCAGAGGTTGAACGCCACGCTAGCAACCAGCGGGTCCCTCGCCCACGTCTGTATCTTGGCGAGCATCGTCGTCCCTGGATCGAATTCGGCGAGGGTGAACAAGAAGCGCCTTGTACGCTACCGTCCTCGGGCGCCTTCCGCGCGCTCTCGGTGCGCCCGCATGTCTGGTCTGGTCTGGTCTGGTCTGCTCCACAGGACTCTGTTCTGTTGAGGAACTTCCTCAACTCGCTTTCGGAAAGCTGTTGGAACACGCCCCGGCGGAAAAACATTTCCTTGCTCGACAACAACAACAACGAACGCGTCAGTCGGCGTGAAACCCACCACCCTAAACGAGGGCCATGCAGGAGGGCGCTGGAACGGTCGAATGAAGCAGGCCACGAACAGGGCGACGAGGCTCCTCGTCGTCGTCGTCGGCTTTCTCGCCAACCTCACGCCCTCCAACGCCGTCGAGAACGCGCCTCGACACGCGCTCTCCATCTCCCTGTCCACGTCTCCATCTCACGCTGACCTCGCCAGTTTGATCCGACGGAGCGGGTACGACGTCCAGCAGCACTTTGCAGAGACGGACGACGGCTTTGTCCTGGGCCTCTTCCGCATCCTCCGCGGGTCTTCCGAGGAAGCGCCTCGTCCCGTCATTCTGCAACATGGACTCCTCGACAGTGGGGCGACATGGGTTCTCAACGGCCGGGAACAAAGCCTGGGATTCATCCTCGCCGACCGGGGGTTTGACGTCTGGCTCGCAAACTCTCGAGGCTCGACGTACTCGCGGAACCACACGGGCTTCTCGACCGAATCGAAAACCTTCTGGGACTTTACGCTCGACGACATGGCCCAGTACGATCTACCCGCGACCGTCGAGTACGTGCGACGGCATTCGGTGCCAGGCGGTCACGAGCCCGTCCCGGTCGGCGTCGTCGCGCACTCTCAGGGGGGCGCCATCGCGCTGGCGTCCCTCGCATCGGGGGCCCTGCGCCCGGACCACGTCTCGTCCCTGGTGACCCTCGCGCCGGCCGTCTATCTGAAGTACATATCGTCCGTGCCGCTGCAGTTCCTCGCGGATCTCCACGTCGACGAGCTCTTCAAAAAGCTTGGAGAGAGGGAGTTCCTCCCGTCTCGCGTCGAAACGTCTGATTTGTTCAGCGGATTCTGTTCAGTCGCCCCGGAGCAGTGCGCCAGCATCCTCACCGCGATATGCGGGTTCAACGAGCAGAACGTCGACACGTCGCGCCTGCCCACGTACCTGGCGTACGCGCCGAGCGGTACCAGCGTCAAGAACATGGCCCACTGGGCACAGCGCGTTCGCGCGGCGGAGCGGAAAGAACAGGACGGCTTTTCGTTCCGGCGATACGGTGACGGCGACGAGTACGACTTGACGGACATTCGCGTTCCCGTTTCCGTCATCTACGGGGTGGAGGACAAGCTGGCCGATCCGGTGGACATCCGGCACCTCATCGATACGCTCGGGGACGCGGTCGTCTTCGAGAAGGGGCTGCTCGGCTACGAACACATCGATTTCACGTGGAGCACCAACGCGGCAGCCGCGGTGTACCCACAGGTCGTCGACCTTCTGTATCGATAGGGGACGCGCCCTCCCAGGGACTAGGTCGAAAGAGCGGGGCCAATTCCTCGCCTCTCGAGTCTGTTTTCATTATTTTCCTGGTACGTACGAATGACCGTTTCTCGTAGCGAGCGACCGCGGGGTAACGAGGCTCCTCTTTCACGAGATTCCCACGTCCATCATCCGAGAAGATGAATCTTCCTGTCGGTCTCGAGCGCGTTTCTTTCGTTTCGCGGTTTCGCGGCTCGCATTCGGTCGACGAACATATTATACATTGCCGCTGCGGGGCCGCTGTGGCGGCCGACACACGATCCGCGGTCGTTTCGGAATCTCGAAACCTGGGTGGTTCGGAGAGCGAGCTGCTCGCCCTAGCCCATGAGCGTCGCCATTCCTCCCCCCTTCCACGCTCCCACCACCACCACGCGCACGATATCTCACGCTATCGGCCCACCACATCCCCTCTGTCAGTATATTACCGGCCTCGTGGCTGTCCATAGCTAGCTAGACTGGGCGAGCCGTTGGACGACGACGAGGCCTCGTCTGCCACAACATCAACATTTCCCACGCATCCCATACATTCATATGAGCTACCGGATTTCAACGAACGATTGATTAAACTGCACGGCGTCGAAGGCTATACGACTGCGCGTTTGGACGGAGAGAGAGAAGGGTTCACGACCACCAAACCGACGACGACATGTCGGGTTCGCACACGCAAATCGGCTTTCACGTCAAGAAGGACGTCGCATCTCCCGATGCCGGCGTTGATGTGCCCGACCGAGACGACCGTGGTCACGCGGGACAGTTCCCGGTGCAGCAATCGGCGCTGAGATTTGCGACGCCAGCGGCCAGCGGCCACCAGGGCAACAACCACGAGTGCCACGGCCGCGACGATCACCATCATTCGACCTCATCATCGGTGCCGATTCCTCAGCTCGCGACGGGCTCTCTTTCGGCGGGCAAGCTGTATCGCATCTCGCCGGCCAACGCACGACTCGGACCCTCGTCGATGTCGCCGGGTCTGGCAATGTCGCAGGGCGATATGACGCTAGCCGATCACTCCCACCTGACCCCGGGCGTCAAAAAGATGATGCGGAGCGTGGTCCGTGGGCTGAAAGCCTACCAGGATCCCGAGGCCGCGACAGAGGGGCTGGGCGGGACGTACTTTTTCAAGAGCGAGACGGGGAGCAAGATTGCCATCATGAAGCCTTGCGACGAGGAGCCGATGGCGCCCAGCAACCCCAAAGGATTCAGGGGCAGGCAGCTCGGAGAGCCGGGCCTGAAGCCGACGGTGCGAGTCGGGGAGGCAGCGAGCCGGGAGGTCGCCGCCTACCTGCTGGACCACGACGGACGGGCGGGGGTGCCACATACCGTGATGGTGCGGATGGCCCACCCGATCTTTCATTACGACGAGGAGTACGATTGCCACGACTGTGGCCACGAAGGCGCGGAGAAGGGAGAAACGAGGGAGGAGAACGATAAGCACGAGGCCGAGCACGAGGACAGAGGAGACGGGAGGGACCTTGCCTCGGAGCTGCCGCTCAAACTCGGGTCGCTGCAGAGCTTTGTGCGACACGAGTGCGATACGACGGAGATGGGCCCCAAGTTCTTCGACAGGAAGGACGTGCATCGGATCGGGATCTTGGACGTGCGCCTGTTCAACACGGACAGGCACGGCGGCAACATTCTTGTGCAGCGGGTCGCTGCGCCGAAAGTTGGCGCCTGTGCATTCGGCAACCTAGGCAATCTCAGCAACCGATTGGGTCAGCACAGCTACAAGCTGGTGCCGATTGACCACGGCTTTGCGCTCCCCGAGGGGTTGGAGCCGCCCTACTACGAGTGGCAGCACTGGCCACAGGCCATGATGCCCTTCGACAAGGAAGAGCTGGCCTATATTGCATCCCTCGACGCCAAGGCGGACGTGGAACTTTTGCGCAAAGAGCTGCCGGACATCCACGAGGCGAGCTTCCGAGTGCTGGAGCTGGCGACGTTGCTGCTTCAAAAGGCGGCCGCGGCCGGGCTCACGCTCTCGGAGATTGCCGGCGTGTTGACGCGGCCGATCTGCATCGACGAGGAGCCATCGGAGCTCGAGCGCATGTGCTTCGAGATCAGACAGGAGATGTACATGGCCGAGGTGGAGAGGCTGCGACGCATGAGCGACGCCGGCGGGTCCATCGGTTCGTCGGGAATCGCGCGTGCGCTCCAAGGGGACCGCGCAGCCAGCTACCTGTCATCGATCACCCTGGACGAAGTTGCAGAGGGAGACGCGGTCGACATTCGAGAGGAGGCGCACGCGCCCGAGGAGGACGTCAAGGCCAACAACGAGCCGCCTTTGTTGTCGGCGTATCTGAGCGTCAACATTGCCGATGTCGACCAGAACAACGATTCCACGCCGACGATCGTGAGGAAGTCGCTCGCGCGCAAGCCGACCGACTCCAATACGGACGGTCTGTTCTCGATGGACGAGGACGGCGGCGCAAAGACGCCGGCTCCCGGCTCCCCCGTGCAGACCTCCATCCGCGGCAAGGAGGGCATGTACATCGAGGCTCCCACACTGCGCGTCAAGTCGACGGGAGAAGTTGAGCACTTGAACACGCCGTTTGGGACGACTTTCAAGTCGGTCTTGGGCGGCGCGACGGGCAGCTCTCCCAGCTACGACAGCGAGTCGCCGACCCACCCGATGAACGATCTCATCGAGGTCGATGATCTCAACGAGGTCGACTCCGACACTGCGACGGCGGCGTTCCGCGGTGCCCAGTCGTATGTCCCGACGATTTCAAATATCCCAATATCTGCGGGCATGATGGGCCTGAACATGAGCGTGAACATGAACCTGAAGGACCGCTGCCACTCCACGCATCCCGCGGGCAAGGTGCCCAGGACGTCGACGATGGACGTGGCGATGGAGCAGCCGCGTGGATGCTACGAGCCGTCGTTCGTGCTCAAAGATATGAGCGAGCGGGAGTGGGCGGTGTTCATGGCCAAAGCGGAGGAGAAGATTGCCGACAAGCTCGCCAGCGGCGCCTGGGTCGACTCGATCGGGTCGCACCAGATGGTCCAGATGAGCTGCCCGGTATAGAAAGTACGTGGGATGAATGAAGACTGTTTCGCTTCCGCTCAGCTGTCGAGGTTTCAGTTCCCCTTTAGCCGCCTTTCCCGCCGGCGTGTTTGTTTGCGGTCTTTGCACACAAAACTGCTCAGTAGCGAGTCACCATGATACTGTACAATATACTGAATGCGTTTAAGCATCATACGCACGCGGTTCTCGTCTCTTCGTCGGCGTTCAGCATCCATGCTAGAGCCCGCCCCGCCACATGACTTGTGCCAACAAGCACACATTCCAGAGCCCTGGAGCGAACGAACGAACGAGCACGAGTGAGCAGCGAGTCTGTCGGGGCCTGCCAGCGCGAGCGCGCGGTCGGCGATAGCATACTACCCACCGTGCAGCAAAATGGGGGCGAACAACCCCCTCGTCACGCAGTAACTGATCCCAAAGATGGTCCCCAAGACCATGAGCGGCAGGAACCCTTCCCGCGTAAAATGAACCAGCGAAAAGAGCAGGCTCGTCATCACGACGCCCACCGCGGGACTCGTCGCCCTCGCCAAGCTCGGCAGCAGAAATCCCCGAAACATCACTTCCTCCCAGATCGGCGCCGCCAGCCCCAGCACCAAGAACCAAAGCAGCTTGATGTACACCCCGTCCCCGTCGAACATGCCGACCGACGCCGACGCCGACGGCGCCGCGTTATGGAACTGACCCCCGCCAGAGAACAGCGTGACCATGGTCCTGTGCAGCCATTCAACCGCCGGAAACAGCGCCACGCCGAACCCGACAGCGATCCACGACAGCCTCGACGTGCTCTTGGAGCCCATAGCAAAAAACTCCCGATACGCGTACCCCCGCAGCGCCCGCTGGAGGAGCACCGCGATGACGACCATCTGGCTCGCGTCCAGCAGCAGGTGCCGGACCGCAGCCTCCCCCGAGTAGGAAAGCGCCACGTTCTGCGGCGCCAGCACCGCCGTCTTCAGGAACGACAGCATCGACGGTACCACCTTGTACGCCGCGATCCAGAAAGAGACGATCCACGTGATCATCACCAAGGCCACCGTGTCCAATTTCCATGGCGCCTTTGGGGAGGCGGCGTTGAACGCCGAAAGTACGAGGACGAGCAGGTGCGAGAGCCGGAACGTCTCGGATTGGGTTGCGGACGCAAACTCGTCCCATGATGCCAACGAAGACGAAGAAGAAGACGAAGAAGACGAAGAAGGCGACGCAGCATCGTCCACCAGACCCCCGAGCCCCTCGGGCCTCCCCATGCCCTCTGCATCCTCTTTCCGATCTTCCTCTACCCGCCCTTCTGTGTTCTCCTGGCTATACCCCCGCAGCCGCGCGCCTCTACCCGCAAGTCCGACTGCCACCCGCAGCGGTCGGCGGACCGCGACGCTCACCCCGACACCCCTCTGACACCTGCCAATCTCCCGTCGCATACTCTACACGACGCGACACCGGCCGATTCCACGACACGACGACACGACGACGACGAGGCCCGAAGGAGCGCGAATTCTTCCCGTGCCAAATCGGTGCCGGAAAATCGTCCCAAGCGTCCGATCCCTCGCGTTGTAGCCACCCCTGCGTCCGACACGGTATCAGTTCTACGTTCACAACCGCGTGCGTGTAGACGTAGACACGACGTTTCTGTATGCGTCGACGAGTCGTTGTTGGCAGGTCGGGCACCAAAACGAAATCCGTCAAAGGCCCTTTGCGCCGGGCGCAGCATCGGTGGCTCGCGTACATCATCCGCGTCCCGCCTGCCGCATCCCGCCTGCCACATCCTCACCCCCAATGTGCCATGTATGCCTGCGGGCAACGGTCCAGTCGCTGAAACTCGGGAACGGGTCGTGGTCGGGTTTTAAAAGGGCAGCGACGAGAGCGAGACGTATGGCGTCGAGGGACAGCAGTGTGTCTGCTTCTTTCGCTTCTTCCACTTCTACTTCCACTTCCACTTCCACTTCCAGCAGCCGTCGAGTCCTCGTTTCGGACTATGACGACACCTGCACGGTTGGTATTGATCTCGACCGATGTGCGCCCGCTCGCGCGCCCAGACGTTCTCACTCGCTGCGCGTTGCCAGGTCGGCGACACGATCTCGGTTTTGGTGGGCGCGGCCATGGTTCCAGAGCATGCTGCGGAGGTGACCATCACCAAAGAGAAGCAGCGGACGTTTGAGACGTTGGGGCGCGAATACATGGACCAACGTGATGCGTTGATGTCGCGGCTGTTTTCCGACCCAGGCGCAGGAGCAGACTGGCTCGCGCGCGCGATGGCCGTCGTATCGGCCTTCGAGATACAGATGAACGACCGCGTGGTATCCTCGGGGGTCCTCCGCGGCGCCTCAATGCACAGCATTGTACACGCGGCACGGAAGGTCGACTTCCGCCAGGCGTGTATCGAGACGCTGCATCGCGCGTCGTTGTCCCCGAATACGCGCGTCGCCGTGTTGTCGGCCAACTGGAGCGAAGAGTTCATCCGGGCGAGCCTGGAGAATCCGGCGCATGGGGTGGGTCTGGAGGTCGGACGGGTGGAACTGGTGGCCAATTCGCTCGAGTTCAACGAAGCGGCGAGGACGACGGGCGGGATGCGGCTGCGTCGGTGTCAGACGCCGAACGACAAGGGGCGGCTGTTGAAGGGGCTGCTCGGTGGCGCCGATCTGAGTGTGTATGTCGGCGACTCGGTGGGGGACGTGCCCGCGTTGCTGGGCGCCGACGTGGGTATCGTGATGGGCCGGAATGCGCTGTTGGGGCGTGTTCTTGAGCGGGGCGGGGTCGATGTGTGTGATCTCGGGAGGCTGCTGGAGGAGGCGGGAGGCGGCGACCCCGTGCGGGAGGCGGCATCCACGTCGGCAGGGCGGGCCGGGAGCCGATCGCGGCGGGTGCTGTACCAGACAGACACGTGGAAAGACGTCCGGCGGATTTTGGGGGTGTAGTGAAAAGTACAAATATACGAGTATACGAATATAGTATATAGTATAGTATACGAATATAATCAGATGATGCCGAGGGCCCGAGCGGCGTCCAGGTGCTTAGCGTTGCTTTCCGGTCCGTACCCGAGGGCCAGGTGGTCGCTGACGTCTTTGAACATCTGCAGCGCAAAGTCGAGGTCCTCTTTCGAGTGGCACGCCGAGATGCACACCCGTACCCGTGCTGTCAGCAGGGGCGTCGCGGGGAACCCGACGACCACCACCGCCACGCCGCGCTTCAGCATCTCCCGGCTGCACGCCACCAACGTACTCGGCTTGAACATCATGATGGGCATCACGGGGCTGTCCCAGTCTCCCAACACGTTCAGCCCGATCTCCAACAGCCCCTTTCGGAAGTAATTGGAGTTCTCGTTCAGCGTCTGCAGCTTCGTCTGCCCCGCCGTCGTCCCGTCCGTCCCACGCACCACCCGCAGCGCGCTCAGTACCATCTCGACCGCCGGGGCCGACATCGAGGTGGAGTACAGGTGCGCGGCGCAGTTGGCCCTCAGGTAATCGATCAACGCGCGACTCCCCGCGATGTATCCCCCGCAGCTCCCGAAGCTCTTCGTGAAGGTCCCCATCATGATGTCCACGTCCTTCGTGTCGACGCCGAGCGCCTCGCACACGCCCCGCCCCGTCTTCCCGATCGCGCCGATGCTGTGCGCCTCGTCGAGGTACAGATACGCCTTGTACTTCTTCTTGATCTCCACGATCTCTTTGAGCTTGGCAAACTCCCCCTCCATCGAGTAAATCCCTTCGACGATGATGATGATCTTCTTCCAGGGTCGGCCCGTCCGCGGCTGCCCCTCGGCGATGCAGGCCCGCAGCAGGCTTTCAAGCTGCTCCGGGTTGTTATGCGTGAAGACCTTCACCTTCGCCCCGGAGCCGCGCACGCCGCTCACAATCGAGGCGTGGTTCAGCGCATCCGAGATGAGCAACGTGCCCTTCTCCGCCAGGATGGGGATCAGCAGAGAGTTGGTGGCAAAGCCCATGCCGCAGGTGATGCAGGCTTCCTTGTTGAGGAATTCCGCCATCTCTTCTTCCAGCTGGCGGTGCACGGGAAGATCTCCAGCCTCTGCGCGTGGAGACGACGCGCTCCACCCGTGGGCGGCGTACGTCGCATTCACGCGGGGCGTGCAGTACGGGTCGTCCGCCGCAAACCCCAGGTAGTTGTACGAACCCAGGTTCAGACACCTCGTCGTCGTCCCCGTGAGCTGCAACGGCTTCTGACCGTCCACCTTTGTTCTATCCATCACATCCACCCAGTTGGTCGGCGCCGACGAGATTGGACGATTCCAGCAGTCGTGCACCCGGTAGTAGAGCCGACGCGTGTAAAAATCCTCCATATCTTTTCGCAGGGGCGCGTACCCCTTCTTCGTCGACCGCTTGAAGAAGAGCTGCCGTAAAAAGTCCCTGACGTGCCCCAGCAGGAAGAGCGTCGTCCATATCGCGTAGGTAGAGAGCGCCGTCCGCAGCGGCGGAGATAGGGTGCCGGTGCCTGGCGGGTGCGTGAAGGGGGTGCGTGAAGGGGGTGCGTGGGCGGGTGAGTGAAGGGGGTGAGTGAAGGGGCGTGAGCACGTCGATCGGCTCGAGTTCTATACCCACCCGCCATGATGCGTTTGCTGCTGCTGCTGCCGGTCGCGTTCCTTCCCTCCCAGACGATACCGGGTTGGTCACAGACAGGTCTCCCTCTGTTCGTACGAGACCGGGAGAGAGAGACTGCAATCACGCCCCGAACAACGAAAACAACGAAGACTTGTGGCGGTTGAAATCCAAAACGAGAAGTCGTTCGTTCCTCTCGTCTCAAACAATACCGTGATGGCGTGACGGCGAACGAATAACGGGTCGTAGCTTGGCACGAGCGGGACCTGTATGGCGCATTCCCGGCACGACTCCTTTGGCAATGGCCGGCGGCAAGAAGAAGGGCAAGCAGAGGGGCAAGCAGAAGGCTGGCCGGCCCGTTCGAGACGCCGTCGCGCAAGCGCCGACTCGGAAGCTCCCGACGATCCGCCAGCAGCTGTCGGCGAATGATCCTCCGTGGATGGTGCACGAGAGTGCCGCGGACGGAAACTGCCTGTTCCACAGTTTGCACGATCAGCTGTTGGCGCTCGGAGAGTTCACGACAAAAGTCCCGAGGAGCCACGTCGAACTGCGTCGCCAGATCGTGGGGTTCATTGAGCGGAACGGCGCGTTCTACTCGTTGTTCATGGAGGACGACGAGGAGATTGGCGCGTATGTCGAGAGGATGCGAGAGGACGAGACGTGGGGCGGGCACGTCGAGATCCACGCGTGCGTTCGGCTTTTTGGCGTGAATATCAAGATATTCCAGGACCACTCGCCGGCGTGGAGCGTGAAAGAATGGCCCGACGACACGGCGATGCTGTACGTGTCGTACCACGACGGGAACCACTACAACAGCGTGCGGGTGAAGGCAAGCGGTGTGCCGGCGAGCTTTGGGAGCGGGGCGCCGGCGGTTGTCGACGGGGAGGAGGGCAGGGAGGAGGGCAGGGAGGAGGGCAGGGAGGAGGGCAGGGAGGAGAAGGCGTGCGACGACAGCGACGACGACGGCGGCAGCGGCGAGCAGGAGCGTGATTGTCAGTCTGCTCGTACGACAAAGGGACAGTGTCCTTGCGGTTCCGGAAAGAAGCACAGGAAGTGCTGTCGGAAACGAGAGAAGCGAGCGCACCGCGAGCGCGAAGCTTTTGCTGCAGAATATCTCTCCCTCGCCGAGCAGGTTTCAAACATCGACATATGATATGTCGGGATGGTTGATGAGAATTGCAGGAATTTGGGGGAAAATTTTTATGGCGGCTCGAATGTTCCTTACGGAGTCGTCGAGACGACCACACTCAATGGAGCGCTGCCATCAGGTCGCTAGATAGACTCAAAAACGTCAGCAAGTTCCCCTCCAACCGCTGCACATCCAACGTATATTCCCCCTCCCGCCCGCGATACACCTGGAACTCGAACTTTACCACCTCACTACGGCCCCGCCCCCCCGCGTCGT